>Ga0302325_10002833_pt1 | contig 41719 bp, 39 predicted proteins | sample Palsa_T0_2_FD_201948 | JGI IMG/M metagenome (GOLD analysis project Ga0302325, IMG submission 201948) | Peat permafrost microbial communities from Stordalen Mire near Abisko, Sweden - Palsa_T0_2 | ecosystem: Environmental > Terrestrial > Soil > Palsa > Peat permafrost | place: Sweden: Abisko...
GCGAGTCACGCCGAACTTCTTCGCGATCCCGTTCGGCCTAGCCGGCCTAGCTGGCGTGTGGCGATTGATGAGCGTCGACAGACATAGCGGGGGCGGGATTCGAACCCGCGACCTTCGGGTTATGAGCAAGGCAAAGGGGGGTCGCGTGGGTGCTGATGTGGCTTTCTAGAGCCAATCCTGTGCGCCTGAGTACCTCCCCGTTTCCCTCAAATTGCACCCCGATTTGCACCCCGCTTTCCGGCATCGCCGACGAACGCGGCACCGACCGCCCTAGGCTGCCGGTCGCGCGTAACGGAATGATCGGCGTCGAGCTCGTCGAACGAGTCGGCGTGCGTCCGGGTAGGCCATCACTTGCGACGGTCATCGTCAGCGTGGTCCTGTCGTTGCTCTCGGCGGCACAGCCACGACGCGCCGAGAAGGAGTTAGCGCCAACCGCCTGGGTGTCTCGAGCCGAGCATCGTCGGAGAAGTCGTCATCGACGATCCCCAAAACGGGCCGGTGCGAGAACACGTCCCGGAGACAGGGTACCGTTGGGATCCAGTGCGCGCTTGATAGCGCGCATGGCGTGAATTTCGGGCTCGCTTCGCGTGAGGCCGAGATAGCCGCGCTTGGCCATGCCAATGCCGTGCTCGGCGCTGATCGATCCGTCGTGTGCGGCTACCAGTCGTAAGATCTGCTCGTCAAAGTCCAGATCATCTCGCTCTAATCCGAGGACGTTGACGTGCAGATTCCCGTCGCCGAGATGGCCGTATAGAACTAGATGGGCGGAGTCGTGACGGCGGATGAGCCCGTGGAGATCTTCAGTGAATTCGGCGATGCGCGCGAGCGGGAGACTAACGTCGAGCTTATGCGCGAGTCCCGTCGCCGTGATCGACTCGTTTAGCTGCTCGCGGTAGCGCCAGAGGTCGCTGATGCCTGTGGTGCCTTCGGCGGCCACGGCGTCCGTCGCGTCCGGGCCGAGTGCGTCGACGAGGCGATCGGCTAGATCCAGGTCTGAGCCCGCGAGCGTCACGACTAGATACACATGGTGCTCGTGCGGAAGCGGGTCGCGGAGTCGCATGCGCCCTAGCACGAGGTCCATCCCGGATCGGTCGAAGAAGTCGGCGCACTCAAGGGCACCGCCAAGCGCGGCGTTGATCTCGCTAACGGTGTCGATCGCTGCGGCCATTGTTGGGCGCCCGATAAGCGCCGCCATGCGATGTGGCGGTATTTGCTTGAGATGTAGGCGCGCCCGTGTTATGACGGCGAGGGTTCCCTCACTGCCGACGAGGAGGGCCGGCAGATCGTAGCCAGCGGTGTCCTTGATCAGCCCATTGAGGCGGCTGATGACGCTGCCATCCGGGAGGACCGCCTCGAGTCCGGCGACGCGGGCGCGCATCGGCCCATGACGCAGAGCCATCGCACCGCCCGCGTTGGTAGCAATCATGCCCCCAATGGTCGCCGCGCTTCTGGCGGGAAAGTCGATCGGCAATTCCAGCGCTGCCGAACGCGCCTGGCGCTGCACCGCTTCGAGGGTACTGCCTGCGTCAGCCGTGAGCTGTCGGCCAAGCGTGTCCACGGGCTCAACAGCGTCGAGACGCTCGAGGCTGAGGATAATCTCATCTCTCTGGGCGACAGCCCCACCGACGAGACTCGTCCCGCCACCACGCGGCACGACGGCAGTCCCATCGTCGTTACAGATCGCCACGGTCCGCGCGACCTCGACGATTGAGGCGGGACGCACCACGGCCCGCGGTGTGCCTTGAAATCGCCCTGTCAAGTCGTGCTCGTAGCGCATGAGATCGACGGGGTCGCTGCTCACGGATGAGTCGCCGAGAGCTTGGACGAGCTTGGCCAAGATTTCGTTACTCAACGGTCTTGCGCTCGCTAGCTACCGCGGCGGCGATTGCACCGGTTCGGCTTCTGCGACGATGAACAGCGGGCACACCCACAGCGTGCAGTTCGTGATGATGTCAACGAACCCCCGTGGTAACTAACCAGCCGCGCCCGGGCGACGGAGGGCATAAGCGCCTCCGAACGCCATGTAGCTGGCGTCGCGGCGCGAACGTTCCCTGTCGACACGCGCTCGACGGTAATTCGGCTCACGTCCCGTGTCCGGCGGTTTGGAGTACGACGAGACGATCCTCTGTGAGCTCAGCAACGGCAGCAGCGGGACCCTCCCTGGTGTTGCCCGAGTCGCCGCCGCCTCCGTATGGCGCGTTATCGGCGCGGAAGGTCGGCGCCTCGTTGATGAGCACACCTCCGAACTGAAGGGCTCTCGCAGCTGTGAGCGCGACGTTTAGGTCCCGGGTGAAGACCGCCGCTTGCAACCCGTATGGCGTGTCGTTGCTCGCATCGATCGCGTCATCCAGCGCATCAAAGGTGCCTACGCTGACCACCGGACCGAACGCCTCGCACTGGATGAGCGGCGACGCGTGAGGAACATCGACGAGGACAGTGGGCTCGACATGGCGGCCCGCACCGCCACCCCCAGTGGCTAGATGGGCGCCTAGCCCAAGCGCTTCCGCGATCCAGCCCCTCAGCCGTTCGGCGGCGCGGTCGTCGATGACGGGGCCGACATCGACGGCCTCGTTGCTCGGGTCGCCAATAACCTGGTGCCGAGTTGCGAGCAGTAGCTGCTCCAAGAAGTGGTCGACGATTTGCTCGTGTACGTAGATCCGCTGCACCGACACGCAGCTTTGACCCGCGTATGCAAACGAGTTGCGCGCGAGCAACTCAGCGGCGCGCTCGATGTCGGCGTCTCGGTGAACGATCGCCGGTGCGCTATTACCGAGCTCGAGCAGTACCTTCTTACGCGCAGCGCGTTCAGCGAGGTGCCACCCGACCGTAGTTGAGCCGGTGAAAGTGATTACCGCGATACGCTCGTCCGCGGTCAGAACCTCGCCAAGCTGCTCCGCTGGTCCATCCAGAACCGCCAGCCATCCGTCGGGTAGACCGGCCTCGTCGAAAAGACTGGCAAGCGCGAGAGCGCAGCCCGTCGCGCGTGGCGCCGGTTTTAGGACCACGGGGCATCCCGCCGCCAAGGCCGGAGCAAGCTTGTGGGCGACGAGGTTGATCGGGAAGTTAAACGGTGTGATCGCAGCGACGAGACCCATCGCGACAGGTATTGAGAACGCAAGCTTGTCTGTCCCTGCCGGTAGCGCGTCCATCGCGTGAGCCATCGTCGTGCGCGTGCGCGCCACTGCAGCGGCGACGGCAAACGTTCCCACCGCGCGGTCGACCTCGAGCCGCGCGAGCTTGATCGGCTTGTCGACCTCGCGGCAGATAAGCTGCGCCACCTGCTCGCGGTCGCGGCTTAGAAGCTCGCTTACGCCGCCAAGTATCTCGGCGCGAGCGTAGACTGGCAGGCCTTGGCGAAGGACCGAATGTCCGCGCTCAAGCGTCGCGTCAAAGTCACAACCCGTTGACAAGGTGGATCCCACTAGTCCTCACGCGGCGGGATCCGCTTGGTGTAGTAAGTGCGGGCGGTGCCCGGCTTGCAGATCCGCCCGAAGAATTCCTCGACGATGGCGGTCATCGACTCGTCGCGGTCCACGGACAGCCAGGCATCTAGCGACTCGGCCTGGACCACGTCGATGATGTCGGGCATATCGCCGCCCTCCTCGACACGTTCGACCTCGAAGACTTCATAGCCAGTGATGCCGGGCAGCACACGAGCAGCGGGTTGGTCGATCTCGCTGGACCATCGGCGGAACTCATCCAGCGAAACTCCGTCGGCGAGATCGTAGGTGATACAGATGGTCACGGGGTCAACGGCCACGGCTCAGCGCTCCCGTCCGGTCGCTCATGGTCGGCTCTTCGTCGCCGGTTAGTTGCGCGGTTAGGTTGGCGGAGTCATAGAAGTAGGCCTCACGTGTGAACAGGCCTTCTGCGTCCATCTCCCAAACGCCCGCGGAGTGCCACTCGAGGCGCCGGCCGGTTGGGGGTAGGCCGTAAAAGACGCCCCTATGGGTTCCCTTCAGGATGACCTCGGCGAGCACGCGGCGATCGTCCCCGTCCATGTGGATCGTCGTAACCGAGAAATCGGGCAACCCCACGAACAGGGGCTCGAAAACCGCTCTTCCGATCTCCTCGCGCCCGACGAACGTGTCAGGCCCGACGCCGCAGTCGAAGAAGATGGCATCCTCGGCGTACAGGTCGAGGATCGGCGCGACTTCCCCGCGGCCGCAGAGATCGAAGTAGTGGCGTACGCGGGCCGAGCCGTTCCTCATGCCACACCGCCTCTGCTCTTCGGTGAGCAGAGCGTGACGTCTGCGGCGCCCGTCTGCAGCATGTCCCTACACGCGCGAGCGAAGCGCTCGAAGCCTTCCGTTATTCGACCAACCAATGATCCGTACATCGCCCCTCCCAGGTTGTGAGTTAGGTTCACTTTCGCCTAGATGAATGAGAGCTCGGTGGCTACCTGATCTGTCCCCAGTGGTGACAAGCGCGCCGCGTCCTCATGCAGCCAATCGAAGAAGTTGACACCGGCCTGGTAGAGCATCACGTCCCCGGGCATGGGACGCATCGTGCAGTTCTGCACCGGTACCGATCCGACGTTGGGCAGGAAACAGAAGATCGCGTGCCCGTCAAAGCAGGCGTGTGTGGCAGAGGCGCGCACCGGTACGCCGAGCGTCGCAAGGATCGACGCACACACCACCGGAGCCCGCTCGCGCGACAGCTCGACCGTCGCTTCGACGTCGTACCCAGGTAGCGCAACCGTGAGGGTGTCGGCGCTCACGGCGACTCGATCCTGCTGACCCGGAGTGCTGTTGTGCCGTGCTCCAGGGTTTGGGCACAAGCATCGGCGAAGGCCTCGAGCCCCGCTGTGATGCGGCCGACCAGTGAGCCTTGCCATCCTTCGGCGGCGAAGTAGCTCAGGTCGACCGCGCCGTAGTTGAATGCGAGCTCGTACACTGCAGCGGTCGGGCCCTCCGGCGCCATCCGCCCGCCCTCCTCGTGCATCCAAGCGTAGGCGTTCTCTGCAGCGTAGAAGAACATCAGATCGCCCGGGGACGACCGAAGAGTGATGTTCTCGACGGGAGGGGGCGTCGGGAATGCGGGAAGGAAACAGAAGATCTGGTGGCCGCAGAAGCATGCGTGCGAGGTCTGCGTCTCCAGCGGTTCCACGAGGGACTCGAAGATGCTTCGACAGACGGACGGCGCGCGCTGTTCATAGAGCATCGCTCGGACTTGCACCGGCACATCCGGAAGTTCGACTGCGAGTTCCATCACGCTGTCTCCTTTGTCGTCTCGAGAGCCCGCCGCTCAGCGGGCTTGGTTCCGGGATCGTCGGCCACAACAGCGCCGTGGCCCTCGCGGATGTGCAGCCCAACCTCTTGTCCGTCTTGCAACCTCTCAGCGGGACTGACGTGAACTCGCACCTCTGTCGTGTCGGTGAGTCGGACGTCGTGCCGAATGTGAATCCCCAGGAATGTGGTTCGGATGACGGTGCCGGTCAGTGCGGCCGCTCCGACGTCCACGGGAACGAGGTGCTGAGGTCGCACCATCGCCAGCGCCGGCTGATCAACCGCGAACGCCTGATCGGCCCCCTGGAGCGTCACCTGGTGCCCGCTGGCGAGCTCCGCCTCCACGCGCTCGCCGTGGCATGCGAGGATGGTGCAGGGAAGCAGGTTCGCCTCGCCGATGAACTCGGCAACGAAGCGGTTTGCAGGACGCTCGTAAATCTCCTCGGGCGCCGCGAGCTGCATGATCTGGCCCTCGTTGATGACTGCGATGCGGTCGGAGAGGCTGAGCGCCTCGTCCTGGTCATGGGTCACATAGATGAAGGTTGTGCCGAGGCGTTCATGTATCTGCCGCAGCTCCTCCTGTAGGCGCTTTCGAAGCTGCAGGTCAAGTGCGCCTAGAGGCTCATCGAGCAGCAGCACCTCAGGCTCGTTGATCAGCGCTCTCGCGAGCGCCACACGCTGGCGCTGGCCGCCGGACATCTCGTCAACCGCACGGTTGCCGTAGCCATCGAGGCCGACCAGAGAGAGCATCGCCGCCACCCGGCCTGATACCTCGCTTGCAGGCCTACCGGCTGTTCGGGGGCCGTAACCGACGTTCTGGGCGACCGTCATGTGGGGGAACAGCGCGTAGCTCTGGAAGACGAGGTTGAACGGCCGGCGCTCGGGGGTGAGACCGGCGAGGTCCTTCCCATGTAGCCGTATCTGGCCCTCGGACGCGTGCTCGAGGCCACTGATTACTCGCAGCAATGTGCTCTTCCCACACCCCGACGGCCCGAGCAGGGTGAGGAACTCGCCTTCCTCGATCGACAAGTCGACTGAACGCAGCGCCTCGAAGTCGCCGAAACGCTTGACGATCGCGGTGAGTTCGAGGAATGTCTGGTGGTCCCTAGCGGGCATGACCTAAGCTGCTCCCTCGCCGAGCACGCTCTTGCGTGCGACCGTGACGGCGAGCGCAAAAGCACCGAGCGTTCCGACAAGTAGCATCACTCCCAGTGCGTCTATACCCGGCGTGAACCCGCGACGCGCTTGCCCGAAGAGCCATATCGGGAGCGTATTGTCCGGTCCGATGGTGAAGGTTGTCACGAAGAGCTCGTCGAGCGAGAATGCGACGGCGAGCAGCATCGCGCCGACGATGGCTGGGAGTAGGATCGGGACGGTCACCGTTCGGAGTGCGCGAACGACTGAGGCGCCGAGGTCGCGTGCTGCCTCGACGAGATGCGGTTCCATGCCTTGGAGGCGTGCGAACACGATGACAACGATCTCCGAAACGAGGAGCATCACATGCACGACGATCGTGAACGCGATCCCGAGCTGGATTCCCGTTTCGCCGGCGGTGATCAGCAGAGCAGATCCGAGAAGAACCGGGGGCATGGCGAAAGGAATAACGACCAGGCTCCACAGGATCCGTGAAGTCCGCCTCCCAGCGCGCGCGAGCGCAAAAGCGACAGGCACGCCGATGGCAGTGGCAAATACCACTGCGACGGATGCCACCACGAGACTGCCGTGCAACGCGGTTGAGAACCCGGGCTGGTGTATGACTTGTGAGTACCATCGCGCGGTCAATCCGGGAATGGGAAGGCCGGTCGTCGAGCCTCCGCTGAGCGAGAAGAGGATCACCAGCAGCGTCGGCACCGTCAGATAGACGAGCAGCACCATCGTGATCGGGACCGAAAGTGAGCGACGAACGGTTGGTAGTCGCGGGCCAAGGCGCGCGGCGAAGCTCTCGATTCGATGTGCGCCGGAGCGGCGCGCGCTTCGGGTTACGCGCCAGAGCAGCAGCAGAACCAAGGCTAGGACAAGTGCCGCGGCGACAGTGCTCAGAGCAAGAGCGGCAGCTCCAGGTAGGTCGCCGGCGCCGAGAGCGAGGTCTTCAATGTCGGCACCGATCGTGATCCCGCGGGGGCCTCCGACTAGCCGCGGTGTCACATAATCCCCGCAGGCTAGGATCGCCGACAGAGAGAACGTGGCGATGATGCCAAAGCGTGCTTGGGGAACGACCACGGCGGCAAGCGTGCGCCAGCGGCCGGCCCCAAGGTCCCGTGAGGCCTCGACCGTGTGTCGGGCGATTTTTTGCATCGAGTTGAACATGACCAACACGGCGAGCGGCAGGTAGAGGTACGTCATGGTCACGCCGACCGCGAAGTAGCTGAGAAAGAGGAAATGCAGCGGGCTATGGATAAGCCCTAGTCCTTCGAGGGACTTGTTCACGAGTCCGTTGTTCCCAAGAATCGAGCTCCACGCGAAGATCCTGACGAGAAAGGCCGCGAACCCCGTCGCTACCACCACGCCGAGCCCAACGAGCGCTCGGCGGCCGCGTAGTCTGAACGTCAGTGCATACGCGATTACAAATGCGAGCGCGGTGACAAGGACCGCAACCACGACTGCGACGCCGAACGTGCGGAGGATGAGCCGGATCGTCGAGCCGTCCTTGAAAACGACTTCATACTGTTCGAGCGTCGGCCCGCCTCCCACCCCGAGGAACGTCGAATGGCGGAATGAGTAGGTGGCGAGCAGAATCAGCGGGATGCCGACAAGGGCAGTGACGAGAACCGCGAACGGGCCCGCCTGGATCATTGTGCGACGCAGTGCGCTCACTGGCCCGGCCGGATCTCCGCTGGCGATGTCGAGGTCCCTCGGCTCACGACGTCGGCTCCCACATATCTCAGAAAGATGATTGGTAGTCGTCCCACGCTCGTGTCACCTTTTCAATTCCGACCACGTTGCCGTGAGATTCGGGGCTGAAGCCGCGTGCGGGCGGGCAGTTCTTCAGGATTTCGGGGAGGCTCAGCTTCGCGGTGGCAATTGCGACTGGGGTGCCGACCTTTACGAGCGCTCCTAGGGCCTTCGTGTTCACTGGGTATGCTTCGGAGGCCTTGACTATCGCTTCTTGGCCACTCTGTGACAGCGTTCGATTGATCCAGTTGAGACTCGCCGCTTCTTGCTGGCCGCTGTTCAGGGTCCAGGCTTCGACGTACGAGTTCTCGGCGAGGAAGTTGAACTTGACCGACGGGACCGTTTCGATCACCTTGGACAGGTACGATCCTGACCCTTGGAGCAGGACCTTTACTTCGCCCCGGGCGAACAGCTGAGCCTCTTCACCGAATTGATAGAAGGTCTTGACGTTAGGCTTGAGCTTCTCCAGGTAGGCCATGACCCGGTTGAGCTGCGCTTCCGTCATTTCTGCTGTGTTCTTGACGCCCTGAGCGGTCGCGATCTGTTCGATCACGCTCGGATCCCCTACAAGACCGATGCTGCTTTTGTAGACGGGCTTGAGCAGGTCTTCGAGTGTCTGCGGTTCCGGCACCTGCTTGCTGTTCCATGCGGTAAACGACGGAGACACGGCGAACGGCACAGCGACAACGTGTCCATTGTCCGTCCAGGCGGCGTCGTCGCGCACGACGGGAGTCAGTTCGTCATAATCAGACAGCAGTGACACATTTATCGGATGGAGGACGTTTAGGCGCTTGAGACCTTCGATCGTCGCCGCCGTCGCGTTGAGGACGTCGTATTGACCGCTCCGCGCCTTTGTATAGATGTCTTTTTCGGTTCCCAGGTAAGTCCAGGTGCTCTTGACGTTGCCTGCGTCCTGCACCTTCGGTTCGTCGAGGAACTGCCAGCCGACAACCGAGATGTTGCCGCTCGCGTCTTCAACCTCGGCCTTAGTCAGCGCCGAGCTTGTAAGAGAGCTGCTGGAGCTGCTCCCTCCGCATGCCGCCAAAAGCAGCGAAGCCGCCACCATCGCAGCTGCAAGGCCGCTTAGAGACACAGCCCGTCTGGCGACGCCCCGAGGAGCCGTCGCGAAGGGCCTTTGTGGACACTGGCTAATCATTGCGTACCTCACGGTGTTGAGGGCGTTGGACGCACGCGCGCCCCTCACTCGGCTGTCTCTCCCTGCAAAAACTTCTACTCCCACCAGCGGGCCTTCAGGCCACGGGTCAAATTCTCGGCTTCCCCGTCGCGCACAACGACGTTCTGCTCGAAGCCGGCAAGACCAACCCCGGGCGTACTCAGGTAGACCTCGACGGCGAGCACCATGTTGGTCTGCAGCGGAGTGTCGTTCTCGTTCGTCAGCCAGGGCGGCTCGATGCCGAGCCCGATTCCGTGGCCGAAATACGGCCACTTGTCGAAATGAAGGGTCTCATCGCGGCCCGCATCCGGCGGCGGGGAAACCGCGTCCGCGAACCCGTTCTCGTTCAGCCAGGCTATCCCGCGCTCGTTGATCTCTCTACAGAGAACGCCCGGACGGAAGCCTTCGATCAGGTGATCGACAAGCGCGATAGTGCCCTCGATGATGCGCGACTGGGCAGCATCGGGAGCGCCGGCGACAATCGTGGTGCGTGCCGTGTCCGTGTAATAGCCGCCAACCGAACCCCAGCCATCCACATGGAAGAGGTCCCCTTTTTCGAGGACCCGGCCGGGATCCCATGTCGGGATTGCCGCGCGCGACTTCAGCTCATGCGCCATCGGGCCTGAGGCGATGTCCATGTCGGCGGGGATGCCACCGTTTTCGGCGAAGAACTTGAGCCCCGCACCAGCGATCTGGCCCTCAGTGGCGCCCGGCACGGCGGCGTCCATCATCGAGGCCATCCACCCGACCCCGATCTGGCCGGCCTTACGCATCACGGCGATCTCAGCCTCGCTCTTGACCATCCGCATCTCAACCAAGAGCCGGTCGGCGGGAATCCAATCGATCCGGCGACCGAGGGTCTCGAAGATCGTCCGCTCTTGACTTGCGAGAAACACGTGGTGTCCGAGGAGTCCGACTCGTCCGTCGGCGAGACCCGTCTCGGCAAGTGCCTCCGCGACCCCCACCGCCACGTGCATCGCGGGTCTAACGTCGACAACGTCGACGCTCTCGGGTTCCCACAGGGGGAGATCGACGATCAAGATCGGCTCGCCGCGCACCGGCAGCACCAGCGCGGCATAAGAGCGGCCGCTCCACAGCTCCGTGTCCGGCTCAGCCGATGAGATCGGTGGGAAGTGGTTTGTGAGGTAGAGGACGTCGCCGTAGTAGTCGACCGCCGGACCGCCCCGGGACCAGATCACGAGGCCGTCGAGACCCTCCTCCGCGGCCGTTGTCCTGAGTCGCTCGCGCCGCTCTCCGAGCTCCCGCCGGGGTATCTCACGGGCCAACATCGATCAGGCACGTCCTTCGAAGGCGGGGCCGCGCGGAGTTCCCGCGACCAACTCCTCTTCGAAGTTGATCATCGCGTGCTTGATCTCGGTGTAGCCCTCGACCGCGTACATAGAGCGGTCCTTGCCGTAGCCAGACTCCTTAAATCCCCCGTGTGGCATCTCGTTGGCAGTCGTGATGTGGTCATTGACCCAGACAGTGCCGAAACGCAGAGCACGAATTGCCCGCATAGCACGGCCCACGTCGCGAGTCCAAACGGATGCGGCCAGGCCGTACTTGGTCCCGTTCGCGTAGGCCAGCGCCTGCGCCTCGTCGTCAAAGCGCTGGACAGAGATGACGGGGCCAAATACCTCGCTCTGGATCATCTCGTCGTCCTGGCTGAGGTTCGCCACGACCGTGGGCTCAAGGAAGAAGCCTGGGCGATCGGCGCGCCGCCCACCCGTGACGATCTCGGCGTGCGACTCGACCCGCTCGAGGAACCCCTCAACGCGGTCGCGCTGGCGCTCGGAGACAACCGGCCCGAGCTCGGTCTCGGCATCAGCGGGATCGCCGAGTTTCAGCGCACGTGCGCGCTCCGCGAGCCCGGCGACGACGTCGTCGTAGACCTTCGGGGCGGCAATGACTCGCGAGGCGATCGTGCAGTCCTGGCCCGCGTTGTAAAACCCCATCTCGGTGATCTTCGCCAGGGCCATCTCCATGTCGACGTCGTCGAACACGATCACGGGGGCCTTACCGCCGAGCTCGAGGTGCACGCGCTTGAGCGTGTTCGCCGCGGCCTCTGCCACCCACTTGCCCGTAGCAACCGACCCTGTGACTGTGACTATGTCGACGTCCGGGTGAGTCGCCAACGCGGCGCCGACCGGCTGTCCGAGGCCAAAGACAAGGTTAACGACGCCCGGTGGGACGATCTCTGCGATCAGCTCGGCCAGCCGGAAGGTCGAAAGTGGCGTGTTCTCGGATGGCTTGATCACCGTCGTGCAGCCGGCTGCGAGCGTCGCGCCGATCTTCCACACGGCCATCATCAGCGGGTAGTTCCAGGGCAGAATCTGACCGGCGACACCGACGGGATCGCGGCGGATCATTGAGGTGCGCCCGCGGATGTACTCACCTGCCGCCCTGCCCTCGAGCAGACGAGCAGCGCCAGCAAAGAAGCGAAGACAGTCGATGATGTCGTAGATCTCGTCGCGCTCGAAGGCAGTCCTAGGCTTTCCGACGTCGGAGACCTCCAGCTCGCAGAACTCGTCAACGTGCTCGCCAATGCGATCGGCGATAGCCAGCAGCGCATCCTGGCGTTCCATTGGTGTCGTGTCGGCCCAGCCAGGGAACGCGCGGCGCGCCGCCTGGACTGCCAACTCGACATCCTCGACCCCCGAGAACGGCGCTTGAGCGATGACCTCACCCGACCCCGGGTTCAGCACCGGTTCGAGGACTCCCGTCGTCGGCTGAACGAATTCGCCGCCGATGAAGTTCTGGACCTGTGCGACCGTGCTCGCCATCTCTGCGCTCCTTCCATTAGGCGCTGGAGTCGGACTCTCGGCCGTGGCCCCAGGCATGAATAGAGGGGGCATCATACACAATTCTTTCGGGTACTCGAAATAATTTAGGTACGATGGTCTAGACGAACGGTGAGCGACCGTCGCAGGGAGGCTGATAGCCTGACCGCGCGGTGCTCCTGAGACCTGTGCAGCAGCCGGACAGCAAGGACCCAGCTGATGTCCACGACAAGAGAACCGTCCACGACAAGAGCATCGGCCGAAGCGCCGCGGCCGAAGCTTGGGCGGCCTCGGGCCGTCGCGGCACCGGCGAACAGCGGAGAGCCCCGCGAGGAGATCCTCACGGCTGCTGCTTCGCTGTTCGCAGCGGAGGGATACAGACAGACGAGCACCAAGAAGGTCGCAGAAGCTGTCGGCCTGCGCCAAGGGTCTCTGTTCTACTACTTCCCCAAGAAGGAGGACATCCTCAAAGAGCTCTTGGATCGGACCGTCGACGGCTCGATCGAGTTTCTCGCCCGGCTCCAGGCTCACCCAGCAGAGCCCGACGTAATGCTCTACGCCTGGATCCACAGAGACCTCCGGACCCTTACCTCTCCTCCCGGAGGACTGGGGCGCCTCGCGTTCCTGCCGGAGGCAAGAACAACTCGTTTCGCGAAGTTCTGGGACAAGCACGCGCGTCTGCTCGAAGCGTACGACCGCTTCATCGAAGCGGGCATGGCCGACCGTACGTTCAAGGCCGCAGATGTCGCGACAACTTCGCGCATCCTCTGCGGCTTGGTCGAGGGTGCGGCGACATGGGAGCCACCGACCGACATACTCGACGAACAGTGGTGGAGGGCCGTCAGCGATTTCGCGCTGTCCTCGGTCCTGGCGGACACTAGCCGGATCGACCACGTGCGCGACGGGGCCCTGAAGCTGGTTTCCGAGCTCGATGCCGAGGATTGAGCGCGCGTCCCGACTTACCCGGATCTCACAAGTGAAGCCGCGCTCACCATCGCCCAAGTGAGCTCCAGCACTACAAAGCCCCATTGCTGGCCTGCGACCGCGACTGACGCAAGCAGACTCGAACCTGCGAGGTTGAGTGCCAGGTAGACCCGCGACTGTAGGCTCAGCGAACCAAGCGTCGACCAAGCGAACGGAGCGAGTATGAGTACGGCACCGACGAGCTGAAGGATCAGAGACATAGCTCCTCCTGCGCGCCGTCGTCGGTTCCGGGTACGGCGTGCGCTCTCGTCCGGGCCTCTGCTCAGAGGCACGCCAAAAAGTGTAACCGAGCCTCACACAGCCTCCAGAAAAGCGCGCCAGCCCCCGTGGGCCGTCACGTCGCGGTCACTCGAGGCCGCATGACCCTCGCAGATGAAACCGGCGATCTCTCGGTCGTCGGACAGGGTTACCCGCCCAATCCCAAGTGGCGCAGGGACTTTGGTAATGAGCCGCCCTAGCGACTCCGCCGCGATTTCCCAGAGCTCCACGACCACGCTCGCGCCGCCCTCCTCCACCCGGATGAGGCCCGGTCGCCTGACCTCGCCGCCCGAAAGCGCATAGAGCCGGTACGCTGCAGCCGTCCGCGCTTCGCTGACGAATCTGGCTCCAAGGTCTGTGAGCTGGCTGTTGAGAGGGAGCCCTCGCATGTGGGCGCCGGCGACTGCCAGCGGGACATATCCAGTAAATGCCAGCTGAAGCGGCTCCTGCGACCATTCTGCCCCCAGCTCGAGCAGCCGGCGGTCGCCGAACGCTGGGGCGAGGAGCGTGACTCCGTGCGGGAGGCCGTCCGCTCGGAGTGGTCCGGGAATCGCCAGCGCGGCGAGATCCATCAAGTTGACGGAGTTGGTGAAGCGGCCGAGCTGCTCGTTGACCCCGACTGGGTCGGCGGCGACGTCGGAGTGCGTCGGGTGGCTTGGCGTCGTCGGGAGGAGCAGCGCATCGACCCTGCGCCAGATATCTTGCGCTGCGCTTCGCAGTCTCGCGAGGGAGTGGATGGCGGAGAAGACGTCGGTGCCGCTGGTCCGCGTGCCGCCGGCGACGATCGACGCCACGGCGGGGTCGAGCCCCTCTGGGGCCGCCCCAATAGCTGCGCCGAGGTCTGTGGTGCGCTCGGCCACCCAGGCCGCGTAAAGCAGGGGCGATGCAGCTAGCAGCGGACCGACATCCACGTGCACGAGATCCCAACGGTCCCCGGCGACGTCGAGCGACCGCTCCCACGCAGCCGCGGCTTCCGCATCGGCAAGCTCAAGCTGCCCTCTCTCTGGTATGCCGATCAGGCCCCGACGCGGCGCCGTGAACGTCTGCTCGATCCGGGCCCAAGGGTCGTCGGCCTCGAAGACAGCCAGAACATCGAGTACGAGCGCCGCACCCTGGATGGAGCCGGCGAAAACTGACACGCAATCGAGGCTTGCGCAGGCAGGAAGAACTCCGAGCGTACTGATCAGGCCGCGAGTGGGCTTGAGCCCGACGAGCCCGTTAAAGGCGGCCGGCACGCGGCCTGAGCCGGCGGTGTCGGTCCCCAGCGCGAACGAGGCGAAGCCGCAGGCGACGGACAGCGCAGATCCCGAGCTCGAGCCGCCACTCACGTGGTCGGGGCTGTACACAGACGAACAGCTTCCGTAGGGGGTGCGGGTCCCGACCAGACCCGTCGCGAACTGGTCCATGTTCGTCTTTCCGACAAGCATCGCTCCAGCCTCGAGCAGCCTGCGAACAACCGGGGCCGACTCCTTGGGCCATCGCGCGAACCCGGGACAGCCTGCGGTCGTGGGCATCTCCGCGACGTCGATGTTGTCCTTGACGGCAAACGGCACGCCGTAGAGCGGAAGAGACGGGTCGAGATTCTCGATGGTTTGAGCAGCCACCATCAGCCGATCATCTGGGACCCTGGTGATCCAGATCGGCTCAGGTGAGTGACGGGTGCAGATTTCCCGCGCTACATCAGATGGACGGACCGCGCCGCTGCGGTACTCGCGCAGCAGGTCCTCGACATGCAGGTTCATGTATTGACTCCTGAGGTCTCGCCCTGCTTGAGCCACGCGTCACGCTCGGCGGCAAACGCCGCGTCACGCTGCGACATGAAAGCCCGTATCTCGCAGGAGCGGGACTCGAGCGACTCCTCGTCCTCTGCGAGGGAGAATGCTGTCGCAATCGCCTCAGGCCGCCATGCGCCGGCGGCACTCGCTGCCCGGAGCTCTTCGAGTTCGCACTCCTCGACCGGGTCGAAGCGGATTCGGTCGAAGTTGCGGAGAAGCCACTGGGGTTTTTCGCCTGCGTGCCAGATCGGGACCGTGCGACCGACGAGCTGATAGCCGCCGGGGCTTTCGATCGCGTAGATGCACATGAAGACGCCGCCAATCCCCACGGCGTTGGACGGCGTCCATGTGCGGGCCGGGTTGTACTTCGTGGTCACAAGCCGGTGAGACGGATCGATGGGAACGGCGCAGGGCGCGCCGAGGTAAACATCACCGAGGCCGAGTACTAGGTATTCGGCCTTCATCAGGATGTCGCGAACCTGCTGCTCGTCGCTCAAGCCGTTTATCCGCCGGATGAACTCGATGTTGTCGGGGCACCATGGCGCATCCTCTCGGACCGAGGACTGGTAGCGATCGATCGCGCGCTGGACTTCGCTGTGGCGCCAGGTCAGCGGTAGGCGGAGCGTTCGGCCCGGGATGACGGTCGTCACGGGGTCGGGCAGTTCGCGCTCAAGGCCCACTAGGATCTCGAGCAGACCCCCGGCTTCGAGCTGGTGGCGGTCGTACTGGATGTGAAGTGATCGCACTGCCGGCGTGATCGTGCCGAGACCAGAGACGCCCTCTGCGAGAAGGGCCTGCTGCAGAGAGTGGGCTAGCACACGCGATCGCAGGTCAAGGACGTGCTCCCCGAACTCGACGAGAACTGCGCTCTCGCCGGCACGCCTGTAGGCGACACGACCATGGCCACCGTCGGCACCTGGCCCGAACCAGTCGGGCAGCATCTTTGATCGGCGCTCGGCGGCGCGAGGTTCGTCCCGCTCTGGGGATACGGCGTCGAATCGCAGCTCGTCGCCGGCCCGAAGCTGCCCGAGTTGCCAGCGATCCTCTTCGATCACCTGACCGATCGCGACGAAGCCGCCAAGGCTCGGGCCGTCCGGGCCTACGATCACGGCCATGTCGCCTGCGAGCATGACGGTGCCTACGTCGTACGGAGAATCGAGGATGTTCGACGGGTGTAGGCCCGCCTCGCCGCCATCCGTTCGCGACCAGGAGGGTCGCGGTCCGACGAGTCGCAGGCCGGTTCGGTCCGCTTGATGATGAACGAGCCAAGTCGCCGCAAGCAACTCCTCGAGGCTTTCGGGGGTGAGATAGTCAGGCGCCCCGTGTGGGCCGAGGGCAATCCTCAGCTTTCGTGGGCTGCCGAGCTCAGGCGGCGAGATCTCCTTCGTCGTCGGCTGATGGCCGTTGCGCGATCCCGCCGACAGCAGATCACCGCGTTTCAGGGGTACGCCGCCGACGCCGCCGGCGACGAAGACCGAGCGGCTGCCCATCGTCTCCGGCCCGCTGAACCCACCTCCGACCGCGAGGTAGGCGCGCACGCCGGTGCGGCGGATCATCCCGAGAGCGAGGGTTTCACCGGCGGAGACATCAAAGGCGGTCCACTGCGTGACCGGCTCGCCATCAAGATTGATCGCCAGCGGCGCTCCAGTGATCGCCACACGTGCGTTGTCCACGAACCTGAGGCGGGGGCCCGAGAGTGTCACCTCAAGTGCAGGAGCGCCCTCCTCGTTGCCGACGAGTTCATTCGCCTGACGTAGCGATCGGTCGTCCATCGGTCCTGATGGCGGAACGCCGACGTCCCAGAACCCAACGCGGCCGGGCCAGTCCTGGACTGTCGTCAGCGGTCCGGGTGCGAGCACTTCGATCACGGTCACGAGACACCCCAGGCGATCAGCCTTATCGGCGTCGGGTCGTAGCCGTTGCAGGGGTTATTTAGCTGCGGACAATTCGAGATCAGGACAAGCGTGTCCCGCTCGGTGAGCAGATCCACGTAGCGCCCGGCGGCCGAGATACCGTCGGCAAACTCCAGTCCCCCATCGCTAGTGACGGGAACGTTCATGAAGAAGTTGATGTTCGCCGTGAGGTGGCGCTTCGAAAGCCCGTTTCCCCATTTGAGAGCGCCGGCGAGAAAAACGTTGAGGCACGCATGCATGTGTCTTGTGTGCTCTCCGTAGCGAACAACGTTGGACTCCTGCGAGCAGGCGCCGCCGAGGGTATCGTGGCGCCCGCAAGTGTCGGCTACGATCGAGACGAGCGGCTCACCATCGAGGGCTAGGAGACGCGAGCCGAGACCCAAATAGACCGAGCGCTGCTCGCGCAGGGTGTCGACGGCGCTGTAGCGGTTTGAGTAGTCGGCCGCGTCGAACAACAGCGTGTCGACAGCTTGGTTGCCGTCCAGATCGACGATCCTCAGAACCTCACCACGCCGAAGCTCGCGCACCCAGGGCTCACCCGGAGGAACATCCTCGATCAGGGTCGCGGCCGATAGATCGCGGCCGCCATCCGTCAGCGGGCTCACGACAACGTCTCGCTCTCGGCCATACCTCGAGCGTTCTCCGTGCACCACGTCCGTACCAGGTCGTCGGCAGCGGGTGGCACCACGCGATTGAGCGATAATCTCACTGGGCGGGCGTTGAACTCCGGCGACGGATCCAGCGGGTGGGGGGCACTAGCGAGGATGACAAGCGTGTCGAGCTCGAAGCGCAGGGTGATTTGAGATCCCGCGATGGAGTTGGTCGCCTCGAACGAGAGCCCACCGCCGTCGTCGATTGCGAGCTTCGTAAAGAGGTTAATATTGGCTACCAGATCCCGCCTATCCAGCCCGTGCTTCGCGAGCTCAAGAAGCAACAAGTCGCGTGCGCTTCGGCGCCACTCATTGCGAGCCTCCTGGTAGCTCAGCGCCCCCCAACGTTCGCGGAGCGCCGGGTCCGTAAGGTGGCCGCTGATCGTGTCGTGCCAACCGCAAGTGTCGCTCACGATCGAGGCCATCACGCGTCCCATGTCGGAGTACAGGGCATTGCCCGCTGTGAGACAGCTGACGTGCTGCGCCTTGAGGGTGTCCGGCATGCAGTAACGCTCGCCATGCTGCTCGGCGCGGTAAAGCAACATCGGGATGCTTGCTCCGCCTTCAAGGTCGGTGACGGTCAGCGCCGTGTGCCGGCTGCAGACCCGCGACCAACTTCCGCCGGCAGGAAGGTTTTGGTCAAAAAGCACGCCCTCCTTCGTAGAGTTGGCATTCCACTTCCGCGCGGCGCTCCGTAGCGTCAACGGCCCAATCATGGCGCTCCTTAAAGTCAACGGCCCGCGAAACTGATCAGTCTCCCGGGCTTTTTTCCCTCCGTGTAAGCGCGACTATGTGTGGTGTCGGCCTGTCCTCTCGGACCGGTCCTGCCGTTCAGGCGGCAGCGGAACCCTAGGACTCGAGGAACTTACAGCCGCCCGTCAGGCCCCCGACATGGCCAAGTGTCGAGGATCTCGAGATCGTCGCATGGCCACCTGTCGATTACTCGATAGATAAGCCGTCGCCGTCTTTCTACCGCACTACGGCGAGCCGCTCCGCGTCAGCAGCTGGCGAGCCAGCAGGGCCGGAACAAGACCGGCGAGCCCGAACAGACAGCCGATGATGACGGCGGCACGCCAGCCGTGTGCGTGGCCGAACTGGCTCGCAGCGATGCTGCCGCACGCCACGCCAAGGAGCGTGGCCATCTGTAGCCAGGCGAACGCCTCGGTGAGACGCGCTGGCGGAACCACGTCCGCGATGATCTGGGACTTTAGCGTCGTCAGGGGCGCGATCGCAAGACCGGCCAACGGCACCAGGACGAACATCCCGAGCGAGGAGTCCGCGAGTAGGAGGGTACTTGAGCCGAGTGGGATGAGCAGCGTCAACACCGCCAGCGTCACATCGATTTGCCCACGGCGCAGGCGCCCGGAGAGCATCAACCCTCCGAGAACGCTTCCGCAGCCGAGCAGCGCGATAAGCAGACCTCCCGTCGCCGGTTCCCCGCGCCCAAGCGCGAAGGCCGGAAGCGCGATCTCAATGGAGCCGGTGCTCGAGCCGACAGCGAAGGCCACGGCGGCGATCGCCCCGATCATCGAGAGGATGGACGCCTCCACCGGCGGTTGCGTCACCGCGGCGCGAATGCTCGCGTCGCCTGAGGGCGAGTTCGTGCCGACCTGCGGCAGCGCGGTGAACCAGACGATTCCCAACCCTGTGAGAATGCCGGCGACGGCCAGCGCGCCCGCCGGCGAGGTCAGGGCTATCGCGAGAGCCGCGAGCAGCGGGCCGACGATAAAGACCATCTCAACGAGTACAGCGTCAAGCGCAAAGCCGGGCGTTTGCAACTCGAAATGCTCGGCGAGCAGCAGCGGCCACAGCCGCCGCTGGGAGCCGCTGATCGGCGGCACCGAGGCTCCCATAAGCGCCGTGGTCAGCACCAGCATGGCCGTTGTCGCGTGAAGCCGTGGCAGCACGATCAGGAGCAACAGGCTGCAGACGTGCACTACGGCGGACGCCCGCAACACCCCTCGCGAGCCTCGGCGATCCACCGCCCGCCCGAGCACCGGACTCGCAACACCCGTCGACAGGTAGAACGTGGCGACGAGCGTTCCTCCCAGGGCAAGGGACCCAGTGGCCGACTGACCGAACAGCAGAAGCGCCACGGTCATCATCCCGAGGGGCAACTGCGCCACGGTGCTCGCCCCGATCATGGTCGGAACCCGCGGCACGAGCGCGACGCGCAATATGCCCGGTCTGCGCCGGGTCAAGATCCCGGCTGCGCAGCGCGCAGCGAGGGTGAGCCTGGGTCCTCGGTGGTGCGAGCCGCGATCTCGCTCTGCCCAGGGAGCGCCGAAAGCTTCGCGATGTCGCGATCGCCGGCGATGAGAGGGAGTTCGGCGTGGCGCTTGACTCGCCCGCCGCTAGACCCTCGGAAAATACCCGCCATGCTGGCGTCAGCCTTGAAGCGTCACGAGGCGCTCCTCGGGCTACGGACGTCGTCACGATCGCCAGTCTTAAGCGACTCGTTGGCCGCGAGCAGCTTGTGGTCGGTCGCGCTAACGGTGGACGTCGGCATCTGTCCCCTTTCTGTGGTGCTTGGTAGCTCGGATCAACGGCGGCGTCGCTGAGGCCGCAAGCCCGATCAGGAACCGGCCGACACTCCGACAGGGGACCCCAGCTTATCTATCGAGTGATCGACAGAAGGCCAAGCGATGCGATGCAGGAGTCCGGACAGCTAATCACGTCGCCCGACTGTAAGTTCCTCGAGTCCTAGGGTTCCGCTGCCGCCTGAACCTGCAGGACCGGTCCAAGAGGACAGGCCGACACCACACATAGTCGCGCTTACACGGAGGGAAAGAGCTTGGGAGACTGATCAGTTTCGCGGGCCGTTGACTCAAGACGATGAGCCGAGGATTACAACGCGCTGCGACTACTCGCTACTACGGGGACCGAGCGCTTCCGCTCGTGAGGTGGCACGCGCCTTGCTCGCGGGCTTCGCCGTGAAGGCGCTTTCGGCGAACGCGGCGCCATAGGCTGGATCTGGCGCGTAGTCCGCGTAGATTTCCGTCGTCGCCAGGTTGCGATGCCCCATCCACTCCTGCAACGTCCGCATCGGCACACCGGCCGCGGCCATGCGAGTACCGAAGGTGTGACGTAGGGAGTGGAACGTGATCCCGCCCTTGCGGCCGCACCGGTGTCCCAACCCCGCCGCCTTCATCGCCGCATAGAAGCGGCTGCGCAGCTGTGAGGCGTCGTAGGGCTCACCCGTCTGCGGGTGGCAGAACACGAGGTGGTCGTCGCCCTGATAACGGGACCGCTTGAAGTGGCGGTCGAGCTCCCCTCCAAGCCGGTCGGCCATAGGCAGCGCCCGCGATGAGCGCTTCGACTTCGGCGTGCCCCACCTTCCCCGGTGGTAGTTGCGCCGCACGCGGATCAGCGATGCGGCCCAGTCCACGTCGCGCCAGCGCAACGCGACCAGCTCGCCCTCGCGCATCCCGGTCATGGCGGCCGTGAGATACAGAGCATGGTCGGTGGGCCCGCGCACATCCGGCTCATCCACGCCGTCCACGGCGATCGACGCCCGGGCCGTCGCTGCATCGAGCAGCGCATCGAGCTCGGCCAGGCCGAGGAAGCGGATATCGGGGTCGGCCTGTTCCGCCTCGGGGCGGTCGGTCGCTGCGACCGGATTCGACGTGCACCATCCGTGCTTCAGCGCGAACGCGAAGACACCATGGGCGAAGTTGAGGTGGTTGACGATCGTCTTGTGGCTCAGTCCAGCGCCGCCCTTGTCCTTCCCTCGGCTCTTCGCCGGTATGTAGCCGGCGACGTCGCGAGCAGCAATGCGATCGACGGGCTTCGTTCCGAAGTGGGGCACGAGGTGCTTGTTGAGGATGATGCGGTAGTCCTGCACGGTCGAGGGCTTACGCCGCTTGACGTGCTCGATGTGGTGCAGATAGCGGTCGCCGGCCTCTTGGAAGGTCATCCGTTCCTCGGGCTGGACGACCCGCACCTCCGTCATCAGGCGCCGAAGCGCCATCTCCGCCTGCTTGCGCGTGAGCCCCTCGCGGCTACCGGGCTCGCGGATCCCACCGAGCTTGCGCTTCACGTAGCGGTCGCCCACCCACCAACGCCCGTACCAGGCGCCGCGGTGGACGATCACGGCCCCCGATCCATACGTCCGCTTACTCGGCTTGTCGCTCACGACCAGTCGCTTCGCCCGATCAGCGGCGGGGGTGTCCCACCGAGTCCTGCTCGAGCGCGCTGATCCACCGGAGCACGGCAGAACGCCGGTAGCGCACGTAGCGCCCGAGGGGAACGTGAGGGATGCGCCTGGCCCGCGTCTCGGCGTAGACCCACGCCTTGGTCACCTGCAACAGCGCAGCAACCTCGCCGGCGGTCAACAGCGGGTCGACGCCGACGTCACGCTCGGCCGGGGACGCGAGCACCCCCAAGCGACGGTGGGCGCCCCTCCGAGGCGCCGCGCTCAAGCGCCGAACTCCAGGTAGCCGAGAAGTCGGCAGCGTGGCCAGGGGATTCATCGGGCCTCCAATCATCGGTGGTGGTCTGTCCTCGGCAGGGTCCGCCCTGCCGAGGTGAGTGATCTTCCAGCGCAGGGGACGGGTTCGGTCAAGCTCGAGGCCGTCAGGCCCCGCCGCAGGCGGCCCGCAGGGGCGAGCTTGAGGGGTTCCGGCCCCGGAGCTACTCGCACAGCGCCATTTACGGTTCGTCGGCTCACCGCGCCGGGCGAAACAAGCGGTCGATGCGGTGCTCGGTCGCCGGATGGCTCTGCTCGGTCAGCCACACGAACGGCACAGGCAGGTCGTTGGCGAGGGCATTCGTGTCGAGAAAGCTGGCGAGCGCCTGTCCCTGGCCAAGCTTCGCCGCGTACTGGTCGGCGGTGAACTCGCGCGAGCGCCAGTACGCGGCCCAGGGAGTGCGGGTCAGCCAGACCGCGAGAGCTCCCGTGACAACGAAGCTCACACCGGCCAGTGGAAACCGCATCCGCCGCCGCGGAGGCGTGGTCAGGCGATGCAGCGCAGCCGTAAGACGCGAGTCCGAGCTGTTCAGATGACCGAGCTCGTGCGCCAGCACCGGCTCGAAGTAGCCGCTCTCCAGAAGACCGCGGGTGACCATCAAGGTGTTCGCGTAGGCGGCGGCGTTCAGATAGTGCTCGTCCAGGACGAACCAACGATGGGGTGGGCGCAGCTCGGAGTCCTCCGCGGACAGCACGAGGAGCGCATCCTCGTAGATGAGCCGCTCGCGCTCCGAGGGTGCGCGTCCCCCGCTCTGCTGCTGCCACAGCCAGCCGCCCACCGGCAAGATCAGCGTGGCCAACGAAAGCACGAGCGGCCCGTATGCGATCACCAAGGCCAGCGAGTTGAGCGGGCTCGTGGACCAGCCGAGGATTGTGAAGATCACCCACAGCACCGGGTAGGCGACGATGCCGCGGATGAGCCCGCAGACGAACTGAAGCAGGAAGGTGACCCCGTAGAGCAGCACCCAGCCGGGGGCGATCTCCTGAGCGGATATGACATACGCGCTCCTTGCCGGTGTGCTCATCGCCAGACCTCCTATCGGGCATTTGATCCGCCACGCGAGTGTATGTGCCAGCCGTCCTTCAGGCGCTCAAAGCGCTCGTCCTTGCCGCGGTAGAGATGCGCAGAGACGTTGGTCACCGGAACCTCAAGGCCCTCGGCTATCTGGGCGGGCCAAGAACCCGGATGCTCGGCCAGATACGCGGCGATGTCATCCTGAGATACACGCCGCCCCCGCGCCGGGCCCGCGCTCGCCCTTCCTGTCAGTGCTGCGCGAGCGGCGAGCAGCCTCTCCCGCTCGGCTACAAGCGCCTGTTCGCGCTTGTTCAAGCGCTTTAGCTCCTGGTCGATCTCTCGGACCACTCCTCGCGTAGCGGGCGTATGAGGGTCTCTTGAACTGGGCATCAGCCTCCCCTCCGACTCTTACAAGCCATTGTAACCATGTGGCTTACTTTAGTATGATGTCATTCTGATGTCAAGCACCCAACAAACACGGGGTTGGGGCCCCTCCCACGAGCACCGCCCACCCCCGGGGAGCCGCAATCGCTGGCTGAAAGTTGGCGCGATATCGCTCATCGTTGTCTTCTGCGAGCTCCTCGGCGCTCGCCTCGGCGCATCAGTGCACGACCCGTTCGGGTCGGCGCTTCACGCTACGGCGGCCTATGCCCTGGCCGGGGTCCTCCTCTTCCTACTGGGCCGCGCACTCCTCACGGGACGACTACACGTGCCGTTCGTATCGACCGACCGTTCCCCGGCGACCCGCCTGTCAGAGCGCATCGCGAGCGCTTCGAACCCAGGAGAGGCCGTACGAGAACACACACGCAGCCTCGGCGGTGGGGCGTTCCTGGGCTTCTCCCCTGGTGGGGGTTGGGTGAGCGCAGACCCCGAGCACGCGGTCATGGTGCTCGGTCCCCCACGCTCGGGCAAGACGAGCACGGTGGTGATCCCGGCGCTACTCGGGGCACCTGGCGCAGCTGTCTCAACCGCTACAAAGCCCGACGTGCTGGAGGCCACCTGGAGAGCACGGGCGCAAACGGGCCAAGTGTGGCTGTTTGACCCCTCCGGTGAGCAGGCGGAGTTGCCACGGGAGATCCGCCGGCTGTCGTGGTCACCGGTCACGGCCGCGTCAAGTTGGGACGGGGCGCTCATGATGGCCAGGGCTATGGCCGCCTGCGCTTCGGCGGGCAAGGGCACGACCAATGAGGAGCACTGGCGCGAGCGTTCAAGCGCGCTGCTCGCACCATTGCTTTATGCCGCGAATCTCACCTCGGCACCGGTATCAGAGTTGTTGCGGTGGGTGCTGAGGAAAGACCTGAACGCAGCGGGAACGGCGCTCGAGGACCACGACGCCAAGATCGCAAACGACGTGCTCGTCGGCATCGCGAAGACCGATGAGCGCGAGCGCTCCTCGATCTTCTCGGCAACCGCAGGAGTGCTCGCGGCCTACAACGCCGACGGACCGCGCAGGGCCGCCGCCAAACCGAACTTCGACCCGGCTCGCTTCGTCAACTCGACCGACACGATCTACATCACCGCTCCCGCCCACAAGCAGGCTCTCTGCGCGCCACTTGTCGTGGGCCTCCTGGAGCAGATCCGACACGCCACCTACGAAGAGGCACGAGGAAACGGAGCCGCCGGCGCACCACTGTTCTTGTGCCTGGACGAGGTCGCCAACATCGCACCCATCCACGACCTCCCCGCCCTCGTCTCAGAGGCCGGCGGGCAGCGCCTGCACGTCATGGCTTGCCTGCAGGACCTCTCACAAGCCCGCAACCGCTGGGGCGAGGCAGCGGCAGACGGGTTCCTCTCACTGTTTCAGACCAAGCTGATCCTCACCGGCATTGCCGACAGCCGCACGCTCGAGGCGATCTCCCTCGCGCTCGGCGAATATGACCGCAAGCTCGTGTCCTACACGCTGGGGCGCAGTCGGCCCGACAAGTTCTTCGCGGAGCACACCGACAGCGAGAGCGTCACCTACCACACCCAGCGCCACCGAACCCTGCCACCCGGGGAGATCGCACGGCTGCCGGACGGGCACGGCCTGTTACTGCGCGGGACTCATTGGGGGCTGTTGCGCCTGACGCCGTGGTACCGGACCGAGCCTTGGCCCACGGTCGCCCAAGTCGGTTGAGCGTTCCTGATCTGCTTCACTCGGTCGAGCACCCGAAGTCCCACTGGGAAGCGATCGTTGAGCCATGGAGAACCCAGCCCGAAACTCCAACACGCCGGCCACCGACGCGGCCGTCGACTTGTTGACACGGATCGCGGTGGACTCCCCCAACGACGACCGCTACCCGGACGGAACCGTGCTCATCCCGGCCGACTCCGCTGACACATCGAAGCTCGTCTCGTGCGTCATTGCGGATCGGCGCCCGATGGCGCTCGTCTTCGCGGACGGATCGGACATCGTGGCCCGGCCGCCGGACCATCACGGGCTCGGTATGTTCGTCCTCGGCCGGGCCCTGGGGATCGCGGACTTGTTCCGGAGCAAGCGCGACGACGCGACGTTCGTGCCACGCGAGTGGGTGATTGAGTTCCGGGCCGCCGATGTCCGCGGCTAGCCGCAAGGCGTCGCGTAGGAGCGCGACCGCTAAGCCACCGAGCGCAGTCTTAGTGCCCCAAGACGAAGCGTGCCGCCTCGGCCCTGAGCATGTCGTAGGGGGACATCACTTTGACACCGACCGCGAGGCATGCGTTCGGGATCTTGATCCGTTTGGCCGAGCTCGCCGGGAGCTCGTGGGTGACCACGACGAACTGGCTGGCGTGCGCGTGCGCAACGAGGTAGTAGTCGGCGACCTGCAGAAATAGATTCACCGCGGCGGGCTCGTAGGTGCCGGCGCCAGCCCATGCGGCCACGGTGGCCAAGCTCGACACGATCGTGTCGCCCGGCGGCAGAAAGAACTGACTACCTCGCGCCTGTGCCCACTCCGACAGGGCGTCCCCACCTGCGACAAGCTCGTCGTGAACCTTCTCGATGCTGAAGACCACGCTCCTGGCGTTCTCTTCGACTATCCAGTCCCAGAAGGCGGGACAGAAGTCGAAGCCATAGTGGAGGTTCTTCGCTTGGATAAAGACATTCGAGTCGAGGAGGTAGACCATCACGTCACCCCGAGCCTGTGAGCGAGCTCCTCGAATGTGGCCTGCTTTCGGAAGCCGAGCATTTGAAAGGCGTCGCGGTGTAGCGTTTGACCTTCGAGCGTGCTCTCGATCAGGGCGCGAGCAAAACGCTTGCTGACTCGCACGGGCTGGGTCTTGTAAAAATCGCCGCCCCCGCTGGCACGTTCATCCATTAGTGCGAGAACGCGGTCGCGCTCCTTTGCGTATGCCATCCGATATTCGGCCTCGGTCAAACGCCCAGAATCAAACAAGCGCCGCAGGACGACGAGCGTGCTGACCTTGAACCTGCGGGCCAAGCGCTCCAACTCGCCCGTCAGCGCCGCCTCATCAACGTCGACATCGCCGACATCGGCAAGGGGCAGCAGAAACTCTGCCGCCACCCGGTTGCACCACCGCTCCACGGGATTCGACGAGTTGATGGCGAGATCGACGTCGGACACTGCAGATTCGCCCAGCCAGAGGTGGGCGAGCTCGTGACCAAGAGTGAAAATCTGTGCCGCCTTGGTATCGGCGCCGTTGACGAAGATCAGCGGCGCGAGCTCGTCAGACAGCGCGAACCCGCGAAACTCCCGGGGATCGAGCTTCCGATGCGTGTTGCTGCCGACGACGCCGTTGACCATTACGAGCACGCCATGCTCGTCAGCCGCGGTAGCTAGTCGACGCGCAGCCTCGCTCCAGGTCGGTCCGCGGTGATCCAACTCGAACTCAAATGCGCTGCGCATCTGACGTGCGGCCTCGACGACATCCACGTCCGTCGTCAGTGTCCCCACGAACGCGACGACGGGCTCACCGTGTAGCCGCGCATAGTCTCGATACCAATCCTGGCGTTGCTGGCACTGATAGACGGTGTCGAGGAGGTCAGGACTCGCCTGTCCCACCTCGATCCCGCCGATCGTGCGAAAGTCGGGGACTGGAAGACGCTCCTCCGGAGGCTCGGCCAAGAGCAGATAGCCAACGGGCGTATAGGTCGCTCGGGCGAAGTGCTCGAGCTGCTTCAGGGTGGGCTGTTTCTCGCCGACTTCCCACGCCTCAAGGGCAGGGAACTTCGCGACGAGCTTGTCGTGGGGCACGCTCGATCGTCGTTGCGCCCAGGCAAGAAGCGCTCCCTGGACTGGAACGCGAACGGTCATAGCCCCGGTGTGCGCGCTTCGGCGCGGTTTCTCATGCGAGCCATCGAGCGGCGAGGCACGGCCCAGCTGCGCATGCCACGATCATACGAGAGGTGGCCGTAGCGCTTGCTTGTGGGAAGCGAGTAGTCGCTGCTGGGCTCGGATGTAGCGCCCCGATTGCCGGCGGCCCTCGAGCACCGAAGCGTCAAGGTCGTGGCTCTGCCCTACGCCACCCAGCGGGCGTCTGCGAGCTCGTCGCGGTACTTCCCCGTAGTCAGAAACGCCCGTAGGCGGCGACCCTCAGCGAGCGGTCGGATCTTGGCGACGGCCTGGTTGGGAGTGCGCGCCTCGGTGGCGTAGACCTGCTGGTACTCGGCTGAGTCGACGTCCTTCGACGGATCGGTGGCGAACACGAGGTATCCGCGACGGCGAGACCGCTCCGCGTTGATGTCGGCGACCCTCTTGTTCTCGCGCTCAAGATCGCGCGCCCACGTAAAGAGGTCGATCTGGGTGTCGGTGGCCGGGGTCATGGTTCTGGCTGCTCCATAGATCTATGTTCCCACTAGGCCGGGACGGTACTCTCGAGCCCGCCCTACGGCTCCTTGCCGCCCGCAGCCGCGATGAAACGGCGGAGGCCCTCGATATCCCCTCCAGTGTAGGCATCGAACACCTTTTGGCCCACCTTCTCGTAGGCCCATTTGCGGCCTGCGAGCCGCGTTGAGTCCTCGCACCAGCGGCGCGCGCGGCGGTCCTTGAGCGCCACATCGAGGTCTTCCTGGCCCTTGGTCTCCACGATCAGGCAGCTGTCGTCCGTCAGCCGCAGGACGAAGTCGGGGTAGTAGTACCGAAGGGCGCCGGCCTTGGAGATGTACTCCAGCGCGAAGCGGCTGTTCATCGTGAGCTTCGCCCATGCTGCGACATCACTCGCTCGGTCCAGGAACTGCGCGAAGCGGGCCTCCAGGGCACTGTCCACGGGCGTGAGGTTGAAGACCGTGCGCTCACCCTCGACTGTTTGGCGCGACCAGGGGAAGGGCGGCGTGTCGGAGATACGGAAGGCGTCCTCTGTGATCGTCGGCTCGCGCTCGATGATCGCCAGCGAACGAATCGCCTCTGCGAATGCGCTGACCACGAGTGCCTGGGCGTCGTTCTCAGCGAGCCGACGGAGGATGACGGTGTCCTCGAGTTCCACCGGCCGCTCGAAGACCCGATCCTTGAGATAGTCACGGACCATCGGCGCGAGCGTCGCGAAGGCTCCGGAGAGTCGATCGACTCCACCGGCCCGCGCGACGCTGCGCGTGTAGTAGGTGATCACGCCGGAGGGGTCTTCGGCGTAGGGGACGCGGAACTCGTACTCCTCGATGACGCCCTTGTCAATCAGGTGCATACCGCGGTACTGCACGTAATCGTCCGGCTGAATGTCTGGTACGGCGAGCCGATTGTTGGGGTCCGGGACATCGCCTGGATGTAGTTGACTCAGCGCGCTGTCTGATCTGGCGAGCGCGCGCGTGAGCTGGGGGATGACGATGTCGAAACGACGCTTGGCCTCGTCGGCGAAGATCGTGAGTGCGCCCGGCTGGATCTTGTCTGCGTCCTGGCGCTCCACCACGAGACCCCCGTCGAGCTCCGCGCTCCAGAGGCTGCGGAACGCCTCGTGCTCGATCACGACGACACGCTCGTCGAATCCTGAGCCTGGCGGGGTCATCCGGCGAAGGCCTCTGCCCAGTGCTTGCTCGGGGAGGATCTTGTTCGCGGCCGTGAGCGCCCGCAGCGTGACGATCACGCAGACGTTGCGGACATCCCAACCCTCCCTGAGCATCAGGACGCTGACGATGCAGCGGATGCGGCTGTCGGGGCCATCGACATCGCGGGCGGCGCTGCGGGCGATGTCGAGGTCGGCCTTGGTGATCTCGCCAGAGTTGGTGGTATGGATCACGAGCAGCTGATCGTCTGCGAACTCGGAGAGCTGACTCAGGTAGTCGCCGGCCTTATCGGCCTCGCGCGTGTTCTCACACATCACAAAGAGCACCGGGCGCTTGCCGGAGGGAGAAAGCGCGTCGTTGAATACTCGCCAGCGTTCAACCGCGACATCAAGCCATTGGCGGTTGCGCTCAAACGAGGTGTCGCCCAGCTCGATCTTTGCGCCCTTGACCTCGCCGATGACCGGCGTCTTGACGATCCCATCGGCAACGGCCTGGGCCAGCGGATAGTCGACCACCACGTGACGGAAGACCCCGCCATTCTCGTACTTCGGCGTGGCGGAGAAATCGAGCTGTGAGATCACGCCCGCGCCGGCATCGTCGGGCGTTCCTTTGCGGAGCTCCTCGTGAAGCCGCTCGATCGTCTGGTTCCACTTGAGCTTCTCGTCGTGGACGTGGTGCGCCTCGTCGTTGAGAACCATGACTCGGCCTCGCTCTGCGATCCCATCAAACAGCCGCTCGGCTGATGACGCGTCAACGTCGCGGTTTACGCGTGGACCGACCATCGCCTCCACGGGATTGGGCGAGGTCTTGTTTTTGCCGCGCGCCGTCGGCGGCTCATACAGACGCTGGATGTTCGTGAGGTACAGGACGCCACGCGCCGTGACGGGCGAGTTGTCGTCCTGCAGGAGCACGGCAAGGTCGAAGTCGTGTGCCCACTCCGATGGGACGAGGGGGTCGCGACGGAACGTTGCGCCGTCGCCAAAGTCGGACTTGAGGCGCTCGAACACGATCAGATTTGGAGCGATGACGAGGACCGAGGTCGTCATCGGCGAGTCGTCCTCGTATAGGGCGTGGAAGTAGGACCAAACGATGCAGAGGCTCATCGCCATGGTCTTGCCCGATCCCGTTGCCATCTTCATGGCCAACCGCTGGCGCCTGGGTTCTCCGGGCTGGATCGTCATCCCGTGCTCGGCGTATTCGAGCAGGTCCTTCAGCCCCCGTACCGGCTCGATCTCGGTCAGATAGATGAAGGTCTCGACAGCCTCGCGTTGGCAGAAGTAGAAGCGGAACGGCTGACCATCCTCCGAGCGATGCTCGTCGGCGAACCAGAAACCGAGCAGTCTGAGAGACGTCGCCGATGCACCTGCATAGCTCTGTGCGCGCCATGCGTCCACCCGTGCACGGACGCCGTTGACCGCATACGTGCCTTCGCTGGGCTTGCGCCGCTCCGGAACGGCGTAAGGATCACCGGACGGAGCCACGTGCTCCTCCTCAGTCACTTGATGCGAACCTCAGCGAGCTTCGTCGTGTCGTTGCCGAAGATGTCGATGATCTTCACGACGATCGCGTAGGTGCCCGGCTCCGGATACTCGTGCCAGTCGCTCTCGGTCGCGAGCGACGGATCTTCGCGCGTTCGGTAAGCCTGCCACTCGTTGTGGAATACATCGTCGCTGAAATCGAAGTCCACCGACCAGTAGTCGATGAGGTCAGACCACGACGCGACGCTCTCGCGGACCTTCTGCGGAATGAGATCCTCGCTCGGGATCGCGAAGTCGTTGAGCACGACGCATGCTTCGTGGCCCTGACGACGAACGTCGAGGTCGACGAAGGCGAGCTCGAAGAAGCGCACGGCATCGGCGTCATTGACCTCTCGCTCCATAACCTCCCGCGGAATCTGCCGGGGACGCAGATCGAGCCCGCGGCGTCGGGCGTGCTCGGAGATAGTGTCGTGAAGTCCCATCTCCCACTCCCAACCGAGGAGATCACATGCCTCGATGCCGTTGTCAGCCATCTCATCCAAGACATCCTCGGTCTCGTCGATCGTGATCGGCGCGTCCGTAGCACCGACGTGCACCATTCGGTCGGCCTTACGGCCATGTAGATAAACGAAGCCCTCAACTGGCTCCGCATGGTAAAAGGCCAAGATCGTGTCGAGATACGCACGCAACGCCCCGTTGCCGGACTCGGACTGCCAGCGCTGTCGCTCGTAGGCGCCTAGGTTCTTGATATCGAAGGGCCGACAGTCCGACAAGTTGAGGAGGCGCTTTCGTGTTGTGTGAATTGCGAACCGCCCCAAGTCAGAGCCGATCCACCGGCGCCCAAGCTGCTCTGCGGCGACCAGCGTCGTTCCGGAGCCACAAAATAGATCTGCCACGAGATCGCCCGGATTGCTTGATGCACCGATCACGCGCTCAAGCAGCGCAAGAGGCTTTTGCGTCGCATATCCAACTCGCTCATTCGAGCCAGGGGCAAGCCGGACATCGGTCCAAATGTCTTGCAACGGCACGCCCGGCTGCTCATCGAGATACCGCTTGAAGACCGGCATTCCCGTAGTTCGAAACTCGATCCGTCCCTGAGCGAGCATCGCGTCCATATTCTCGCGAGAATAGGCCCAGTGCCTCCCCCTGTAAGGGCGAGCCCCGTGCCACTCGTAGTCGACGTCTCCGCCGGGCTTCGCGGCGGTCAGGTCGCCGCGACGATAGCGACGACCTGTTCCGTCCTCCGTGTATCTGTAATTCTCGTCGACGTAGTCCTCCTCAAACGGGCCGTACTGCACGTTCCAGGTGAAGCGCTCACCCTTGGAGTAGAACAAGAGCACCTCGTGCGATCGGCCATAGCGATTCGGGTCATTCTTTCCGCTTGCCCGCTTCCAGCTGATCTCGTTCTGGAAGCGCTCCGGCCCGAAGATCTCGTCGCAAACCAGCTTGAGCATATGACTGACATTGGGGGCACAGTGCAGATATAGCGTCCCGTCGTCTGCCAGTAGCTGGTGGATTAATACAAGCCGCTCATACATCATGGAAAGGTACGACTCGCGGCCGCGTCCCCACGTGTCGCGATAGGCGCTCTCCTCAAGCACGGAAGGCTGCTTGTCGACTGACTCGTCACCCACCGAGACTCGGAAAGAAAAGTCCGTTCGCCCAGTGTCAAATGGCGGATCGATATAGACAAGCTTGACTTGGCCCGCGAAATCGTTGAGCAAGCTGCTCATCACCAGCCTGTTATCGCCCCAGATAAGCGCGTTGCGTTCGGTCGAGCCCTGGTTCTCCCCGCCGAACAGCGTTCCCGTGTCTCGCTCTCGAGTGGCTCGCGACTCGTTGATCGTCTCGACCACTTGGAACGGAAGGTTCAATCGCTCAACGCGATCGGGCTTCCCGTCCCACTCAAGACGTACGGTCATGGCACCGCGCCTCCCAGATCGGCTGGCGCCGTTCGAATCGTGTGACGAACACGACCTGTGATCATCACGGACCGGCCGGTCGTACTCGGGGGCCCACCGTCTAGTCGATGCTCCACCCAAACTCGCGATCGTGGTCGTGCTCCAGCTGTGACTCGCGGATAGCGCGGGCAGCCTGGCTTTCTCGATCGCGGACGGCATCCGACTGCTCGACAGATCGATCGTGTTTGAGCGGCGGCTCAGCGGACATCTGCGGCGGGTCACGGTGCTCGGGCGTAGTGATGCTCGCTGGCTCAGCAGTGCTCGTCGCTATGGCCTCGCCAAGACGCTCGACCGCGCCGGCGTCCATCCCCTGCTCACCGAGGTCCTCACGGGAGACGTAGATGTCAGTTCGCTCCCGTGCGCGTGTTAGAGCCACGTAGGCGCGCTCGCGGTCTGCCTGCCAGCCACCGGTGAGAACGAAAGCGCGGTCCACCGTGCGGCCCTGCGCCTTGTAGACGTGCTGGGCGTATGCAAGGCGCAGGTCACTGAACTCCTCGGTATCGAGCCGAGCCTCGCGCTCCTGCGAACCCTTGGTCTCGATTGATACGCGATTGGGCTCGTCAGCTTCCGTGACGGCGCCGAGCGTGCCGTTCTCGACTCGGGGCTGGCCGGGCTCATGGAGCGATGCGGTGAAGATGACCTCATCCCCCGCGGACAGGCCGTATGCACGGCCTGGGAGCTCCACGCTCTGCGCACCGAGCTCCCCGGCCCGGGCGCGGCACTCCTGCGCGAGGGCATTGATCCGGTCGAGCTCGACATTCGACGCGTCGGTCAGCATCACGGTGCGCTCCTCTGGGTGCTCGTGGCGAGCGCGGTCCCAGTCGCTGACCATTCGCTCCGCGGCCTCTTCACGCGTGTCGGAAATGTGCAGACGCTCATGCGCCTGATAGCTCGCCAGGGCGTGCTCAGCCTCACCGGCACGCACATGTTGCCAGGCCTCGCGCTCCCACTCGTGCGTGGCCCGGTGCACCTCCGTAAGCTCGGCGCTCGGAACCGCTTCCTTGAGCGTGGCGAACATGCCGCCGGCGCCGATCGACGGCAGCTGCGCCTGGTCACCCACGAGCACCAGCTTGCTGCCGCCCTGCGCCGTCATCTCGGTGAGCGTCGAGAGGCGGCGAGTGTCCGCCATGCCCGCCTCGTCCATCACCACCACGGTGCGCGAGTCAACGTGCAAACTGCCGCTCTCGAGGCGCGCGATCATGGCGTCAGTAGTCATGGAGCGCTCAAGCTTCGCGTCGGCGCTGAGGCGCTCGGCGGTTGCGCCAGCCACGGCAGTGCCAATCACGTCGTATCCCTCACGCTGCCAGGCTCCCGCCGCTGCCCTGATCACAACGCCCTTGCCGGTGCCGGCCTGGCCGACCAGCAGCGTGACGCCGCCATCGCCCGTGATGGTCTCCACCGCCCACCGCTGCTTGGTGCTCAGCCGGCTTCCAATGTCGCGTTGCACCTCGAGACGTGCCTCGCGGACAGACGACTCGGTGACGGGCGCGATCCGCTCCGAGGAGCGCGCCTGAGCGAGCCTCAACGTCAGCTGCTCCCGTTCACGCAGCTCGCGCGTGGTCCAGCGGCCGTCCGCCAGGGCGACGAGCTCTCCTGAGCGCGCGAGCGCCGCGACGACGGTGTCGGCCTCGCGGGGGTGAGACACACCGGCCACGAACTCGTAGGCACGGGCATGCAGATCCCGGTCGCTCACCGTGGAGTGCTCCTTCGTCACATCGGCTAGCAGCTCCCGATTGAGGTCTCGGTCGACGGGCGGTTCGTGCCCATCCGAATAGAGGCCCTCGGCCCGCGTGTGTGTGAGGCCATACTCCTCCCCCACCGCGCGCCAGGCCTCATCCACATTTACCGACGCCGCGGTCGTCTTGGTTCCACGTGTCCCGACCGTAATCGAGCCCAGCTCTCCGGCTCGGGGATCCCTGCCGTAGCGAGTACGAAATGCCCGCGCTACTCGCTCGATCTCAGCGCCGCGCATCGACCAGCGGTCGCTGAGCTCCTCGGGAACGCCGGCCACCTCGAAGTAGCGCTCGTCCCTGCCGGTCCTACCGCGAATGTCTAGCCCGAGCTCTTGGAGACCTTGTGCGAGCTCCGCGCGATACCAGGCACCGTTCGCACGTGCGGAGCGGAACAGCTCGCGCGAGTCGACCGCGGCGAAGTGGCCGTTTACGCGCTCGCCACCGAGGACCACGACGTGGGAGTGAAGCTGGGGGTCCGGCACCCCGCCGCGCTCCTGGTCGCGCGTCAGCCTGCTCGAGGTGTGAACGAACTCCGCCGCCAAGAGGCGCTCGGCCCGCTCCCAACGCAGCTTCCCGTTCTCGCGGGTGCGCAACAGCTCGACGTCGCGCTCCACCCGGGCAATCGTGCCTGCTACCGCCCGGCTGTGGGCTGCCTCGATCCGTGCGCGCTCATACGGCGATGACACCGCCCACAGGGCCGATACAGACTTCGGCGCGCTCAACGTCATGTCGATACCGGCGACCCGCGAACCATCCCCTCCGGCCCGCCGCAGCTCATGGCCGTCGGTCGGGGAAACACCGTGCATCAGAGAGGTGAGGTCTCCTCGCTCGACAGGGCCGTCGGCGGAGAGGCCGAGGTCGGCGAGCAGCGCTGGCGAGCCATGCCAGCGGCTCGGCGCCATCGCGGTTCCGCCGCCGGTCTCCTTCTCAGCACTTGCGGTGTAGTAGTCGCCGCGGTCGGAGGCTGAGGTCACGTAGGCGGCGTAGCCGGTCGCGGAGTCACCCGTGATCTTGTGGGTCGTCTGCATCTCGGCGAACGTAACGACGTCCACGGGGATGCGCAATAGATGTGAAACTCAGCGGCACTGAGCGCCTGCGAGCCGCATCAGGGCGACGAACAATTTAGGTAAAGGGCCCTGCACCTGGGTGCGTATAGTCTGCACGGCTTTTCGCTCGGGAGGAAAGTAGGCATGATTCGAGCGGTTAGCCACGGGCACCTCGGCGACTCCTGCCTTCCGGGACAGCCCTGCACAGGAGCGGCACGCCGAAGTAGCGAGCGATCCTACCCTCGATACTTCCGACCTGAGCAGGTGGCGTTTCGGCATGCAATGGAATGACCGCTACCCAGTTCACGAGCGGAGCCTTAGCCGACCGCAGGTGCTCGAGCAGGCGATCGGCGACATCCCCGCCGCCACGCCGTCGGTCGGCCTTGCCCACGTATGACACACGCGGGTGCCCCGTCAGCGGGCACGAAGAGCAGAGCAGGTAGATCGCGCATGACGAATTCGTGGGCGTTCCGGGCGGGAGCAGCGCGAGATGCTCGCGCTCGAGCCAGCTTCCTGCGTAGCTGCAAGCAGCGCGATACTCGCGCACGGTCAGGATGGCGCTCATGGTGGCGGCCTACCTATTCGTCTTCGTCGGGTTCTTCGTCCAGGCCGGGCACGAATACACCGTCAGGATCCGAGATTCCCGCCCCCCGGTACTGGAGAACAAACTGGAGCGCCTCCGTGAGCCGCTGGTCGACCGGCGCGAACTTCGTCCCGCTCAGCTTCTCGGTCTCGATGATCTGTTGCCCATCGGTGCCAAGCACCTCTAGAAGCTGCGTCTTCGTCTTCAACAGTTCGCCAGTCAACTGAACGAAGTCGTCTTCGAGCGTCGCGAAGCGCTCCGTGGGGGTAAGGGAGGGTTTGCCTTTCTTGCCTCCACCTGTGCTGGGGACGACGCCGTCGTTCAGTGCGAGGGCTCGGATGAGGATGTTGGTGTTGCGATCCTGCGGGTCGTAGCGTGCGACGATTAGGTTGCCGTCAGCGTCTTCGACTTCGACCTCGCTACCGTCGGGCCTTCGCTGCCGCGGATACAGGTTCTCCTCGCCGTCCGCACGACGAATCGCGTCGCACATGACACGAACCCCGCCGATGCTCGAAGTGAGGCCCACGATGACCTCGGAAACGTCACCTCGGAGCTCCTTCATCTCGTCCACCGCCTGGCCCTGATCAGAGACCACGAGGCCAAGGGCACACATGGGCCCGACGGCACGAGCACAGAGCTCGAGCAGGTCGTCGTACCAATTCTCGGGGTCGTTCACGACGAGCTTCTCGCAGGCCTTCTGAAGCTGAGCGACGGTACGCCCACTCGACGCCCAGGTCGCGTCGTAGAGCGCCGACGGGAGGAAGGGACGGGAGAGCGCCGCGACGGCGCTCTCCCGCAACCCCTTCATGCCCCTGTGCGCACGAAGAATGAGCGGGGCGAGCGCGCGCGCTTGACGCCGCGCAGTCAGGTTCTTGGCCTCGGGATCCGAGAGAATGACCTCGCGCACGATGGGCTCGGCATCTGGCCACGTTGCCGCGCGGGCTATTTCAAGCGCGATCTCGGATGGACGGGCGTCACCCTCGTAGAAATCGTCGCGCTGGAGAATGTCGGCCAGCGCCTCGTCGCTGAGCTTGCCGTCCTGGTTCAGGCGCAGCATCAGCCGCTCGCCAACTGCGTTCCCCTGGGCCAACTCGTCCCATGGGCGGGGTTCCTCGTGGACGGACTCCACGTACTCGGACACCACCTCGTGGAAGGGGTCGGTGCATCGATCACCATTCTCATCGAGCACGTCGATAACGATGCGAATCGGGCACGTGAAGAGCTTTGCGGCGTGCTGCGCAGCCCGGCTGTCCGGCGTGGCGACGAGGCGACTCGCGACGCCGGCACGCGCGGTGCGGATCAGGTCACGCACGTTGTCGGCGGCGCGCACAGGAGCGCCATAGTCAACGCCCACCACGTGGTGGCCTGTGCTGATGCGCGTCGATCCCTCCGCCGCGTGCACGAACAGTGCCGGCTCGGCGCCCGTGATCCTCGCGACGCCGACCACCGCCAGCGGGGGATTCCAAATGCCTCGGGGGTTCGAGCGCACCCGCGTGATCATGTCGGCCGTGATGATCTGCTTGCTCGATTCAGCCGCGGCCTTGGCCATCCGCTCGACGCTCTTGGTCGAATAGAAGAGAACGGGCTCGACCCCGTTGGACGTCGGGAGCGGCCACGGGTCTACCTCTCCGCTGCGCTGCTGTGCAAGCCTGCTGCGACCGTTGGCGCCGTCCGACGAGACGGCGACCGTCCATGCGCGACCGCGGATGCAAACGAGTTGCCGGCCGGAAGGCGTGTCTTGGTACTCGAACTGCTGCTCGGCGATGTCCGCCCTGATCTGGGCAGGATCGACGACCACCTCAGCAACGGCGATCGCGTACTCGCCCAGATACGGCTTCAGCCTGGAAGTCAGATTCGATACGGCGCGGTTGTCGGGCACGCGCGGGATCGTGATCTCGCCGTCCGGAACCGGGAAAACGGTCTGGTCCTTGTACGCCGTCGGGTTGGTGTCCGTGATGACGCTCATGTGGAGCCTCCTCGTGTATTCAGTTCGGCGTCGGTGACGCCCCTAGTGGATAGGTGGCGTCTGCTCGCCGAAGCGACGAGGCGTCCACCCGATAAGCCTGATCCGCACCTGAGGCGCGGACGTGGACTTCCGGCGTCCCCTTCTCTGTCAGACCGGCCAGACCGTGGACTTCACCCGAGGGTGTGTGTCACTCGGCCTGCTGCGCATCTCGCTGCCGGCACGACAGGCTCAAGGACGAGCCTGATTCGAGTGTAGCGGGCGGATGGCCTGGAGCTCGGTGGAAGACGCATCTGCGTTCTTCCTCAGGGACATCTGGCACCGCGCTGCCGCACGCAGCTGCGGCCTGCCGAGTCATTCGATAACCGCGCCGATCATCCTTGGGCGCAGCACGATGCGCGGCGTGACTCGTCGTCAATTGCGTCTAGGGCGGGCTCGCCTCGGACGACTCCGACCCGACATTCACGGCGGGTGGCGTGGACCCGGTGCCCACGGACGAGCTCAACGACGAGCGCCCGCTGCGTATTCGGTGAGGCTTGCGCAGCCCGACCCACGCAACGCGCCAGAACGTCATGTCCGTCTTCACCGCATCCAGGTACTCGTCCTGCGGCTCCCGCAGCTCGGCGTAGTCAAGGCGTATATTCATGCCGGCGTCGTTGTTCAGCGCGGGCCCCTTCCATGCCTCGTTCATGTACGTACCCGCGACCTCGCGGGTGCTCCGCACGAGCCGCGTGTACTTCTCCGAGACCGCATCGGATTCGGTGCTGATCTGCGCGAGATGGTTGTTGAGCTCTTCCTGCACCCCGTGCAGGCCCGCAGAGATCCGCAGGCGTTCTTCGCCCGCGATCTCCGGGTGCTCCGCCGTTGGCGCGCGGCGCCTGCGGATGATGTACGGGTACTCCTGGTAGGACACGACGGCGGAGTACGCGTCGGCGTACAGCGTCTGAAGCCGGGTGCGCTCCGTGCGCACGCCGCCCACGAACCACGTGACCACGCCGCCAGCGGCGGTGAACACGCCGACGACCACCGGCACGATCGTCCACACGCTTGTCGCTATCACGCCGCGTCCTTCTCGCCCTCGCCGTGCGGCGCCTCTGGCCCCGGCCACACCCGATACCGGCGCCAGTACGCCTCCCGGAAGAGGTGCACCCGCGCGCACTGCACCAACGCGAGGAGGCCGTCGTCGGGCTCCCACACCAGCTCCGAGGGATCCCGCGGGTACCACATGCAGAGGTGCCCGTCGGCGTAGCGGTGCGGGGACGCCGTCGGGCCGTTCGCGGTCAGGAGCAGCAGCCGGGGCCGGCGGCGGTTCGCGAGCTGGATTCTGATCACGCGCCGCTGCTCAAACTCGGGCACCGTGACCGTCAGCGTGTAGACGATCGCGCCGGTCTTGCCTTTGCCGGTGCGCGAGCTGTGAATGGACGGATAGGCGTGGCGGACTTCGCCCTCAAAGCGGAGGCGGTAGTGGAAGTCGTCGTACCAGCCGCCCGGCTTAGCGCGTCGCATAGCTTCGCGCCGCATCGCGACGTGTTGCGTCGCCGTAGGCCCGCGACGGCTTCACGCGCTCCACGCCCGGTCCGAAGGCGCTGCGCACCCGTGCGGCGTCGCCGAGGAGGAGCGCCGCGCCGAGCTGTCGCGCGCCGGCGTGCGAGCCGATGTGGTCGGGGAACAGTTCGGCGAGCGCCGCTTCGGCCTCCTCCAAGCTGTCGGCGCCGATCGCAACCGCAACGCATTCACCGAACCGCCGCAGCCGCGCCACCGCGGTGCCCGCGAGCACGCCGTCGGGCAGCTTGATCGGGTCGGACACCCCCGCGGGGTCGGGCGTGAGCCCCTGGGAGAGCGAGCCCGCGGCGCCGAGCAGCAGGTCGCGCAGGCTCACCGCGATCGTGTCCTCGGCGTCGACGTACTCCAGCGCGAGCGCCTCCAAGTTGAACGACGTGATCACCGGCCTCGCGTCCTGCTTCACCGCTGCCTTCGCCAACCTGATCACCCGCGCACGGTGCACCCGCGTCGGCACGTCGGGGCCGTTCAGCAGCCGCGTGTGCTCCTCCGGGTCCGACGCGTCCCAGTCGTGGTCCTCCGTGTTCGGGATCCAACGCCCCGGGCCGTCGGCGCGCGTGAGTGCGACGATCAGGTCCACGCTCGGGTCCTCGCCGGAGTCGAGCGGCGCGTGGAACTCCACCAGGATCGCGCGCTTGCACACCCGGCACGTCGCGTCCGGGTACTCCTCGCGCACGCCCGCGATCACGTGCGCGGCCACCTGCGCGACGATGTCGTCGGGCGGAACGTCGTCGCCGTCGGGGCCGAGCTCGGGGTAGGTGCGGCGGTCAAGCACGACGCCGCAGTCGGCGTCGGAGACGGGCTTGTTCACCGTGCCGTGCGCGACGCTGCCCGAGTCGAACGTCTTCAGCGCGCCGGGGTAGGACCGCGCGTGGCGCTTCACGAGGTTCCGGCGCGCCTTCGTCTCGGAGAGGACCTCGTCGTCAACCGCGATGCCCCGCCGCACGTCGGCGAGGACCTGCCCTGCGTAATCAATCGTTGCCGTACTCATTTCTGCTCCTTGTTCGTGAACTTCTCGCCTGTGGCGAGGGCCCCGGACACGACCGGTCATCACTCCGATCAAGGGCCTTGTTAAAGGTCCCACCGAGGGCGGACGTTCCCGCCGGCCTCGGGAGGGGTTTGGTGCCCCGCCGAACCGAGGTGATGAAACCCGGTCCGACGGGGCCAGGCGTTTGTTCACGAAGCGGTACGGCTGCCGTGGTTTCTACAGACCACAGGAGACGGACCCGTGCGCACGCGCGCGCTACCGCTGCACCGCGCGCCGATATCGGTCGTCGCCGGCCTGCTCCGTTGGCCGACGCGATCAGCGGTCGTTGGTAGGCGCAGCGTCGTCGGTGGTGGAGAGCTCCCACTGCGCCGTCCGCGCGAAGGCTCGCACCTCCTCGGACGGCCGTTGACCTTGGGTGTACACGACGCGCTTGAGATCGTTGGGAGTGATGCCGCCGTAGATGAGGGCCTCCGCGTAGCGGTGTTCGCCGCACGCATCGGGGAGCCCTTTGGCACTCGCAATGTCCGTCTTCCCGCCGGCGGCCCGCATGGAGGGGTGCGAGATCGGCTGTGGAATGAGCACGGCGCCGCCGCCGCGCGTCGGGGTGTCAACGAGATCCCCGAGTAGAAACCACGTGCGCGAGCGAACGTCAGGGTCAAGCTCGAGCACGACCAAGCCCCAGTTGGTGATGGGACCCGTCTCGTCGCTCCCCTCCAAGTACCCGGAGACTGGGCGCTCAGATCCCGATGCATCCACGGGTATGTCGAGGATTTCCTGCTCTACCTTGCGCCGGCGCTCACGCGTCTGAAGGTCACCGCCGGAAACGCCGGTTTCCTCCATGACCTTGTACTTCTCGTCTCGGAGGAATTGGGTCAGACCCGGCTCCTTCACGCGTATGCGTATCGCGACGCCTTCCACCCAGGCGCGCAATTTGCGTTCAGAGCGTTCAACGTACTCACTTACGTCGATGCCTAGCGATTTAGCCCGGCCGCGCAGCCCAGCGCACCTACGGGCCTCGTAGTTCTGCTCCCAGGCAGGGTTGATGCGAGCAGTCACCGTGGTCGAGGATGGTGGTCGTCGTCACGCATCAGCCGCGGGGGACAGGTCGGATCGATTGACGCTTGGGGCCGCTTTCGGAGCAGTTTGACCCAACTTCTCTTATAAATTGCACCCCGTTTGCACCCCGCCTCGGCCCTCGGACCCGACCCCACCAACGAAAAACCCCCGGATTACCGGGGGCTTCTCGCATAGCGGGGGCGGGATTCGAACCCGCGACCTTCGGGTTATGAGCCCGACGAGCTACCAGACTGCTCCACCCCGCGTCGGTGCCCATGTTCTAGCAAAAAATCGCCAGCCCTA
>Ga0302325_10002835_pt1 | contig 41696 bp, 35 predicted proteins | sample Palsa_T0_2_FD_201948 | JGI IMG/M metagenome (GOLD analysis project Ga0302325, IMG submission 201948) | Peat permafrost microbial communities from Stordalen Mire near Abisko, Sweden - Palsa_T0_2 | ecosystem: Environmental > Terrestrial > Soil > Palsa > Peat permafrost | place: Sweden: Abisko...
CCGGCACGTCAATTGTTTTTGTGAAGCCCATCCGGTCGATCCAGAAGGGCAATGATTTCTCAATCTCTTCAACCATGAGCACGGGTGTGATTTTCATGCCGGGGATGTTCATACAAGAGATACTAGCCGGAGCGGCCGGATCGAGTATTGGAAAAAACGGCCATGGGAGTGTGGCCCGTGAACTCCTGAAAATCGCGAATAAGATGCGACTGATCGAAATATTCGGCCTCCACCGCGATGGCCGGCCAATCCAGCCGATCCCCTTCGCCCCTACCCACATCATCTGAGGCCATGCGGCAGGCGTGCCGGAAGCGCAGCACCCGGCACAGACGCTTAGGAGTGAGGCCGCTCTCTTCCAGGCAGCGGCGGCGGAACTGACGCGGGCTTAAATTGGCCTGGCGGGCCGCAATTTCCAGATCGGCATTTCCGTTGGCGGCGGCGAGCGATTCAATGGCCTGCTGCGTGGGAGTGAGAGCGGCGTTGGGCGCAGGCAAGTTGCCGAGCAGGATGCGCATGGCGTCCTGGATGGATTTGGCATCGTCCAAGCGCCGCCTCAACTCGCGGGCGCGTTGCGGCCACAGATCTTCGAGCGGCGTCGAGGTATCGGTCAATTCCGCCGGGGAGGCGCCCAGGAAACTACCAGCCATGCCGGGCCTAAAACGGATACCAGCCAACTGAGCGCCTTTTGGAAAATGAAAGCGCTGCTCCCTGGTCATGGTGCCGATGGCGCGCAGACCGTTCAAACGATCATAAACGATATCGAGACACCCGTCCGGCGGAACACGGTGCCCTGGCACCGCCTCTGTGGTGTCTAGAAACCAGCTACACTCCACCCAACGGCTAAGCGGGGCCAGGGGAGGTTGCTCGTGGACCATCTCTCGAAAAGCATACCACCGTGAATAAAAAAGCGCGACTGAAGGTGCCACCCCGGGCACTCCAGCCGCGCTTATTTGCTTCCATCGAGGAATATTACTGAGCCGATTGGTCTCCGGGCGCCGTGTTAGACGCCTGCGCCGGGGCCTGACCGGTAACGTCCAGCATGTAGATCTTCACATCCACCCGGCGGTTCTCCTTACGGTCGTCCCGAGTCTTGTTATTCGCATCCGGAAAATCGCTGCCCACGCCGAGTTCACGGATAGAGCGCAGCGGGATGTTGTGTTCCACGGCGAGATAATGCACCACGGCGTCCGCGCGCTTCCGGCTCAATTCGCGGTTATAAGCCACATTGCCAGTCCGGTCCGCAAAGCCTTCCACTTCAACAACATAACCCTTCATACTAGTTAGCTTTTGGATAGCGTCGTCCAGCTTAGCTTGCTCATCCTTGCTCAGAGCGCTCTTGCCAAACCCAAAATAAATGGGGGCCGTGCTGATCAGCTTGTAGTTGTCCAGGTTCTGGATAGTGGTATCCAGCTTGGCTCCGGTCTGCTGAGCCAGAGTGGTGGCGGTTTGAGCCTGGGTAGCTGCTGCCGCTGCGGCGGTATTAGCCTGCGCGGCGGCGGCCGCGGCGGCGTCGGCCTTCTTGCCGGCATCCGTGGCCTTCTCATCGGCGGTGGCTACTTGCCGGTCTAAATCGCCAATGGACTGGTCGGTTTTGGTCTTGTACTCGTCAGTCTGCTTTTGCAGAGTGCCGAGCTGAGCCTGAGTCTGGTTGGCCTGAGTCTGGACCGGCGCGATAGCTTCCCGGACGTGTTTCTTTGTAGCGCATCCTACGGTCGCCCCTACGCTTGCCAATGATAAGATCGTCAAAGCTCCAACAAAAGCAGATGTGTTGCGAAGTGCCATGCCTCGTTCTCCTTCTCTGGTCTAAGGTAGCACATCTGCGGCCATTGGCAAACTAATAGTACTTTGGGACTAGCGGGTTCATTGTAAGGAACGAGATACGAGCCATCGTGCGTTGCATGGCCAATCGCCCTCCGGTAAATTTTTCCCTCGCACTATTCCCTTTTGACCTGATTGACATTCGATTCTGTTCTTGATTTCGTGCGGTTTAGAGCTCTCGTGCGTTAAATTGGTCTTACGGTGCAAACCTACGATCTGATTGTTATTGGCTCCGGGCCCGCCGGTCAGCGTGCCGCCATCCAAGGCTCCAAGATGGGCAAACGCGTGGGTCTGGTGGAGCGTCGGGAGGTGGTGGGCGGAGTCTGTGTCAATACAGGCACAATCCCGAGTAAGACGTTCCGGGAGGCTGTGCTTCATCTTTCCGGCTATTACTACCAGAACATCTATGGCGTGAACTACCGCGTCAAGGACAAGATCACCATGGCGGACCTGGCGTTTCGCGTCCAGCACGTGATCAAGACCGAAGTGGACGTCATCCAGGCCCAGCTGTCGCGCAACAACATAGAACTCATCACCGGGATTGCGGGCTTCATTGATCCGCACACCGTGCGGGTCACCAACTCGAAGCAGGAACAGACTTTCTGCGCCGAACACATCGTCATCGCCACCGGCACCAAACCGGCCTTCTCACCGAAAGTGCCCATCAATGGCCGCAACATTATCGACAGCGACCAGGTACTTGAGATGCCGGAGCTGCCGAAGTCGCTGATCGTCGTCGGCGGCGGTGTCATCGGGGTGGAATATACGTGTATGTTCGCGGCCCTCGGTGTGCGCGTCATCCTGGTGGAGAAGCGGCCGCGCCTGCTGGAGTTCGCAGATACCGAGATGGTGGAGGCTCTGTCATATAACCTGCGCGATCATCGCGTCACCCTTCGGTTGAACGAGGAAGTGGAAAGCGTGGAAGAGACCCCGGAAGGCTCCGTGGTAGCCAGACTGGAGAGCCAGAAGAAGCTGTCGGGCGACGCTCTGCTCTTCGCGGTGGGACGGCAGGGGAATATCGACGAGTTGAATCTGGAGGCGGCCGGAGTTTTGGCGGACGCACGCGGGCGCATCAAGGTAGATTGCGAATATCGAACCGCGAAGCCGCACATCTTTGCCGTCGGCGACGTGATCGGATTTCCCAGCCTGGCCTCGGTTTCGATGGAGCAAGGCAGGATCGCGGCGGCCGGGGCTTTCGGCAAGAAGCTGATCTCGAATCCGGCCAGTTATCCTTACGGCATTTATACTATCCCGGAAATTTCGTTCATCGGGAAGACCGAGGAGCAGCTCACCGACGAAGACGTGCCCTACGAAGTGGGCGTGGCGTATTATCGCGAGATCGCGCGCGGCCAGATCCGGGGCGACACTACCGGCCGTCTCAAAATATGTTTTCATCGCGAGACCAAGCAGTTGCTCGGCATACACATCATCGGCGAGGGCGCTTCGGAGTTGTTACACATCGGCCAGGCGGTTATGATTCTGGGCGGCACCGTGGAATATTTTGTCGATACCGTTTTCAACTACCCGACATTGGCCGAGTGCTACAAAGCCGCTGCATTCAACGGGCTCAACAAACTGGCGAAGTGGTGAACGGGAGGTAGCGCAACGTCGCGCTTCGAAAAAGACATGGCTCGGACAATTGGAATCATCACCATCGCCGACGGCATCGCAACCGGGCTGGTGGAGGGGCACCAGCTGGCTGGCAAATTGCGCGTCGCCGACCAGGGCGCCGAGGACCAGCCGCTGCTCAGCCTGCCCGCCGAGGGCATTGCGCAGCGTTTTGCCGAGGAGATCCAGATCGTGGCGGGCGGGGAATCCGTGGACGCCATCGGCGTCGGCCTGCCCGGCATCGTCAACTGCGGCTTTATCGAGGAGTCGCCCAATCTGCGCCAGCTCAAAGGCGCCCACATGCAAGACCTGGTTCGGGAGGCGCTGCGCAATTGCGGCATCGCCGCGCCGGTTTACGTCTACAACGACGCCGACGTGCTGGCCGCCGGCCTCGCCGCCACGCACGGAAACCTGGACCGGTTCATTCGCGTCTGGACGCTCGGCAACGGCATCGGGTTTGGCGTGTATCCGCGGCGCGAAGGAGTATGGGAAGGGGGCCATGTGGTGGTATCGCTCGATCCGCGCGAACGCTATTGCGGCTGCGGCGGCATCGGCCACCTGGAAGGCATCATGGGCCAGCGCGCCATGCGCCTGCGCTTCCTGGACATGGAGCCGGACGAGGTGTTTGAGAATGCGCGCAAGCGGGACCAGCGTTGCGTCGAGTTCGTCAAGCTCTGGCATCGCGCGCTGGCCGCTGCAACGGCGAATTCGATTCACCTGGCGGGACCGGGCAAGTTCTTTATCTCCGGATTCAACGCCAGGCACCTGGATCTAAATCTCCTCGATCAGTACCTGCACGAAATGGTGAAGATGAGCTCGCTGCAGAGCTACGTCTTTGACGTGGTTCCATCGAGCGACGTCAATGGCGTGATCGGCGCCGCGGTCAGCGCAGGCCAGAACGCGGCGGTTTGAAGACCCTCTGGGTTCAACGCTAAGTGCCGAGGCGCGTTCACGTCCCAAGCTCACTGTGCGAGCCAAGGCGCACAAGCTCAAGGCTATCGGCAGCCGATTTCCGGTAAATGAGAACGAGATCCGGCCTGATGTGACAGTCGCGGTGATCCTTCCATTCCCCAGATAGTGCATGATCAAAATTCCGGCGCGCCAGGGGCGTGTCCGCTGCGAGCGAATTCACCACCTGCATGAGCATTGCGTCCAGATTCTTTCCGTGCCGAGCGGATTTTTCTCGTTTGTAGTCCCTCTGAAAGCGCGTGGTGTACTTAACGTCGCGCATTCAGACTTCGCAGCAGTTTATCCGGCTTGCCGGCTTCGACCAGCTCGCCTCTACGAGCAGCTTTCATGGCTGCTACGGTTTCAGCGTTGGGATTGAGCGGCTCAAACGGCAGCGCCTTTTCCGCGGCTACGCGCACTAGCAGCAGACGAAAAGCATCGGACACGGTGAGGCCGACCTTCTTCAGAGCAGCCGCGGCCTCCCTCTTGATGCGCGGATCGATGCGGGCGCGAACAACTGAATTGTCAGCCATGATGGCGTCTACTCACCTTGAGCCACATTGTAGCCCAAGTGCCTGGAAATGTCCAGCTTCCGGCAATTACACAAAAGGCAGCCTTTGTGCGGCATCTCTACCGGAAATGTGTCGATGGAGAAGGAAATGGCGCGGTCGTCGCAGGGGCACCTTTCGTAGGATGGCGTAGTGGCAAGGTTGACTGAGTCGGGTTATCATTGACCCTATTCCCACAGGGCAACGGCAAATTGAACCGTCTGAGGATCGACTTCTTGGACAGCATAGCGGCTGATGCACAGCCCCACCGATCTTCTGACGACATTTGGAAGGTTTCGATTCAGGCCGCTGACTCCAGCCGAATGTCCGAAGCGCGAATTCCTCAGGACTGGGATCCTGACGGCAAGGAGCCTCTTCCGTGCGGCGATAGCTGGGGGCCTGACGTGCCCTTCCGTCTCATTGTCCCCGGTAGTGGACTGGAGATCACAAGGAATGCACTTGGCTACTTCGAGGTGTGGAAATCGGCGAACGCCACCGCAGAAAACCTCGGGCATCAGCCAACCTCAATAAAAGAATATCAGGTTCGTAGCTTGCTTGTTTCACAAATGGCGAGCTTTGGATCGTTGCCGAAAGGCTTCTACGCAAAGGCTTGGCATGTTGCGCATCTCTAGGCACACAATGGGCCATCGAATACCATTTTGCTGGCGCGCCTCGACGGAAGATCAGGACGCTGGCCGGCAACTCGCGCGCTGCAGAACGTCGGGTGTAACTCGTGCCTATGCGGGGGGGGACACCCGTTACGCAGCGTGTCAAACTTGCTGGTACGCTACACTCTAACTTTCCAATGCGCGAGCAAATATCTCCTGCCACGAGCGTGAGTGGCGCGATCCAGCTTCCCGGCGACAAGTCCATCTCACATCGCTATGCGATGCTGGCGGCAATTGCCGAAGGTCCCACTAAAATTTCGAACTATTCGAGCGGCGCAGATTGCCAGTCGACGCTCGCGTGCGTGCGAGCTCTCGGTGCGGGAATTGAGAAGCAAGATGGCACAGTGTGCATTCACGGCCATGGCCTGGATGGATTGCACCAGCCCACCGCCCCGCTCGACGCCGGCAATTCGGGTTCCACCATTCGGATGCTCTCCGGCATTCTCGCCGCGCAACCGTTCGTGACCACCATCGGCGGCGATGAATCTCTGTCGAGACGCCCCATGGCGCGCATCATGACGCCGCTGGCCGAAATGGGAGCGCGAATTGACGCTCGCGAGAATCGATTTCCGCCGCTGACCGTCCATGGGGGCAAGCTCCATCCGATCGACTATACGCTGCCCGTGGCGAGTGCCCAGGTGAAGAGCTGCGTCCTCCTGGCTGGGTTGTTCACCGATGGCCGAACCACCGTCCATGAGCCGGTGCGCACGCGCGATCACACCGAGCTGGCGCTGCGCGAATTCGGCGCCGACGTGGAGGTCAACCAGCTTTCGATCAGTGTCACCGGCAGGCCGCGCCTGGAAGGCCGCCAGTTGCGCGTACCGGGCGATCTTTCCTCGGCTGCGTTTTTTCTGGTGGCCGCGCTGATCGTTCCCGAGTCCAGCCTCACCATTCACGGCGTGGGACTGAATCCAACCCGTTCCGCGCTGCTCGATTTTCTCGCCGGGATGGGCGCCGAGATCAAGATCCTGGATGTCAGTTCATCCGGCGGCGAGCTTATCGGCGACGTGCTGATCCGCAAATCGCGCATTAAAGGCGGAGTGCTCGAAAAAGAGCGCACCGCGGCGCTGATCGACGAAATCCCGGTGCTGGCCGTATTGGGCGCGGCCAGCGAAGAAGGGCTGATCGTTCGCGACGCCTCCGAATTGCGCGTCAAAGAGACGGACCGCATCGCGACCATCGCCGAAAACTTCCAGCGCATGGGTCTCGCGATTCAGCTTCACCCGGACGGTTTCGAAGTGCCCGGCCAGCAGCAGTTTCATGCCGCCGAAGTGGACTCGTTTGGCGATCACCGCATCGCCATGGCGTTCTCCATTGCCGCGCTCGCCGCCGACGGTCCCTGCACAATTTTAGGCGCGGACGCCGCCTCCGTGTCTTTCCCCGAATTTTTCGATACACTACATCGAGTCGCCGAGTAAATCCGAATGGCTGTCCCAGATCTAACGCTGGAAGGCTTGGTCCACGATTTAAACAACGTCTTTCAGACTATTGCCGAAAGCGCGGAGCTGCTGGAAGACGATCCCAAGTGGGAAAAGCTGGCTCATACGCTGCAACGCAGCGCCGGCCGCGGGCATCGCATCGCGCACAGCATTCTCGAAACGAATCGCTCGGCCATCGAACTCGCGCCCATCATAGAAAACGCGTCCCAGTTTTGTCAGGATTACATCGAGTGCGCCAACGGACCGAAGATGGATTTTTCCTCCGAGATAGATCCCGGCTTTCGTTTGAAGGGCGACGCCGCCGGATGGGAGCGCGTGTTCGTGAACCTCTTCCTGAACTCGTCGCAAGCGGGCGCGAAGAACATCCGCATCCGGGCGCACGAAAACGAAATTGTGGTAAGCGACGACGGGCCGGGCATCTCGATGGAACTGCTGCCCAGAATCTTTTTGCCGCGCGTGTCCACGAAATCCATCATCTCGGGCTTGGGGCTGTACGTCGTGCAATCCATCGTCGAGCAGAATGGCGGCTCTGTGACGGCGGCGAACGGCGCCACCGGCGGCGCGATCTTCACCCTGAGTACTTAATGCCCGGCGGCCCGATAAGCTTCGTCCAAAATTTCCACCACGTGCGCCACGCGCTGGCCCCGGCCGAACTTTTTCACCCCCGCTCTGAGCTGCAACATGCATCCCGGATTGGAGGCCGCGATCAACGGAGCGCCGGTGGCATTCACGCTATCCATTTTTTTCTTGAGCAGCGCCATCGCCATCGAAGTGTGAACCACGTTGTAGATTCCCGCGCTGCCGCAGCATAGATCCGAAAGCGGCATCTCGCGAAGCTCCAACCCCGGAATCGACTTGAGCAGCTGTCTGGGCGCGGAGCGGATCTTCTGGCCATGCGCCAGATGGCAGGAATCCTGATAGGTAACCGTCAGCGGAAGCACGCGCATGGGAGGATTCAGTTCAATGGACGCCAGAAACTCATTCACGTCCTTCACCAAGGCCGAAAAACGGCGCGCCTTCTCGGCGTACCCGGCATCGTGTTCCAGCAGTTCTCCATATTCCTTCAGTGTCGATCCGCAGCCGCCCGCATTGGTGATGATGGCGTCGTAGCGGCCCTCCAAGAGCCCATCGATATTGCGCCGCGCCAGCTTGCGCGCTTCATCCCGAATTCCCGCATGCACGTGCAACGCGCCGCAACAGCCCTGGCCGGCCGGAATGGACACTTCACATCCATTCTTCTGCAATACTCGCACCGTCGCTTCGTTCAAACGCGCGAAGCTGATGTTCGCGATACAGCCGCCCAGAAACGCCACGCGATACCGCCGTTCGCCTTCAGGCGGCAGTGTCTTGCCGTAATAGGCGAAGAAAAAAGGCGTCTCGATTTCCGGCGCCAAAGCCTCCACTTCGCGCAACCGCGCCGGAAGAAAACCGGGCAGGCCGGCCAGCCGCTTCAAACCGCTGGCCTGATAAAGATGCAACAGCGCTCCCGAAATCTCGAGGCTCAGCCTGGACGGAAGCAGCTTTCGGAAGACCATCCAGCGCAGCAACCGCTCGCGCCACGGCCGCGCGATCTTGGTTTCGATTTCGGCGCGCGCCGCTTCCACCAATCGCCCGTATTGCACGCCCGAAGGACAAGCCGTCTCGCATCCACGGCACGCCAGGCAAAGCTCGATATGCTCGATGTAGGACGGGCTGATGGGCGCGCCTTCGGAAACCTGCACCATTTGATAAATGCGGCCGCGTGGCGAGTCCATCTCCACGTGCAGCTCGCGATAGGTGGGGCATGCGTTCAAGCACAATCCGCAATGCACGCATCGGTCGAGATCGGATTGTTGCGGCTTATCGAATGCTGTGACTGTAGGCGATGGTGATGCCATCAGATGCGCCCATACAACCTGCCGCGGTTCAGCAGGCTTTGCGGATCGAACATTTGCTTGATCTTCTTCATCATCGCAAAATCGTTTCCTGGCCGAGGCCACAACTCGGCCTTCTCGCGGTATTCGGGCGAAGCGAATTCAACCACGCTGGTCCCTACCGGCGGGTATTGCAATTCGCCGGCCTGCTCGAAGTAGCCATAACAAACGCCCGAGCCGGCGCGCGCCAACGCCTGAGCAGGCAATGCTTCAAGAACGGGGCCTACTTCGCTCAGCAGGCAGGAAACACGCAGTACCGCGCCATTTTCACGCGTTCTCAAGAATTGCGGCGTCATTTCGCGAATTCCGCGCCACCGTGCGTCCTCCTCGGCTCCCTCCAGCACGCGCATGTGGAGCAGCTCGCGCGAGTAACGATCCAGCACCGCTGCGCTGCCGCCAGCCTGGATCGCAAGTTGATAAATGCCGCCCGATTTCACGATATCCATCGCCGCCGGCTGCAGCCTGCCCTTTAACACTGCGTCGCGCGCCGACATCGCGTCCGCCACCTGGTCGAACTCCTGCACGAACGTCCGAGTCCCCGCGGGCATCGGGTAGACTCGAAAATTCAGCGTTGCGATCGCCGCCAGCGTGCCGAACGATCCGATCATCAGCTTGCCTATGTCCAGCCCGGCCACGTTCTTTACTACCATACCGCCAGTCCGGATCAACTTGCCTTCGAGCGTCGCGAAGGTCATGCCGATCACCATGTCGCGAGCGCTGCCATATAGTCTGCGGCGCGGTCCGCTGGTGTTGACCGCCACCATGCCACCGATGGTTGCTCGTTCGTAAAACGGCGGATCGAGCGGGATCATCTGTCGATGCTCCCCTAGCACTCGGCTCAGGTCGCAAAAGGTGATCCCGGCGCCGGCGCTGACGGTAAGGTCGCGCGGTTCGTACTCCAGAACCTGGTTCAGCCCCGCGGTAGAAATGGTGACATCGGACGGCGCTATGACGCCGCCCATCCGCCCCTTGGTGCAGTGTCCCAGCAGAGTGATCTGCTGGTTCCGCGAGCCGGCCTCGGCCAGACACTGCGCCAGTTCCTCTGGGCTGCCCGGAACAATGGTCATGAACTAGCTATCGTATCAGCCGCGGCGCTTTAAGCCACGCTGGCTCTGCGAGAATGGACCTTCGTGCCGCCCCAGAATCCGATCGGCTTTGGCGTGAGCGATTTTATCGAACTGGCCCTCGCCGCCCTGCTCGTTGCGATGGCCGTGGTCTCGCGCCCCTGGATTCAGCCGTTCGCACAGAAACTCGCCCGGAACACCGGCTGGTGCATGCTGCTGCTGGCGCTGCTTCCTATCGCGCTCAGGCTCGCCATGCTGCCTCATCATCCCGTGCCCTCACCCGAGGTGTACGACGAATTCGGACACTTATTGGTCGCCGATACGCTGCTGCACTTTCGTTTGGCAAATCCACCGCATCCGCTGCATCAGTTCTTCGAAACGTTTTTTGTGTTGCAAACGCCCGCGTACGCGTCGATTTATCCAATTGGTCAGGGTCTGTCGCTGGCAGTCGGCCGCGCTATCTTCGGCCTTCCGTGGGCCGGAGTGCTGCTCTCCACCGCGGCGCTCTGCTCGCTTTGTTACTGGATGCTGCGCGGATGGACGACGCCGGAGTGGGCGCTCTTGGGCGGCCTGCTCGCGGTCATGCAATTCGGCCCGCTGAGTTCGTGGATGAACAGCTATTGGGGCGGAGGACTCGCCGCGTGCGCAGGTTGTCTGGTGTTTGGCGCGTTACCGCGACTCCGCGCGATGGGTCGCGCGCGTTACGGAGCGCTCCTGGGATTGGGGATTGGCATACATTGGCTTTGTCGACCGTATGAGACCGTCTTCTTAGTCCTGAGTATCCTATTTTTCCTGTTGCCGAGCTGGCGATCGCTGGCACGGCCTGGATTGGCAGCTGGGCTCGTTTTTCTTCCAGCGATGGGAATTTCCCTGCTCCAAAACAAGCAGGTGACCGGAAGTTGGACCACCCTTCCATACACCCTGAGCCGCTATCAATACGGCGTTCCCGCTGCGTTCACCTGGCAAAGGAACCCCCAGCCGCATCTGGAGCTCACGCGCGAACAGCAGATGCAGTACAAGATGCAAACGTCGTTTCGCGCGAGCGCTATCGAGACGGTGCAGACTTACCTGTTGCGCCTCGAGTATCGCGTTCGATTCTACCGCTTCTTCTTCCTCGCGCCATTGTATGTGGCCCTGCCATTTTTCTTCACTAAACTGCGCGAGTTTCGGTTCTTATGGGTAGCTCTGACACTTCTACTCTTCGCGCTCGGCGTCAATTTCTATCCCTTTTTTGAGGTGCATTATCTGGGCGCGCTGACCTGTCTCTTCGTACTGGTCAGCGTCACCGCGCTCGATCGGCTAAACCTGGGTCCGGTAAATAACGATGCCGCGCGTCTGATTATTTTCCTATGCATCGCGCACTTTGTGTTCTGGTATAGCCGAAGCTTCTTTGACCGGCCCACAACCGCGCCACGGCTTGCAGTCCAGCAACAACTGGCTCAGTCGCCCGGCAAGCAACTCGTGTTCGTACGCTATTGGCCGCAACACATTTTCCAGGCCGAATGGGTCTATAACGCCGCGGACATCGACCGTGCTCCGGTTGTGTGGGCGCGCGACCTGGGACCTTCCGAGGACCAAAAGCTTTCGCGCTATTATCCCGATCGCACCGCCTGGCTGCTGGAGCCGGACGCCATGCCTCCGAAGCTCAGCCGCTACCAGGCCGATAATCCGCCGCTTCCGGCCAACTTGCCAAAGGCCAAACCGCCCACAACCAACCCGCCGCCTTTGCGTTTCGAACAGGCCCACTAACCATGTATATCTTCCACCTGTTTCGATCGTTCCTCCCTAACCTCAATCCCATCGGCTTCAGCGCAGGCGATTTTATCGAAATCGTTCTCACCCTGGTGTTTGTGGCGCTCGCACTTCAATGGCGCCCTTGGATTGAGCCTTACGGCCGCCGCCTGGCCCAGAACACCGGATGGTCGATGGCGCTTCTGGCGTTGCTGCCCGTAGCGCTGCGGCTCGCGCTGCTGCCGCAATATCCAATTCCGTCGCCCAATGTTTCAGACGATTTCAGCTATCTTCTGATGGCCGATACGCTCCGTGACCTGCGGCTCGCGAATCCAGTGCAGCCGCTGCACCAGTTCTTCGAAACATTCTTCGTGCTACAGGAGCCGGCGTACGCTTCCATCTTTCCGCTCGGCCAAGGTCTGATTCTCGCCCTCGGCTGGACGCTCTTTGGCCATCCCTGGGCCGGCGTTGCGTTGAGTATCGGCGCGCTCTGCGCCTTGTGTTATTGGATGCTGCGCGCGTGGATCTCGCCTGGATGGGCGCTGGTGGGCGGGCTGCTATGCATCGTTGAATTCGGCCCGCTCAGTCAGTGGATGAACAGCTATTGGGGCGGGGCGGGCGCAGCTTGCGCGGGCTGTCTTGCAATCGGCGCATTGCCCAGGCTGCGCAGCGGGGGTCGCGCGCGATACGGAGCGCTCCTGGGGTTGGGGATTGGGGTTCATTGGCTTTGTCGACCGTATGAGACCATCTTCCTGATACTCAGTGTTACGTTATTTCTGCTGCCAAGCTGGCGGTCGATGGCAAGACCGGCGTTATGGGCCGCGGCGATAATGATCCCCGCTTTCGCGCTGTCCCTGGCGCAAAACAAGGCGGTGACCGGAAGCTGGCTAACCATGCCCTATCAGCTCAGCCAGTATCAATACGGCGTTCCTACGGCGTTCACATTCCAGCTGGTCCCTACGCCACATCGCCCGCTGACGCGCGAGCAACAACTCGACTACGACACACAATCCGAAGTTCACGGCCCCGGCGCGGACACCTTGGCCGGCTATTGGGCCCGCTGGGCCAGCCGGATCGGCTTCTATCGTTTTTTCTTTCTCGCGCCGCTGTACTTGGTTTTGCCCGCGTTTCTTCTGCGCTTGCGAGAGTACCCGTTCGCCTGGGTTCTGCTGACGATCTTCCTCTTCAGCCTGGGGACGAACTTTTATCCGTACTTTTACACTCACTACATTGCCGCATTGACTTGTTTGTTCGTTTTGATCGCTGTTGCCGGACTGCAGCGCCTCAGCCTGTGGAATGAACAGGCCGCGCGAATTCTGCTGTTTCTCTGCGCGGCGCATTTCGTTTTCTGGTATGGGCTGCACGCTTCCGGCGATGAAAGCCTATACGCCGCACTGACGCCCTTCGAGACCTGGGACGCCATAAATCATGGCGACCCCGAAGGCCGCATCGCGATCGGCCGGCAGCTCAACTCGCAACCCGGCCGGCAGTTGGTTTTCGTGCGCTACGGGCCACAGCACCGCTTCGAGGAATGGGTTCACAACGCGGCCGACATCGATAACTCGCGCATCGTGTGGGCGCGCGATCTCGGTACCGGGGAAAATCAGAACCTGCTGCGTTACTATCCGGATCGCACGGCGTGGCTGCTGGAGCCCGACGCGCATCCGCCGCTCCTGCGGCCTTATCCGCGCTGACTTACCAGCCCGTCTGCTCCATTCGCTCCAGAATGATCGCGCTGTATTCGTTCATGCGCTCCGGCTTTCGCTTGAGCGGCGCCGGGATGATAGCGGCCAATCGCGCCGCCTGCTCGCGTGTTATCTGGGACGCCTTCACGCGATAGTAGTGCTCCGCAGCGGCTTCCGCCCCATAAATCCCCGGTCCCCACTCGATCACGTTCAGGTACAGCTCCACAATCCTGTCTTTCGTCAGAAACGCTTCCATCAGGGGCACCAAAGAAGACTCTACGCCTTTTCGAACAAAGGACCGCTCGGTTGTCAAAAACAAATTTTTGACCAATTGTTGTGTAATCGTGGAGCCGCCGCGCCCCACGCGTTGATGTTTCACGTCGTCTTCCAACACCTTCTGCATCTCCACCCAGTCGAATCCGCGATGCTGGCGGAACCGGCCATCCTCCGCAGCCACAACGGCATGTTGCAAGTTGGGCGAAATGCTCGCCAGCGAAACGAATTCGTAGCGCTTCTTGTAAGCGCGATGTGCGCGTAGCGCCTGTACGCGCCGCTCTATCTGAACCGTCGTGGTCCAGGGGTTGATCCAGCGCAGCAAAACGATTCCGGCGCCGCACAAAGCGTAGCAGCCGGCGATCAGCGACACGATCCAGAGGACCATCCTCCGGAGCACTCTCGGCCTTTTTTTCATTTCTCTACTGCTATCATCGAACTTCCATCATGACCGCCGCGTCAGAGTCCGTTGCCAATTTAGAGTGCAGCGTTTGCGGCCGCGAGTTCGAGGCCTGCCAAGTCCACGGCCTCTGCGAATGCGGCGGACCGCTTCTGGTCCGCTACCAACTTGAAAAGGCCCGCGCAATTTGGAACCGGGAGTCGCTCGCCAACGCCCCTTCCACCATGTGGCGCTACGCTCCTCTGCTCCCGGTGCGCGATCCCCAGTACATCGTCTCGCTCGGCGAAGGCATGACACCTCTGCTGCAGGCGGCTCGGCTCGGCGCCGCGATCGGTGCGAGTAATCTTTGGGTCAAGGACGAAGGCGTCAACCCCACCGGTTCCTTCAAGGCGCGCGGCCTTTCCTGCGCCATCTCCATGTGCGTTGAACTCGGTATCTCGAAAGTTGCCATCGCGTCGGCGGGCAATGCCGGAAGCGCGCTGGCAGCCTACGCCGCCGCGGCTGGAATTGAAGCGCACATCTTTGTGCCGCGCGACGTTCCGCAATCCAACTACACCGAGTGCCGCGCCTACGGGGCGCACGTCACATTGATCGACGGGCTTATCAGCGATTGTGCGCGCATCGTCGGCGAGCGCAAGGCTGCCCAAGGCTGGTTCGATATCAGCACGCTGAAGGAGCCCTATCGCATCGAAGGTAAAAAGACCATGGGGTACGAAGTCGCCGAACAGTTCGGATGGACCTTGCCCGATGCCATTTTCTACCCCACCGGCGGCGGTGTTGGCCTGATCGGTATGTGGAAAGCTTTTGACGAGTTGGAAGCGCTGGGATGGATTTCGAGCGGCCGTCCGAAAATGATCGCCGTCCAAGCCGCAGGCTGCCAGCCCGTTGTGCGCGCCTTCGAGCGGGGTGAATTGAAGAGTACGTTCTGGGAACAAGCGCATACCGTAGCCGCCGGCCTCCGCGTTCCCAAGCCCCTGGGCGATGCGCTCTCGCTCGCGGCTATTCGAGCCAGCGGAGGAACCGCCATCGCTGTGAATGACGAAGATCTTCTCGACGCCAGCCTCCAACTCGCCGCAACTACCGGCATTTTCCCGGCGCCCGAGGGCGGCGCTTGCCTGGCCGCGCTCAAGAAGCTCCTATCCAACGGGTTTCTGAAGCGGGACGACCGCATCGTGCTATATAACACCGGCACCGGCTTGAAATACCTGGAAGCATTCTCCACTCGATTTCCAAGGACTTCGCGCGCCGAGCAGGACAAACTCGGAGGTTTGATCACGCCCCGGTAGCATGCAGCCCGAGCCAGACCTGAAGTCGCGGCTTGGTCTGGGGCCGGTACATCTACATGGCGCGGTGTAAAATGGGTTGCGCGCGGTGTAACGCACCTCTATGAGAAATTTCCTGATCGGAGTGGTGGTGGGCGTCCTGGTCGTCGGCCTGACACTGCTGGTGCTGGTTTTTGCGGCAATTCGTTTCGCCGGGTCGTACGCCAACCGGCCCGTCAATGTCGCCGACGGCTCCACGCTGGTGCTGGATCTGGAAGGCGACGTGCCGGAACGGCTGCCCGCCGAGATCCCGATTCCGATATTGCAGAGCCAGACGGCCATGACGGTGGAGCAGGTTTGGGACACCTTCCGCAAAGCGGCCATCGATCCGAACGTCCGCGGCATTCTGTTTGAACCGCGGGGTCTCGATATCGGCTGGGCCAAGATGCAGGAGATTCACGACGAGATCGTGCAGTTCAAGAAATCCGGAAAACCGATCGTCGCCTATCTGCGCAACCCTACGGCGCGCGAATACTATCTGGCTTCGGCTACCGACAAGATCTTCATTGCGCCGGAAGATTCGCTCGATCTCAAGGGATTGCGCGCCGAGTCCATGTATTTCAAGCAGACTCTCGATAAGGTGGGCGTCAAGGCCGAGGTCATTCACGCGGGCAAGTACAAAGACGCCGGCGACGTCTATACGCAGACCGCCATGTCGCCCGAAACGCGTGAAGTGCTGAACGCGATTCTCGACCAATTCTACGGGAACCTGATCGCCACCGTGGCCGAGGGGCGCAAGAAGCAGCCCGACGCGGTGCGCGCGTTGATCGATGACGGTCCGTTCCTGGCGCGGGACGCAGTCTCCGGCGGGCTCATCGATTCGCTCGGCTATGAAGACCAGGCCGTCGGCGAAATGCAGAGCCGCCTGAAACAGACCGAGCTGAAAAAGGTTTCGGGCAAAGCTTATTTGAAGCGTCTGCTGCCGGGCGCGGGCGGTGGACGCAGGGTAGCGCTGGTAGTGGGAGAAGGAACCATCACCAGCGGCTCCGGTAACGAGACCGCGGACGACGAGAGCTTCACCGGAACCGGCTTTATCAAATTGCTCAAGCAAGTGGAGAACGACTCGTCCATCCAAGGCGTAATCATGCGGATCGATTCGCCCGGCGGAGACGCCATAGCCTCCGACGACATTTTGCATGAAGTTAAGAATCTCAGCAAAAAGAAGCCTCTGGTGATTTCCATGGGAGACGTTGCCGCTTCGGGAGGATACTACGTCTCGGTTACCGGCGATCCCATCATCGCGTATTCCAATACGATCACCGGCTCCATCGGGGTGATCTTCGAGCGTTTCTCGCTGCGCGGCTTGTATGACAAGATCGGCGTGGACAAGCAACTGCTGTCGCGCGGCCGGTACGCGGACATCGACTCCGACTATGTGCCGCTGAGCGACGCCGAGCGGCAGAAACTCACCGGCCAGATCGATGCTTTCTACCAGGCGTTCGTCAGCCGCGTGGCCGAGGGTCGCAAGAAACCCTTCGATCAAATTGAACCGCTGGCGCAGGGGCGCGTTTGGGTGGGCGCTCAGGCCAAAGATAACGGGCTGGTGGATCAGCTAGGTGGGCTTGATCGTGCCGTTGAAGTGCTGAAGCAGCAGGCGCACATGTCGCCGTCCGACCGCGTGACGCTGGTGCCATATCCGGGCCGGCGCAGCATCTTCGATGTGCTTTTCAGCCACGCCGATCCAGCGGCCGAAGTCCAGGTGCGGCTGGAAAAAATACTGGGTAAGCTCCCATTGCGGGTGCTATCGCAGCGGGGTTTCCTGAAGATGATGCCCTATTCCATCAGCGTTCAATAGAGTGAGTAAGCAGTTTCTCAAGCCATTGAAAACAATTATGAAAGTCGCGTGGATCGACCTCGGACCATAGTACCGGAGATGGGCCGGTAATGGAGCGATGGTTCTGCATTGAATCCCTGGATCTGCTCTAAGGTAGACCTGGGACAGTCAAATGGAAACCCGACACGATCTGCGCCGCCAGGACAGGCAGGCTTGCGACCACAAAGTGACAGTCATGTGGCGCGGCCCGCAAGGCGAGGATAAGTTCGCCCAGGCGAAGGCGCTGGACATCTGCGAATTCGGACTGCGATTGCAAATGCCCGAGGCGCTGCCAAAGCAGGCGTACGTAGCCCTGAGCGCGGCAAAGCTGGGGCTGGTGGGACACGCCTCCGTGCGCCACTGCATGCGAATTCACGCCTCCAAGTTCGCGGTCGGACTTGAGTTTACCGCGGGGCTGCGTTGGACGCCGAAAGTTTGACCCGGCGTCATTCCGCAAGCTGTCCCGCAAGCTGTCCCGCAAGCTGTTGTCCCGCAAGCTGTTTGTTATCTTCGATTCCGCCTGCTAAGATGGCGTATCGAATCGATGCTGGATTGCGGGGACGACTACCTTGAACTCGGCCGAAAGGCGAACGAGGCGCCTGCCGCACCGGCGCTTGGCTCATCGGGGCGCGAGACTCTCTCCTGGGCGGAGCTTTGGCGACACGTCCTGCTGGCCAGTGAAGAATTCGTTCGCTGTGGGATTGTTCCCCGCGGCGTTGCCGCCCTCGCCCTCCCGAGCGGGCCCGAGTTCCTAAGCGCGTTTCTCGCCATCACACTGCGCTCGGCTTGCGCGCCGTTGGATCCGGGTCTCACGGCGAACGAATACCGGTTCCAGCTATCGAAGATCAACGCCGGGACACTGGTGTTCGCGGAAGGCGTAAACGTGGCTGTGATGGAAGCGGCTCGAGAGCTTGGCCTGGGGCTGATCCGCATTCGCCCTGCCGAGGGTTCAGTGGCCGGCGTGTTCTTGATGGAACCAATCGCCACGGCCGTCCAGATTACGCCGCGCCGGGAAACGGACGCCGCGGTTTTGTTGCACACATCCGCCACCACGGACCATCCGAAGCTGGTGCCGTTGAGCCGCGGCAATCTAAGAGCGGTCATCCTGCAAGACGTCCGCGCCCTTGAACTGAGCGCTTCGGACCGGTATCTCAGCCTGACGCCGTTGTGTCACGCTCACGGACTGCTGGCCTGTTTGAGCCAGTTTTACTGCGGCGGCAGCGTCTTCGCCGATTCGGCAATCGCCCCGGCGAATCTTCTTGAATCATTTAGACGGGCCCGTCCGACGTGGATTTCGGCGGGTGTCCCCGTTCTCCGAATTCTGCTGTCGCTGGCGAGCGACCATCCTGATGCGTCGGGGCCAGAAGCATTCCTGGGCAGTCCGTTGCGCTTCGTTCGTTCCACGGGCTCGTCACCCGAACTGGCGTTGATAGATGCGTGGCAGAGGATCGCCGGAGTGCCTTTGCTGAACGGCTATGGGCTCACGGAGGCGCCCGGCGTCACCCGCAACACGCGCTCGATGAGCCGGCAGGGTTCAGCCGGAAAATCGTCGGGCGCGGAACTGGCCGTTCGCGATGACGATGGCAACCTGCGGACCACGGAAGCGGAAGGCGAAATCGTCTTGCGCGGCCCGGCAGTGACCGCGGGTTACCAGGACGATCCGCAAGCTAACCTGGAGGCCTTTCGCGACGGCTGGTTCCACACCGGAGATATCGGCCGGATCGATCGGGACGGTTTTCTGTTCATCGCCGGACGAAAGAAGGAAACTATCGGCCGCGGAGGGAAACGAATTCTTCCGCTGGAAGTGGACAACGTGCTGTTGAGCCATCCCGCTCTGGCCGACGCGGCTACTTTTCCCATTCCTCATCGGACACTGGAGCAGGAACCCGCGGCCGCCGTGGTCCTGCGTCCGGGCGCCGAGGCTTCCGAGCTGGAACTCCGGCGCTTCGCGGCCGCGCAATTAGCCGCGTACAAAGTTCCGCGGAAAATCGTCTTCCTGGAACAGATTCCGCGCTCGACCACTGGGAAACCAAAACGCGCGGCCCTGGCGGAACGATTTCGGGAGCTCGGGTCCGTGGGGCAGGCCTCGCGGTTGGACCGGCCGCCCACGGAAATCGAGGAAAAACTAATCGCCATCTGGCGGCGTGTCTTAGGTATCGAGCGCGGCGTGGAGTGCATCGCGCCCGACGACGATTTCTTCGACTGGGGCGGAGATTCGCTCTCCGCAACCTTGATGCTGGCGCAGGCCGGCGAAGCTTTCGGGCTCAGCCCAAGCCAGCTCACGCAACTGGACTTCTTCGAGCATCCCACAGTTTCCACGCTGGCTGGTTGGATCATCGAGCGCGCCGGCGCCACTCGGCGAGAACCCGTGCTCCAGAATCGTATCCTGGTACTCCAGAGCGCGGGGAAGGGTCTGCCGATCTTCTGCTTTTCCACGTCCGAGGAGGATGCTTACAAATTCCGGTATTTGTCGCGCTGGCTAGGCCCCGCGCATCCATTCACCGTCGTGTGCCCGCCGCATCCAGTGCAAGATAATCGCTTGCGGACGGTGGAGGAGATTGCCCGCCAATCCGTCGCCTCCATTCGCGCTCTTCGCCCCTCCGGGCCGGTTGTCATTGCCGGTTACTGCTACGGCGGCGCCGTGGCGTTCGAAGTGGCGCGCCAATTAAAGGCCGAAGGCGGACAGGTGGCTCTGCTGGCTCTGATTGAGACGCCGACACCGGGATTTCCGAAGATCATGCGCTTCTGGCGGGCATATTCACGGGCTCTGGGGAGTCTGGTCCGGCGCGGAGCGCGACAACCGGAGAAGCCCGACATCTGGCACTCCAGGATGTTGTGGAGGTATCGGCCGCAAATATTCAATGCTCCAATCGTGCACTTTGTGGGCGCCGACGTTCGAGTGAGCACGCGAATCCTCAGCGATCCGAGATTGGGCTGGCGGCACTTCGCCGGGGAAGGTTTTGAAGCGCGCGTGGTCCCGGGCGACCACGTCTCCATTCTGTCCGAATCCCGATCGCCCGCACTGGCAGCCGAATTCGAATCGGTTTTGCGGGCGCTGAATTCCGCTGCGCCGGCAGAAGCGGCGGTTGGCGCTTCAGTTTGACTTTCACGCGCGCGTGTGAAAGGTTGAAGGTTCCACCGTAGTCTTCCAAATGACGGAAAGTCACCCTCCCCGCTTGATTGTTGGAATTACCGGCGCCACGGGCGCGATCTTTGGCGTACGGCTGCTGGAAGCTCTGCGCGCGTCTACCCTGGACAGGTCCGCCGTTGAGACGCATCTCATTGTCAGCAAGTGGGGTGCGCATACGCTGGCGGAGGAAACCTCTTACTCGCTGGATCGCGTGCGGCAAATGGCGACGTATTCCTATCCGCCCACGGATCAGGGCGGGGCGGTTTCGAGCGGCTCGTTCTTAACGTCCGGCATGGTGGTAGCGCCGTGCAGCGCGCGGACCTTGGCCGCCATCGCAACCGGCCAGGGCGACAACCTGATCCACCGTGCGGCCGACGTGATCCTGAAGGAGCGCCGCAAGCTGGTGCTGCTCGTACGCGAAACGCCGCTGAATGAAATCCATTTAGAAAATATGCTGAAGCTGTCGCGGATGGGCGCGGTAATTCTGCCGCCGGTGCCGGCGTTTTACAATCACCCGCAATCGCTCGACGCTATGGTCGATCATGTTGTGATGCGTACGCTGGATCAGTTCGGCATCCACACGGATCTCGCCGAGCGCTGGGGAGGCGAGCTGCAAGTGCCGCTCGGAAAAATCTCCGAGCCTTGACATTCGCAGGGCCGTCAGGGAGCCGGCTTGGGAATCGCGACTACTGAGCCTGAAACCGGCCCGCGGTAAATCTGCTTTAGCTGGGACCACGGAGCATTGGGTTGATCCGCAACGCTCACCACATAAAACTGGCGGACGCCGTTGAAGCCGTCCCTTTCGACCGGCGCCATCCAGGCGGCGTTGCGGACCTCGCGATAATAGTTCAAGGCCGGTTCGAACACCCAGGAGACGCCCAGCCGGATCTGTCCGGGAGGCTTGGCTGCCGCTTCCAGGACTTGGAAGATTCGCTTCGTGTCGGCGTCGTAGCGCCAAACCAGAAAGCTCTTCACGTTCCATTGAGCGGCGAACTCGAGGGTCGAGGACAGCAGCAGGATCGCAACCGCAAAGCCCATAGAGCGAGGTAGTCCGGTGCGATCGACCAGGATTCGCGCCAGGCCGAGAGCGGCGAGCGACGCGAGTGGAATAAAGTAGATCCCGGTTCGGTTCTGCGGATAGGGGATGCCGGAAACCAGATGCGCCGCGATCAGCAGAAGCGCCGAACCGACCACGGCGAGCGACGCCAGCAAGGTGGCCAGCTCCGGCGCCGAGCGGAAAGGCCGTTTGGTAGCCGCGACCACGATCAAAGCCGCCAGCGCTGTCAGTGGAAAAAAAACCAGTGCGATGTTACTGCAGGTTTGCTCGATTCGATGCAGGATGTGGAAGCCATTGCCATAAGCAAATGAGCTTTCCATCAGGTCTCGCAAGCTTTGCATCGCCGTGGGCAGGCCCGCGTAAAAGTCGTCGCTGCGCGCTAAATCAATGGGCGCGGCGAGCAAAAAGGCAACAGCCAGCACGATGACTGGAACAGCGAAATGGATGAGCGGAGTGTAGGGATGCGTTGATTCGCGCGGAGCCTCGAGCTTGGTCTTCTTGCTCTTCTTGCGAGCTTTGGAGCTAAGCGGAGATAGCGGCGCACCGGCGGAGGCGGACGTTTCGGAGGCGCGCACGATGAGGACGCCGAAGGCGGCGGCCAGCACAGACACCGGCATGAGAAAGGTAAGATTGGTGGCCACCGCGATGGAGCACCCGAGTGCGGCCTTCCACAGCCGCTTGCGGAGAACGTCGGCGGCCAGCCCGGTGGAACGATCGTGAAACCAGGACAGCATTTGATACAACGCCCAGAATAAGCCGGCGATGGCGAGGCCATACCCCCGCGCAGCGACCATAAAATCGAGAAGCAGCGGGTTCAAGGTGAGGGCGGCGCAGCTCAGCAGGAACAACCAGCCGTCGCCCAGAACCAGTCCGCACAAGCGGAAGACGGTCCAATAAAACCAAGCGCCCGCGAGGACGGTTGGCAGCCTCATCGCAAATTCCGATGGTCCGAACAGCGCGGTGGAGATGCGGAAAAGCACCGTGGCCAGAAAGTGATTATTGGCCGTGTAGGACTGAAAGATGGCGGAGGCCGGCCCTGAGAGGTACAACTGCCACGTCAGCGCTTCATCGTGAACGATGGATTGGGTGGCGGCGCGGTAGAAGTTGGCCGCGAGTAATGCCCCGAGCAAGATAAGCGCGGCGATACGGAATCCAGACCTGGTCACGGCGAATGCTCTCTGCTGGAAAATATCAGCAGGCCGATGCAGGCGAGCAGCGACACCAGCGTCGCCAGCGCGGCGCGCGCGAAATAAATGGAATGATAATCCAGCACCAGATCGCCTTGGCCGGCCGGGACCACCACGCCCATTAACGCGTGATCCACCAGGAGCACCGGCAGATCCTGCGCGCCAGATTTCGCGATCTGCCTCGCTGTCCACCCAGGGAAGTAGGCATTGCTTACGCGCAAGAGACTCGGCGTCGCGCATTGGTAATGGATGCGGTAGTGGCCGGAAGTGAACTCGCGCACCTCCGCGATCCCGCGTGGATCCTGCGCTGTGACGTTGGCCCCGTAAGGAACCAACGCCTGGCGAGTGGGATCCAACGAAAACAGGCGCATCCTGCTTTCGTCCTCGTTTTTCACCGGCCCCAACTCTCTGGGAAAATTGGCGCGGGGAAGCGGATCGGCCAGCACATGCACGTCGCCCGTGCGGCCGTCCAGCCAGCGGCTGACGTTGAGATCCTTCCGCAGTTCGTGGTTCGATTGCATCGCTGAGACAAAGCTGGCGTAGCGGGATAGCTTCAACGGTCCATAACCATAGGTCACCTCGGTCCGCTGATCCAGAAAATGGGACATAGGCCCGAAGCTGGCAATAGATTCGATCCCGTCGAATCGCGTAAGAGGAGGTAATCCATTGACTACGGCTTGACGGAACAGATCCTCTTTCGACCCGTAGAGCTCGTCGTAGCTTTGGCGCGAATACGCCAGGGGATTGGTCACGGATTGATGGAAGACGAGATCCGCGCAAAAGAATACCAAAACGGCCACGGGCAACCACGGAATCGGCCACTTTTGAATGATCGCCGCCAATCCCGAAGCAGCCAGCAATGCCAGACCGAGTGATGGTACGAACCAGATGTTCACGGGTGCACGAATGCTGCTGAAGCCAGGCAGGCGAGCGATGAGCAAGTAGAGTCCAGCGGACTGCCCCATGGCATACCAAATGGTGGGGACGATCAGCAGAAGTCCCGCCATCCGAAGCCTGAGGTCGCGCAAGCCGAAGATCGCGAGAGGAACCAGCAGAATTCCAGCGTAGAAATAGTATTGGGTGATATCCTCCGGGCCATGATAATTCCCCGAAAAAATGCCGTAGAAGTCCGGGCTCACGAGTGTCGATAACGCGGCCAGCGGTATCATACCTTCGGTCCGGGTAACGGCCGCCAGTGTGGAGCGCACCGAATTCAGCGTCAATTCCAAGCCGGGGCCGGTTGCAATAGCGGAAATGAGCGTTCCGATCACCGGAATTGCGAGTGCGATCCCGAGAATAGGAAACCATCGCCGGGGCGCTAAAGCAACCTGCGCGGCCGCGAACAGACCCAGCGCCAGGAAACTATACAAAATGGTCTGGAAGTGGCCGGCCAGAATCAGCATCCCCGCCGCCATTCCACCCAGGATGGTATAGCGCAACGGGTGCGATTCCAAAGCCAGGTGGAGCAACAGCAGCAGCCAGGGCATCCAGGCCGCGCCTTCGAGCATGGTGGTATGCGAGCTGTGACCCGCGTAAAATCCTGAAAGCCCATAGCAAAGCCCCGCCAGCACCGCCGCCTGCCTTTGACGCAGCAAGCGCCACGCCAGGAAGTAGGCCCCCAGGCAAGCCAGCAGCGCATGAAGCCAGTGCTCGGCGACTAGCACGCGCCCAGAGACTCCAATCAGAAAAAACGGCCAGTTAAGCGGGTACCACGCCCCCACTTGTGGATCGGCGAGGAACGGATAGCCCGACCACGGGTACGGCGACCAGAAGGGGATGCGTCCAGCGTGCAGCTCCTGGGATAAGTAGTGTTGGACCACCTGATAATAGTCGGCCGCGTCCCACAAAATCGACGTGCCGTCGGATGTCATCGGCGTCCAATAGCAGACCACCGTCATCGCGAGAAGAATCAGCGGGCCAAGGATCGGCCAACGGTCAATGGCCTTCTGTGGACGACTCTTGTCTGGCTGCTTATCCACTCGAGCCGGAGAGGCCCGGGTCTTCTTTTTGGAAACTTTTGGCATGAAATTCTCGAATGATTCGATATTGCCGCTCTCGATTGTAACAACCGAACGGGGCCTCGGTGGATCGAATAGAATGGGGCAGATGCACGTGGAAGCGCTGCTCCAGACCTATCCTCGATGCCGTCCGGCGCTGCCACCCGAGCAACAAGCCGGCTATGTGGAACACTATCGGTCTAATCGCGCGGGAAAGCGCGGGCTGTCGAGAATTGTGGTTCAGCTGGAATCCTGGATGCACCGGAAGGTGTCCGCAGGCGTTACCGGAGGCAATCTCCTGGAAATCGGCGCGGGCAATCTGAATCACGTTCCCTACCTGCCGGACGGTTGCACGAACGACGCGATCGAACCGTTCCGGGAGCTTTGGGAGGATAGCCCGCACCGTTCGCGCCTGCGTCACATGTACGTCGATGTGCAGGAGATTCCGCAAAACGTGAAATACGATTGCATCTTTTCGGTTGCCGTGTTGGAGCATCTGACCGACCTTCCGTTCCTTCTGGCTCGCTCCGGCCTGCTGCTGCGCGATGGTGGAACCTTCCGGGCAGGTTTTCCGAGCGAGGGCGGCCTGCTGTGGGGGCTGGCATGGCGTCTCACCACCGGAATCGAATACCGCCTGCGGCGCGGACTCGACTACGGGGCAATCATGCGGCACGAGCACCTGAATACGGCCGGCGAAATCCTGGCGTTGCTGAACCATTTTTTCGAACAGGTGGAGGTGCTGCGCTTTCCGTCATCGTTCGAGCATCTCAGTTTCTACACCACGGCGATAGCCCGCAGGCCGCGGCTGGATCGCTGCCGGAGCTTCAACGCGCTCAGAATCGAGAGTAGCGTCTTTATCCATGAATAGCTACGGTACGGCCGCTACCGGCAGGCTGCTGGTGAGCGTGGTGATTCCCGCTTATAACGAGGAGAAGAACGTCCCTGCGGTCTACGAAGCAATTCGATCGTCACTCGCCGGCCCTGAGGCGCGGGAAATCATATTCATCGATGACGGCTCTACGGATGCAACCGCGGAACGGGTGCGTGGCTTGCGCGCGCGGGATGCGTCCGTGCGACTGATCCGCTTCGGCCGCAACTTCGGCCAGCAGTCGGCACTGCTCGCTGGATTGGAAGCTGCTCAGGGAGACGCCGTGATCACACTCGATTGCGACTTGCAACACCCGCCCGAATTGATCCCCCGCATGATTCAAGCCTGGCGAAACGGCGCGCAGGTGGTGCAAATGATACGCACCGAAACCGAGGGCGTCGGATTCTTTAAGAGGCTTACTTCACGTGTCTTTTATCGCTTCGTCAACATTTTGAGCGAGACTCCGGTGGTCAGTGGCGCGGCCGACTATCAGCTTTTGGATCGAGTGGTAGTAGAGGCTGTGCTGCGGTTCAGAGATCGTTATCCTTTTCTGCGCGGGTTGGTGGGATGGCTGGGCTTTCCGCCCACCAGAATCGAGTACGTCGCGCCGCAGCGCCATCGAGGGACGAGCGGATACACACTTCGCAAGATGCTCCGCCTGTCCCTGCAGGCGGTGATGGGACTCTCTTCCAAACCGCTGCGATTCTCTTTCTACTTCGGGCTTTTGACAGCGATATTTTGCGTATTGTACGCGGCCTTCGCGCTAGTGGCGCTTGCAGCCGGCAAAAACGTGCAAGGCTGGACGTCGGTGATCGTAATGGTCACCTTTCTAGGGGCCGTACAATTGGTCTCCATCGGAATCGTCGGCGAGTATATTGCTCGTGTTTACGAACAGAGCCGCGGCGTTCCCCGCTATGTGATCGTGGAGGGTGATGAACCGCGCGCTGCCCGCGGACTGCAGCAAGTGGAAAACTAACGGGTTCAAACTCCCTTCAACTTCCTGCCGGCCAACGCCCGCTTGCCGGAAACGGCCGGCGATTTCCGTGTGACGGTGTTCTTGACGGGAGCGGATGGTATTGCGACGTCGGCGACGTTTCGCAGCGCAACAAAAAAGAGTAAGAGAAAACTTGGCCAGACCTGGAGAATCAGGCGATCGAGCGAAGTTTGCAGTTGCCAATCCAAACTCCAAGGCGTCATCACCAGCTCTCCGCAGTAAGTCAAGAACACCAGCACCAGACTGGTTGTTGAAATCAGAAGCGGCCACTTATAGCGCTCTTCAACTTTCCAGCGCAAAAGGATGCCGAGAATTGCCAGAAGAATCAACGGGTGCGACACGCCCGATCCGAGATTGAGCAGGTTTTTGAAAAAGCCCTCCGCCACCTGCACATACCGGCTGGCATCGTACAAGTGTGAAAGGCCCGAAAGTGGATTTACCGGAGGCGCCAGCCAGAACTTTAGCCACAGCGTAAGAAGCACTCCGGGACTGGCGCCCGCCAACAGCCATCCGGCGCGGATGATCGCGGCTCGAGTGCGCCTCTGCCACAACGTAAGAGTAAGGAACACGATCAGGATGCAGATCAGGAAAGCGACCCCTTCGTTCTTGGTCCAGGCAGCCAAACCGGCGCAGAGTCCCGCCCAGAATTGGGCATGTCCGCGGGCTGACTCTCCTAAAAAGATGAGAGCGACTGCGCCCAGATAGAAAAATGCGAGCGGGATGTCGGCGTATTGCGCCGGAGTCCAAAGCAGCAGCGACGTGGTGGAGAGAATCACAAGACCAGCCAACAAGGCTGAAGCGGCGCCGCGCAGGAGCGCGACTGCGCTAACCAGAAGCGCGAGCAGGGCGGCGAAGAATGCGAACGCGGTTACAACCGGAGCAATCTCGTTCACACCGCCGCCAGCCTCCCACACGCGCGCGACGAAGGCGGAGAGCAGCAGGGGATAATCCGGATGAGTACCATAGAGCAAAGGCGACAGCGCGTAGCGCCAGGAATCGCCTGGTCCGGCGAGAAACTTCGCCCGCAAATTCCAAAGCGTCCACGCGTCCCACTCTCCCACGGGAAGCGCAATGGCCATCTGAACTAGACGGGCCAACGAAATCACGAGGACGGCTCCGAAAGCCAGGGCCAGCAGCCAGGTCCAGCGAAAGCCTGGGGCCCTAACATCGGAGCTGGACGGTGCGCCAGGGTTGGATCGCGTTCGAAACCAGTGCCAGGCCAAAACCGCAACAAGGCCGATATCGATGCCAAGAATAGCGGCTGGCGAGGCTGCACCGGTAACGTCCAGCAAGAGAAAAATGATGGATGCCACGCCCATTCCGACGCCTGTTCCCAGCGCGGCCTTGAACAGGACGGCGGCCCAGCGTGGCTCGATGCTCCCCACCGGATCGAGCGCCTGAATCAGCAAAAACCCGAGCAGCCAGGCCAGCAGGATCGAGATCGCTTCCAGCATCTAGCGCGCCCCGTTGCGGTACAGCACCACGCCGTTTCCAAAATCTCTCACCAACGTCAGACCGCGATCCTTGCCGAACTGGGTGACGTCCAGAGGCTTCGAAAAGTTCCCAATAGTCCATTCCGCGCCCGCCTTCAGGCCCTGCTCGTTTACCAAACGGGGCGCCAGGGCATATTGGGCGCCGTCACGCAATATGGCGCCCAGCGTCTGGCTGTCCGGCACGTCGGAAACATAACCGACCATCCCTGTCGCGGGCAGCGCCGAGGCCAGCTCCTGAAAGCGCGCGGCCTGTTCGCCGATCTTATAGACATCCGCGTTGGGTCCGGTTAGTTCTTCGGTGGCGCTGCGGAAACTGACGGTGCTCCAGAGAGCCAATAGAGCGACGGCCGCGCACGCCGCAAGCGCCTGTGAGGAGGAAGGCTGCTGCATTTATCCCCTGAGAAAAGAACGCAACCGTTTTACATCCCCTGCTGCATTACGGCCCGTCCCTGGTAGGCATCCAATACTTCGTTTACGCGGCCGTCCATCATCACTGCGCCATGGTCAATCCAGATGGCGCGATCGCACATGTCGCGGACCGCGCCCGCCGAGTGCGATACGAACAGCATCGATTTGCGGCCGCGGCGGAAGGACAGTAAAGCCTCCCGGCATTTCTCCTGAAAGCGGGCGTCTCCAACGCCCAAAACCTCGTCGATCAGCAAAATATCGGGCTCGCACTGAATGGCGATCGAAAAAGCCAGGCGCATGACCATGCCGCTGGAGTAGGTGCGCAGTGGATCGTCGATGAATTCGCCGATGCCGGAAAATTCCACGATACTGTCGAATAGCTGATTCGTCCTTCGCTTGGACAGCCCCAACAATGCGGCGTTCAACACCAGATTCTCAGCGCCGGTCAAATCTCCATGGAATCCCGAGCCCAATTCCAGGAGTGTCGCGATCCGGCCTTTTACCAGCACCTTGCCCTGGTCCGGTAAGGTGAGGCCCGCCGCCAAGCTGAGCAGCGTGCTCTTCCCGGCGCCGTTGGAGCCGACAACCGCAAGGCTCTCGCCGTCGGCCAGTTGGAACGAAACATTCCGCAATGCGCAGAAGGGCTGGTTGTGGACTCTGCCAAACCAGCGCGCGATGTGGGTTCGCAGCAGCTGGCGCCCGGTGCTGTGGGGAAAAAATTTTGAGACGTTCTGAAATTCGATCAGCATGCCGGGCTACAAGCGCGCGTAAAAGCCATCTTTCAGCTTTCCGAAAACGAACCATCCCGTTCCGAACGTGGCAACCGCCACAATCGCCAGACGAATCAGCGTGGAATGGAGCGGTGCGTGCCCTTCCAGCAAAACATTGCGCATCATCAGCACTAAGGCCGCCACTGGATTGATCTGGTACAGCCCGCGGAAACGAACGGGAATCAGCGCGAAGGAATAAAAGACGGGTACCAGCCAAAAGAGCACCGTGTTGGTGGACTCGATCACGTAACGCGTGTCCCGCACGTAAACGTTCACGGCCGAAAAAATCAGCGCCAATCCCATCACGAACAGAATCTCCAGGCCCCAGATCAGCGGCAACCACAGCCAATAGACGTTCACGCCGCTTCCGAACACCAGGATGAGCGCGAGCAATAGCGCAATCTGTATCAGCAGATGCAGGCAATTGGACAGAACACTCGCGATGGGGAATATATAGCGCGGCACCGGAACTCTCTTGATGAGTGACGCGTTTTCCAATACCGATGACGCGCCGGTAACCCAAGCCAGCGTGAAAAAATTCAACGGAACCAGGCCGCACAACAGATATAGCGGAAAATTCTTCTGGTTGGGCGGAGCAAAGATCTTGGTAAAGATGAAGGTCATGATTGCCATCATGATCAGGGGGTTCAACAGCGACCAGAGCACGCCCAGAGACATGTTCCGATAGCGAATTTTAAAGTCTTTTTCGATCAGGTTGCGAGTTAGGAAAAGATAGTCGCCGTTCCACATTAGTATTCCAATCCGACTGCGATTTCATAATTATACGCCGAGTGGCCGCCGGATTCGACGTTCGGAGAGCAACGCCTATTGAACCTCGCGCCGCGACATGCTTCAATATTAGAGACACTCCTTCCCGAGAACACTGGAGGACAATCCGAATTGAATGCTGCAATCCTCGCCCTGGAGGACGGGACGGTCTTCGAGGGCAAGAGCTTTGGTGCGCCACGAGACAGCCTGGGCGAAGTTGTCTTCAATACCGCCATCACGGGCTACCAGGAAATTTTCACCGATCCGTCCTACGCCGGCCAGATCGTCGTTCTGACCAACCCGCAAATCGGAAACTATGGCGCGAATGCCTACGACCAGGAAGCCGCGCGGCCGTACATCGAGGGCCTGGTGGTCCGAGAGTTTTCGAGCGTGGCGAGTAACTGGCGGTCGGAGGAGAACGCGGAGCAGTTTCTTTCCGCCAACGGAATCCCGGTAGCCGCCGAGATCGACACCCGCGCGCTGGTGCGTCATCTGCGGACGCGGGGCGTGATGCGCGGCGTGCTGTCGGTGAGCGGCGCCAATAGCAGGCCGGATCGCGAGGAACTGATCGAGCGCGCCCGCCAAGCGCCGTCCATGGCCGGGCTGGATCTGGCGACGCGTGTGTCTACGCGGTCGCAATACTCCTGGAACCAATCGGTGACGCCCTGCTGCTCGTCCGAACCGCTTGCCAAAACGGCCGGCCAGTTCTGCCACGTGGTGGCCTACGACTATGGAATCAAGCGCAACATTCTGCGGCGACTGGTGCATGTGGGCGCGCGCGTGACGGTGGTTCCGGCGCTCACTTCGGCCGAAGATGTTCTGGCGCTCAAGCCCGACGGCGTGTTTCTATCAAATGGCCCGGGCGACCCGGAACCGCTCGAGTTCCAAGCGCAGCAGGTGCGTAAGCTGATCGGGAAGAAACCTGTGTTCGGCATCTGCCTGGGCCATCAGATTCTGGGTCTGGCGCTCGGCGGCAAGACTTACAAACTAAAATTCGGGCACCGCGGCGCCAATCACCCGGTGCTGAACCGCATGACCGAGAAGGTGGAGATTACCTCCCATAATCACGGCTTCGCGGTGGATCCGGATTCGCTGAACGTGAACGAAGTGGACCTGACGCACATCAACCTGAACGATCAGACGCTTGAAGGCTTCCGGCATCGCAGCGAGCCGGTGTTCTGCGTGCAGTATCATCCCGAAGCCGCGCCGGGGCCGCACGATTCGCACTATCTGTTCGACGACTTCATGCAAATGATCAAGGATTACGGATCCCGGTAATGCCTCGGCGTAACGACCTTCACCGCATACTGATCGTCGGCTCCGGACCCATCGTTATCGGGCAAGCCTGCGAATTCGACTATTCCGGCGCGCAAGCTTGCAAGGCGCTGAAGGCCGACGGCTATGAGGTGGTGCTGATCAATTCCAATCCAGCCACCATCATGACCGATCCGGATCTGGCCGACCGCACCTACGTGGAGCCGCTGACCGTAGCCTTCGCCGCAGAGGTGATCCGCCGCGAGCGCCCGGACGCGCTGCTTTCGACGGTGGGTGGTCAGACCGGTCTCAATCTGTCCGTCGACCTGGCCGGAGCGGGCGTGCTCGACAAGTACGGTGTGGAGCTGATCGGCGCCAAGATCGACTCCATCAACAAGGCGGAAGACCGCTTGATGTTCAAGGATGCGATGCGCCGGATCGGCCTGGAAACGCCCCAATCGCAACTGGTGAACAATGTCGATGACGGCCTGGCTTTCGCCAAACGCATCGGCTATCCGGTAATTCTTCGCGCCAGCTTCACTCTGGGCGGTTCGGGCGGCGGCATAGCTTACAACCGCGAAGACCTTATCGAAATTCTCGAGCGCGGCCTGGATCTTTCGCCGGTGCATGAAGTCCTGATCGAAGAGAGCGTCCTGGGCTGGAAAGAGTTCGAGCTGGAAGTGATGCGCGACCTGGCTGACAACGCCATCATCGTCTGTTCCATTGAGAACTTCGATCCGATGGGCGTACACACCGGCGATTCCATCACGGTTGCGCCCGCGCAAACGCTCACCGACCGCGAGTACCAGATGATGCGCGACGCATCGCTCGCCTGCCTGCGTGAAATCGGCGTGGACACCGGTGGATCGAACGTGCAATTCGCCATCAATCCGGAAAACGGGCGCATGGTGATTGTGGAGATGAATCCACGCGTCTCGCGCAGCTCTGCGCTGGCGTCCAAGGCCACCGGATTTCCGATCGCAAAAATAGCGGCGAAGCTGGCGGTTGGTTATCGTTTGGATGAAATTAAGAACGATATCACCGAGGTGACCCCGGCTTGCTTCGAGCCGACGCTCGATTACGTGGTGGTCAAGATCCCGCGCTGGCAGTTCGAAAAGTTCCCGGGCGCCGAACCGGTTCTGGGGACTCAGATGAAATCGGTGGGTGAAGTAATGGCCATCGGCCGCACCTTCAAACAGGCGCTTGCGAAGGGGCTGCGCAGCCTCGAAACTGGAAAAGCGGTAACGTCGGAAGTCTTCGACGCGGCGCTGATTCGCCAGCGCTTGATCACGCCGAACCCGGAACGGTTGAGCTATATCCGCTTTGCTATCGAACAGGGCTGGACGGTGGAACAAATCCATGAGATCACCTCCATCGATCCGTGGTTCTTGAAGCAGCTGCGCGAAATGGCGGACCTGGAGAGGGACCTTGCGGGCCGCAGCCTGACCGCACTTTCGCGGGATCAACTGCGGTGGGCAAAACGCGACGGCGTTTCCGATCCCCGGCTCGGACGGTTGTTGGGATCCGATGCAGACAGCGTGCGCGCTCGCCGCAAGGAGCTTGGCGTCACCGCGGTGTTCAATCGCGTGGATACCTGCGCGGCGGAGTTCGAGAGCTTCACGCCTTATCTTTATTCGAGCTACGAATCGGAAAACGAATCCGATCCGAGCGATCGCAAAAAAGTGATGATCCTGGGCAGCGGCCCTAACCGCATCGGCCAGGGCATCGAGTTCGATTACTGCTGTTGCCACGCCGCCTACGCTCTGGCGGAATTCGACACCGAATCGATCATGGTGAACTGCAATCCGGAGACGGTCTCCACGGATTACGACACCAGCGATCGTCTGTATTTCGAGCCGCTCACGCTGGAAGAGGTTTTGAACATCTGCGACGTCGAGAAGCCCTCCGGCGTTATCGTTCAATTCGGCGGCCAGACGCCGCTGAACCTGGCGCTTCCGCTCAAAGCCGCCGGCGTACCGATCATCGGCACCGATCCCGCCGATATCGACCTGGCCGAAGATCGCAAATTATTCGGCAAGCTGTTGGACGATCTGGGCATTCCTTCGCCCCCCAACGGTACGGCCACCAGCGCCGAGGAAGCCTGCGCGGTGGCTCGCCGTCTGGGTTATCCGGTGCTGGTGCGCCCCAGCTACGTGCTGGGCGGCCGCGCCATGGTGATCGCCTACGACGAAGAGATGGTGCGGCGCTACATGCACGAAGCCGTGGTCTTCTCGCAAGAGCGGCCCGTGCTCATCGACCGGTTTCTGGAAGACGCCACTGAAGTGGATGTGGACGCGCTCGCGGATCAGGATGGGAACGTGCTCATCGCCGGCATCATGGAACACATCGAGGAAGCCGGGGTGCATTCGGGCGACAGCTCCTGCGTACTCCCGCCCCAGGGCCTTGCGGACACCGTACTCCGGACCATTCAGGAGTACACCGAAAGGCTGGCCCGCGCGCTGCACGTTATTGGTCTGATGAACGTCCAGTATGCGATCAAAGAGAGCGTCGTCTACGTGCTGGAAGTAAACCCGCGCGCGTCGCGCACCGTCCCCTACGTGAGCAAAGCCACCGGCGTTCCGCTGCCCAAGATAGCGGTAGGCCTGATGCTGGGCAGGAAGCTCCACCACTTCGGGCATCTCACGGGAGGCCGCACGTCCGGCGTTCTGCCCGTGCCGCAATGCTTCGTAAAATCGCCCGTGTTCCCGTTTGGAAAATTCCCCGGCGTAGATCCCGCGCTGGGTCCCGAAATGAGATCGACTGGTGAAGTGATGGGCGTCGGCGAAAATTTCGGCGAGGCGTTCAGCAAGGCCCAATTAAGCGCGGGCACTCCGCTACCCGACAGCGGCGTGGTCTTCATCAGCGTGAACGATCGCGACAAAACCGCGGCTGTAGAAGTTGCCGTCAAGTTTGCCGGGCAAGGATTTCAACTCGCCGCCACGCGCGGTACAGCGGCTGTCTTAAAGGCCGCGGGTCTGGAAGTAAAAACCGTCTTCAAGGTAAACGAAGGCCGGCCGAACGCTGTCGATATCATGAAGGCAGGCTCGGTAAAACTGGTGATCTACACCACCACCGGCGGCCACACCTTCAAGGACGAGCGCGACATCCGGCGCACGGCTGTGGCTTATCGCATCCCGTGCATCACCACCATCAGCGGCGCTAAAGCTGCGGCGCAGGCCATTGTCTCGAACAAGCGAGATCCCATCCGGGTATGGAGCCTCCAGGAAATTCACCGGCCGGCCGGCGTCGCCTCCGGTTCCTAACGCTGGCTCGCTTCCCCGGCCTGCACGCGTTTCGTGAACTCAATGGACTTCCCGCGCGGCACGCTCAGCACTTGCCAGCGATCGGCGCAAAAATGTTTGGCGAGAAAAACGATCTGACCGCAGTGATAGGAATAGTGCGCCACCTGCCGGTTGATCGCTTGCATTACGGAGTGCGCTTCGCCGCGAATCGTGACGGTACGCCCAAGATCGGCGTCGGAGAGAGACTCCAGGGTTCCGAGCAAGCGCTGCCAGCCAGCCTCCCAGATTTCGAGCAGCGCTTCGCGCGTAGCCGGCGGATTCGAAAACTCCTCATCACGGTCGCGATCCGGCTTCTCGCCGTCGCTGGTCAGAAAATCGGTCCAGCGCGAGCGCATGTTTCCGGACAGGTGCTTCACGATGATCGCGATGGAGTTCATCTCCCCATCCAGAACTGAGAAAAGCTGCTCATCGGCCACCTGATGCATCGCGCGCTCGGCCAGTTTTTTGTAGTAGCGGAAGATCGCGGTGGAATCCTCAATGTAGGAAGTGGTGAATTGAAGCGCCATAGCATATATGATCTCAATAGAGCACTCTTCTGCACTATGCCTGCTGCTTATATTTGCCAAGGCGTCCGCACACCCATCGGCCGCTATGCTGGATCGCTGTCCGGAGTCCGCGCCGACGACCTGGCCGCCCACACGCTTGCTACGCTGCGCGCCAAGTTTCCTAAGGGCGACTGGACCGCGATCGACGAAGTGGTGCTGGGCTGCGCCAACCAATCCGGTGAGGACAACCGCAATGTCGCGCGAATGGCGCTGCTGCTTTCCGGCCTGCCTCACACCGTTCCCGGCGTCACGGTGAATCGTCTGTGCGCTTCTGGAATGGAGGCGGTGGCCCAAGCGTCGCGAGCGATTGTCGCGGGCGAGATGTCCATCGCCATCGCCGGCGGCGTCGAGAGCATGAGCCGCGCGCCGTTTGTGATGGGCAAGGCGGCTACACCGTTCGCGCGCAATCCTGAGATCTTCGACACCACGCTGGGCTGGCGCTTCATCAATCCGGTGTTGCAAAGGAAATACGGGACTGACTCGATGGCCGAGACGGCCGAAAACGTCGCGGAGGATTACCAGATCGATCGCGAATCGCAAGACAAGTTCGCTCTGTTCTCGCAGAAAAAAGCCGACGCCGCGCAGAAGGCGGGATTTTTCGCCGAGGAGATTGCGCCCGTGATTGTCCCTGGACCCCAAGGTGCTTCCAAGACGGTCTGCGAGGACGAACACATCCGCCCCGACACTACGCTCGAGGGTCTGGCGAAGCTGCCCACGCCGTTTCGCAAGGGCGGTACCGTGACGGCCGGCAATGCGTCCGGCATCAATGACGGTGCGTGCGCGCTGTTCGTCGCCACTGAAGAGGCAGCCGCCAAGTTCGGACTCACTCCGCTCGCGCGCTTTGTGGGCGCCGCCGCGGCCGGCGTGGAACCGCGTGTCATGGGAGTGGGGCCGATTCCCGCCATCCAAAAGCTTCTGGCGCACGTAAAGTTGTCCATGGATGAGATCGATTTCCTGGAGCTGAACGAAGCTTTCGCCGCGCAGGCCGTGGCCGTTACGCGCGCGTTGGGATTACCCGACGATTCTGAAAAGGTGAACCCGAACGGCGGCGCCATCGCACTGGGGCATCCGCTCGGAATGAGCGGCGCGCGCCTGATCCTTACCGCGACGCATCAATTGAAGAATACCGGGCGCCGCTACGCGATCGCTTCGATGTGCATCGGCGTGGGCCAAGGCATGGCAACGCTGCTGGAACGGGTCTGAGCCGAGTGGGGCGGGTGCCCTCGCCCGCAGCCGACGCCCGCGTCGGCCTTTCGTTGGAATGCTACCCAGGGCCGGACCAAGGGGTCCGGCGCGGACGAGGGCGTCCGCCCCACTTCTTATTTCGTTCCTGTTTTCAAACCAAACAGCGACAGATCGATGGCATCGGCCATCGCCTCATACCCCGCATCGTTCGGATGCAGGTGATCGCCGTCGTTGAATCCCGGACGAAATTGCCTGGGATGCTCCGGATCGCGCGTGGCAGCCTCGAAGTCCACCACGGCATCGAAAGCGCCGGACGACCGGATCCACTGGTTCACCGTTTCGCGAATCTGTTCTCCCGCCTCGCTGTAGTACGCCGCGCCCTCATACGGCGTCAGCGTACAGCCGATCACTTTGATTCCATGCCCGTGCGCTCGTTCGATAAGTTGCTTCAGCGCCGCGATCAGATCATCGGAGTTCACAGGATCGATCACCGGCATATCGGTGCGCGTTCCCTGTCCAATGTCGTTGATTCCTTCCAGAATCATGAGCCACTTCACGCCCGGCGGCGCCAGCACGTCGCGATCGAAACGGGCTAGCGCGCTCGGTCCCGCGACATCGCGCAATATACGGTTGCCCGAGATGCCCTGGTTCACCACGGCAATATCGGCGCCGCCGTTGGCCGCCACACGCCGCGCCAGGAACGCCGGCCAGCTGTGATCGGTGTTGGGCGTCGAGAGCGCGCCATCGGTGATGGAATCGCCAAGGGTTGCGATCGCCGCTGCATTCGCGGGCGCGAGTACGTCCACGCTGGTAAGGAAGTAGAACGATTGCGTGGTGGTGGCCTCCGGGATCAGCGGTTGTCTCGTGGCATCGCCTTCTTTCGAAATGTAGGTAGTGTGCAATCCCAGAGCATGCACGGTATCCGCCGTCGCCGTGCCGGGAATGTAGATGCTGACCGCGAGATCGCTCGCCGGCGCAACATCCAGATCCACTGCGTCGCTGATCTCGGTTGCGCCCGGTGGGATCCAAGCCGTCGCGCGGCCGCCAAACATCAGCGCCCGATCCGATGCGACGCTGATTGCCGACTCTTTGTCGCGTATCGCGATATGCGCCCCGCCGATCGCCAACGGCGCACTGCCGAAGGCATTCGAAAGCTCGATGCGTAAGCGACGTCCGCCCATGCTGGTATGCGCGATCATGCGCAGCGTCTGGTTGTGAAAGCTAGTAATCGGTTGCGGCCGGGGCGGCGTCGGCGTTGCGGCGGTCTGCGGCCGTGGTGCGGGAGGCCGTGGCTGCTGCTGCGGCGCTGCCCAGGTGCTCACCCAATGCTCGGAGCCAGTCTGCGCTAAAACAGAAGGGCTCAAGGCGAGTACAGCGAAGATCAGATGCAGGGGCTTCATTTCCACTTACTCTATCATTTCCACTCATTCTGTCAAGGAACGCAGCAGTTTGCGCGCCTCGTCGATTTCTTCCTCGCTGACTATGTGCGGCCGTCCCTGGTAGATCCGCAGTTGCACGTCCGCGCCCAGTTCCCGAAACAAATTGGCAGCTTCGCGGGTGTTTTGTTCCGGAACCCAATCGTCGATGTCGCTTCCGGTGAGCAGCAGCCGCAAGCCGGACAGGGACCGTGGCGCGGCGGCCTTCCAGTGGGAACCCGGCAGGCCCATCAATGCGCCGGTAAATACGATGAGAGAGCCTACCTGGCCGGGATGGCGCAGGGCGTATTCGAGCGCCAGGCAGGCGCCTTGAGAAAAACCGACGATTACCAGACGCTGGGGCCCCAGGCGGTTGTTCTCACTCGCATCCATTACCGCCTGGTGACACCGCTCGACAGCCTGGCTCAGATAGGGTTCGTTCAACTCACGGGAATCCCAAAACCGGCCGGGGTGCCAGCTTCCCGGAGTATCAGCCTCGGGAACCACCCAGCGTATCCCCGCGGTATTTCCAAAGCGCGCGGCTAAATCGATTTTCTCTTCCGGCGTTTTGCCCCGGCCGTGAAGCAACACACCGGCAAATTGCGCGGCGCCCGGCGCCGAACCGGCCGCACGAAGGCGGGGCATGGCGCTACCCACGATTACTTCTTTTGACTGCCGTCTCCACCGATAAACACCGCTTGACGCCGGGACGGCCCTATGCCGACAGCGTCCGCGGCGGAAGGCGTCCCCCTAGGCGTTGTGGCATGTACGGCCACCGCTTCCAGGTGCGTGGGGAAGTTGTTCTCCGGAATCGTGATGGGTTCCAGCATGGCCATGATCTCGTCACGCCGTTCCTCAAACCAAGGGGGCAGGAGCATGGTATGTCCGAGAGCGTCGTAGGGCTCATCGCGCGCGAATCCACCCTCGGCCGCGGCCGCGCACTCCACCAGAATTCCGCCCGGGGCGCGGCAATAGATGGAATGGAAGTAATTGCGGTCCTTGATTTCGGAGCAATCCGTGTAGCCCAGTTCTTCGTAAAGGCCCTTCTGTTCGGCGAGAGCTTCGTCGGTGCCGGCATCCATGGCGACGTGATGGGCGCACCCGGCGCCGAATCCCCAGCTTCCCGAAGGACGTTCCGGTTCATGCAGCAGAATAATGGTCCTGTTCGCCCCTCCGCCGTTCAGTTCCAGGCGGTGATAGTTGCCCTCCACGCCGGTCTTCTTGAATCCCAGCGCATCGACGAAAAACCGCTCGGTCTCGGGAATCTCGCGAACCGAAAGCACCGGCCCGTGGAATCCGCGCGTGGCGACGTCGGCGCCGATCTCGCCCACTGTCCACGGCTTGCGATCGTCGGCGGAATCCTCAATCACTTCCAGCTGCAGTCCGGAGGGATGACTAAACCGGATGAACTTCTGTCCGAACCGCTCCTGAATGCCGGTATGCTTCACCCGGTGGCGGGTCAAGTGTTCGTCCCAGAATTTCGTGGCGCCCTTCTTCACCGTATAGGCGGTGGATTGGATCTGGCCCGATCCCGGCCGGCCCGGCACGCGCTGGTAGGGGAAAGTGGTGTAAACCGAACCGGGCTCCGCGCCGGCGTTCGAGTAATACAGGTGGTAGTGGGCGTACCGTCCGTCAAAAAGAACGGTCTGCTTAATCAGCCGCTGCCCACAGACCTGCGTCAAAAAATCCACGTCTTCCTGGGCTCCGGATGCACAAACGGTAACGTGGTGGAAGCCCGATACCAGGGACATGTCGCTCTTACCTCCGGCGCGATTCTATCAGCTGTGATTTGGCATCACGAAACGCCGCGCGGTCTCAATATATCAACCCGACCGCTTGCATGCAAGGCGGGAAGCTACAGGCGGGAAACTACGTCTCCGCCGCTTCCGTGCAACCGGATTCGGCCAACGCGGAAGGCCAGATTGCGCGCGACCAGCGCACGCGGAAATTCAACTCGCAGAAATAGTTAACCAGCGTCACCAGGGGGACGGCCAGCATCAAGGGGCTAAGCACGAAGGTCCAGGGGCGCTCGCGAACCAGGCTTGCTCCGATGCCCAGCACCGCCCGCGTGAGCTTGGCATAGTTGCCCGATGCGCCGGACACCCGTCCCCGGCCGTGACGCAAGGCCTCCAGATAGGAGCGAATGCCGTCTGCGCCGGAGACTTCCGTGAAGGTCAGCGCGAGAGTCTCTAGCGTGTGCGCGTCGCTTCCGCCCACCGCAGCCTTCTGCCAATTCTCGGCAAGTTGTGCCGCGGCGCGGTTGTTAAGAGCCGGAATATGCCCGTTCAGCGTCTCCATCGCCGGGAAGAGTACTTCGAACATCTCGAAATCGAGCTCGGTGCGCCGTCCCGTAAGGCTGGAGAAAACGTGGTTGATACTGAACAGGATCTTTTGTTCGTTGAGATACGCGGCCAAGGACGGCACATCGCTGCGCCGCCGCTGCAGTTCCACATGGTGCCGCTCTTCGATACCATAGACGCCGACATGTATCTCGGTATTGGACGGCGTGGTGCAGGTCACCTCTTCGCTCAGGAAGAAGTCTGGATAGCGGCGAAGATGCTCGGACGCATCAATGGAGTCATGATCGGTGACCGTCACCAGGTCCATACCGCGCCGCTTCAAAGTCCAGTACACGGCTTCCGGATCGTTGTAGCTCTCGCGGCAGAAACGATGAAACCCGGGAATGTTGCACATGCCCGAGTGCCGCGTATGGACGTGCAGATCACATCGCATGCCCCTTTGTATACTGCTATACGTTACAGTCAGTTGAATTGTGAAAAAAACATTTGTGACAGGAAATGACGACAATGCCCAAGAGCCAGCCCCCATCTGCCAAAAAACAAAACCCCAAGGTTTCGTTTAATCACGCCATGATCTATGTGCGCGATGTAGCCCGCGCGCTGCACTTCTACCAGGACCTGCTGGGCCTGAAAACGATCGATGTGTTTCAGTATGATTCACGTCCGGTTTACGCCCGGTTACAATCCCCGGCCGGAACCACCAGCATCGCGCTGCATCAGGTGGAACCTGGGCAAGAACTGCCGCCGTTCGATAGCATCCGCCTGTACTTCGAAGTAAAGCAACTGGACGCGCTGTGCAAGCGCCTGCAGGCTAAGGGCGTCCACATCGCGCAGTTGCCCAAGCCGATGCCCTGGGGCTGGACGCACGCGTATCTGAACGATCCCGACGGACACGAGGTGAGCCTCTATTGGGCCGGCGTCAAACGCTTGCGTGGATCGGGAACGGCGAAAAAGAAGAGAGCCGCGGCGAAGTGAGGTTGCCAGGTCTCCGCGGTGATACCATGAGAGCGCAATCACGTGACGCGCGCCCGTAGCTCAGCTGGATAGAGCGATTGGCTTCGAACCAATAGGCCGGGGGTTCGAGTCCCTCCGGGCGCACCAGCTAACCTCCTAGAGATTCAGTTGATTGCCGTCTTCGTAGGAGATTCGCTCGAAGCTCCATCTTCATCGGTGTGCCCAAAATTGTGCCTACCTCTTGCCACTTGCGCTCGCGCCATCGCGTCGAGCACGGTCTCGGTACGGGGATGAACGTATCGCCGGGTCGTGGCAAAGTCGCTGTGCCCCGCGAGGTACGCCAACGTGTAGGGGTCCATCACCGCCGCCCATCCGGTTAGGCAGGTGTGCCGCAAAGTGTAGGGCGCAAAGTGAGCCACTTCTGCATTCCTGCAAGCTTTCTGGTGAAGCTTCTTGATCGATGATTGCTCGATATGGCCGCTTCGGGTCTTAGTGGGAAACACCCATTCGGAATTCACAGCAGCGCGACGCATTTCGATTATCGACGCCGCGCGCAGAGGTAGCGGAATGACGCGGCGGGCCTTAGCGGTCTTGCCGTGCGATATATGCAAGCAGCCTTCGTGCTCTTCATCCCATCTGAGACGGTAGACTTCCTCCGGCCTGAGCCCACAATCGATGAGCAAAATCGCAACGTCGCGCATCAGGTAAGGATCCGGGGGCTTGATCGGTTCCTTACCCCGTTTCGTTGCCCGAATACCTTTGAGAGCCCGGTTGTAGGCTTCGAGAATCCCATCTCCGATCACATTGGCCGCACCAAGATAGCCCGCTTCCTCAGCGCT
>Ga0302325_10002836_pt1 | contig 41681 bp, 36 predicted proteins | sample Palsa_T0_2_FD_201948 | JGI IMG/M metagenome (GOLD analysis project Ga0302325, IMG submission 201948) | Peat permafrost microbial communities from Stordalen Mire near Abisko, Sweden - Palsa_T0_2 | ecosystem: Environmental > Terrestrial > Soil > Palsa > Peat permafrost | place: Sweden: Abisko...
GACGAAGGCGGCAGCGGCACGGTGACCGTGTCCGATTCCACGTTCGCCGGCAACACCGCCAGTGACGGGGGGGCGATCGACAACGGCGATTTCTACGGCGGCGGCACGCTGACCGTGTCGGACTCGACGTTCACCGGCAACACCGCCGTTAGTGACGGCGGCGCGATCGACAACGGTGACCACGGCGGCGGCGGCACGCTGACCGTGTCGGACTCTACCTTCACCGGCAACACCGCCAGTGGTTACGGCGGGACGATCGACGACGCCGACAACGGCGGGTCGGGCACCGTGTCGGTGGCGGCGGATATCTTTGGAGGCAGCTGCGGCGTTTCGGCGGGCGGCTCGTGGGCCGACGCCGGGTACAACGCCGGCACCGACGGGAGCTGCGAGAACGGCGGGACCGCTGACTCCACCGCGCTGACGCCGTCTGAGCTGGGGCCGCTGGCGGGCAACGGCGGGCCGACCCAGACGGTGCTGCCGCTGGCCGGCAACCCGGCCCTGGGCATCGTCCCGGCGTCGACGTCGGTGATGCTGGGCGGCGCCAGCGTGGCGCTGTGCCCGGTGACTGACCAGCGCGGCGTGGCCAGCGCGCCCGGTGCCGCGTGCGACGCGGGCGCGGTCCAGGTGCCCGCCAGCGCCGGCCGCCCGGCCGTCACCGGGGTCACGCCCGGTGCGGGGCCGGACGCGGGCGGCACCCCGATCACGATCACCGGGACGGACTTCGCCCCCGGCGCGAAGGTCGAGATCGGCCAGGGCTCCGGCCCGGCGCCGGGCGCGATCATGGCCGCCCGCGTGGACGTGGTCTCGCCGGTGCAGATCACCGCGACCACCGGCGGGCCAGCCAGGCACGGGACCTGGCACGTGTTCGTGATCACCGCCGGCGGCACCAGCAAGGCGAGTCCCGGCAGCCTGTACCACTACGACGCCGCGCCGGCTGTCACCTCGCTCAGCCCAGCCGGCGGCCCCGCCGGCGGCGGGACCAGGGTCACCATCCACGGCGGCGGCTTCAAGCCCGGCGCCACGGTCCTGTTCGGCGCGGCGGCCGCCGGGCACGTCAGCTATGTCTCGGCCCGCGAGCTGACCGTCACCGCGCCCCCGGGTTCGGGCACCGTGACCGTGACCGTCACCACCCCCGGCGGCACCAGCAGCCCCACCCCCCACGACCAGTACCACTACACCTGAGCCCGCCGCCTCATCATCTGCACCTGAGCCCGCCCGCCTGATCAACTGTCTGAGCAGCGGCCGAGGCCGGTGCCCAGGCGGGCAGAACCCGGCTGTACCGGCGCGTCAGTCTGTCCGGTCGAGCAGCAGGGCGAGCGTGGGGCAGGCCGCGACCGCCCGTCTGGCGTGCGCCAGCAGCTCGTCCGGGATCGGCTGCCCGGCAATGATGGGGTAGCCCCACGGGTCGGTGGTGATCCGCTCGGGGAACAGCTCGGCGCAGACCCCGTGCGCCTCGCAGGCGACCGGGTTGACCCGCAGCCGGTGGCTCATGGCCCGGAGTCCTGGCCGGGCAGTGGCAGCACCGGAGCCCGCCCGGCCCGCGGGCACGGCCCGGATCCGGCGTGCCTGCGCAGGTCGTCGCCGAACACGCGGAGCGCGCTGGCGGCCAGCGCTGCAGTTCCATCCGGCAGGTGGCAGGCACCGCGCCCGGCCACCAGGGCGAGTAGCTGCCGCGCCCAGCTCGCGGTGTCGCGGCCTGGCCACCCGAAGGCGACTTCGCCGAGAGCGGCGGCCAGTGCGGGCAGCCCGTTCAGGCAGGGCCCGCACTGGCCGGCGTTCTGGCCGGCCAGATAACCGATTGTCCGCGCGGTCTCGGCCAGGCCGCAGGCTGACTCAGGCAGCAGAACCAGGACGCCAGGCCCGAGCGCTGCCCCGGCGCCGCGCAGATCAGCGTCGGTCATCCGGATACTCAGCGCGGCCGGATAAGGCAGCCAGCCGCCGAAATAGCCGCCGGCCAGCACCGCCTGGGGCGGCTCGGCGGGCCCGCCTGCGCGTTCCAGCAGGTCGCCGATCCGGGTGCCGAGCTCGATCTCCTGCACGCTCGGCTGGCGCACCGCGCCGCTGACCGTGACGAGCGACGATCCTGCCGCCTGCGGCGTGCCGAGCCCGCGGAACCAGGCGGCGCCGTAACGGGCGATGAGAGCCAGGTGGGCGAAGGTCTCGACATTATGGACGAGCGTCGGGAGCCCGTGCACGCCTTGCTGGAACGGCAGCGGCGGGACGAAGGCAGGGCGCTGCGCCCTGCCGTTCAGGAAGCTGATCAGGGCGCTCTCCTGGCTCGCCAGGTATCCGCCGGGGATCTCGGTGACCTGGACCGGAAGCCGGCTGGCCCCGGCCCGCTCGCGCTCCGTGACGGCCGCCGCGAGCTGGCCGGTCAGCTCCGGCTGCCCGGCGTGCACGCACAGGTAGGCCCGGCCTGCCCCGACCGCCGCGGCCGCCAGCGCGATCCCGTCGAGTACCAGGTGCGGGGAACGGCCAAGCAGCATCCTGTCCTTGCTGCTGAGCAGCTCGGACTCGACGCCATTGGCCACGACGATGGGCTGCCTGGCCCTCCGCAGCAGCCCCGGCTTGCTGGCCGCGGCCGCGGCGGCCACGGCGCGCATCTTGCGGCCGGCCGGGAAGCCCGCGCCGCCCCGGCCAGCCAGGCCCGCCCGCTCGACCTCGGCAATCAGGTCAGTGCCGCGACGGCGGAACGGGACCGGCCCGTATCTGCTGAGGTGCCCGGCGAGCGAGAGCGGCCCATCGGACTGGATCAGCCGGGGCAGCTGCCGGGGAGGCGGCTGGCTGTTCGTTGCGGCCGCCCCGGTGATGCTCACCGCACGCCGCCGCTGCCGGGAACCCGTTGAATGTGACGTTCAACGGGCTGCATGCCGCCCAGTGTCACATTCAGCGGGTTGTCGGATGCCGCCGCCCTTGCCCTGCGAGTCGCCGGACTCGGAACCCGCCCGATGTGAAGTTGGACGGGTTGGGTGCCGCCCAATGCCACATTGACCGGGTTGCGACGGCTCGAGCGGGCGCCGGGCCGGGCGGTGACGGAGAGGGAGAGCGCGGAGAGGGACGCGCTCGGCCGCGTCTCGGCCGTGGCGGCGGTCCGGCCATGGCTGCCGAGCAGCGAGGGCGGAGTACCGGCCCGCCGCGCCCAGCCCGCGTGCAGTGGCCCGGCGGCCAGCCATGCCCCGCCGGCGATGAGGGCAAGCACCAGGGCGAGCGCGCCCATCAGCCGCGCCCACGCGTGCTCGGGCCATCCGTAGGCCAGCCGCCACCCGATCAGGCCGGTCACCACGCCGACGCAGCTGAGCGTCAGCACCAGGACCCAGCGCACCGGCGTGTCCGAGCCGGTGCCGAGCCCGTGCAGCACGGCGACCGGCCAGCAGAGGTAAGCGGCCCAGTGCACCAGGCGCCAGGTTCGGTAGCTGAGCCGTGCCCTGATCAGGCTGGTCACCGTCAGCGCCAGCATCAGGTCGAAGGCGATCGCGCCCAGGCCCAGCCAGACCGGCCGGTAGGCCGAGATGAACGGGATCACCGCGTCCTGGATCGGGATCGGTACGAAGCTGTCGGCGACAGTGGTGATGACGTGCAGGAGGGTGAAGGCGCAGGCGAGCACGGACGCGTTCCTGTGCAGCCCGGCGGTGACGAACCTGGGCCAGCCGGCGCTCTGGTACCGCACGGAGGCCAGCAGGCCGAGCGCCATGCTGGCGGTCAGCAGCACCAGGGCGACGAGCCCGGTGGCCCTGGTGACGTACCAAAGCGGCGTGCTGGAGGTCACCACAATCGCGCCGGCCGGAACGGCCGCGCCGGAACTGATCATGTGCCCGGTGCGGGTGGCCGTGGCGGCGGCGCGGGCGGGCCGGCCTCGGGCGGTGATGCCGGCGGCGGCGCGGGCGGGCCGGGGGCGGATGGCGGTGCTGCCGGGCTCGCGGAAGGGCCGGGCGCTGGTCCCGGGTCCTGCGGCCAGCCGGCCGTGGTTTCCACTGACCCGTCCTCGTGGACGAGCCTGGCGGGCAGCGAGCGGTCCCGCAGCCACTCCGCCGCCGCGGCGCCCAGCACGATCGCGGCGGTGCTCGCGGCGTTCGCGTCCACGCAGCTGCCCGCCGCCACGCTCACCGTCCGCCAGCAGCCGCGGGCCGGCTGGCCGGTCGCCGGGTCCACGATGTGGTGCATTCGCCGGCCGTCTCGCGCCCACGCCCGGACCGTCGTGCTTGATGTGGCCAGACCGCCCGAGGTGATCGCCACCGTCTGGCCCGGTGCGTCCGGCCCGGCCGCGTGGTCGTCAGTGACCCGTATCCGCCAGCCGCCGGCCGGCCCGGGGCCAGCGACGGCGATATCGCCGCCGAGGCTCACCAGCACGCCGCAGCCGAGCCGCGCGGCGATAACCTCAGCGCAGCGGTCCGCCGCCCGGGCCTTCGCGGTGGCACCCAGGTCGAGCTGCGCTCCGCCGGTGAGCCTGGCCCGGCGCTGATCGCGATCCAGGACCACGTTGCGCCAGCCCGGTACCGGAGTGAGTTGCCCCGCGGCGGCGGAGTCCGTGGCGGCGTGTCCGGCGGCGGGTTCCTTGGCGGTCCGCGTCGTGCCTTCCGGCCCTGGGCTGCCCGGCCCTGGGTTGCCCGGCCCTGGGCTGCCCGGCGGCGGGTCCGGCGGGGTGCCTCGGGCCGGCGCGGCCGGCAGCAGGGCGAAGTCACGGTCGTAGCCCAGCTCTGCCAGGGACTGCCCGCAGGTGGGATCGACGGCGCCGTCGGTAAGCCGGGCGGCGCGCAGCGCCTCGTCGATCAGCTCGGCGAACAGCTCGCTGATTCCGAGGGCGGCCCCGGCTGCCGCGTTCAGCGCCGACAGCTCGGAATCGGCGCGGAACCTGCTGCAGGCGCGATCGACGGCCGCCAGCTCGATGTCGGCGAGCCGCCGGGCAGCGGGCAGCGCGCCGGCGTCGGTCACGAGCAGCGTCGCGGTAGTGCCGAAAACGCTGAACGTATCCCGCCCGGACATCGTTGTGCCCGCGGTCATGAGGCTCCCGAGTTCACCTGGCCGGAACCCTGGGCAGGCGCCGGGGGCTGCGCGGGGATCAGGATCGCGCCGCGGCCCTGGTGGCTGGTCCCGCCGCGCGTGGTCGCGTCTCCGGCGGCGACGTCGTGGCCGAATGCGGCGGCGATCAGCGCCGAGCACACGACGCCTGCCGCGCCGGCCCGCCAGGTGAGCCTGGTGATCCTGCGCAGGCCGTCATCGCGGGCGGCAGCCGCTGAGCGCGCCCTGTCCCGCCGCATGATGCGTTCCCTCCTGCTCCCAGGGCCCAGTCTTCCAGTCACGCCAGCTTCCAGTCACGCCAGGCCGGACTCAGCATGCCCGCCGAACCCGAGGAATCGCTGAACGCCCCGCGGGAGTCCTCAGGCGGACCAGCCCGCGTCGTGGCTCGATCCCTCCTTTGTATCTCGGGTCAGCTGCCCAGGGGACCACGGAACCCGGCCGCGTATTGTCTCAGCATGCGCGGTTACTCCCAGGACAAGGATGCCTATCTCAAGCGCCTGCGCAGGATTGAGGGACAGGTGCGCGGCCTGCAGCGGATGGTTGAGGAGGATGTCTACTGCATCGACGTGCTCACCCAGGTGTCGGCGGTGACCAGGGCGCTGCAGGCGGTAGCGCTCGGGCTGCTCGAGGACCATCTCGGTCACTGCGTCACCTCGGCCATCGAGGAGGGCGGCCCCGACGCGCGCGCCAAGGTGCAGGAGGCCGCCGAGGCGATCTCCCGCCTGGTCAAATCCTGACGCCGGGACCAGCGGGAAGATTCAGCCGCTGGGCCGGGTCCGGCGGGAGGTTCGCAATAGCGTGGCTGGGATTTCACTGCTCATACAGCAGCAGTGGAGGGACAACGACGCTACTTCGGGTTCAGCCGCGAGGCTGGGGCTCGGCGGCAGGTTCGGGGCCAGCCGCGAGGCCGGGATCGGCGGCAGGCCCGGGTTCAGTAGCCAGGGCGGGCTCGCTGGCGCTGGCATTCGCCAGGCGGGCGAACGCGCGCAGGTTCGCGACGCTCTCGCCCCGCTTGAGCCGCCACGCCCATTCCTTGCGGATGGCGGACGCGAAGCCAATCATGAGCGCGGCGTCAAAATTGTCGTCCGAGTAGCTGAGCACGCAGCCGAGGATCCGGTCGATCTCGTCCGGCGTGATGCAGCCGAGCGGCAGCCGCCCCACCAGGTATACGTCACCCACCGGATCGAGAGCGAAGTGGACGCCGTACATGCGCCCGCCGCGCTCTAGCAGGAACCGGTAAAACCGCGCGTGATTCTCGTCGGGCTGCCGGCAGAAGAATGCCTCGACGTGCAGGCTGTGCGCTCCCGCGATCAGCCAGGCCATGGTGGCCAGCTTGTGCTGGCCTTCCAGCCGGATCAGGTAGGCGCCCGGCCGCGGTGCCTCGAACGACAGCCCCAGGCCAGCCAGCGCCGACTCGATCGCCGCGGCAGGCCCGGCAGCGGTCCCGCTCACGCGTCGACCGCGGCCGACATCGCGGCCATCGCACCGGTATACACCGTGAGCAGTTCGTCGACTGTCGCATCCCAGCCGAACCGCGAGGCATGCTCGCGCGCTCCCGCCGAAAGGCGGGCCAGCTTCGCGGGCCGCGTGACCAGATCCCGGACCGCGCGCGCATAGCCGGCCGGATCATGACCGTCCACCAGGATGCCCGATACCCCGTCGCGCACCGCCGTGCGCAGCCCTCCCACGGAGGCGGCCACGACCGGCGTGCCGCACGCCTGCGCCTCGACTGCCACCAGGCCGAACGACTCGGAGTAGGACGGCACCATAACCAGGGTCGCGGCCCGGTACCAGACCGCCAGCTCCGGCTGCGGGCACGGCGGCTCAAGCCGGACGGCGCGGGAGATGCCGAGAGCCGCGGACAGTTCCGTCAGGCGGTAGGGGTCGGCCCGGCCGGTGCCGCTCGGTCCGCCGACGAACACGACGCAGAGCCGCCGGGCCAGGGCTGGGTCATCACGGGTCAGCAGGGCCGCCGCGCGCAGCACCACGTCGGGCGCCTTCAGCGGCTGAACCCGGCCGGCGAACATCAGCACCACCGCGTCGGCCGGCAGCCCGAGCTGGAGCCGTGCCTCACGCTGGGACCCCGGCCGGAAGACCGACAGGTCAACCCCGGGGTTGACGGTCCTGACCCGGGCGGGGTCGGCGTCATAGAGGCGGATGAGCTCCGCGGCCTCCTCGACCGTATTCGCCACCAGCCGGTCAGCCGCTGCCACGACCTCCGCCTCGCCGCGGATTCGCACCTCGGGCTCGGCGGCGTCGCCAGCCGCGAGCGCTGCGTTCTTAACCCGGCCGAGCGTGTGCATGGACTGCACGAGCGGGACTCCCCAGCGCTCCTTGGCCACCGCGCCGACCTGGCCGGAAAGCCAGTAGTGCCCGTGCACCAGGTCGTACCTGCCCGGCGAGTAAGCGGCTTCGGCGCGCAGCACCTCGAAGGTGAACTGGCACAGCTGACCGGGCAGATCGGCCTTGTCAAGGTCCTCGAACGGGCCTGCTGTCAGGTGCCGGACCAGCACTCCGGGCGCGAGCTCGGCGACCGTCGGGACGTCACGGGAGACCGCGCGGGAGAAGATGTCCACCTCGACCCCGCGCTCGGCCAGGCGCCGTGCGACCTCGACGACGTAGACGTTCAGGCCGCCGGCGTCGCCTGTTCCTGGCTGCTCAAGCGGCGACGTGTGGACGCTGATCGTCGCGATCCGCCGGGGAAAGCGTCGCGGCACGGGCATGCACCTCCGCTTGGGCAACCCCGCGCCGTGGCGTCATGTTCCCGCCCCCCGGTTGCGAGCATGGCCGCCGGCTTGGCGGTTAGGCTTTCCGGCATGGGCACGCTGATTCTGCTCCGGCACGGAGAGAGCACCTGGAACTCGGCCGGGCTGTTCACCGGCTGGGTGGATGTCGGGCTCTCGGACAAGGGCGCCGATGAGGCAGCGGCCGGCGGCGCGCTGCTGCGCGACGCCGGGCTGCGCCCGGACATCGTGCACACCTCGGTGCTGTCGCGGGCGATCCAGACCGCCAACATCGCGCTGGACGCGGCGGGACTGCTCTGGCTGCCCGTGCGGCGGTCCTGGCGGCTGAACGAGCGCCACTACGGCGCCCTGCAGGGGAAGGACAAGGCGCAGACCCGGGAGCAGTACGGCGATGAGCAGTTCATGCTCTGGCGCCGCTCTTACGACGTGCCGCCGCCGCCGATATCCGACGATGACATGGCCTCCCAGCGCGCCGATCCCAGGTACGCGCTGCTGCCGGCCGAACTCAGCCCGCGCGCGGAGTGCCTCAAGGACGTGGTGGGGCGGCTGCTTCCGTACTGGCACGACGTGATCATCGGGGATCTCGCCGCTGGCCGCACCGTCCTGATCGTCGCCCATGGCAACTCGATCCGCGCGCTCGTCAAGCATCTGGACGGCATCTCGGACGCGGACATCTCCGAGCTCAACATCCCGACCGGGATCCCGCTCGCCTATGAGCTTGACGCGGCGTTCCGGCCCAGGGTCAGCGGGGGCCATTACCTCGACCCGCAGGCGGCGGCCATCGCGGCGGCGGCGGTCGCCAGCCAGGGCAGGTAGCTGCCCGGGCACCCTCTGGTCCGGTGTTATCCAGGGTGATCAGCAGGAAGATCCGACATGGACGGCCGCTGTCGGCTATATGAATGTTGAGCGAATAGCAGCTTGTCAGGAGTTCACCGTCGCCACTCCCGCCTGCCCGCCGCGTACGATCTAACTGTGAAAGCGGGGATGAACGGCGGCTCCCTGGCAGGCGTCATCGCCGCGTTCGCAGTCCGCGTCACCGCTGGCGGGCTGATGGCCGTCAGCCTCGCGACAGGAGCCGCGGCGGCATGAACATCCGGGCGGCGTCCAGGACGCACTCCGGTCCTGGCGAACGCACCCAGCCGTCCAGGCTGCCCGCCGGGATCGCCTCCGTTCTCTCCGTTCTCTCCTCTGCCTCTGTTGTCCTTGACAGCGACGACCGGGTGCTGCTCACCAGCTCAGCCGCACGCGCGTTCGGGCTGGTCAAGGGCGACGACCTGATCGTCGGGGAACTGCTCGCGCTGGTTCGCCAGGTCCGCAGGAACGGTGAGATCCGCGAGGGCGAGATCGAGGTATCGACCAGCCGCTTCAACGGCAGGACCACGAGCTTCGCCGTCCGGGTGGCGCCGCTTGGCCCCGCGGTCGGCGACGGCGGCCTTGTGCTGCTGCTGGCCGAGGACCAGACGGAGAGCCGGCGGGTCGAGGAAGTCCGCAGGGACTTCGTGGCCAACACCAGCCATGAGCTCAAGACCCCAGTCGGCGCGCTCGCGCTGCTCGCCGAGACCGTCGAGGACGCGGCCGATGACCCGGAGGCGGTCCGCCGCTTCGCCGGGCGGATGCGCCAGGAGGCGTCCCGGCTCACCAACCTCGTCCAGGACATGATCACCTTGTCCCGTATCCAGGCCGCCGAGCCGGTTACCGACCCGATCGCGGTCAACCTTGATCTCGTAGTCGCCGAGGCCCTGGACCGGTGCAGGATGAAGGCCAGCGCACGGGGAATCGAGCTCGCCTCCGGCGGCCAGCCCGGCCTCTCGGTGCTCGGCGACGAGGATCTCCTGATCACCGCGCTGCGCAACCTGCTGGAGAACGCGGTCGCCTACAGCCCGGAGCGGACCAGGGTGGTCGTCTCCACTAGCCAGCCCGACGACGACGCGATCGAGATCAGCGTCGCCGATCAGGGCATCGGGATACCCAAGCGCGACCTCGAGCGGATCTTCGAGCGGTTCTACCGGGTCGACCCGGCCCGGTCCCGGGCTACCGGCGGGACCGGCCTCGGCCTCGCCATCGTGAAGCACGTCACCGCCGCGCACGGTGGCAAGGTAGCGGTCAGGAGCGCGGAAGGCGCCGGATCAACCTTCACCCTGCGGCTGCCGCGGCGACGCGGCGACGCCCCCGGCTTCAGCGGCGGTCCTGTCTATGCGATCTCGCAACCTGCCAAGGAGGCAGTCACGTGACACGGGTGCTCGTGGTCGAGGACGAGGAATCATTCAGCGACGCGCTTTCCTACATGCTCCGCAAGGAGGGATTCGAGGTCGCGGTCTGCCCGACCGGCCCCGACGCGATCGAGACCTTCGACCGTACCGGCGCCGACCTCGTGCTGCTCGACCTGATGCTCCCCGGGCTGCCCGGCAGCGAGGTCTGCCGGACGCTGCGCGAGCGTTCGAACGTCCCGGTGATCATGCTCACCGCCAAGGACAGCGAGATTGACAAGGTAGTGGGCCTCGAGCTTGGCGCGGACGATTACGTGACCAAGCCGTTCTCCTCGCGGGAACTTGTCGCGCGGATGCGCGCCGTGCTCAGGCGGCGCGGCGAGACCGACGAGCCGGTCAGCTCGATCATGGAATCGGGTCCGGTCCGGATGGACGTCGACCGGCACGTCGTGACGGTGGGCGGCGATCAGGTCCAGCTGCCGCTGAAGGAGTTCGAGCTGCTCGAGGTGCTGCTGCGCAACTCCGGGCGGGTGCTGACCAGGATGCAGCTGATCGACCGGGTCTGGGGCTCGGACTACGTGGGGGACACCAAGACACTGGATGTGCACGTCAAGCGGCTCCGTGCCAAGGTCGAGGCGGACCCCGCGAATCCGGGGCACATCGTCACGGTCCGCGGACTCGGGTACAAGTTCGAGCCCGCCGGCTGACCTGCGCTGGCTGACCTGCGGGTCAGGGTGACGTGGTCGGCGTGGCCTTGGCGGTCGCCTTGTGCTTCGGCGTGACCGTTGGCGTTGGCGTTGGCGTCGGGGCTGGCGACAGCGTCGAGTAATACTGGGCCTGCGGCATCACCGGAACGCTCAGCGTGATCCGGCCGGCATTCTGGAAGTTCAGCACGACGTTGATGAAGCTGCCGCCCTGCAGGGCGTGCGTCAGCCCGGTCAGGATGACCGCGGGCCGCGGGCCGGTCAGCAGGACAGCCTTCCCTGTCGCGAGCCCGACCGTGCCGCCGGCCACCTGCACCGACTTCGCCGTGCCGGGAGCCGCGACGCTCAGCAGCCGGTCCGGCGATCCTTCGTTGACCAGGGCGAGGAAGAGCCCGGCTGACTGGCCGGCGGCGATCGCGGCGTTCAGCGGGGCGCCGAGCACGAACACGTTCCTGATCGCGATTCCATGCAGGATCGTGCCGGCGCCGTTGGTCGGCTGGTGCCATTGCTGCGTCGGGGCGTGGACGCCTGCCTCGCATCCGGCAAGCGCGGGTATGAGCACGGCGATCACGGCGATGAGCAGGCGGCGCGGCCGGACCGCCCGCCGGTGACCAGCTCCCTGGCTGTTCCGGATCACGACGTGCTCTCCTCGTCAGCATGATGTGAGGCACTGCGACGTCGCAAAGCGTAGCTTCCGCCGTGATCAGGTCCGGCGCCGGCCCGGCGGCTACGGACTGGCGGGGGCGAGTGAGCGGAGCTGGCCAGCGGTCAGCCGCGATCCCCGCCCGAGATCGCGCACGGCAGCGGTCACCGCGCCGTCGGCGGTTACCAGCACCGCGGTAAGCCCGCGCGGGTGATAGGCACTGGAAAGCGCCTGGCTTGTGTCGTCCGCGACGCTGGCCTGGGGCTTGCCTGCGCGCGCGGCCAGCCGGAGGACCTGCCGCGTGTCTCCGCCGACGCTGACCAGGTAGAGGCTGACGTGGGCGGCCGCGGCCTGCCGTCCGAGCTGCCGCAAAGCGGCGCTGCACTGGCAGCCGGCCGGCACGAGCGCGAGCACCGAGGGGATCATGAGCGAGCTCAGCCCGACGGGCTGACCGGCAATGGTGACCTTCGCGTCGGGCAGCCTTCCCGCGGCCTGGACCGCACTCGGCCCTGGGCTGGCGGCCGGGCTGGCAGAGGCATTTCTCGTCCGTGCCGACGGGGCCGACGGTGCCAGCGACCGCGCTGGAGTGCCGCTCTGCCCGGCCGTGAAGACCGTCAGCAGCACGCCGGAGATCAGGACCATCGCGAGGCAGCCCGCCAGCAGCGGCAGCACCAGGCCGTCTCGGGTCAGCGGCGCATGCAGCCTCCCGAGGCGCACCTGCCGCCGCTGCGCCCGCAGCTCGCGGTGGTACGCCTGCACGTCACGATCCAGTTCCCTGGCATCGTCGGGAATCTGGATCCCGACCGGGGGAAGGCCGAAGTCATCCCGGTCGGGCTCGCCGCTAGCGTTCACGCGCACCTCTCCGGCATGAGTGGCCACGTCACATCCCAGTATGCGACTCTCCGTGCCATCCCGTTACCGCACGGCCCCCCAAAGGTCAGTGACCACTGTGGCGCAGGCCCCGTCTGAGCACTGATGGTTAGTAATGGGGCATTCTGCTACGCTTACCTGACCATCGGGGTGGCTCCGCCGTCCCCCGGCCGGCCCCGCGGCCCGCCTGGCCGCCCGGCACCGCCGCCTCAGCCGCGTCCCGCGGGGCGATCAATTTGAAACGCCTTAAATTGCGCCACTGACCTGCGTCTATGCGGCGAACGGCGGCTAATCTCACCGGTTCGGCGTGGTACCATAACTTCAGCGGAAGGGGTACATGCCACATGTCTTTCAAGGTCGGCGACACTGTCGTCTACCCCCACCATGGGGCTGCTCGGATCGAAGAGATCGAGACCCGTTCGATCAAGGGTGAGGAAAGGTCTTACCTCGTGCTCAAGGTCGACAAGGGCGACCTGACGGTACGCGTTCCCGCGGACAATGCCGAGCTCGTGGGCGTCCGGGATGTGGTCGGGCAGGAAGGGCTGGAGAAGGTGTTCGAGGTGCTGCGCGCCCCGTACACCGAGGAGCCGACCAACTGGTCCCGGCGGTACAAGGCCAATCTGGAGAAGCTCGCCTCCGGCGACGTCAACAAGGTCGCCGAGGTCGTGCGCGACCTGTGGCGCAGGGACAGGGAGCGCGGGCTGTCGGCCGGGGAGAAGCGCATGCTCGCCAAGGCCAGGCAGATCCTGGTCAGCGAGCTCGCCCTGGCCGAGAAGACCAACGAGGACAAGGCCGAGGCGCTGCTCGACGAGATCCTCGCCTCCTGACGCGCCCGGTGCGGGACCCGCAGTTACGTGGTGCTTCACGAGGCCGGATGCGCGTCTGGCATCGGGCCGTGCCATAGCGTCCTGAGCGTCCTGGCCCGTGGCGTCCTGGCCCGTCCGGCGGGGTCGTGATGCCTGGCGCCCTGCCGCGGGTGGGCGTCGGCGCTGATGTCCATCCGTTCAGCGACGGCACGCCGCTGTACCTGGCTGGCCTGTTCTGGCCAGGTGAGCGAGGTCTGGCCGGGCACTCTGACGGCGATGTCGCGGCGCACGCGGCGTGCGACGCGCTGCTCTCGGCCGCTGGCCTGGGAGATCTCGGCGCCCATTTCGGCACGGCGCAGCCGCGCTGGGAGGGTGCCCGCGGCACGGCACTGCTGGAGGAAACCTCGCGGTTGCTCGGCCGTGCGGGCTTCGCCGTCGGCAACGTCGCGATTCAGGTCATCGGTAACCGCCCCCGGATCGCGACACGCAGGGACGAGGCGCAGCGGATCCTGTCGGCTGCCCTGGGCGGCGTGCCCGTCAGCGTTTCGGGGACGACCACGGACGGCCTGGGGCTCACTGGCCGCGGCGAGGGAATCGCTGCGATCGCCACCGCGCTCGTGGTGCGCTGACCAGGAACAGCCGATCGGGCTGTCCCGCGGCCGGCGGGCTACGCGTCCGGCGGTGTCGGCGAACTCCACATTCGGTCGAAGTGCGCGACCGGCATGAGGTCGTGCTCACGTTCCGGACCGGCTAGGGGCTCCGGACCGGCTAGGGGCTCCGGACCGGCGGCGGACGGTGGCCCTGCGGATGGGTCCGGCCCGGTGGCGCCGGCGACCTCCGGCCCGGCGGCTGACTCCGGCCCGGCGGCTGGCTCCGGCCCGGCGTGCCTGCCGGGGATGACATGAGCGGTGGGCGCTGGCGACATTACCGGCAGCGGATAGTCGCGGGCATAGCGGTCCTCGGCGCCCAGCGGATCCTCCTCGCGGGAGCGGGGCACCCAGCGCGCCGGGGAATGGCCCGCCGGATGCGCTTCGTCGCTCGTGGGGTCATCGTGACCGGGTTCGGCGTCGAGCGCGAGTTCCGCCGGCGGGCCGGCGCCGGGCAGGCCAGAGCGGTCCGCGGCTGACGGGCCTGTCTCCGCGATCTGCCCGTTCAGGATCCCGGCGGCCGGCTCGGTGGCCGCGTGACCTGCCGACGTCCGCTCTGGCACCACGGGTGCCGCGATTCCCTGGGCCGCGATTCCCGCCGCCCTGGTCCCCGGCGCCGCGATAGCGCGTGCCTGCGCGGTCGGAGCGCGGTGCAGCCGGGCTTGCCGCAGCATCGCGAGCAGCAGGCCGAAGCCGAGCAGGACGAACACCCAGGGGACGATCGCGACCGTTGCCGCCGCTGCCCGGTGCGGGAGCCTGGCGCCGGTCGCGTGCAGCGCGTCGGCGCCCGCCGCGGCGCACAGCAGGAGCAGCATGGCGAGCCACGCGTAGCAGCGCGTTATGACGCCGGCGCCGCGCAGCGACAGAACCGCGGCCGAGGCGACAACCAGCATGGCGTCGAAGGCCAGCGGGTATATCCGGGCCAGCGCCGGGGAGACGCCCGCAGTCAGCGCCAGCGCGTGAATCCCCGGGTAGGAGAGCACAAACGCCGCAGCGGCCAGCGCCAGCACGCCAAGGGTCACGGCCGCGAGCGCGAGGAATCGCAGAACGCGATGGGCGTCCGCGGGATTGGACGCGGATACGGGGGATAGGTCATTCATCAGGGCGGGGCCTTCCTTCCTGGCACGATGCTGGTGCCCGGTCCGTCACCATATAGTCAGAAACGGGAGCGGTCGCCGTGCTGCCACGCGCCCGGCGAGCGCAGCGTGCCGGGGGCGCCGTGATACGCCTGATCCTCAGGAGGAACGGGAGCGAATGGTGAACACCGGCCGACGCATTCGCCCTCGCCATCTCGGCGTTAAGGAGACGATATGCCGTATTACCGGGTTACCGGGGAGATTCCGAGGAAACGCCATGTGCGCTTCCGCCGGCCGGACGGGGGCCTGTACGCCGAGGAACTGATGGGCGAGGAGGGATTCGTTTCCGATTCCTCGCTGCTCTACCACGCCCATCTGCCCACGGCGATCGTGAAGAGCGAGGGCCTCGGGGACGCCGACGCCGCGGACGCGGCGATCTCTCCCAATTACCCGCTCCTGCCGCGTCACTTCCGTACCGGCGACCTGCCCAGGGGCGGCGACCTCCTTCTCGGCAGGCAACTGCTGCTGGCCAACGACGATGTCCGGATATCCTTCGCGGCCGCCGATTCGCCATCCGTGCTCTACCGGAATTCGACCGGCGACGAGGCCATTTACCTGCGGGCCGGATCAGCCCGATTCGAGTCCGTCTACGGGTCCCTCGTCGCTGCTGCCGGAGACTATGTGGTCGTGCCGAGGGGCACCATTCACCGGTGGATTCCGCTCGCAGGGGGCACCGCAAGCGGCGCCGGCGCCGGCATCGGCGCTATCGGCGGCGCTGATGGCGGAAATGGCGGCGCCGCGGCGCCGTTTGCCGAGGCTCTCGTGATCGAGGCGCGCGGGCACATCCGCCCGCCCCGGCGGTACCTCTCCCAGTACGGCCAGTTTCTCGAGCACGCTCCTTACTCCGAGCGGGACCTGCGCTGCCCGGACGGCCCGCTGATCGCCGATGGCGAGGACGTGGCCGTGGTCGTGCGCACCCGCGGCGGCCTGACCCGGCTGACCTACGCTCACCATCCGTTCGATGTCGTCGGCTGGGACGGGTGCCTGTACCCGTACGCGTTCAACATCGCCGACTTCGAGCCGATCGTGAAGCGCACCCACGCGCCGCCGCCCGTGCACCAGACCTTCGAGGGGCCGAATTTCGTCATCTGCTCCTTCTGCCCGCGCGTGCTCGACTTCGACCCGGAGGCCGTGCCGATCCCGTACAACCATCACAATGTCGACTCGGACGAAATGATGTTCTACGTCGCCGGTGACTACACGGCGCGCAAGGGCTCCGGTGTCGGGATCGGCTCGATCACCCTGCACCCGTCCGGCTTCACCCACGGCCCCCAGCCCGGCGCGGTCGAGGCGGCGATCCGCGGCCTGGCCGAGGGCAGGACGACAACCGACGAGACAGCCGTCATGGTCGATACGTTCCGGCCGCTGCTGCTTGGCCCGGCAAGCGGCCCGGCGGAGGACGCGGAGTACGCCTTCAGCTGGGCTAGGGCGCCCCGCTAGCCGGTCCGGGGGCGCCCCGCTAGCCGGCCCCGGGGTGCCCCGCTCGCGGCCCGGGCGAACCGCGTCGTCAGCGACGACTGACGCATATCCCGTAACCTGTGCAGCGTGACGCTCCGCCTTTACGACACAGCCGCGCGCGAGATACGCGACTTCTCCCCGGTAACCCCCGGCAGGGTGACGCTGTACCTGTGCGGCGCCACCGTCCAGGCGCCACCGCACATCGGCCATATCAGGTCGGGCGTCAATTTCGACCTGCTCGTCCGATGGCTGCGGGCCAGCGGCTACGCGGTGACGTTCTGCCGGAATGTCACCGACATCGACGACAAGATCCTGCGCGTTGCCGGGCAGGAGGGCGTCCCCTGGTGGGCCGTGGCCGAGCGGAATCAGCGGGCGTTCACCCGGGCTTATCAGTCGCTCGGCTGCCTGCCGCCGGACGTGGAACCGCGGGCGACCGGGCACGTGCCGGAGATGATCGTGCTGATGCGACGGCTCATCGAGCGCGGCCATGCCTACGCGGCAGGCGGGGACGTCTATTTCGACGTCCGCTCAGCGCCGGACTACGGCTGCCTGTCCGGCCAGCGACTGGAGCACATGCGGCCCGCCGAGGACATCGAGGGCGGCGCGAAGCGCGATCCGCGCGACTTCGCGCTGTGGAAGGGCGCCAAGCCGGGGGAGCCGGCCTGGGAGACGCCCTGGGGACCCGGGCGCCCGGGCTGGCACCTGGAGTGCTCGGCGATGGCGACCAAGTACCTCGGCGCCACCTTCGACATCCACGGCGGCGGCCTGGACCTGGTGTTCCCGCATCACGAGAACGAGCTCGCGCAGTCCCGGGCGGCCGGCGACGGGTTCGCCCGCTACTGGATGCACAACGGCCTGGTCGGGCTGGCAGGCGAGAAGATGAGCAAGTCGCTGGGGAACTCGCTGCTGGTGGACCTGATGATCACCCAGGTCCGGCCGGCCGAGCTGCGGTACTACCTTGGGCAGGCGCACTACCGGTCGGGGATCGATTACTCGGCCGAGGCGCTGGCCGAGGCAGTCGCCGCATACCGCCGGATCGAGGGCTTCGTCATCCGGGCGGCCGAGCTCGCGGCCCAGGCAGCCGCCCGGGACAGCGAGGACGGCCAAGGTGGCCAGGATGGCCAGGATGGCGAGCACGGCCCGGGCCGCGAAGATCACCCCGGCCGCGAAGATGGCTACGGCGGCGCGGCCGGCCAGGACGCGGGCCTGGCGCCCGGCGCGCTGCCCGCGCCGTTCAGCGCTGCGCTCGACGACGACCTCGGAGTCCCGCAGGCACTCGCCGTCGTGCACGCGGCGGTCACCGACGGCAACAGCGCACTGGCGGCCGGCGACGCGGCCGGCGCGGCCAAGCACCTCGCCGAGGTCCGGGCGATGCTCGTCGTGCTCGGGCTCGACCCGCTGACCGCCCCCTGGTCAGCAGGCGGCGACGCCGGGCTGCGGGCCGTGGTCGATTCACTGGTCAGCGTGGCGCTGGAGCAGCGGCAGGCCGCGCGGGAGCGCAAGGACTACGGCGCCGCCGACGAGATCAGGGACCGGCTGCTGGCCGCCGGGGTGCTGATCGAGGACACCCCCCGCGGACCCCGATGGGAGCTGAGCAGATGAGCGGGCGCGGCGGCGGCCAGCCCCGGCCCGGGCCTGGCGGGCGCACCAAGTCAGGCAAGCCAAGGCCCGGTACCGGCGGCTACGGCAAGCGCCGCCTGGAAGGCAAGGGACCGACGCCGCCCGCCCAGATGCGCCCCGGTCATCCTGCGCAGCGCCGCGGCGCCGCGGCCGCCGCGCCACCCGCCGGCCGGAACGGGAGCCGCGATGAGCCCCAGGTGCCGCGGCCAGACAGCCGCGCGCCCGGCAGCCGCCAGCCAGACAGCCGCGCGCCCGGCAGCCGCCAGCCCGGCAACCGCGCGCCCGATGCCCGCCAGCCTGTCAGGTCGCGCGGCTCAGGGAACGCGCCCGAGCTGATCGCCGGGCGGAACGCCGTGCTGGAGTCACTGCGGGCGGCGGTGCCCGCGATCGCGCTGCACGTCGGCCCGCGGCTGGACGCCGACGAGCGGATCAGCGAGGCCATCACGCTAGCCGCTGACCTGCGGATCCCGGTGGTCGAGGCCGGCCGCTCCGAACTGGACAGGCTGACCGGCGGCGCGATCCACCAGGGGCTCGCGCTCCGGGTCCGGCCGTACTCCTACGCGCACGCCGATGACCTGGTCGCCCGCGCCCGCGAGGCCGGCGAGCAGCCGCTGATCGTCGCGCTGGACGGCGTCACGGACCCGAGGAACCTGGGGGCGATCGTCCGCTCGGCGACCGCGTTCGGCGGGCACGGCGTCCTGGTCCCGGTCCGCCGGGCCGCGGGCGTGACCGCCGGCGCGTGGAAGGCGTCCGCCGGCACGCTGGCCAGGACGCCGGTCGCGCAGGCGCCGAACCTGGTCCGGACACTCGCCGCCTACCAGGAGGCCGGCCTGTTCGTGGCCGGGCTTGACGCCGGCGCCAGCATGCCGATCGATCAGCTCGATCTCGCCGACGGCCCGCTTGTGCTTGTCATCGGCTCCGAGGGCAAGGGCCTGTCCCGGCTGGTCGAGGAGACCTGCGACGCGGTGGTTCGCATCCCGATCCGGGGGCCCGCCGAATCCCTGAACGCCGGTGTCGCCGCGGGCATCGCACTGTACGAGGTCAGCAGGCTGCGGGACGGCGCCCGTTCGTGACGCCGCCGCGCTGCCGGGGCCGCGGCGCGCTGCGGCTGGCGGGCCAGCCGGGTGCTCTCGGCGAGTAGCGGGGCAGGGCCCACGATCAGGGGATCGGGCCGGCCGATGACGCGCTCGTCCTTGTCCGGGCAGGAAATCAACGACAATACATAACGCATAGCCTCAAGCCGGGCACGCTTCTTATCGTTGCTCTTGACCACGGTCCACGGGGCCTCCACCAGGTCGGTGCAGGCGAACATGGTCTCCTTGGCCTCGGTGTACTCGTCCCACCGGTCTAGCGAGGCCAGGTCGATCGGACTGAGCTTCCACCGCTTCAGCGGATCAACCTGGCGGCGGGCGAACCGGCTGAGCTGCTCGGCGCGGGACACGGAGAACCAGAACTTCACCAGGGTGATGCCGTCGCGGGCGAGCATGCGCTCGAAGTCGGGTGCCTCCCGGAGGAACTCCGCGTACTGGCTGGGCGTGCAGAACTCCATGACCCGCTCTACCCCGGCGCGGTTGTACCAGGACCGGTCGAACAGCACGATCTCGCCTGCGGCGGGCAGCTGCCGGATGTACCGCTGCAGGTACCACTCGTCCTGCTCCTTCTCGGTCGGCTTCTCCAGGGCGACGACGCGCGCGCCGCGAGGATTGAGGTTCTCGGTGAAGCGCCTGATCGTGCCGCTCTTGCCCGCCGCGTCGCGTCCCTCGCACACGATGACCAGCCGCCGCTGCGATGACTTGATCGATCGCTGCAGCTTGAGCAGCTCGGCCTGCAGGGAGCGCTTGGCCGCCGCGTAATCCGCCTTGCCGAGCCGCTCGGGGTACGGATAATCTTCGCGCCATGTCTCGGCGGGGCCCCCGTCGGGCATCGCCAGGTAGGGGACGCCGTTCTCGCGGTACCGCAGGCGTAGGCCGAGCTCGGCGGCGAGCCCGTCAAAGAGCTCGCCGGCATCCCGCTCAGCACACCCCTGCAGCACTGCTAGCACGTGCCGTCCCATCGCGCCCCGGTTCAAGGCCCCGTCGCCCCCTGGTCACCTGCTCGGCAGCGCGGGATGACTGGGCATAGATACCCTAGGCGCGGCACATGCACACTCAGCGAACAATTGATTACATGTTGTTAACATAATCCGGCCCGCGGGGGCTTCAGGTGGCGGAGCGGCGGCGCAGGCCGATGGCGGCCAGCACGAGGCCGATCACCGCGATCACCGGGCCGGCCACAGCCCAGAACGACGAGCCGGACATGCCGCTGCCGCCGATGGCACCGATGCCCTGCAGCGTGAAGATCACTCCCAGCAGCGTGATCATCGCGCCGACGCCGACGAGCAGCCCGTTCTTCACCGTGACCGCCTCCTCACTCGGGCCGCGAGGTCAACGGGGGCGACCCCGCACGTCACCGGCGAAGCGCCTCGCGACCCCACTCCCGGAACGGCCCCGGGGTCCGGGAGGTTCAGTGCTGGGCTGGCCTGGCATACGTATGGATGTAGCTGTCGTACGCGGCGCCGGTGCGCTCGGTCGCGAGCGCGTCGGCCTCGGGATGCTGGCCTGCCGGGTACTGCCGGGAGATCAGGTCAGCCTGGACCTCCTGCATGTGCGAGGGGAGCGTGGCTGACGGGTTGGTCCCGGCGGGGGGTGGCACCGTCACCGGCGCGAGCACGTCATCGGTGCGCGGGGTGGTGAGCGTCAGCACGCTCGCGAAGCTGGGCGCGGCGGCGTCCCTGGCGGTGAGCGCCGGAAGTCCCCAGCGCTGCTGCACCGTCTTGAGCACCGACGTGTGATCAAGCGGGGTGCCGCCGGCGGGCGCCCGGTACACGGTGCCGGGCGCGATCAGCGGCGAGACCAGGACGGTGGGCACCCGCACGCCGAACCTGGTGAAGTCAAAGCCGAATTCGCCCGCCGTGTCGTCGGGCGGCGTGGCGCCGGCCGGCGGCGGCACGTGGTCAAAGCAGCCGCCGTGCTCGTCGTAGGTGATCACCAGCAGCGTCTGCGGCCAGCCGGGCCCGCTGCGCACCGCCTCGTAGACGTCGTGGATCAGCTGCTCGCCGAGCGCCACGTCGTAATTCGGGTGCTGGCTGTTGCCGGATGAGCCCCAGCTGGGCTCAAGGAAGCTGAAGGCGGGCAGCGTGCCGGCCGCCGCGGCTGCCTGGAAGTCGGTGAACTTCCCGAAGTTGCTGGCCGGGGCACCGCTGATGTCGGTGAAGGTCGACTTGGTGAGCGGCTCCGCGTCGTAGCCGTAGATCGCCCAGCTGAGCTGGTTCTTGCTCAGCAGGCCGAAGATGCTCGGCGAGGTGAACGTCCTCGTCTTGTCGTCCATGTGCCCCTGGCTGGTCGCCGAGCAGGCGAATGCCCGGTTCGGCAGGGTCTCGGTGGGAACCGAAGCGAACCACTGATCGCAGACCGCGTAGCCGGTGGCCAGCGCGGACAGCACGGGAAGCGCGTCGGGGGCGAAGCAGCCCATGATGTCATCCGCGGTCGTCCCCGAGACGATCGTCTCGCCCCAGCTGTGCGCCTCCCAGCCCAGCGTGTAGGCGAAGTCCTTGATGAAGCCGTTCAGGGGCGGAACGTCCGACGAATTAGCCGGGGCGGCCGTGCTGCCGAACAGCTGGTCGTTGGTCGCCATGTAGCCCTCGCCCGGGTCGGCGCCGGGCATGAAATACGCGTTCGGCGTGGTGGGCTCGATCCTGAAGACGGTGACCGGCTGGCCGGTGGCCGGATCCGGGTTGGACTCGGTGCCGGTCAGGCCCGCATAGGGCTGGCTGGCGGGCGGGGGGGAGACGTTGCCCTGATCGGTGTAAAGAAAGCCCAGCATGTGGTCGAACGATCGGTTCTCCAGCATGAGCACCACGATGCTCGCGACTGATGACAAGCCAGTCCCAACCGGTGACGAACCAGTCCCCTCAGACATTCATCACTCCAATCTGGTCATTTTCCCATAGCTTTCCACGTCTTTCTCTAGCCTGCCATCGGCCACGCCGGGATGCTGGCTAACCGGAACGCCCGCGGCCAGGGCGCCGCCCCGCGCGTGACATGCTCCCGGTAGCGCAACCGGAGACGTGGGTAAAACGTCTAGAAGGCGGCACCTTCCCATTGACAGCCTGTTCGGGCGGTGAAGCGGCGATTCGTCCGCTCGCCCCGGCAGGCCAGGCAGGCCGAGGAGCAGGCATGAGGCAAACATGGCGGTGGCTGTTCAGCCTTGGCGTGGTGACGGCGGTCGGCGCGTCGCTGCTCGGCCAGGCCGCGCCGGCAACAGCGGGGACCGCGGCGGCAGGGGCGGCGGCAGCGCCGGCCAGGGCGGCGGCCCTGGCCCGCGCGGACGTCCCGGCCTGGGTGCCGGTCAAGAAGAAGCTCACGCCCGGCATGCACGGCGCCGATGTCGAGAAGGTTCAGCGCCGGCTGCGGGCGCTGAAGTACTACCCGGGCAAGATCGACGGCGAGTTCGGTGCTGACACCGAGGAGGCCGTGTGGGCCTTCAAGGAAGTGCAGGGCCTGCGGACCCGCAAGGACCCCGACGACATCGGCACCACCATGGAGGGCCGGCTCGCCAGCCCCCGCGCGCCGAGGATGCTGATCAGCCATCCCCGCCGAAACATGATCGAGGTGAGCCTGAGGCACGAGTACCTCGTCCTATTCCGGCACGGCAAGGTCAGGATGATCAGCCACGTGTCGACCGGCGGCGGCTACTACTACCCCTGCCCGGGCGGCGGCGGAACCTGCGGTCCTGCGATTACCCCGACCGGGGACTTCGACACTCTGCAGTTCATCCCGGGCTGGGTGACGGTGCCGCTCGGCGAGATGTACAACCCGGTGTTCTTCATCGGGACGGCCTACGCGATTCACGGGGACACCATCGTGCCGCGCACCCCGGTCTCGCACGGCTGCGTCCGGATCCCGATGGATGTCGCGCTGTTCTTCCACGATCTGGTGAAGGTCCCTGGCACTCCGGTCTACATCCGCGACCGCTAACCGCTGTTCACATCCGCCGCGCGTCAGGTTACAGTCCAGCACAGGACCCTCACCTGGCGTGAAGGAGCGCGATTGTGTCCAGGACCTCCAGACGTGCCCGATTCGCTGTCGCCGGAGCGCTGGTAGCCCTGGGGCTCGGCCCGGCCGGCCCGGCCCTGGCGGCTGCCCACGGGGCCTTCGCGGCTTCCCGCGAGGCGGTGACCACTGGCGGCGTCGAGAAGCTGACCGGGACGCTGAGCGACGGCGCGACGTACCTGATCCAGGTGCCGCCGAACTGGAACGGCACGCTGTTCCTCTACAGCCACGGGTATGTCGTGCCCGGGTCGCCGAACCCGGCTACCGACGTCGGCGACCCGATCACCGGCGCCGTGATGCTCGCCCAGGGCTTCGCGCTGGCGGGTTCCTCCTATGCGTCCACCGGCTGGGCCATCCAGCAGGCGCTGCCGGATCAGATCGCCACGCTCAATGCGTTCGATCGCCGGGTCGGCCGCCCCAGCCGGACGATCGCCTGGGGCCACTCGCTGGGCGGCATCATCACGGCGGGCCTGATCCAGGACTACCCGGGCCGGTTCGCCGGCGCGCTGCCGATGTGCGGGGTGCTCTCCGGCGGCGTCGCCACCTGGAACACCGCGCTGGACTCGGAGTTCGCGTTCCAGCAGCTGATCGACCCGTCCGTGCAGGTGGTCAACATCACGATCCCGCCCACCGACCCGACCGCGAACCTGGACGGCGCCGAGGCCGCGGCCGAGGCCGCGCAGGCGACCCCGCAGGGCCGTGCCAGGCTGGCGCTCGCCTCCGCCCTGGATAACACGCCCGGCTGGTTCACCCCGCTCTCCCCGGAGCCGGCCGCGAACGACTTTGCCGCCCAGGAAGCCAACCAGTTCGAATGGCAGACCGAGGTCGACTTCCCGTTCGCCTTCTTCCTGCGGGCTGAGCTTGAGGGCCGGGCCGGCGGCAACCCGTCCTGGAACACCGGCGTGAATTACTTCAGGGACCTGCGGAGATCGGCAGACTTCCGTGAGGTCAGGGCGCTGTATAAGGCGGCCGGGCTGAGCCTGCATGCCGACCTGGAGAGCCTCAATAGCGCGGCGCGGATCAGCGCCGACCCGGCCGCGGTCCGCTACCTGGAGCGGTACATCACCTTCGACGGCAAGCTCCCGGTGCCGGTGCTGACGATGCACACGATCGGTGATGGCCTCGTGGTCCCTGAGAACGAGCAGGCGTATGCCAGCGTGGTCCGCCGCGCGGGGGACTCGTCCCTGCTGCGCCAGATTTTCGTCAGCCGGGCCGGGCACTGCGCGTTCACCCCGGCCGAGACCGTCATCGCGGCGCACGTGCTGCTCCAGCGCCTCAATACCGGGCACTGGGACGCGGGCGCGCTGCGGCCACCGAGCCTGAACGCAGCGGCGGCGGCACTCGGGCCGACCCTCAACGTGTTCGAGAGCGGTACCACGCTGGTGCCGACGCCGCCGGCGTTCCGCGCCTTCCACCCGACCAGGTACCTGCGGCCATTCGACCGATAATCCGGTAGCGGTCACCAGACTCCGGTAGCGGTCACCGGACGGCTATCTCCTGCGGCCCGGGCTCAGCCTGACCAGGCGCCACCAGGCGATCAGCGTGAACGCCAGCCCGAGCAGCACCATGGCGGCCATATCCGTCAGCCAGGTGCGCGGATCGTGCTTCCACAGCGGGTCGGCCGTTGTCGCGCCGGCCGGAGCGGCGGCGGCTGGCGAGGTCCTGGCGGATGGCCGTGCCCTGGCCGTGCCACGGCTGCCGCCATGCCCCGGTTTCTTCTGCCCCGGTTTCTTCTGGCCGGGGGTCTTCTGGCCGGGGGTCTTCTGGCCATGTGCCTTCGCGGTCGGAGCGGCAGCGGATCCCGGGCTGTGCGATGCGGCCGGCTTCGAGCCCGGCCGGTGCGATGCGCCGGTAGCCGGCGACTTGCCCGCATGCGCCTTCTTGACCGCCGGCACGGTCGGCACGGCGGGCAGCTGGATCACGTTGAGGTTCGACGTTGACGCCATCGCGGCGAAGCCCCAGCGGGACGGAGACACCCAGGCAACCTGCTCGAGCCCGGCCTTGCCGGCCAGCGAGAACACGCCGCCGGTCATGACGACCTGGAAGATCACCGCCACGATCAGCAGCGGCATCGTCTTCTCCGATGTGTCCACCGACGCCGAGATCAGCAGCCCGAGGGTCATCGAGACGATCGCCAGCACGCCCATGGCCACGAGCAGCTCCACCAGCGGCAGGTGCTTCAGGAATGCCCCGCTGGCCGGCAGCCGCCGGCCAACCAGCCCGACGGCGACCAGGACCATCGCCTGCAGTCCGCTGATCAGCCCGAGGATCACCAGCTTGGAGATCAGGTAGGCGCCCGAGGACAGCCCGGCCGCCCGCTCCCTGCTGTAGATCGGCCGTTCCTTGACCAGTTCCCTGACCGCGTTGGCGGCTCCGGCAAAGCAGGCGCAGATCACCAGGATCAGCAGCAGCGACTCGACGCCCTGGTTATTCGGCCCGGCCAGGCCCTTCGGGGCCGGTATTACCTGAATCACCGCGCCGAGCACGACGGGCATCGCCAGCATGAAGGCGAGGTACACCCGGTCCGAGGCGATGACCGCCATGTACCTCCTGCACAGGGTGCTCAGCTGGGCCAGGCGGTTGCGCGTCGCGGGGGGCGGCGCGGCAGCCTGCGCGGGCCCGCTCGCGACCTGAGCCTGCCCGCTCATCTCCGCGGCGACGTAGCGGTGGTAATACGCGGAGTTCCGGTACTCCCCGGCCCAGTCGCGGGCTGGCTCGGCGTCGAAGGCCTGGAACACCTCAGCCCAGCCCGGCTTCCCGAAGTGCCTGAGGCCTTCCTCCGGCGGCCCGAAGTAGGCGATCTTGCCGCCGGGCACGAGGACGAGCAGCCGGTCGCACAGGTTCAGGTTCGCCACGCTGTGCGTGACCACGATGACCGTCCGGCCGTCGTGGGCGAGGTCAGCCATCATCTCCATGACCGACTTGTCCAGCCCGGGATCCAGGCCGGACGTGGGCTCGTCAAGGAACAGCAGCGACGGCTTGGTCAGCAGCTCAAGCGCGACGTTGACCCGCTTCTGCTGGCCGCCGGAGAGCGAGGCGGTCCTGGTATCGGCGTGCGCGGTCAGGGACAGCTCCGCGAGAACCTCGGCGATCCGGCGCTGCCGTTCCGCCTTGCTGGTGTCGCGGGGAAACCGCAGCTCCGCCGCGTAGCCCAGGGCCCGGCGCGCGGACAGCTGGGTGTGCAGGATGTTCTCCTGCGGGACCAGGCCGATCCTGTGCCGCAATTCCGCGTAATGGGTGTAGAGATCGCGGTGGTCGTACAGCACGCTGCCTTCGGTGGCGGGCCGCATCCCGGTCAGCGCGCCGAGCAGCGTCGACTTGCCCGCGCCGCTCGGGCCGATGACACCAAGCAGGCAGCGCTCGCCCAGCGGGAAGCTCACGTGATCGAGCAGCACCTTGCCGCCAGGCAGCCGGACCGTCAGGTCGCGGGCGGCCAGCGAGACGTCGCCGGTGTCGATGAACTCCTGCAACTCCTGGCCGACCAGCCGGAATGTGGCGGGCCCGATGCCGACGATGTCCAGTTCGGTCACCGGCGCGGCGGAGATCCGCTGGCCGTTGACGAAGGTGCCGTTGTGGCTGCCGAGGTCAGCGATCTCGAATCCGCCCCGGCCCCTCCGCAACTCGGCGTGGTAGCGCGACACGTTCAGGTCGGAGACGACCACGTCGTTGTCGGCGGCCCGGCCGATCCGCAGCACCCGTGACGGCAGTTGCATGACCGCGCTCGGCCGCCTGCCCGACAGGGAGCCGGCGTAACTCAGGCCTGAGTCAGCGGGCATGCCGCCCGGCTGATTCCCCTGCGCGGCCCCGGGGCCCTGATATGCCTGCGCGGCGCCGGCGTCCTGATATGCCTGCGCGGCGCCGGCATCCTGATATGCCTGCGCGGCGCCGGCATCCTGATATGCCTGCGCGGCGCCGGCGCCCTGATGGTCCGCCCCGGCGCCCTGATGGTCCTGGGGTGGCCGGGCGGGTGCGGCCAGCGAGCATGTCACGACAGGGCCGTCCTCGGGGTGCCCGAGCCGGATCGTGCAGCTGTCGCCGATCGTGACCTGGGAGATGCGCCGCGGCCCCATGAAGGTTCCGTTGGTGCTGCCGGTGTCCTGCAGGACCCAGGCATCCCCGTCGAGCTGGAGCACCGCGTGCTGCCAGGACACGCGGGAGTCGTCGACCACGATGTCGGACTCCGGGTCACGGCCAATCCGGTAGGAAGGCCCCGCCTGCAAACTTCGATCTGAGCCCTGCGTGCGCACGACAAGTGCCGGTGTCGTGCGGGACGAGAGGCCTCGGTCCGCCGTCATCTGCTAACTGTAGAGCTATTCAGCGGAAAAGGAATGTGTCTGGCAATTACGCTGCCGTGACCTTAACATGACTTGCCTGTGACCTGGCCAGCCCAGGTCACAGGCACGGACGACCCGGGGGCTGTCATCCCACGTCCAGCTGGGCCATCGGCGAAGAGCCCGTGCCGATTGCGCGGGTTGACATTCGGCGGCCGACGACGCGGATACTGTGGGCAACCCCGGCAATCCCGCGATTGGAGCCCGGGTGATCCTGGCGCCGGCTGTTGCCGCGGCGCGAGGGTCGCGGGCTGGCACGGGACGGGCATGCGACCGCTGGAGGCGCGGTGAGTGACGAGATCCCCCCGGTACCCGGCGGGTTTACCGCAGGGTCGCTGATCGCCGGCTACCGGCTCGAGGAGCAGATCGGCCGCGGCGGGATGGCGGTGGTGTTCCGTGCGTATGACTCCCGGCTCGACCGGCGGGTCGCGCTGAAGATCATGGCGCCAGAGCTCGCCCTCGACGACGCCTTCCGGCAGCGGTTCATCCGCGAGTCGAGGGCGGCCGCCGCCGTCGATCACCCGCACATCATTCCGGTCTTCGAGGCCGGCGAGGTCGGCGGCGTGCTGTTCATCGCGATGCGGTACGTGCAGGGCGGGGACGTCAGGACGCTGCTGGAAGCCCGCGGCCCGCTGCCGCCGGCCCGGGTGGTCAGCATCGTCACCCAGGTGGCCTCAGCGCTGGACGCGGCCCATTCCTTCGGCCTTGTCCACCGGGACGTGAAGCCGGCCAACATGCTGCTCGACGCCGCGGCGAGCAGCGGCGGCGCGGACCACGTCTACCTCTCCGACTTCGGGCTCAGCAAGCAGTCGCTCTCGTCCTCCGGCCTTACCGGCACCGGCCAGTTCCTCGGCACCCTCGACTACGTGGCACCGGAGCAGATCGAGGGCCGGGCGGTGAGCGGGCGGACTGACCTCTACGCGCTGGCGGGCGCCGCGTTCGAGATGCTCAGCGGGACGCCGCCGTTCAAGCGCGACCAGGGCCTGGCCGTCCTCTGGGCGCAGATTTCCGAGCCGCCGCCCCAGCTCACCGCCCGCCGCCGCGAGCTGCCGCCCGCCGTCGACCAGGTCATGACGAAGGCGCTGGCCAAGGCCCCGGGCGACCGCTACGCCTACTGCCTCGACTTCGCAGCCGCGCTGCGCGAAGCCTGCGGCCTGCGGCCCGCCGACGCATCAGACCCGGGCGGGCTGCCGCAGCCGATGCCCGGCTCCGCCGGGCAGCCGGCGCTGCCCAGGCAGCCCACCGAAGTGGCGATGCCGGCCGGCCCGGCGGTTGCGCCGGGCCGGGAGCCCGGCGGGCCGCCAGCCGTCCCGCCGCGGTCCGGCGGGCCGCCCACCGAGGCCGCACGCATCCCGGGTGCCGGGGTTCCGACCAGACCGGGGCTCACGGATCCATCGGCAACCAGCGGGCCCGGTCAGCCGCCGGGCGGCGCGGCTCCCGGGTACGGCCCGGTACCCGGTTTCGGGCCGCCACCGGGTTACGGCGAGCCGGGTTACGGCCCGCCGGCCCGGCCGTGGTGGCGATCCCGCGGCGTGCTGGCTGCCGCGGCGGCCGCCGTTGTCATCGTCATCATCGGGGCCGGGTATGTGCTGCTCGGCGTCGGCGGGAAAGGCAGCGGCAACGGCGGAGGGGGGCACGGGACCGGCACCGCGGCGGTCGTGCCTAAGATCCCGGCGTGCACCACGGCGACAGCGGCGGCCAAGCCGCTGAGTAAGGTGACCATCTCGCCGGTCAGCCTTGGCGGGCACCCCTTCGGCGTCGCGACGACACCCAGCGGCCACCATGACTTTGTCACGCTGGGCAACTCGCTTGCGGTGCTCAGGAACGGCAGTGCACTCCGCCCCGCTCTGCTCCACACGATCTCAGTGCCCGGCGCGAAGAAGGGTGACAGCGTAGCCAGCGACGACAAGCTGCTGCTGCTGGCGTCCGGCAGCGGCGCGCAGGTGCTCAACTCCAAGGACGCCGAGCACGGGCAGGCCGTCGTGATGGGCACGCTGTCCAGCCCGGGTGGCCGTGGCGCCGTCGAGGTCCAGCTGTCCCCCGACGGCCGGTTCGCCTTCGTGACGCTGCAGAGCAGCGGCGGCGTCGCCGTGTTCAACCTGCAGGCGGCACTGGCGGACGGCTTCGCCGCGTCGAGCTTCGTCGGGCTCGTCCCGACCGGGTCAGAGCCGGTCGGAATGGCCGTGTCGCCGGACGGCAGATGGCTGTACGTGACCAGCATCGAGAAGGTCGCGACGCCAGGTCCGAGTGAGGGCGAGCTCAGCGTTGTCAGCCTCAAGAAGGCCGAGGTCAGGCCCGCTAAGTCAGTGGTCTCCACCGCCACCGCCGGATGCGAGCCGGTCCGGGTGATCGTCTCCGGTGACGGCAGTGACGTGTGGGTCACGGCCAGGGCGAGCAACGCGCTGCTCGGGTTCTCGGCGGCAAAGCTGCGCACGGATCCGCGGCACTCCCTGATCGCCAGGGTCGGGGTGGGCGCGGAGCCAATCGGCCTCACCTTTGCCGCTAACGGCAATCGGATCGTGGTGGCCAATTCCGACCTGACCCAGCTAGCTGGGGCGGGCCCGAGTCTCACCGTGGTCAGCACCTCGGCGGCGCTGGCCGGTAAACCTGCAGTGCTTGGGCAGCTAGACACCGGCCTGGTGCCGCGCCAGTTCGCAACGGAAGGAAACACGCTGCTCGTGACCAACACAGGCTCAGGCCAGCTGCAGGCCATCAACCTCGCCGAACTGCCATGACCGGCTACCAGCCCCCGGGCGGGCAGCCCCCGGGCGGGCGGGCCGCCGGCGGGCAGCCCCGTCGCTCCGGTCACGGGCTCAGGAACGCGATCATCGTCGTGATCGTACTGCTTGTAGTGCTGATCGGCATCGACCGCCTGGCGGCGTTCTACGTGCAGGGCAGGATCGCCTCGCAGATCCAGGATCAGGGCTTTCCCAGCAAGCCGGACGTGTCGATCAAGGGCTTCCCGTTCCTGACCCAGGTGATCAGCCGCCATTTCCAGGACATTCAGATCAGCTCGAAGCCGGTAAAGGAGGGCCCGGTAGTCGTCCAGGGCATTAACGCCGATCTCAGCGATGTCCGGCTGAACTCCGGCTTCAGCGGCGGCACGGTCGGTCATCTCTCCGGAGCCGGAGTGATCACCTTCGGCAGCCTGTCGAACGCACTCGGATCGCTGGCGGGCGGGGATCTCAGTTCCCTGGTCGGCGCGGCTGGCCTGACCCTCAAGCCCGCCGGCAGCGACGAGGTGAAGGCCTCCATCAACCTGCTGGTCGTGAGCGGCTCGGCGACCTGGCGGGTCACCAGGGTCAGCGGCACCGAGATCAAGGTCCACCTGGTGTCGAGCAACGGGCTGCCGTCGCAGCTGGTCAGCTCGGTGCGGAACATCGCGGTGCCAGTCCCCAGCCTGCCGCTCGGGATGACGATCCAGAGCGTGACCGTCACGTCGGCCGGCATCAGGATCCGCGTGATCGGCAACCACGTGGCCTTCGGCAGCTAGGCCAGGCAGCCAGCCAGGCAGCCAGGCTGGCCAGGTCAGCCGCGGGTCACTCTCCCGGGGCGAGCCCGCGGAGCGCGGCGGACAGATCCCCGTACGGCCCGAGCAGCGCGATGATCGGTACCTCCACGCCGGCCCGGACGTAGCGCCGGATGTGCTCGCGGCATTCCCGGGGCGAGCCGTGCACGATCAGCTGGTCGACCAGCTCGTCCGGGATCGCGTCCAGTGCAGCCCTGCGGTCGCCGGCCTGCCAGGCGTCCCACATGCCCCGCAGCACGGCCGCCCGCCCGAGCCAGCGGTGAAACTCCGCGTAGACACCGACGTTCAGGTACGCCGCGATCGCCCGGCGGCCGGCCGTGCGCGCCGCGGCGGCGTCCTCGGTCGGGCAGACGAAGATCCGTGCGGCGACTACCTTCTGATCGGCCTGCCCGCCCGCGGCCGCCCGCATCTCGCCGATCACCGTCGGGACGTCCCCGGCCGCCAGCCAGTTCACGATCACCCCGTCCGCCTCCCGGCCGGCCAGCCGCAGCATGCCGGGGCGGAGGGCGGCCAGGTAGAGCGGCGGCGGGTCGGGCACCGGCCTGGCGAGCCTGAAGCCGCGGACCGCGAAGGTGCCGTAGTCGCGGTCGACCCGCTGGCCGGCCAGGGCTTCCCTGAGGAACCGCAGCGTGTCGCGGGCATGGCGATATGGCTCGGTGAACGATATTCCGTTCCACTTGCCGACGATGATGTCGGACGACGTGCCGATGCCGAGGGCGACCCGGCCCGGTGCCGCCTCGGCGAGCGCCGCGGCGCTCTGCGCGAGCACTGCGGGGCCCCTGGTATAGACCGGGATGATAGCGGTGCCCAGCCGGAGCGAGGGGGCCCAGGCTGCCGCCAGCAGCAGCGGCGAGAAGCAGTCAAGGCCGTCCGCCTCGCCGGACCATACGTCGGTGTAGCCGAGTTCCGCAAGCAGCGCGAGCCACCGGCGGTGCTCGTGCAGCGGAGCGCCGAACGGAACCGTGATGCCCCATCTGGCAGCCGTCGCGACATCGCTCATGGCGCCCAGTGTGGCAGGCGCCGGGCCAGCCCGGTCAGGTGACGCGGCGGCTAGGTCTGCAAGGGCATCAGCTCGCGCGCAAGGCCGTCGGCGAAGTCACCGGCCAGGTCGCCGGTGAAGTCGCCGGTGACGTCGCCGCTGGCCCGGGCCGCCGCGGCGGGCCGGATGACGAACTTGCTGATGCCCGCCGCCACGTACTCGGCCACCATCCGGCGGGCGTCCGGCCAGCTCGTCGCGACCAGGCTGGCCGGGTCGGTATCCGGCCGCCGCTGGCGGACGGCGGCGGCCAGCGCGTCGGGGATGCCGCCGAGGGCCACGGGCAGGCTGATGCCGAAATGCTCGGGGTCGACGCCGCGGCCGGCCGCCGCAGCGGCCGCCTGGATCGCGCGGATTCCCGCCCGTGCCTCGGCCGGCGTGACGAAGCTGGCCAGCCAGCCGTCGCCGTACCGGCCGGCCCGTCGCAGCCCGGCGGGAGCGCTGCCGCCCAGCCAGATGTCGAGCGGCTTGCGCGGCAGCGGTCCGACGCTCGCGGCCTCGACGGTGAAGAACGTGCCATTGAAGGACACCGTCTCCTGCCGCAGCAGCAGCCGGAGCAGCTCAAGGGACTCGTCGAACACCGCGCCGCGCTGGCCGGGCGGGACGGGGAACAGCCCGCGCTCGTCCTTCCGCGCGGGCTGCAGGCCGAAGACCGGCAGGACCCGGCCAGGCGCCAGCGCGGCCAGTGACGCGAGCTGCTTGGCGACGAGCACGGGGTTGCGCCCCGGCAGCACCGACACCCCGGTGCCTACCTTCAGCCTGGCCGTCCTGGCCAGGGCGTAGGCCATGCCGGTGAATGCCTCGACCAGCGGCCCGTACACCATCTCCGACAGCCACAGCGAGTCGATGCCGAGTTCCTCCAGGTGGTCCACGGCGGCGGCGAACCCGTCCGGCCCGGCGGCCGCGCCCAGCCCGATCCCTATCCTGATCTTCATCTCTCTATCCGACCATGACGCGGTCGCCGATGACAGCCCGAGCTCAGCGCAGGGAGTGCTCAGCGCAGGGAGAGCGCCGCGAGGGCGGCGTTGACGATGGAGCCGGCATCGAGGTCGTGCGCCCGGTACAGGTCGCTGACGGTGCCGGACTGGCCGAAGGTGTCGACGCCGAGGCTGACGGCGGGCACCCCGAGTGCCGAGCCGAGCCAGCTCAGCGTGTGCGAGGCCGCGTCGTGCACCGTCACGATCGGCGCCCGGTCGGGAAACACCGTGCGCAGTGGTCCCGGTATCGATGGCGCCGCAGCGCTGCGTACTGCATGCCTGAGGGTCCGCTGCCAGGCACGGTACAGCCGGTCGGCGGACGTGATGTCGACGACGTGCGCGGCGATGCCCTCGTCACCGAGCTCGGCGGCCGCGCCGAGCACCTCGGGCAGGACCGCGCCGGAGCCGGCCAGGTAGACCGCGGGCGCGCCGGCGGCGGCGGCCTCGGACGCGTCAGCGAGCCGGTACGCGCCGGCCAGCACCTGGCGGCGCAGGATGGCATCGCCGATGCGGTCACGCGCGCGGGCGAACGGCTCCTGGTCGATGCCGCGGGTGGTGAGCCGGAAGTAGTACGAGCCGTCCTCCGCCACGGCGGTCCCCGGCAGCGATGCGTTCGCCGCGGCTATCGACTGCAAGGCGCCGCACAGCAGCCAGTCGAGCGCCGCCGCGTACGCGGGCTCGATGAACGTGACGTTCGGCAGTTCCAGGCCGACCGACGCGGTGATGGTCGACTGGTGCGCGCCGCCCTCGGGAGCCAGCGACACCCCCGACGGCGTTCCGGCCACCACGAACCGCGCGCCGGAATAGACCGAGTAGACGAACGCGTCAAGACCGCGCAGCACGAACGGGTCGTACACGGTGCCGACCGGCAGCAGCGGCTGGCCGGACAGATCCCAGGCCAGCCCGAGCTGCCCGAGCAGCAGGAACAGGTTCATCTCGCTGATGCCCAGCTCGATGTGCTGCCCCTCCGGGCCCTCGGCCCACTTCAGCACCGGATCCTCGCTCCACGCGCGCCGCGCCGCCGGGCTGAACACGCCCTTCCTGTTGATGAAGGAGGCCAGGTTCGTCGAGGTGGCGACGTCCGGCGCGGTGGTCACCAGGTACGGCGCCACCGCCTCGTCACGGGAGAGGTCGACCAGGATCCGGCCGAACGCCTCCTGGGTGGAGATCGGCCTGCCCGAGCGCATCCCGGTGGAGTCGGGCACGGCGACCGCGGGCTGGCCCGGCCGCGGCGCGCGGGCCAGGTGCTCTCGCCGGGCCGCCACCCACTGCCCGGCCCTGGTCATCGGGTCGAGCCGGTCCCATTCGGTGGCCGTCGTCAGGCCCAGCCGAGCGCGCATCTCGTCGACCTGCGCCGTGGTCAGCAGCGCGGAGTGGTTGCGCGGGTGGCCGGCCATCGGCAGCCCCCAGCCCTTGACGGTGTAGGCGAACACCACGCTGGGCCGGCTCTTCTGCATGTCGCACTCGCCGAAGGCCGAAAGCAGCGCGCGGATGTCGTGCCCGGCCAGGTCGGTCACCAGGCCGGCGAGTTCTCCGTCGTCGGCGATGCCGTCGCAGAAAAGGCGGACCTGCTCCGGCGCACCGTCAAGAAATCGCGCTTTAACGGAGTTGTCGGGCAACCCGAACAGCGACTGATAATGCTCGTTGGGCATCTCATCGATCCAGCCGCGGAGGGCCTCGCCGCCCGGGCGCGCGAATGCCGCCTGCAGCCGGTGCCCGTACTTGGCCTCGACCACATGCCAGCCGGCCGCGCGGAACTGCTGCTTCCACTGCTCGATCCGCATCCCCGGCACCACCCGGTCCAGCGACTGGCGGTTGACGTCGATGATCCACATCACGTCGCCGAGCCCGTCGGTCGCCGGGTCGGCGACGGCCTCCCAGATGTTGCCCTCGTCCAGCTCGGCATCGCCGATCAGCGCGACGAACCTGCTGCGCGGCCTGGCGCCGAAATGGGCGTCGACATAGCGCCGGGTCACGGCGGCGAACAGCGGTGCAGCAGCGCCGAGTCCCACCGAGCCGGTCGAGAAGTCGACAACATCGGGATCCTTGGTCCGGCTCGGGTAAGACTGCAGCCCGCCGAACGCGCGCAGCGTCGGCAGGTACCGGCGGTCCAGGTTGCCGAGCAGGTACTGGATGGCGTGGAAGACCGGGGACGCGTGCGGCTTCACGCTGACCTTGTCCGGGGCGTCCAGGTGCGCGAAGTACAGGGCGGTCATGGCGGTGACCAGGCTGGCGCTGGATGCCTGATGGCCGCCGACCTTGACGCCGTCGCCGGTGCCCCGGTCGTGGTTGGCCGCATCCACGATGCGGGTCGCCAGCCACAGCACGCGTTGCTGGATCTCCTCCAGCACGGCCAGGTCGGTGCCCGCGCTGCTTCGTCCGGCCTCGGTGCCTGTCATCCCGGCGTGGTACCGGCGAGGTTCTCGCGCACGGCGGGGACGACCTGCTCGGCGAAGAGGCGGGACTGCCGCTCTCGGTCACCGGAGGGCCAGAACACGAACGCGTTCATCTGCGACTCAGTATGCAGGGTGGTGAGGGTGTCGGCCCAGCGTTCGACGGGTCCGTGGAAGTCGTCGCGGTGCTCGGGCGTGATCAGGCCCATGACGTTATAGAGGCGGGTGATCGCGCCGGGATCGCGGCCGGCGCCGCGGGCGGCATCGGTGATGATCGCGTTGAGCTCCGGCAGGCTGGCCGGCGGCACGTAGGGCGCGGACACCGACCAGCCATCGGCCCTGGCGCCGACGAGCCGGGCTGCCCTGGGCCCGACCACCCCGAGCCACAGGCCGATGTCGTGGGCTGGGCGAGGACCCGGCTGGACGTCCGGGGCCTGGTAATACTCGCCCTGGTAACGGTAGGGCTCACCGGCCCAGCTGGCCCGGATGATGTCGATGGCCTCGCTGAGCGCGCCGCGGGCCTGCCCGGGACTGCGGCGCGGGCCGCCCATTCCGGCGATCCCGTCAGCGAATGCTCCGGCGCCCAGGCCGAGCTCCAGCCGGCCGCCGCTGAGCACGTCGGTGGTGGCGGCCTGCTTGGCGAGCATGACCGGGGGGCGGAGCGGCAGGTTGGCCACGTTGGTGAAGAAATGCACGCTGCTGGTCCTGGCCGCCAGCCAGGCGATCAGGGTGAAGGTGTCGACGAAGTCGGCGTTGTAGGGATGGTCCTGGATGCCGACGAGTTCCAGGCCGCTGTCGTCTGCGATCGCCGCGATCCGCTCGGCGATGGGCAAGCCGCCGGTATTGGGGTCGACGTTGAGTCCGAACTTTACTGGCTGTGACATGGCCTTGCTCCTGGTTGCTGGGCTCCTGGTTGCTGGGCTCCTGATGGCCGGTTCGCATCCCGGGTCAGCTTCCGGCGATGCGGGCAAGCGCGCGGGCCAGCAGGTCCTGCTCGTCGGGCGTGAGCGGGTCAAGCAGGAATTCGCGGATTACCTGGGCGTGCACCGGCGCGGCCGCGTGCAGCACATCCTTTCCGGCCGGGGTGGTGGTGACGACCACGCCGCGCCGGTCGTCGGCGGTGCCGGTGCGCCGCAGCCAGCCGCGGCGCTCGAGCCGGGCGACGGCACGGCTAAGGGAGGGCTGGGTCAGCCGCACCGCCGAGTTCAGCCCGCCTAGGCGCAGCCCCGGCGACGGTACCTGATCGACCCGGAGCAGGATCTCGAAGTCGTTGATACTCAGGCCGCAGGTCTTGCCCAGGGCAGTGCTCAGCTGCTCGGTGACCCGGGCGTGGGCCGAGGTCAGCGCCGCCCAGGCCCGCGCGCAGGAGTATTCGTCGGCGTGTGCGCTCGCGGCGGATCCGGCTCGCTCCTGCTGCGCTGCGGTCGCCTCCGTGCCTTCGCCGTCGGCGCTCACGGCGGATCCAGGCGGCCCCTGGTGCCGGGCGGCCGCCTCCGTCACCATCCCGGCCATCCCGGGAGGGTCCGGAGCGTGCCCGAGATGTTCTCTTCCTCGTACTGCAGGTGCGCGAGCAGGTCCGCGCTCAGCTTCTGCAATGCCAGGGTGAGCTGCTCCCGCACGGCGGGATCCTCCCGGCTGCCGAGTTCCCGCGCCGCCGCCTCGACCTCGTCGAGGAGGCCCGAGACGCTGAGGTGGTCCGCCTCCAGCTTGTCGACCACGGGGTTCAGAGCCGGGTTCGCCCTCCGCAGCCCGGGAAACAGCATGATCGATTCCGCGTGGTGATGAGAGTGCACGAAACGGCAGTACTGCAGGCAGTTGATCTTCAGCTGCCACAGCGGCCCGCCAGTGGCCAGTGACCTGATCCCGGCCTGGATCTCGTCGGCGGGATGGCCGGCCGCGACGTCCGCCGCCATCTGCCGGACGGTGCGCAGGTCCCGGCGGATCATGTCGTGGACCCATTTCAGCTCAGCCACGAGAGCCTCGCCCTGCGGGTTCGCCGGACCCGGCAGCTCAGTCTCGGCTACTGGCACTGCGAGTCCCCGCCTGGTCGCGGGCCAGCCAGTCGCGGGCCAGCCAGTCGCAGATTATTGAATAGATGCATGTGCATGTATTTACATTAGCCGGAAGCTGGCTCCGCGGCAAGGCGGGACGCACGGGCATGGTGGTGGCGCCGGATCGCTAAGCACCCGGCACATCGCTTTGGTGCCTTATCGCGGAAACAGAAGGCTGCCAGCACAACCCCAAATTTCCGGGATCATGGAACTCTCCCGGGCCACGGCTGGGAGGGCTAAGGATGGGCAGGCCACGGATGGGCAGGCCAAGGATGGGCAGGCCAAGGATGGGCAGGCCTCGGCTGGGCGGGCCACGGTCGGCTGGGCCACGCCTGGGCGGCCCACGGTCGGCTGGGCCATGGCTGCGCAGGCCATGGGTGGCGGGTCTGGCGCGCTCCCGGAGTGCCACCGCCGGGCCGGCCAGAGCCAGTCCTCCGCCAGCCGGTGTGCCGGTGTTCCCGTGGACCGAGCAAGTTGATCTGAGGGGTCAGTTGCGCGGGCGGCGGCCCGAACGCAGTCAGCGCCGGATACGGCGACGTGGCCGTGGCCGGGGGCGGCGCTGGCGGCTGCTGAGTCGCAGGCGCGCTGGGCGTCGGTGATGCTCCTGGAGCGGCGGTTTCCGTCGGCCGCGGCGACGGGCTGGCCCGGTTGCCTGCTGGAGGATGCTGGACCAGCCAGCGGGTCGGGGCCGGCATTGGCGCGAGCGATGCCGCCGGCCGGAGTACTCCGGCCGGCGTGCGATGGCCGGATGCCGTTACCTGCTTGGCGCTCGGGCTGAGGGTCAGGGTGTACGCCGCGATGGCAACCACAGCCAGCAGGGCGCCCGCCAGCACGCGCGGTCGCGGGGCAGGCCTGCGCAGCCTGCCGGGGAGTCGGGTAATAACTCCGGTCCCGGTCCGGGCTGCGGCCGTGCTCCGGGCTGCGGGCGTGCTCCGGGCTGCCCCTGCTGTGCTAGCGCCAACTGGGCTGGCCAGCCGAGGCAGGTAGGCCGCCGCCGCGTCGCCCAGGACCATCGGTGCGACGGCGCTGCGCAGCGCGGGGCCGACGTCGGCGCCGGGGAGGTCGGGGGCGTCGGCCTGCTCGCGACCGGCGACGGCCACCCGCAGCTGGATATACGCCAGGCGAAGTCCGTCGCTGGCCCGGTCGGCCAGTTCGGTCACGCTGCCCGCGGGCAGCCCGAGCAACGGCGCAACCTCCGACGGCGCCTCTCCCTCGATCTCTATGTGCCACAGCACTGCGCGCCAGCGCTCTGGCAGCGACAGGAAGGCGGCGACAGTCAGGGCTTCTAGGCTGGCTACTGCCGGATCGGCGAAGGGCTCCCGGGTCGGAGACTGACTGGTCGTGAGTCGTGATCTCCGCGTCGCCACCGCTGACACTGTCGCTGGCTGCCTGCCGCACAGCGGTGAGGAGGTAAGGGCGGAAGGCGTCTGTAGGTCCGCCGCCGCGCTGGATGGCGTCGATTACCCGCGTGAACGCCGTGGCCACAACTTCATCCGCAATGGTGTCATCCGCCGCGGTGGGTTCGCCCGCGAGCTGGCCGGCGAGGCGCCGGGCAGCCGTCGCGTGGCGCTCGCGGAGCAGGGCATAGGCACCGGAATCGCCCGAGCGAATCGTGTTGAGGATCTCCGCGTCGCTGGCAGGCACCCTCGCGCTCGATGACTCGTCCATGACCTGACCCCTGCTGCTCCCGTCGCACCCCAGCCCAGCTACCCACTCAGATCATGGCTTGTTGGGCGCCGCAACGAGACGCATTCGCTCTCATCACGGGATGAGCGTCGCAATCAGGTGATAACCCGGCTACCTCTGTGCCCACTGCGCTGCGGGGATCGGATGGACGTGATTTGCCCCGGCCAAATGATCGCGCCAGGCTGTTGCCTTTCCGAGACACTGACGTCTGGCCAGGTCATGACCGTTTTGCTCGCCGGGCGTCGGCCGCGCCCCGCCGAACCGAGATGCGGGCCGTTTCCGCGCTCACGGCCGCGGGCTGGTCACCGGGGCATAGATGCGGGCCGTTTCGGGCGATTGGCCCGCCGGGTGGTCACTGCGGCAGGAACAGGTGCAGCCCGGCGGGCACGTGCGCGCTGGAGGCGATGGTCCCGCGGAAGACGCCGTTGATATAGGCGGCAACGTTGGCCGGATACGCGTTACCCGGACTGTGCTCGGCGGTAAGGCGCAGGATCGCGGACGGCTGGGTCTTGTGCTCGTCGGCGATCTGGGCGAGGGACTCCTTGCCCCCGGTGGTGTGCTCGATCATCTTGGCTCCTGTCTAGACGTACGCATAGAGCAGCGAGGATCCGGTTCAGGGTACTACGGACCGGGGGTGCGGACCTGCCGGCCCCAGGGTCGGTTAGCATGCACGGAGTCTCCCGCCGGTGTAGCTCAGTTGGTAGAGCGGCCGTCTTGTAAACGGCAGGTCAGCGGTTCGATCCCGCTCACCGGCTCGCGCTTCCCGGATGCCTGGATGCCCTCTCACCTGCGCAGATGCGCAAGCGAGAGAGTTCGGGCAGGTCAGCAGCGGAACGTCCGGATTCGAAGATCCCACGAGAATCTCACAGCCGGTGCCCGGTGGGCCCGGCCGGGGCCGTGCGCCGGCCGGGCCAGGTCGCGTCGGCGTGCGCCGCCGGCGGGATCCTGCCAGCCGGGCCGCGGGCCCCTTCGGCGGCGTGGTGCCGGGGAGCCGCGCGGCGATCGTGACCGATGAGGGATCACTGTGTATCCGGCCCGGCGTGCGGGAGGCCGCTGGCGCGCGGTGTGGTATGAGCCCGATGGCTCCCGCTGGCAGCCTGGTCTTCCGGTCAGGCGAGCAGCCGGTCCCAGTCGTCTGGCCAGATGTTGCCGGTCTGGTGATAGCCGATCGAGCGCTGGAAGCGCAGCACGGCCTCGCGCGTGAGCTCCTGGTAGGTGCCATTGGCCCAGACTGAGTTCGGATCTGAGATGCCGGGAACGAAGCCCTTGCGGATGAGGGCTTGCTGGATCTCGCGGATGTAGGAGCGGTCGGCGGCGTGGAAGCCGCCATGCGAGGCGTTCGGACCGGTGATGAGGCCGAAATAGTTCTCCGGGGCCAGCGGCCAGGGCGGCACGTGACCCGGCTGGCCGGTGAGGTGCGGCGGCGGTGCCCCGCCGTGCAGCGCCTCCATTACCCCCGGGTAGGCCCAGTCGAGATCGGCGGGTATCCCCGCAATGTTGAGCGTGGCGTTGTTGTACTGATAAAAGTGCGGCCAGCCCTGGGCTACCTCGGTACCGGTGGGGGCGCTGCCGGCCAGCCACAGCCATTCGGCGTGGCCGCCGAGCCTGGCCCCCTGGATGAAGTCACGGAAACCGTAGGCGCCGGTCCGCTTTTTGCCCATGACAGCCGCAGCGCCGTCCAGGTAAGCCATTGCGGTGGCCAGGGGGGTGTTGCCGAGCCAGGCGTCCGAGGAAAAGAAGATCGGCAGGCTGTCCGGGTAGCCGATCGATTCTGCGTCCTTCAGCGCCAGTTCGGCCATCCTCTCGCCGTTGGGGCGGCCGCCCGCCGGGTCGGTGTGCCCGTCCTCGAGCACCAGCAGCACCATCCGGCCAGCCTGGACGTGCGCTTGGTAGGCGCCCGGATAGTGCGTTATGCACTTCGGGTTGCCCGGGAACCCGATGTAGCGGATCAGGAAGCGGAGGTCGTATCGCGTGTAGCTGTTCAGCTGGTCCGGCTTCAGCTCGCCCCCGGAGTAGTCAGCGCCATAGGTGACATTCATGCGGCCTCGGTTCTCTCCTCAGGTGGCGGCCGGGCGGTAGCTGCCCGAGCTAGCGGCACCTCAGCCGCCGCTCGGCCGAATGGCGACAGCCCGGCGCAGGCCGGCCGAGCATCCAGCATGACCCGGGCGGGCTTTACCTGACAATGACCTAAGCTATACCTTTTTATGACCAACCGCGGTGATGCGGCAAGCTCGCCGGCGGTCAGACCTGCGGCGAGTTCCGGTCACTACGCTCAGTTACGGCCACGGACCATTGCCTGCCATCCGCGTGGAACGGCGCTCTGGATAATCCCAGCGCAGTGAGTGCTCTCAGTGCGATGACGTGTGCCATCGGTGCAGTTAGCTCGCACGGCGCACGGGGCCGTACTTCTTGTAAACGGCAGGTCAGCGGTTTGAGTCCGCTCGCCGGCGCAACTTTGTGGGAATTTTCCGAGCGTACGAGCGAACGAGGTTCTCATCTGGTTGCTGCGTCACGTCGTCGCGGCGGCTGGCTTCATAATGGGCCGCACTGGCCATCGTGAGCGTGGGCGCGGTGCGGCGCCGCTCCCCGCCGTTATCTCGGAGGGCGCTTTCGAGGTCTTCGACGAGCGTGTCGAGTCGTTCGGCGGTGGCGGACCACTGGGCTTGCTCGGCGGCGAGCTGGCCGGCTGCCTCGCGGATCTGCTGGATGGCCTTGTCGACCTGGTCGGCGGCGGATT
>Ga0302325_10002837_pt1 | contig 41681 bp, 43 predicted proteins | sample Palsa_T0_2_FD_201948 | JGI IMG/M metagenome (GOLD analysis project Ga0302325, IMG submission 201948) | Peat permafrost microbial communities from Stordalen Mire near Abisko, Sweden - Palsa_T0_2 | ecosystem: Environmental > Terrestrial > Soil > Palsa > Peat permafrost | place: Sweden: Abisko...
TGGCACCAACCTACTTGACCCCTGATACTTTGGAGGAAGTAGCGGAGCGTTTCATGGACCTGTCCAGTGTGACCCTGGATGGACTTCTTTCTAATAAGTTCTCCGCTCGGGTACGAGAATATATTGAAGCCCAAGAGGCTGCCGCACTTCCCGAAAACAGCTCGGAAATCGAGAAAGGCCCCTGGAAGGTCGCAAAGCCTCCGCACAAACATCGATTTTTGTATCTGCAGCCATCTTCGACACCAGCCGAGTCCAATCCAATGCAAGAACTCCTTGACGTTTTCCTATCAAGTCGGCAGTTCCAAAAATGGCTGGCTCTGGCGACTCAATGTACGATACAGAGCTGTACATTACTCGGTCGAAGATTCCGGAGAGGACTCGACTACTCTCTCGCAACGAGCCACGATGGGGAGCCGAGATTGGAGGTCAGTCTTGGCTTGACACCAACTCCGGGTTGGGGAGCTGATGATGAGGTCGAGGATGCGGAGTACGTGGAAGAGGAAGAGAGCGAAAAGAAGTCAAACGGTTCAACGAAGAAGACGAATGGCAACGCAAAGACGAATGGAAAGCCGAAGGAAGAGGAATCAGAGGAATCAAAGGAGGAGGAGGATGATGATGTCGGAGGCCACGAAGTCTACATGGCAGGAGATGATGAGGAAGACAATGAAGACGCCGCTATCTACAAAACGTCTTCCGATCCCGAGGAAGACAATGTTCTATTCACGATGCCGGCATCATGGAATAAGATGAGCATAGTCTTACGAGATAGTGGTGTCTTGAAATTCGTCAAGTATGTCAGCAAAAATGCCAAGGGCGATAGATGGGATGTCAGTGGTGCTTTTGGTGTTGATCTCAATGAGGAAGAAGTGGAAGGAGAGGAAGAAATGGTTACTTTGGAAGAAAGCAGCGATGAGGAGGTTTTCAAGGGGTTCCCAGATTCAGAAGACAGTGACTCGGACTGAACGACCGACTATCGGTGATCAATCAAAACAAATCGGACGCCGCACATATCGAAACTACAACTCGTCGAGCCACTCGAATTTGTCCAAGTTACGAGTCACATGATCGACGCCTTCATGCAAAGGCAATGTGTGTCTCAAATTGGGGCATAGCCTTTGGTGAAAGTCTGAAGACATACCATTTGGGCGCTAGTTCGGTCTGATGCTGTGTTGACTATTAAGTTTCTGGGTCCGGCCCTTCGTGGTGAGCGAGATGGTGGACACGTGAACAAAGATTATGCCAAGATTTATCCTAGGGAAGATCTATAGAACTAACGATGTGATGAGCTAAGTTTCCACTATTTTGTTGCACATCGAGGATCGACTGTCAAAGTGACGATGATACAACTCTGAAACTTGACGGATCTATGCTCCGCAGCCAACGAGGCTAGCCCTTCTTACTTCTGATGAATACCTGATCATGTGTTGACCAAATGGTTTTCATGGAAGACCAAAATATCAAATAAATTACCTTGGGAGAAATAATTGGCTTGTTGAGCGTTCGAAAATGGATAGAATAACATGGTCACGTGATATCAACATTTGTTCATGCGGATCTCCAAATGCTTGGACCTGGGACAGACCCTTATGCTTATGAATATAACAGCAGATAGTATACCAAAATATAGATATTAAACCGAAAGGTTGAATGTTTTCGAACAGCTTAGCTTACAGCAGCTGCGGGTACTTTAATGACTCTTACTTAGGTCGACGTACCACTTTTCTGCAATCAGCACTAATAAAGAAAATGACCATTTGCAAACCTGTCTCCCCTTACGTGAGAATATAAGTTCAGATCAAGTACATCTAGAAGTATTCGCTCGTCTTGCAATATGTAGTTCACTTTTCTTTCTCATTACTGTTCCACGCAATAGCTAACGAAAAGATTGAAAGTGCGGAATTTACCACTTGAAAAAAGTCAATGGAAGTTCCCGTACTTGGCCTTTCCCGCACAAGCACTTCATGTTGGTCTTGATTTCCGTACTCATGTTTGCAACATCATGCTGATGCAAGGATTTAGCCACTCAACAAGCGTTGAAAGACCTTGAACATGAGAGAGTGTACCTACCTACTCAATCATTTTTGACGAGCCAGACCATGGAAATATCCGAGCTGAGGCATTCAAAGCCAAATTTGAAAATGGTTCGCAATTTGAGGGTCAGGGCTGGGACCGACTGCTCGGAAAATACACAGTACAAATTTTCCATCTCAATGAGAACATTGATCTTCTGGGATGATATGTTGACGAACGCTTAGGTTGTAACTGACGTCCCTTGTGCAATTTTCTGGCAGAAGCTTATAAAAGCATACCCTAACGCCAAAGTTGTTCTTACCGTTAGGGACTCCACGGGTGTCTGGTATAAATCGTACAGCGATACTATGACTACCTCACCCAAACCGCGTGTCTCAAACCATCGCTGGTCGCCCGATTCTTCTCTCTGTTCCTTCCATCACATAGATTCAACCATCTCATGAAATATCAGATTCTCTATACCCCTCGAGGTCGATTCGGAGCTGAAGGAAGAGATTGGTATGAATAGCATAATGCTTACTGTCATCGCGAGAGTGCCTAAGGAAAATCTTCTCGCTTTCAACGTGAGGCAGGGATGGGAGTTTTTATGTAAGTTTCTAGGGAAAGCGGACCCTCAGAAAAAATTTCCGCGAGTGTTTGGAACGGAGCAATATCTGGACACTGTCCAGAAAAAGCGAAAGGTAAGTAGGAGGAAAGCGGTGCAACAGGGTTGGTTTTTGTGGCAGTGGTTGTTGCAATTGTTGGAATTAGCTGGGGACCTCGATTGAAGATATCGAGGCTTTAAATAGAATGTCCTAAGAGATGTTGCTGAAACTGCCAGCTGGTGTCAGACAGGGGTTGAGGCGGGGCCAAAACGCTCCGGCATCTCGTGTCTTTCTGAATCGTTCTAAAATTCTGATACTTTACAAAAGGATGATTTCTTCTAGGAAAAAAAACCCCCAAACACCTGTACACGAACATTCATCTGTGGTATAGATAAACATTTTTTATTTTGCATGACGTTGTACCTTTTTGAGAGTTTCAGATGAGAAAACGTGCTCCGCGCTGCATTCCCGTTTCGCATTCGCTTGGCTATGCCAGGCAGACACAGTACATTAATATTATAAGGCTAGCTCCACTCTCCTTGCAGAGGTGACGACTTTCTCTGCTGCTAGCTTTCTAAATCCATCATCATGGCTCACTTCTACATCAAAGAGACGCTTCTGCTCTTCGCCGCTTGGGTCGTCTTCGTTCAGGTCAGGCTCTGGTTTCGCTGGAGATCCTTCAAGAAATGGGCCCAGAAAAATGGTTGCGAGGAGGCGCCAGTTGTTCCGAACAAGTTGCCTTGGGGGCTTGAGAGATATGCCTTTCTTGTTAATGGGCAAATGAGCAGTAAGTTTCCCGGTTCAATGTGTTGGGAGCCTTATCTCGAGAGTCCTTGCTTGCGTTACTGCAAGCTTGAATGGTAGGATGGACCACAAGACCAAAGGCTAACTATTGCTCAGAGATGGACTTTCTTGAGGACATTGTTCGCGCTCGTACAATAAATATGCAATGTTGGACCTATAGGATGTTTAATTGTAAGTTCATTCCCCCCTGTTTCCATCTCTTCTGAGATGCACGTTCGAGTTCTTTTCTCCACGAATGTCTGCTAGCTGTTATATATTCAAAGTCCTTTTCCACCCTTGTCTCACCGGTTATGACATATTCAAATTTACTCATCAAGCAATACTGACTGCTGGTTTGTCCAGTGTTTAACAGTTCTATTGTTTCAACAAGTGAACCTGAAAACGTCCAAGCTATTCTTGCAACAAAGTTTCAGGACTACGACTTGGGTCCGCAGCGAAGAGATGCGTTCCAGGATGTTATAGGCGATGGGATCTTTACAGCGGATGGTGAGGCTTGGGCTCACTATCGACAACAACTCAGGCCTCAGTTCAATCGAGAGCAAATCAGTGATCTAGACGCAGTTAGTCGCCATGTACAAGTCTTGTTCAAGGTGTTACCAGAGGAAGATTCCCAAGGGTGGATCGAGGGAATCGATATGATGCCATACATATATCGATTTACCATGGACATCAGCACCGAATTCCTTTTCGGACATTCCGTCGATAGCCAGTCTAGGACGCTTCATTCTCAAGATTCGGGGAATGAGAAGGACCTCCGGGATGATATGGAGTTCGCAAAAGCTATAACTTATGCTCTAGATTTCCTTGGCTGGCGAATGAGGTTCGGACCACTGTACTGGCTTTTCACTTCTAAGAAATACCGCACAGCCTGTGGTATTGTACAGAGCTTCGCGGACCGGTTTGTGAACCTAGCCTTGGACCCGAATCATAAACGACCGACTCCTGTACCTGGTAAAGAGAAGAGATACGTCCTCCTCGATGAGTTAACTTCCGAAACACAGGATCCCGTCGAGCTCAAGAATCAGATTCTCCACGTCATGTTGGCTGGCAGGGATACCACTGCAGCTCTCATAAGCTGGGTGATGCTCTTACTTGCACGATACCCGGACGAATTCAACAAGCTTCGTGAGAGTGTAATTTCGCACTTCGGGACGGAGACTGCACCTACCAACGAGTTGACATTCTCCTCCATGAAGGCATGCAAGCCTTTGAACAACTTCATATACGAAACACTGAGGCTCTACCCCCTTGTTCCAATGAACGGAAGACAAGCCCTTCGAAACACTACACTCCCCGTCGGTGGAGGTCCAGATCGAAAACAACCCATCGCCATCAAAAAGGGTGAGCTAGTTGGCTTCCCGGCCTATGTCATTCACCGACGACATGACATCTGGGGAGAGGACGCTGACGAGTTTCGTCCCGACCGCTGGATACACAGGAAGCTGGGTTGGGAGATGCTCGCTTTTGGGGGCGGCCCGAGAGTCTGTTTAGGGCAGCAATTTGCCCTTAACGAAGTGAGTTATGTGGTTGTACGATTCTTGCAACGTTTTGATCGCTTTGAGGCGGTGGATAAGGCTTTACCGCTCAAGAAGAAATTAGCGGTGACGCTGAGTCCAGCGGAGGGACAGAAGATTTGTTTGCACAGGGCTACTTCCTAAGTCTTGGATCGGTCTCGTTTTTGGGATGTTTCAGTGATGGGCTGGCTTTACTTGTTTTGATTTTCCTGGTTCACTATGCACTATCAATGAGCGACGACTTGATTTATGTAATCTTCATATCAAGGTATTACATCAACGTACAATTCTATACTAATGCGGACATTGGAAACTGAGTTCGTTTCTCCAAGATTATAGTAGTAATTACGTGCCTCCCACGATCGTTGGAATTAGCCTATCAAGCCCTCTTCGCCCTCCGATCCATATCCTCTCTCACACCCGTCGCCAAGCTTTTGTCAAGCAACGATAGAGGCATCATACTCACAACAGCATAAACAATGCCCTGCAGCCACCATGCGGCAATAACATCTTCCCCGCAGCCAACCTTATCCAACGCTGCCTTTGCAAAGAGCTTAGAATCAGGCCTCATGAGGCTTCCCTTACTCCTATCATGTCTAACCCCCGTCACCTCGCCAGTCATGATCCCCAAAACCTCAACATTCCTCCCCTCCGCCATCATCTCTCTCCTGACTGCCCTAGAGAACGACATATCAAAGCACTTGGACGCAGAATAGATGGAAAGATACGGCATTCCGAACTCAGACATCGAACCCATCGTCAAGATGAGCGCCGGGCCGCCATGAGAAAGAAGCAAAGGAACAACAGCTCTCGTGAATTGTGCAGGAAATCGTGCATTGAGATTGATCAGGTGGTCAATATCCTCCGCGTCAATGTCCTGCACCTCCGTGTACACACAACCGTTTCTCTTGACTCCGGAACCCACATTATTAATCAAAACCGTGACGTGGAGGTCTCTCAAGCTGTCCACCATCTCCTGGATATGCTTCAGGGTTTCCGGGCCAGTTTTCGACGCATCCGCAACGATGGCGCGGAAGCTGAGGTGGGGAAACTCGTCGTGCAGTTCTGTACGCACATGGTGGAGCTTAGTCGCGTTACGGCCGTGGAGAACGATGTTGAAGTTCTTTTTTGCGAGCTCGTAGGCGTAGCTCTTGCCGATGCCGTCGCTGGCGCCGGTGACTATTGCCCAAGGGGGCGCACTGCTATTGTGGTGGTTGTGGTGGTAGCGCGATATGGAGGAGCGGCGGATGCAGTAGATCCAGATGAACCGGAGGATTTTCCAGGTGAAGAAGGATGTCCAGATTGCACCAATCAGGGTGAGAAGGGGAATGTAGACCTGCATTTTTAAATACTGAGTTTGCTGATGTGAGATTTAGATGAGATTGATATTGTGATGAAGTCGTGGGCGGTGAAATCAAAACGAGAGGTTGAACATATTCATCGTCATATTTATATCTGCATCATCAGATTACCTTTGGCACATGGGTGAGTGGTGTGAGCGTGGCCGAATGTCCATGATTTTGCCTAAGTGCTGTACTGTACCATAATGATGTCTGATCACTGTGCGACTGATCTCCAGGTCGACGTGGGTGACCCCACTTTTTCCCCAGTTGTTTCAACGTCACACCACACAGGAGATCACACTGGAAATCTTTCATCAACATCTGGCAGCCGCCATCAGCATCTCGATTTCGAGGACCGGATTTGTGAGCGCGGATTACTTAAGCACAGGTTCAAGTGCCAGTCGAGTAGTATCTCAACACAATGTTTCACCCATTACTGCCCTCCTTCGTACAGCTCGATGTCAGAGTAGCCCAAGACCATCAGCTGTGGCTAAGAGCAAGTATCGATCTCTTCCGAGTTCTCAGCGCCACGAGAAGTCCTTCGTCGCTTCCTGAGATTAGAGCCTCACGATGAAGCCTGTCTCAATTTTGGACAAACATAATTTTAAGTTGGGTGATTTAGTTATTTTGGGAGTGAAAGAAGTTGAGCGCCTGCATGGGACGTGAAAGTCCCCGAGCATCTCGACGTCAAGGATATCCGCAGAAATAATCCCAGCATTGTGAAGTTTTCTTGAGTCTGGATGGTCCCTTGAGCGATGATGGGCCCGAGTGGTGTCAGGAATCAGATCTGTCGTTCGCGCTCTGAACGCTCGTATATTTCTATCTTGCTTTTGATTTCGTCGATACTGAGTTCTATCTGAATCGATGGAGTCTGCTGAATGTGTATATAAGACTCAATACCCGTTCATATTTTGGAGCAGTACAATTCATGACAGCTTTTCCACGCAGACAAGTTTGATCTTCAGCCACAACCCTTATCTTCAGAATCACTCCGGTCTTGGCAACTTTTGAACCCTAGAAGCTGCTATTTCAAAAGCAAAGGTCAAGCGCCAATAGCAAAGCTAAATATTCTGGACCTGGTCTTAACTCGACCTCCCTTTCTTTGATTACGGCTCATGCTGCACTAAGATCTGATCTAAGTGCGTGATTTTGGAGTAACACGATAGGATTGGGAGTTTGATGCAGGAGATCTCGAGCGCTGGCAGTACCAACTCCGCCACAAGCGGGGCTCTGCATCTGCACAATTTCTCTTCAGGGATTCGACCTTAGTGGGCAACGCCTTGCGAAGGAGATCGAACAATGGCGTATCGACTGACACATAGACCGGGGAGCGCGATTACCTGTAATTCGTCGATTGTGAGTCCTCTTCGAAGGCTCTTTCCCGCACCCAAACCATCTCTTGTACACAATTTCTTGGGGTCTAGGTTGTTTAGGTAACGAGGGGTCTGAGTTCTTTACGTCTCATCAATACCAGGGACATTTTTGAGGCTTAAATTATGTCTCAGCGCCCGCTTATAAGAGTCAATGGAGCTGTTCATTCCTTGGTTCCCCCGCCGTGTAAGTTCCTCTGCACTCACGCCTCTGGGAGATGAGAAGAAGCGTCCTTGCAGTGATGGGCGATTCGGACAATGCCACCTCGATGCTGCCAAGCATTGCCACTTTCAACATCGGCAGTGGCTTCATCGAAACCGCAGCCTTGGCATCTTTGATCGGTTCAGCGACTGCGCAGGCGTTGGCACTCGGGAACAAAGGCCCTACTAGATTGGTCTGGGCAACGATGACGATATTTGGATGAGAGAATTGAGAGGGGGGGGGTTGTACGTCAGCCTCAAGCATGTGGACGGGGTTAAAGAGATCGTCGAGACGTCGACGGAGGCTTGCAAACATCTTTTAACACTCTTCACTTGAGGGGATTAATTGGCATGTGTGTTTAATTGCGTCAGGTCTAGATGTTGTGTGAAGATAAACGTCTTCGTAGTTAATGAGGCAATGATTTCCCTTTGGGGAATTACGAGTCAGCTTCTTCGCACCTTCTGACTTGGTTGAAAAACAAGGCACCCGAATGCTTCGTGCAATTGCAACCAAAAAATCAGGTACTCGCCCATTTCCTCCTTCCCTGAACATTCACATCACATCACATGCATAAGAAACATAGGCACAGAAAAGTTCTGAGTTGTGACTGCTTTCATTCCTATCATAACCCAAAATGAACCCTAAAGGTTGATTGATGCGAGATCTATCTCCTCTGTTGTTGCTGTCCTCCCAAATCCTATGTCATCATAAAAGACAAGTTGCCCAGAAGTATAAAAAAACGTACATGTACCCCATCCCCGGAGTCAAAGAGCTGGAAAGCAAGAAGTAGCTCGCTAACCCCGTCGAGATTCCCGAATGTAATCTTGTCATCAATCATGTCTGTCTCCTTGCTTCTTTTCCTCCACCCATTATCTTCCTCCCTCTTCGTGTTCGTATGACGGTAAACGAGAAGAATGAGACGTAGAAAGGAGATAATGAGGAGTAAATAACGCCATGCTAATATCACAATGTGGTTGTTTTACGCGTTCAATGCCTGACGGCCTGCAGCTTCCACCAGTCCAGCTAGCTCATTCTGCCCCCTGAATATCCTATTTGCCATCCACGCCGAAGAATAGCTTACTGGCGCTCGTATTGAGTAAATTGTTCGTCAGAAGACCAATCCATGGCAGCGTTGTTGTGGCCAGCCGTAGCAGCAGCAGTACTTGCAGCATAGAAGTCGAGCAGCTCTTGCGCTGAAACACCAGGATAGTTAATGTTAGCGGTGCTGGGGATCTCTCCAAAGAGAGCGCTGGGAGCTGAGCTAGCGACAGTGCCACCGGTGGAGCTCGGGAAAAGCTGGAAGTCTGCAGTGCCCATCTGGCAGTTGCTGGGTATGAAATCCTCAAAGCCCTCATCCAATTCTTGCATTGAGTTTGGAGTGAAGAGCATGGTGTTGCCGTGACCAACAGGGGAGATATGAGGGACGGGATCGGCACCAAAGGGGATTCCAGAAGTCTCAAATCCGCCAACAACGCGATGGAAGATATCATTGGATGGAGTGGGAAGTTGAACATTCGCACTATAGAGATCATCATTCTCGAAGAGGCTGAAGTCACCTCCATTGTTCGGGAACTGGAAGTTGTCCTGGAAATGATCTTCACTAGCCATGGTGTTCGCAGTATACGGAGAGTGAGCAGATGAACCTGAGACTGGGGAGTAATTAAGTTGCAATTGGTTTGATGCAAACATTTCCATGCCCGAGTTTGTGGTGTAATCGGGGAAGTTCAGATCATTTCTGTTATCATAGAAGACCGACTCATCATCCTCGTACGGCATGTTAACATCCTGGTCCTCGGGAGCGTCCATGGTGTTTCCATCACTGCTTGGGGTGCGGATGTTGGTGGTTACAGGAGTAGGAAGGCCGTTGTTGCTGCTCGTGGCAGCCTTGTCTCTGTTCTTGCCGTTGTTTTTTGATCGAACGTAGGTCCAACCGTGAGCCTTCTCCATATGCTGCTTGCAGTTGGATTCACGCTTGGAACGGTATGGGCAAGGCTTGTAGTGGCACTCGTACAGGGGAGGGGCTGCAGAGTGCTTGTCGTTGTGATGTCTGTCCATCTCCTTTTCGGTTGGCCAGCCATACTCATGGTATTTGCAAGATTCGACTGGGCACTTCCATGGTCTTGAGTGGGTCTTCTCGTGTTTGGTCAGATCACATGGGCGTTTAAATTCTTTGTCACAGCCTGGTTCACGACAACGTTTGGGAGCAAGCTCTGCCGCGGAGGCAGAGCGTTTGCGGCGAGCCATCGAGCGCAGGATCGACTCGTCCTCTTCTGCCTCTTCGCTCAAGGATCTCTTGAATCGAATAGCGTCTTTGCTGTCTTCCTCGAGGTCAACTGGTTCTCCAGTGGCGATAGAGATGGCTTTTCCGTTCTTCTTGACTCGGACAAGCTCAGCAGGACGGCCGTTCTTTGTGAGTCCGCCGTGGAGTTTGACTTCGTCAGATCTAGAACAGAAGCAGTTAGCATCTGGAGTTGAGTAGAAGGAAGGCGATGCGCTCGGCAATGAGTCACGAGTGAATTCGCTCACCCGCAAGGCAAGGCGAAGCGAACGAAAAGGGAGGACATACGATTCAGGATCCATCTCGTCCAGCTTCTCGCCTTTCTCTTCCTTCTCTTTGGCGGCCTGAACCTGTTGGGCGTACTGCTTGATCTGGTCGACGAGATCGACGAAGTATCCGTTAGTATAAGGTCGGTCGTGTGGGCGAGTCTGTTCGCGGTCGCTCAAAAACTCCACCGTCGCTTGGATACACCGGATTGACGTGAGACAGAAATCGAGGTACAAGGCGGCAGTCTTGGTCCTCTCCTTCAAACGCGAAAACCAGTGAGCAACTCCCCCGACAACATCATCATTCAGGAGACCACTTACAGGTGCCATAAAAATCAAAGTCTTCTCGAGATCACGAAGGCATACTATCTCCTTCGCGTGGATTCTTCTGGGACAATCTTTTACAATTGGGTGGAAGTCTTTCAAAGCCGGTTTGGCTAGGAGGGGCGTCAGGATATGTTCGTGGATGCGGTTACTTGCACGACCACTGAGTCTGGGAAGACTCTCGATTGTTGAAGAGTGAGCAGCAGCAGACCTAGTTATCGCTGAAGCAGCGACAATCGACTTGGTGCATTGGTCATCGCTAGCGTTTGCATCTGCAGCGTTCTTACCCGAACGTGAACCGATTGAAGATCCAAGAGCACTGTCTGAGTATCTGGATGGACGACGGTTGTGCCGGGGACGGAGGGAGCGCCTGGGCTCCTGTGGCATGACACCGTCCATGATTGGACCGTATGATTTGGTCGTCGGTGTGCCGACGGTGTGATTGAGAAACCCTTGAGGGACTGGGTCTGCCTCGTCGGGAAAGGATTGTCTTGAAGTTGGAGAACGATCCTCGACGGCAGCGAGACTGCGATCAATGTCTCCAAGAGTTATAGCAACGCGACGCTTGTGGGCGTCGACGACATCCTCGAGTGTTGTTTGAGAGCGACGAGGTAGTGAAGGTACTTTGAAGTGATGAGGTAGTTCACGCTCTGGGGTATTGGGTGAATGGAAGGTTGCTCCTTTGCGAAGGGACATGTTGGTATTAACGGTGGGACGACCTGACGCATTCGAGGGAGTGGGAGTCAGAGCAGACGATGTGGTCTTTGTAGTCCGACGAGGATGGCTGAACGACATCCTGAGTGGTCAGGAGCGAATAACCAAGTATGTTGGGACTGCTAGATACTAGGATATTGTTAGCCTGGGGAATCCTTCAATCATGCAATGCCACATGAGTCATATCTCAATCGAGTCAAGCACCGGCAAGTCGAATTCGGCCCAATCGAGAATTGTCCAAATCGGGATGAAGCAACTCGACCGACTTTATATATAGGGCTGATTCGTCAATTCGTCACTGCGTTCACCGAGCTTGTTTTCGATTGACCGATGACACGAGACGGATATCTGGGGAAATGCGGGCAGGAAAGGGGAGCATACAAGACTTGGACTAGCACGTCTGACTCTCGCCGGATGGCGACTCGAAGCAAACGTTCGAGTCCTTGCAAGCCGATATCTTCGCCGTCGATGAGGATGTTTCGTGGCCAGCGACGAGGACAACGAAAAGAACTGAGGCTTAGAAAGAGTGTAAAGAGGTGATGAGAGAAGAGACCGGAACGGCGGGGGGGGTATTAGCGGTAGGTAAGGCTTGCTGCTGCCTAGAGGGCGAGGACGAGCGTCGAAGTATATAGATACGGCGAGATCCAGCGGTCTCTGAAACGGTCCTGGGGAAAGATGCTCAGCGGGAAATATTGGCAACGCGTGTGGACTCGTGGCCGGAGAAGAGGGTCGAGGTGATGGAAAGGCACGGAATCAGGAATCTTCAAGGAGGAAGAGTTACTGTAGGGTAGAGAGTGAGATGAGGTTCACCAAGGCCGCCTAGCCAAAACGCCTTGCAAGGCCGTGCATGATTGTTGCCTGCTACAGAGAACGAGAGCGACTCTTGGTGAACCCGCCGCCCTTGGAGAGTCGGTGGGACGCAGGCGCCGCAGCAAATGGCAACGATACGAGCCGCAGGGGGTCAGGGAGGGGCTAGGCCCAAAGTGGCCAAGCTCTCTCGACTTTAGACACTAGGGGAAGGGCGAAGTACATTGAGAATTACTGTACAGTATGAGATATTTTGCTATGCGGTAGCCCCCAGCTGCTTCACATTATTGAAAATGGCTTCATAGATCTCTTGATACAGTATGAGTGAAATACGGAGGGAAACGGGACTGTCCTCGCGGGATTACGGCTGCTTGATGCTATTCCTAACTCTCCGATATCCAGCGCTGCCCGCCCCATGAGTCTTCCTGCTCACGTGGGTTCGAAGGTGCACCAAAATTGCAACGTCGGCCTTGCAAAACCATCCGCATGCGGGCCTTCGCACCAGAATCGACGGCGATCATTCGATAAAGTGCCGGCGCCGAGTAGAGGCTGTCAGACACGGCCAGCAGTTGCCCCGAATCTGCCACCGAGCGTCAGCGTCAAGCGGCGTCAACGAGCCTCACTGTGGCAGAAGCGGAGCAGGAGGCAAACAGCAGGACCCGAGTGAGCCAATTCCTGCCCGTTGCAGGCCTCTCAGCCACCGCCGCACACATCAAATGCCTCATGTTCTGGTAGTCTATCGTACAGCGCAGTACTGTAGCTGGGGCGGGCCTATCAAAAGCCACGCTTCACCGATCCAGTGCCGGTGAAGAAGTTTGGAGGCCGGTGAAGAGTGAAAACACATCCAGGAAAGTTGAAGGGCATTTGCAATCGCGACTCCCCACGAAATACCCCCGACCCCGACCCCGACCCCGACTCCAACTCCAACTCTCGAGCGCTTTACTTGATGCTTGCTGCTTTTGGCAGCGTACCATTCATTGGTGCCCAGATCACAAATCAATTGCCTTCTCACTGCTCACCGAGTACCTTCTGAGAGCCGACATTCGTCAGCACAGCCTTGGCGTTGACGAGGCCCTGCAAGAGCCAGACAGTTCCTATCACATCTATCAAGACCATCACATACACGGTAGTGACACAGTACAGTACAGTAGTACAGTAGATTAAAAAAACCACCCGAACGAAAAAGGCCCGTATCGCGCTTAATCATTCCTGGGGATTGTCCGTGCAGCGTCAAGCTTAACCTTCTTTCTTGCAAACCTGCAGCCGGTGACTCGTCAGCTGTGCAAAGACCGACAGACAAACAGACTCACACGCAATGCCAGTCCATTCAGGACTCATGAACCAACCATCTTCCACATCCCTCCACAATTCTGGAAGATGGCGTCACCGTTGATGATACCATGGTGTCTTTTGTTCGACACTCTGTCTGTCTGTCCGTCTGTCTCTCTGCAAGTGCAAGCGTGCAACGGGCAACAGAATGAGAGTTGGGGTCCACGATCCATCGAATCAGCAGCCTCCCCTCGCTCCTTGCAGGATGAGTCAACCAACGCTGACGCAGTTCGTACAGTACTGGTACTGCAAACAACTCGTGAGTTCGTGCAAGACTCCCATCCCTTACGGCCCTACGGGACCGGGGGCTTCCAAACCATGCGCCGCAGGGCTGCATTGCTCGCATTCGTCAATCCGTCATGAGAAGATCGTCCCCTCGCCCTTTGCCCTTTCCATTGCTGTTACATTACAGTATTGCCCAGACCTGCACGCCCTCGAAGCTCCAGGAATCTTGCCTCCTGCATGGCGCAGATCCTGCTTGCAAACAAGAATTCCCTCACTACTCGCCAGCCCTACGAGGATCGTGAAGATCGAACGGCCTGCATCATGCAGGAGTCTCTTCCCAAGTTCCCACTGTTCCAGCCCCATCCCCTCCCGAGGCCACTTGAGGCCATGCTGGCCATCTCACATTCTCAACGCCGTTTGCAGAGTTTTTGCATCAGGGTGCGGCGCTTGGTGAGTGGCCAGTGAAGTGCTGAAGCAGCGAGCCCGGGGCTGTGCGGCGCTAAATTTCGTAAATGTTCCATTGAGCGCAGAGGATTTGATTGTGCTGAAATATCCGCGTCTGACGCGGAAGAGCGAATAATTCAGCACAGCCGCGTCGGTGCCGACTCTCCTTGGCCGACTCCCCCTTTCGGCCATTTCGGGATTTTGTCTCCGTCGGCCGCATGGCGGCGTACTTTCTATCTTCACCGAGTTCATTTATTCGGAATCCAGGTCGAGTTCCTCCCAAGTGGGACAAGTCGTTCTCGTCCTATTTCACTCGGGTGTGTTTAGCTACTGTACTGGGCATTCAACTCGGATTGTGGATACTTTCTGTCGAAACGATGTTCAAGATGCTTCCTGCTTAACCCAGATAGTACAGGTTTTGATTTGGTAACATTCGTAGATGGTCAACCTTTGGTTTCTTTGGTTTTTCACATCCAGCCCGAAGCTTAGAAATCTGAATTGCACAATGAGACTTGAAATCTCCGAGCGAGCACTACACGCCTTCTTTTCCGGCCCCTCTACGATCGTTCCTTCCTGTTGTATATCCAGCCTGAACACGTGATACTTAACTTTCTCCGACGATGCATGTGGATGGAAGGGACCTAGGTACTCGAGCCTTCCAATCAGGGCTGACGTTCTCGTAGAGCCTCCCTCCCCTTCTGCCAAGGCAACCTCAACCTCAGTTTTCTTACCATGCGAGTACTCTGCTTACCAACATATCATGCAGTACTTGAATATGGCTAGATCCAAAGTGAGGCCTCGAAAGAGGAAAACAAGCCAACAGATATCTTTAGTTAAGAAAAGAAAGAAAAAAACGAAGGTGGGGTATACCTACGTATACCAAAATTCTTCTTGGCTCATATTTTCAACTGGGAGAGCACACTTTATTCAAGCCAAGTGTTGATTGTCCGGTTTCAGTCTACGTGCAAAGTGTGCATGAAAATCATCAGGGTCTTGAGAGCGATGTGGAATGGCCAACGTGCCGAACTTGAACTGGGAAACTTCAGGAGAGTCATGCTCTCCACAGTGTGCAAGGCGCACCCGGAAATGTTTAGCTGTTTCTTCAGTGGAAATTTGTACAATGCGAGCATCATCGGATTCTCAGTCCCCGCCTTACGGCCACGGGGATGTGAAAGCGTTATGATTCGAGCAATAACTCACTCCACCGGTCTCGGTTTTCATGTTTGGGGGGTGGATATTATAGTCCTCCCTTTCAGAAATAATTCTCATCGTAAAGGACAGATGTCAACCGCAATTGGATTGGCAAAATCCTTTTTCGACGATGGATACGTACTTGTGGCAGGAGTCAGAACGAGAATTGCCGTTTATCTATGCCGCTGGCCAATTGTCTCCTACTCGGCCAGCTTGGCTTATTGATACTTGGAAACTATGTCTTGCCTCAGGAGATAACGGAGCTTCCTATGTTGCGCTGAGTTATGTCTGTAAGTTCGTCTGCACTTCAATTTGTTTGCCCTTTTCCTTTCGAAGCCATATGCACCAATCATCCACTCAGGACAAAACTTTTCAAGATGTACCGAAAATGAATACTGACGTCCGATCTTCGTAGGGGGCCAAGGCAAGTTTTTCAAAGCATTAAAGGACAATATCGACCAGCTTCAAGAACCCATGGCCCTCTCCGACTCAGAACGCAAACTAGGAGTAGCCAAGACCTTTACTGACGCGATTTTAGTAGTTCGTCTTCTCGAGGAGCAGTATCTCTAGGTTGATTCTTTATGCATTATCCAAGATAATAAAGCAATGAAACACCATCAGATCAACAACATGGCCTCTATTTTTGTTAATGCATCGATTACAATAATAGCCAAACAGGGAGGCGACGCCAACTACGGGTTGCGTGGCCTAAGTGAAATTTGCTAACGGAGAAATATATATCAGGACTTATTCAAGCTCGGAAATTCGTAAAATCTTACAGTGTCATTAACGTTCGAGAACAAGATCCCACTCTCTACGCGTGGTCTCTAAGAGGCTGGAAATATCAAGAAGAATTGGTCTCTCGAAGAACGCTTACGTTCGTTGGAGACGGTGTTCGGTAGGATTGTGCGTGCAGTTCGTACCTGGAAACTAAGAAGACGGATGGAAGAGCAGACCTTGACCGTATCTATTTCCACACAAGCCTCAACGACATTTCGACTACTTTCCCTGACCTTATTCGTTATAGCCGGTTGGTAAGAGACTACATTAGGCGAGAGCTCTCCTACTCTGGAGAGGTGGTCAGTACACCTTCTACCTGTAAATTCTTTCCTCGTCTTTGAGTTTGGTTCCGGGGAATATTCATGGTTCTTAGTTAATTGAATGTCCGTCGATCTTTGAACACTATTAAATCCTGCTTATGAAGAGGGGCTGACTCGAAATGTCAAGATGGCTGCATTGGCAGGAATAACAATTGTGCTGTGCAAGTCGTTTTACGGTGGATTTGTCCACGATCTTTCCGTTTTATTTCTCGATGTGGCACTCTGTTGGCGGCCTAACACTTCATGTAAAAGGAGACTGGGACCCAATACTTTGCTTGGAGCAAAGTCTTGGCTGCCAAGTTGGTCTTGGGTTGGTTGGAAAGGCGAGTTAGACCTTTCGACGTGGAAAGGTGGATGCGACTATATCAAAAATCACCGCACACTTCGTGTAAGTTATACCTACGACCGGGTTATTCCAATTGTTCAGTGGTACAGTAAATAGTGTATCTCTAGCACCTCCAGGCCTATGAAAGCTCCTTGGGAAGTACTTGAGCTGAAAGAGGCATCTGTGGGAGGCTTGGACGATCCTCCCAGGGGATGGTCTCGATTCGAGTACCAATTTCACGCATTGAAGAACCTGGACGGTAGTTTCTCAGCGAATTCCGTAGGCACACGTTATTTATATAAACACGAGTCTGATCCAACTGCTGAGTTCTGCTATCCAATACCCATGCGTCCGAAACAAGCCCCAACGCAGAAGTACGATCTACTTCCATCCTGCCGAACTCAGAGAACCTAGCTTCCGCTAACGAAGAAATCACTGAAATAACGTCCTTGTTACTTTGTTCAAGACATCCAAGGAAATTTGATTGGATCGTTACAGCCAGACGACTTGTTTCCTTCTCATGTTCTCTTTTACCATGACCCGGAATCTCCAGAGGGCTGCTGGCTATGTGCTCGCTGTGAACTAGTCACTATCTCCCGAGGATATGCTTACGAGGGCGAGCCCTGGGGAATGGGTGGGTGGGACATCAAAGACCTCACCAAGACGTGGGGCAACTGGCGAAAATACGAAAAAAAAAATTTAACGTGGTTTGGGTTAAGTGGGAAGATGGAATTGCGTATAGGAAAGGCTTGGGAAGAATTGAGGAAAGACCTGGGAGGCTCAAGAGTTGGAATGGACTGATCTGACTCTGGGTTGATTATAGAAAGATCATGCTTCACATGGAGGAGGAGCTGCATTGAAAAGCCACACAACCGAGGGAAATTGAAAGGAGAATGGTGAATTTGTGATTTAATGATCGAACTGTGAAAGGGAGAACTAAATCCCAAGATGAACTTGAGTAAATCAATGGGAGAATGGCCGTTTCTTGAACTCCTCATCCTCCTCTGGCCTCCCCTTAACCGGCACATCCATCAAGCTCGGCTCTAAATACCAAGCTGGATCACCACCGTCACCAATCTGCGTCACACTCCAACCATTGCCCAACCACCGCAACTTATTCTCATCCTTACTCTCAAAATCATAGTCCTCCCATCTCGGCGCTCTCAATGCTTCGAGGCAGTGCAAAGTGCTGCCAGGCCAGAGACCAATAATCCTGTTCCCCTTTCCGCCCTCGCTTCGATACCAAGATGCGCATTCATCCATGTACACCGTCTTCTTGAAATACTCGACGCAGTAATCCGAGAAATCTTGGACGCGCTCGGGCTTCGGCATCATGGTGATGTAGTCTTCCTTTTGTAACTTACGGATGCATTTAGTGATGTAGTCTCCTTCGATCTCGATCATCATGGTCAGGGAGCCGCTTCCAATGGCGGAGTTGGGGCCCAGCATCATGAAGAAATTTGGGAACCCGTCAACGCCCACAGCAAGGTAGGTCTCTGCGTGTGGAAGGAATTTCTGCTGAAGGGAGACGCCGTTCTTGCCTTCGACGTAGAAGGGTGGTGGAGAGGAGACGTTGAATCCGGTGGCGCAGACCAGGACGTCGATGTCTACTGTTCGGCCATTTTCGAGCGTTATTCCTTCAGGAGTAATGGCTTCAATTTTATCTGTGACGAAGTCGACATTGTCTTCCACGAGAGCTTCTAGGTAGCCAGGCCCTGGTGTCAGACGCCGACATCCAACTCCGAAAGAAGGTATCAGGGCGTCTATTATTTCGGGCTTCTTCGCCAATTTCCCCTTCATCATTGCTCGGAAATGGGCTTGCGCGCCCAATTGTATCTCTGAGCCCTTGAAAGTTACCCCGTGGATAGTGTTACCATCTATTTCAATGATCTTCCGGAACTCGTAGAATTTTTGAGGATTGTCTATGAATTCTTGACGGAGTTCTGGCGACACTGTGGACTGTTAACGTTGTTCAGTATGGAGATAAAGGATTTCGTACTTGCGGTTTCGTTGGGCTCCAATCCCAGCTTCATCATTGCCACTGTTGATTATCAGCGGACGTACCGAGTGAGAATTCCTCGAATGGAACTCACTGTCACCAAAGGGATTTGCTATCCATGTTCTACTCCGGACGAAGCATGTCATTTGTACTCCTTCAACTTTCTGGAGATTTGGGACGATCTGAATTGAGCTGGAGCCACCCCCAATAACCCCAACTCGTTTGTTCTTGAATTCATAGCTGTAAGAATTAGTTGTTGTTAAGCTAAAGAGAAGACAAGGACAAACTCTTCGTTCCATGCAGCAGAATGCATGACTTCTCCCTTGAAGGTCTCGAACCCTGGTATCTTGGGCCATGCCTTATCATTGAGATTCCCCCGGGCAGACACTAAGACATCTGCATCGTCATGGATGATCTCTCCAGTCTTGACGTTCTCGACCTCAAGTTTCCTGGCACGTCGTCAGTCCACTCACTGGCTTAATCGGTAATGTGGGGCCTCTTCAAACCATTTCTTCGCAGAATCGTCCCATATGCAGCTCGTCATTTTGTGGGAAAGCTTCACATATCTCATGACTCCATATTTCTCTGCAATGCCTCCGAGGTACTCTCGGATTTCTTTCGCAGGCGCGTAGAAATTGGACCAGTTTGGGTTGGGGTCGAACGAGTATTGGTAGCTATGGGCTGGGATGTCGCAAGCACAGCCTGGTAGAAGTCAACGGCCGTTCTCAAGAAAGAGAAGAATGTTACACGCACCTGGATATCTGTTCTCCCACCACGCACCACCGACACCCTCATTTTTCTCGTATATCTGAAGATCAATATTTCTCAGTCGCTGCGGTATTCGAATGCCTAGATAAATTCCCGAGTATCCAGCTCCAATAACCCTAACTTTCAACGGCCGCAAATTCTCAATCGGTTCATCCTTGATGGTGAATTGATGAATAGACCCCATGACGTCTTTTGTTGCTTCTCAGCCGCAGTGTTACTGTGGAAGTCGCGACTGAGGGAGCGAGACTCTAACACTAGCTATCTGTCTGTCTGTCTGTCTGTCTGTCTGTATTTATTTATTTGAAACCCTAACATGTTTCGGAAGGTACTCGAGTGAGTACTATAATAAATAGTCTTTCTGGCGCCTCGGTAGATAGCAGATAATAGTCGGACTATTTAGCCTATTCCCGTATGTGAGGGTCGCCGCGATGTACGGTAGCAAATGACGCCCGTGGTTCGTGGGAATTCCTCCCCTTCCTCCCCGACACCTTTAGATTGTGGGGTAGAACTACTGCAGTTCTAGCTAGCACAACGCGAAATAGGACAGGGCGGGGTCCTGGTGGTTGCACGCAGCTAGCGCTGTGAACCTGTGGGGTTAAGCCTAGATGCACGAAATTCCAAATGTCTTACTCAGTACTTCGTACTCCACTAGCTCATCTTTCTTATCTTAATTGAGACAGTTAGTTAGTGACTAGGCAACCTCTTCATCATCTGCGGAACGTGGCATTCCCAACGACCTAGAAAGATTTCTTTATTACACTCCTGCTCTTCGATTACGCCGAGGTCATATCTATAACGCTTGATGACAATGACCTTTTGAAGCCTGGAGAATGGTTTTGCTCCCCCGATACTCAATCTTAGCTTTTCGCGAAACAGATGGGGGTCTATTAGTCGAAGGTACTGTAGCCTGGAATGTACGCCTCGCGAGGAACCGCGGACATACTTTGTGAGAGATTGCAGCAGCATGGAAGGATGAGTAGAGAGATACGTTTGTGAGGGTAATGATCATATTGAGGGCGTGTAGAAAACATTAAACCGAAGTTATGAGGGACTGTTTGCTCAGCAACGAGCTCCACAGCAGCCGCGTCTTTTGGAGAACGGAGATGACCAGGCCTATTTGGGACCGTAGACAAGTCTCACGGCAGTAGCATAAGAGGAAATGTCTGTCACTTAAAGAGGCATAGGATGCAACATCTTCCAAATCAGGAAGCGAAGACAATGCCAGACAAACTGGTCTTTAGAAATGGTAACAACAAAATGAACCGAGTTTCTTTTTCACTATTTTATTCAACTGCATTGATATCTCAATGTGATGTATCATCGCATGTATTCGTTTAAAAGGCATTTATAGTATCTATATCTACTTGGGTCCTGCTCCCCCAAGCCTCTGCTTCCCGCGGATGTTAGGTGCTTCTCCAACATGGCAACCAAATCCATCTCCCGCCCTTCCAAATCCGAAGAAACTTTGACCGCCATCCTTGTCGTAAGCTCGTAATAGCGGATATTTATGGTCCAATTTGTCACCATTGCAAGAATGTCTTTTCCTTTACACTTGAAGTATGTGGCGCTGATGCCCTTCCAAATACTGTTTCTAGAAGTCTTGCTTTCGAGCCAGAATAGTATAGCATATAGAACAATTTTTCATTGCACACGCTTCCTGTACTCATCTTCTATTCTCCTTGTTGGACGGATACAAGGCATGTTTTCTGTGGGATTAGGTGCGCTGAGAATCCTTGCCTAGATGCTGACAAAGATGGAGGGTAGGATAGATTTGTTGGGTTGCCCTCGCTCCTGTGGAGCACCCTCATGTGTGTTGAGAAGGGAGAGGCAAAATATTCGAAGAGTTTTAGAATCGTAGCCCGGCCAGGGGAAGTGAGCAATCTTACCTTATCTGTCCTGATAGATACTTAGATTAAATGGGACCCTCCGTCCACTCTACTAGGTAAGTCGATGTTAGGTTCCGGAACATCAAGCCCTTTATAAAGTGCAAAGTGAGCAAGAGGCGGTGTCACCGGCCAGGTCCCTGGGATGAAGAGGTCAAGGCTTTGCTCGTCAGTCAAGTAATTTCATTGGAGGTCTGAATACTCATAGAACTTGTGGCCGCTTCCTAGTTGGGTACACTTACATAAACAAGCCACCAGCATAGGGCGATCCATCAATACCAATTATCATAACTTTCATAACATCTGGCCTCGCTTCCGATACCTTGAGGGATATCCCTGGCGGAAGTGGCATTTTGAGAGAGGTTAGTTCTCGCCCGAGAACGGTCATCCAGCCCGGTGGGGAATATCACAGCCGCGAAAAGTCGTTGTGATCAAAGTGGCTGTTCAGAACATCGTCTGTGAAGGTCACTCTATTCTCTTCGTAAGAAGTCCATGTATCCTGCGAGCTGGTTCGCACTGCAGATGGAGCTATCTCCTTTGTCGTTTAGTAGAACCTAAGAAGCTCTGGCTAGGGGAAGCGTCTTTTTGGTACCTCCACTGTTAATATCTTTCAAAATTGAAGCGTTCTGAACGAGACCGGCGTAAGCTTTTGCGTGTTCAAATGTTTTTTGGCCACAAGGAACGAGTGAGGGTGCGAGCCCAGCGGGCGAATTGTCCCCGACGAACAGCTTTTCGATTAGCTTCCTCTCCGAGCGCCTGCAAGCCTGGGGTTTGCTTTTTGGCAGGTCGTTGCTCGAGGAGAACGCTAACTAATGTTGGATACTTTGTAATAGTCGCCAGGAATGATAGGGTAGCACGGTAAATCCACTTCTCTTCGTCATATTCGTTAAAATCATCGTTCCTGATTAATGCCGACAGACAGTCAATCAACAGACTCAGTCAACACATTGTATTGAGCTCAGGGCTTGGCCACGAGGTAGATACTAGAAGGGATGCCGGCAAGACCTGTAGAATCTTGGTCCTGATTCTATCCGCCTGCTCATCTATTTGCCGAAAATTGGTAGACATTTGTGAATATGGTGCCGCAGTGTATAACGACCATATATCACGGTACCTTGCGTTGTACCCTGTTCCAGTACCAGCTTGCAAATGCCTGTGACTTTGCTGTATATTTCTTACATTTCTGACACAGAATAGCTGATATTTGTGCAGGTTGCGTGCCTTTGGTAGCAGGGAGCCATTTACTGAAATGATCTTTGGCTCTGCCAATAAATAAAGGAGTCCGACACTCTCAACAAGCGAGAGGCTTGAAGTAGGTATGTAGTCGTCGTAGATTTTGTAAGTTTCTCTCTACATTCCATGATGTGCCGGTATTTGTGAGGTCTATTTTCTGGACCCTCTTCGTAATATCAAATAGGCTTTCCATTCTCGCGAACATAAACGAGATGGTAGTTGGAAGTGCCTTGCGGTATGATCGTTTGACTTAGGTAACCCAGATTCTAGGTGAGCATACTCACCGATGGAAAATAAAGTAGCGAATAAGTAGGTCTTCTTACGTTTTGGGACTACTAGAACGAGTGGATGATTCACACTTGTGAGCCCACGAAATGCGTTGAATAACACTAATTTTCACGTTCTTTGATGCATGGCAACCAGTCATAGTACTGCCTGCATAACGAGATCAAAACCTTTTGGTGATCCAAAATGTTGGGCACACTCATTACTTAGTCACCCAAGCCATACTGAGCGGTTCCCATGCCAAATGAACTCACTGACTTGTCAAGAAAAATTTCAATCATGGAGATAGAAAAGGTGCTTGCAAATTGTTCCTACATCTTCAGATCTTTCCTGCAGCCCTCAATCTCAGCTTCCTCTTCCTCTTCTTTTCCCTATTCCTCAACCTCTTCAGCTCTTTTGGATCGGTTACACCATTCTTCTGTAATATGGCAGGGCCTTGCTTTGAATTCCCATTCGTTGCCGCCACACCTTTTGCTGTACCATTGTCTTCCTTCTTGATCTCAGGTGTCGTCGTCGATGGCACGGTCAAGTCAACATATTTCTTCTCCTCCATGTCGTTAGACACTATATCCTTCTCCTTCCGAGCTTTCAGAACGTGATTCATGCTTGTGGATTGTGGCTTCAATAGCTTTGAGTCGCCTTCTGTTTCTGGATGGCCCAGCACTTCATCCTGTCCGGCTTCTTGGATATGTTCAGTCGTCTTCGTTTTGCGTTTCTTCGCTCTACCCAATCCTGAGCGTCCCTCTTCCTCATCGCTACTCTCCTCCTTTAGTCCACGCTTCGCACTCGCAGCTTTCTCCTCTGCATCCCGCGCCTTACTTGCTTTCAATGTTTTCGCTGGAAAGAACTTGGCTCGAAGTGATTTGTTGTTCCTCTCTGTCTCGCTCACCAAGAAGTGGGAGGGAATTGCTGCACCCACACCAAGAAATGGAGGTTCGCTGCGGAATAGAGCTGCATCCTCGGCGTCGAGCTCTTCTTGAGTCTTCTCTGCAGGTCGAGGACATGAGGAAGAAGCTGTCCAAGACTTTATGAGTGATTCCCGCTTGGCGAGAGCGACGGCGATACGGTTCGAGATGATATCGAAGTCTTCCTTAGAAAGTTTCGCAGATTTGGGAGGTTCGTCTGGCGCCATATCTGGCGAGTCGTTTGTGGGGAATTCCTTTGAATTTCGAGGTCGTAGAGGGTGCCGCGAAAAACAAAAGCATATTCGTCCGTATTCACGTGCAAACTGGAGCTCTTCGTTGGTCGCTTTCGTCTGCCGTACGGAAAGCTCTCAAGCCGCGACTCTATGCGAAAAGAACAAGAGCCTAGATACTCTCAAAACCCCTATCATCTATCAGCACCGAGCAATTGACGTCTCTGTGTGTCCTTTTACACCCCCCGTCAAGATGTTCAAGCTCGCTCGTAGTCGGCCTTTCACGGCTGCTCTTAAGCCCAATAAGGTAAAACTTTCTGCTAGCTCTCCCAAATGGCAATCAAGTTTGACAAGCTTCAGGTCTACTCACCATCACGATTGGCAGGTGTTGCACAACAGAAGAGAGCTTTGAGCATACACGAGTACCTGTCTGCTGATCTGCTGAGAAAGGTATGCAAAATTAGATCCATCCTGAAGGATCGAGCTTATTCGGAGACAGTATGGCATTGGTGTTCCCCAAGGCTCCGTTGCAACGACTGCCGCCGAAGCGGAAGCCATTGCGAAAAAGATTGGAGGTGATGATATGGTTATCAAGGCCCAGGTCCTTGCTGGTGGGCGAGGAAAGGGCACATTCGACAACGGCTTAAAAGGAGGCGTCCGCGTTATCTATTCTCCAACAGAAGCCCGGATGTTTGCAGACCAGATGATCGGCCACAAACTTATAACAAAGCAAACGGGTGCTGCTGGTCGTCTTTGCAACTCAGTCTACATTTGCGAGCGCAAATTTGCTCGTCGCGAATTCTACCTTGCTATTTTGATGGATCGTGCATCTCAGGGCCCGGTTATCGTTTCTTCGTCACAGGGAGGCATGGATATCGAGACTGTTGCAAAGGAGAACCCAAGCGCAATCATGACCACATATATCGACATCCACAAGGGTGTTACCGATGATATCGCTCGAAAGATCGCGACCGATCTTGGTTTCAGCGAGCAATGTATTGAGGACGCCAAGGACACGATCCAGAAGCTCTACAAGATATTCATGGAGAAGGACGCTACCCAAATCGAGATCAACCCTCTCTCCGAGACTTCAGACCACAAAGTTCTTGCGATGGATGCCAAACTTGGTTTTGATGACAATGCAGAGTTTCGTCAAAAGGAAATCTTCTCGTGGCGCGACACAACTCAAGAAGATCCCGAGGAAGTCCGTGCTGCTGAGTCTGGGTTGAACTTCATTAAGCTTGGAGGGGACATTGGCTGCTTGGTTAACGGTGCTGGTCTTGCCATGGCCACAATGGACATCATAAAGCTCAACGGAGGAGAGCCTGCCAACTTCCTTGACGTTGGGGGTGGAGCTACTCCCCAAGCCATTAAGGAGGCTTTCACTCTTATCACCAGCGACCCTAAGGTCACAGCTATCTTCGTCAACATCTTCGGAGGTATCGTAAGATGTGATGCCATCGCGCAAGGTCTAATCAGCGTTGTTGAGAGTATGAACCTCCGAATTCCAATCATTGCCAGATTGCAAGGAACAAACATGGAGGCTGCTCACAAGTTGATCAATGAGGCTGGTCTTAAGATTTTCTCTATTGATGATTTGCAAAGCGCAGCAGAGAAAGCTGTGCAGTTCTCGAAGGTGGTGAAGATGGGTAGGTTCATTCCTTACATAGTTTCGAATACCACTGACTCTAGATAGCACGTGATATCGACGTTGGGGTTGAGTTCTCCCTGGGTATTTGAGCGACTGTCTGACTGTCATGCTTCTCTTTGTGTATTGATTCCCTCGCCCTTAGATGATGGGCGAGCATGTATAATGCATCCAACTTTGTGCTACCATTCACATTTTCTGCATCACTAGCACCCGAAATGGATCTATGATATGCTCAATGCTTAAGTCACAACCTCGAATCTTATGTGGTGTGATCTTCGCCTCTGGTCTGGACTTGTGATCATTGCGGTTCGCTTTTAACAGATGGCGAGTGCCGAAATCTCAGTAGAAGTTTTTCAATACATGATTCACAGCTTCCACGGCCTTGCCGAGGTTTGGGCGATTTCATTCCTTGACTTAGTCTGGTCAAAGGAGGATGTGGGACGCACCGATCATTTCTAATCAGGGGTACCTAGATGGAATGACACTCGACGTTGCGTTCAAGTATCCGTGAACCTCACGACTCTTTCATAAAATGTTTGTATTTAGTCACACGCTACTTTGGAGGGAGTAGGGAGAAGTTTTCAGCAAGCAGATAACTCCGTCCATTGTAACGCCTCGCTCCGGCTCGAAATACACAATTCTTTAATAAGACTCTCCCATAACAGGGCCACTTCCGATCGCCCGCCCCCCCTTTACAAAAATCGTATAAACGGGGCCATCCGCCTCTGCACCGTCCGCCAATAGCTCTCCACCCATCCCCGGCAGGAACTTCACCAATTGGCTTGCTACCGCCATTGCCACCAGAGCCTCCCACTCGATCGAACACAGCAACGAACACCCGAATTTTACCAAAGTCCAAAGGCCCCGGAAGACGAGATTGCAGGTGGCGATGAAGCCCGAGACCGCCGAGGTGCCAACGTTCAAGGTTGGGAGGAAGAACTTTGCGGGGTTGATGACGGAAAAGACAAGGACTTTGAGGGGACCGGGTTTGATGACTTCCGGTTCGGTTGCGAAGGGGTCTGGCCCGAGATTTTCAACGTAGAAGGGCGCCTGCTCGAGATAGTACTGGGTCGGAATCTGACGATGGCATGGAGCAGGGCGAAGAAGAGATTGAGGTTGAGAACGAGAAGGAGTAGTGAAGAAGTTGTTCTGGAGACGTTCGGGGATTGGCTCAAAGGGACGATTGGGTCGGATGCCCGATTGCCAGTGTATTGCCTCCATTTGCTTTGCTTTCCTTGCCTTTTGGATGCTTCGCTTCAAGGACCGCAGTTGCGGGAAGATATGGTCTGGAAACGGGTCGAGGCAGAAGTCCGAAGGATGAAAGGAAATTGGAGCTTGAGGTGGAGTTGCCAAAATGGCTTGGACGATGCGTTGTTGAATGGTCGCCATCTTATATGATAGCTGGCGTATGAGTCGATATAGAGCGTGAATGTGTTTGCAATTTCTGCTTCTTCTCAGAGAGTTCTTGAGGAGCTTTGAGTTGTAGCGTTGGAAGGAGAGACATGATTTGAGATTCTTTCGCTGCTTGTTAATGTACATGGTGGACAGTTTTCGGCTGAGACAATTAGAAGGGATTCATAATAGAGCACAATAAGATCAATACTAAGAGATTAAATTCAAGTTCTGCACGGTAGACTTTGGAAGCTCGTTGAAGAGAAGTCGCTGCATTTATGTCTTATTATTTCCCGAAAGCTTCAAAGATATATTGAGTCAAGCGTCTCTCGTGGTTTTCGACTAGGGGAGTGCTGCCTTGGGTTAGGCAGTCATGTGATTCTCTTTTTGGAACACGATGGATGGATCTCTTACCCTTTTGGGAAGATGTTGACATACGATGACTCATTTTGCGCTGGTTCGAACATTTTTACTTCTGAAGAAATTGAGGCGTTGCCTTACAAGTGGTTGCCCAATCGACAAGCACGTGACTTGCATATATTTTGACGGCCAAAACTGCCGTCCTTATATCCGATCATTCAATGCAGTGGTTATAGGATGGTACAATGACGATTGCTCAGATATTCTATGTACATGCTGGAGAGACCAAGATGTTTCCTCCATCTGGATAGATGACCTAGCCGTTCAAGAACACGCCCGATTGGCCAGCGAGGAACAGGATACAAGCTCCCATGTCTGTGCTATGGCCATACCGACCCGCTGGGTTTGAAGCCTCGCTATCTAGCGAGCTCTTCTGACGATCATTTGATTCGCCAGCCTTCATCTCCGAAGGGAACACTCCCAGCGCTATCGAGTTGACTCTGATCTTGGCCTCTACGAATGTCGTTGCCATCATCTTTGTCAGATGTAGGAACGCCGCCTTTGATGATGCGTAAGCAAACTACTCATTTGAACTTCCTTTCATCACACCTTTTTGGAAAACCTTGGCGTCAATAGATTGTCTCATCGAGCGAGCATGGCTTAGGTGCATCTCCGAAGCAGTCAAGAATAAGAAATATTGCTATCCAAGCACTTACCGGAGGCACTGGTGATGTTCACGATACTTGGAGAGTAGCCTGGAATGCTACCGCGAGACTTGGCTAGCAGTGGGAGGAAGCCTGCTGCTACGATGAATTGTGATGAGACGTTCGTTTCGAAAGTCTTAGCCCAGGCTGTGAAGTCAGACTTCATCAAATGATCTGAGATAGACTGGGCAGACTGTATACATTATCAGAGGGGCTCTCAATACCTCATTAATAAACCTCAACTTGAATTCCGACTTGCTGTTACTGTATTTTGTGTTGCCGTCTCTGGCAATGCTAGCGCTGTTCACCAATAGCTGAATACCCTTTGGCTCTTTGGACTCGGCCTCCTTGGCGAGTCTCTGGATTGCTTCCTTCTTGGTGATATCGCCTGGCAAGCTAAGTCATTGGTCGGAAATTGACGCATTCTGTGATTTGTATTTTACATACGCGATAATTTTGCCTGGAGCAGTACTGTATTTCTGGACGACAGTTTCCAAAGCTTCTTTACGCCGTCCAGTAATATAGACCTTAGCTTCGTTGGCTACTAAAGTTTGGGTGATCATGAGGGACCAATTCCAGTCTCTCCTCTTGTCACGACTGTTGAGTATTTAGAGACATCCCTGGTAATTGATGGAAGAGAAGATCCGATGAAATTGTTCCGAAAAGGATTTGAGATCATCCTAGATCTTTTAAATGATTGTAATATGTCGGGAAATATGAAATAAGATCATATTCGGATTCATGGTTGTAGTCTTGTCAGTAGCGATGACGCCCAATTCTCATTACGTCGTCAAATTCCTTGCGCCTCGAAAAGCCTGAGCTAAGATTACAATTTCCGACAACTGAAAATACCTATCTGACAGGGAAAATAAAAGAATGACTTGATCTGACATATTTAAAACATAGTAGGAACTCGATCGTCTGAATTGCGCAAAGCCCTAGCCACAATCAATGTCCCCCTCGCTTCCAATGGGTCTTGATAATGTACAACACAAAGCCAATCGTTGTCATGATTCTAAGCCCTGCGGAGATCCAAACCCCTCTTCTTGCCATATTATAGTAATCTTCAAGCAGAATCCCAACTGCATAAGAACTCGTTGCATTCTTTCCTTTCTGCGAAGCTTCCATTCCCTTGCTGAGGCCTCCGATGAACCATGGATTGTCTCCAGAAACTGCTTCTGTTTCACTGTCAATCACCGTTTCATTTTTCATCCCACTTTTCCTCAGACGTGCTTGGTTTCTGCGTTTGAGTGGAATAGTTAGAATATTGATGATGAATCTAACGTCCAAGGACGTAAAGGTTGGATATGACCATAACTGAACCGCATTATGTGGCGGTAGCTGGTCAAGAAAATCTGCGAGCATGCCGAGCGTCAATCCCCACAGAAGCAAAGGCCTCGTATTGCCAGAAGCTCCTGCATGATCTCCAAGATACCAACTGTAGAATCGGCTGACCAGAGAGGTAGTCGTAGTGGCTTGTGCATTTTCTTCTGGAGGGGAGAAGAACTCCGCTGTAGAGCTGCAATACAGTGACTCCGAAGGTGTCAATCTGATCGCAGAAAACCGCATTTTGCCTAGGATAGATCTTATTACCGCCTTCAAGACGGTACTACCTCGATGGGCAAATCGATCCGATACATCGACATACTCATAGGCCCTCGCTGAAGGAGATAACAATACTCGGAGAGGCACCCAGTGCGTAGATGCTACTTCCGTGGGTTGCAATTTAAATGGTGGAACATCAGGCCCGACCCAGAGCCAGACGAATGGGCAAAGAACCATAATAGGAACCTGGCCGAAGGAAGTGCTGACGATCCGTTCTGGTAGATTGCCAACGAATAATGCATGGGGAGACGTAAGATCTAGGCCTATTTCCTCAGAGACCTCTCTGATTGCAACAGCCTTATCATTTTCATCTTCCTTATCTGTTTTCTCATCAGTGAGATTCATATTAGAGATTCTAGCAGAGTACCTCTCTTTCCGCCGGGCAAAGCTACGTGACTAGTCCACCTATCCCCAACCCTTGCAGCCCTTTTGATGAACACACATTCAGGGTCACCATTCTGTACCCAATACTGTGAGAAGAACTGGTCTAGGCGTGCAATAGTAGAGGTACTGGAAGCATCATCTTGAGAGGAGGCTTGAGTGTCTGGCCAACTCTCAAAGTTTGGTCGAATGCGTAGGACCAACGCCACAGACGCGCGCTTCTTACAGCTTGGCGGGTTGACGATCTCGGGATACGGGTTTTGATGCAAGTCTTTCAGTGTATTCCGAAGGCAATTTGTGAGGGTGGAGCCCTCCTTTGGTCTACTGTTTGACATCTTTGTTGGGGTTGTTGAGATTTGGTCTCGTTAGCGGGCCGAGATTCGCTTTCAGGCCCAACTACGGGCGTAAGCGAGCCCCTGAGGAGCTCTCCAATCAGCGACGGAAGTAGTTCAACAGGGCTGGTTGATTTTTCCCCTCAAATGGTCTGAATGATTGTAAAGCTCGATCTCGAGTATCTACTTTCGAATTGCAGTCCGAAAATTGCGATGCGTTTCCTTCGAGTGATCTTGATATCTAATGTTCTGTATATATGGGACAATTGAGATCTTTTCGGGCTAATGTCCCACCTGAACTAGGACATTTAAGACTTATATTCTACACGAGAAGCTGGGACATTGAACTTCGAGTTCCTTAATGTACCAGAGAAAATAGTGCTTTTTCAAACAGCAAGCTTAAATGTGTCTAAGAAGCTTGGATAATGCCATTCCCAATGCCTCGCTTACGAGTACTGTAATTGTGAAAATCACCCAAAGTTGTAGGGAAGGCATCGGCATCATTGAATGAGGATTGGGATGGAACCGTCTTATGAGTTGTTGTTTCCATTTGTCTAAATCCTACTTCATAATTCGGTGATTTCGTCATCTAACCCTATGAACTAGTCGTTCGCATCACCCTGCGTACCCAAAGGCAATGTCGCCAAACCGGAGTTTTGAAATTAAATTTCTAGGGGATGCAGGATATTTCATCTCGATATACCTCAATGCCCCTGAGCAAATGGGACATTTAAATCCGCAATCCCTCAAAGCCGGGACATCGATTTCCACCCGTCCTCAATCTCCCAAACAAGATAGAACAGTCAGTTGAAAAGCTATAAATCGATATTCGTCTCCATTTAGGAGATAATTAGGATGGTAATCATTGACAGTCTACGAAACGTAAAGCGACATACTTTGCAACCCGCCCACCAAGATTTCAGGTAACTCAGTCCATCCCGGCCTTCCCAGTCGGTGCAAGAGCTTCACTTTTTTCACTGTCGAAACTTTACCAATATCTTTACCCGGTTCAGATAGATCTTCAGGAAATTCGTGGTTAGGTCTAATGCTCCTTAGGATGGCAAGCAGTTGATTCCAATTCCAAAGGGCAGTCCAAGCGAAGAGCCTCTCATTCTCAATATCTAGAAATTTTACAGCAGCCACATGAAGTCGGTCAGTATCTCGAACAACGATGTAGTATTCTTCGTTCCGTCAATAGGTACAATATTCATAGTTGAACGAACTGGAAGACTCACGTGGCAAAACACCCGTTAAGGCCTTTACATTTCCTCCGTACACTATCGGAACGAACTTTCCCGTTGATGCAACTACACCAGAAGTGATGACCGGCCCAAAGTTCGTGGCAGGAGGTACTGAATTGATCCTGAAATGAGGCTTTTTTTTGTCCCTGAACTTCCAGAGAGCCTTCTCGGCTTCGGCTTTGCTAGCTCCATATACATACAGTCCACTAATGACCTTCGTCCCACGGTCCTGGGTTTCCACGCTGCTTTGATATCTTCCTCATTCTAAGAATTTGAATCCACAGTGTAGGCAACATTTTGTTTTGGAAGCATGCATGCAGCTGAAGAGCCGGTGTTGACGAAATTCTTGACGCTTGGCTTAGAGAGACAGGAATTCGGGATTTCTGTGACTTCACTTATTGTGCCTAGAATCACTTTTGCCGGATCCTTTTCGAAATTGAGTATCATCGCCACATGTGTGACAGCGTGGAATCCCAAGAAATGTCAATGAATATCCTGGAAAATGTGGAATAATTGCAAGACTACTTTTCATAGCTTCGTCAAAAGCACCATTAACCGTCATATCTGGGACAGCCACAACCTCTAGTCTACCCTCCACATATTCAGATCCAGAGCTTTCTTGATCAGATCCACTTTTGAGATTACTTTGGCAGTTCCTCTGACTTTGTATCCACCTTCGAGAAACTGGTTAGCCACGTGGGACCCAATAAGCCCACTGATACCGGTGACCAAAACAATTTGATCTGGAGCCATGATGGAAGATTGGAAGGACGAGTTAATATGAAAGAACTTCACTTGAGGAGGCTACGAGTTCTTAATAAAGCTTTATATATGAGCCTAGCGGGAGGCGGCGTGGGAACTATTAAAGGTCCAACCGCGTCTCGGACACTAAAATGGCCTGCGACTTTGCGGGTTTGGCTGATCCTAAACCACAGCATTGATCAACACTTTGACTTGCAGTGCCAGCAGACCCGCAACTTTTGGTTCCCCGATTATCGAGTTGTTCGCAATATGGCTAAGCTGCCGTGGCTCCTTCTAATTCTGGCTTGCGAGAGCCATGAGTCATCCATGGGCCAACGAAATCGCGAGTAGAGCCACCATTGTCGACGGACTTCCCTCTCATCCCTGTGTTGCAGACAGGGACCCCGGCTAGGGTGGAACATGAGCAATGTCTGATACTGTAGAGCATTTGACCAACAATAAGTAAATAAGTAACACAAAGCATACCAATTCGGAAAGAACGGAACAAGGGATAGTCCATCCACCCTGTCGCCAAGATCTTCATTGAACGGACGGCGACAACATGACATTGATCCAAACTGGATGCCGTACCTACAGGCAAGAATATCGCTTTATACACTATCTACAATGTGCAATCCCCAATCCAGGGATTTTGCCTCGCACGAGACTCACTTTCCACCCCGCCTCCAATACGCCTGTCAAAATCAAAATCCACAAAACCAGCCTGTTGGAGATATTTAATAACTCTGCTTCATCTGCCATAGAGCAGATTTTGCCCTTTCCCTCACATTAAGCTCAGGGTCCTGCTCAAGCATCTCCAACTTTGTAAGAAATCCAAGCTTCTTAAGAGCATCCGCGCGAGCTGCGCAGGCTTCCCCATCGCCCTGGTCATCCATCCAAGTAAGATTTGTGACCAACCAGCAGAGCGCTAGTCGTACTTCAATGCTTGGGTGGTTGAATTGAGGCACAAGCAACTTCAATAATTCTGTCTGAGCGATGACTATTTGTCGGTGGCGAGGAATACTTGCAGCCATATGGACAAGAATGTATCCTACGGCAATGATAATCTCGGACTGAGGAGGCACGATTCTGGCCTCGGATGTTAAAGAATTTCTGCGATTGTTGTAAGTGTTGACAATCCTTGGCCGAAGCTTCGACGCTAAGATTTCGAAGACTCGGTCTTGGCCCAGAGCGTTGAAGAGAAAATCGATCATCTCTGTCGTGTCTGAGGTACCACCATTGCCAGCACCACCGATAAGGTTCCGAATGAAGTCGAGCCCTTGCTCTTGTACGGCAATGTCATCCTTTCGGGCTTTCCTGGCCGGATTCGTTTCTGCGTCTCGCAGTGCGGCAAGGCGAAGTTCAGCTTGTTGTACAGATTTACTCCGACTACTGCTTGGGCGTGAATTGTTCGAGCGACCAAAAGATATCCCAAACGCAGTATCAACTTGATCTTCGAATTGGTCCATTTCAACATCTTCATCCATCTCGTCATTTGGGGTACGGGACCGTTCGGCTTTCCCTCTGGAAGAAAGCAGAGCTTCGTCTTCAGTGTCGGCACAGATCAGTTGTACTAGCCAGCCCTGGCCAAGCTCCTCGAGACAGTGTCGCTTCATTTCGTTGCTGACCCCATGGACAAAGTGTTTCAAGGCCCAGAGAGCATTGAGCCGTAACTTCGCGTTCATTGAATGGGCGTGCTCGCACAGAATCTTGAGAACACCAGCTTCCGAAATAGGCTGGGAGTAGGTTAGATGTATCCTAACCATAAGAGATTGTGAGCCACCTACCTCGCGCATTGGACTGACGTCCGTCAATAAATTGCAGACGGTCGCAGTGGCCGCAATCTGGACCTCTATATCTGGATGTTGAAGGAGACGGAACACAGGCTCAGCAACCCCATTGTCAATGAGTGTGGTTCGTAGCACACTGACAGACCGAGACAGAGCGCGAACGGCGCCACAAGCGGCAATCAGAACATTCACGGGGTTGAGACCATAACCCTGCTTAGATTCCTCCTCGGAAGACTGATGGATAAATTTTTCGGACTTTTCGCTGGCCTTCGGAGACGGTTTTCCGGGAGTTGAGCTCATTGACTCGACGATATAAGGCACCATGCCCTGATCGACGATCGCCTTTCGGTAGTCGTCCTTAAAAGGAACCAGTGCTGCAATTGCCTTCAAGGTACTCTCCCTAACGTTTATTTTATGGACTAGCAGAGGAGATTGGCCATTGCGGCCAAGGCGAGGGGACGGAGCGTCGACGTTCTGTCCATAATCGTCACCAGCTGGTGACCACGGATGGGGATTCGACGTCTCGGGGACTGGATCATATGAGACTTTTAGCATCTTCGATAGCTTACCGACAATCCCAGCATCAAAAGCAGACTTTTGAAGGTATTCGCTGTCTGTAATTAGCATTGCGAGAATCGCAGGAGTCCGTTCCGTGATAGCCCTCTGCAACAGCACAGCCTCTTCGTCTCTAAGGTTGTCCTTTCCTTTGGGTGGAATCACGGGCTCATCTAGTAGATGGACTAGAAGCGGTACCACGAGTAAGCCAATAGCAGTTTCTCTGGTCTTGTGGGTCAGGCCGGCTCTGTAAAGAACAGTCAAGACAGAAGCAGCCATCAATCGGGACATTCCAGTCCGTGACCTTAGTAATAGTATGAGATACGCTATTAAAGGACTTTCTGGCTCTTCCGAGTCAGGCGTAATGGTATCATGGGATGCCATACCGCTGTCTATACCAGAAGAGTCACTCCAGCTAGGAAGTAAAGCACCGTTGTACTTATTCGCAGCAGATCGTCCTAATGGCGGCAGATTTTCTCTAGATCCCGACGTGCCCAGGGGTGGAAAAGCGGATGCAGAAGCCGATGTGCCCTTCAACTGGTGGAGAGGTACAAATGGCAGCAAGTAGTCCACAGCATTGAGTTGACTTTGCCGTACGCTTAATCCCGCAGCATTGAAGGCGTTCCAAGCCGCGCGAGCACTTTGAGTAGCAATGAAGTCGGTGGATTGAGACATCGGAAAGATAGCGAGTATGGACGGGGAGTAGAGCAGTTGCGAAGCCCTGAACTTGGAGTCGGTAATAATGACTGCGATGGCCTCCAAGATTATAGAAAGGTTCGCACTTGATGGCGCCGCCAAGGGAAAATATTCTTGCAAACCATCTCTTTGGGCTAGAATCTCTGCACCGGGTACAACAAGACCTTCTGCCACAACGAAGCTTGCTAAGTTGGTTGCAAGAGCATCAAGCACCCCCGAATTCGCAAGACCTTGCTGGTGTCGCTCATCATGACAGACCCTACTGATTAAAGATGCTGCAATGGATATCTGACTCTGAACAGGTGCCAAGAGAGAAGACTGTGATAGTATGCGATATAAGGAGTTCAGGTGTTGGCGAGTGAAGAGGACGTCCGCGATCGCGCTGCTGCTAAGGACGTGTGCGCTGGATGCTAAAGCCGACGAATCTGCAAGATTCGAGAGAGCGCGAAGTGAAGCCAGGACCAATTGAGACGGGTTATTCGAAGGGCAGAGGTTCGATATAATGGCTGGCAAAACGGCGGCGGATTGTAGCGGCGGAAGGAAGGGAGGACCTCCTGGTATATAAGTTCAGCAATAATTTGATACTTGGTAGACGGAAATACTCACCCAGTGCAATGCTTGCTATGACCTGCAAACATTGTAACCTGACCATCTCCTCTTCACTGAGAGGTCTAGATGCAAAACTATAGTCATGCGACTTCCCATCTTGCCTGGTTCCATTCTTGTTAAATGTCAAGCGGATGATGGGTTCCAGAACTCCTAAGGTAACGACGAGTTCCTTCTGCGGAGGATGGCCCACGATATCATTCTTCAGAGCCCTTAAGACGTCTATCTGCTCGGTGGTATTCCTCGCGTTGCGGATCTGTGCAACCCAGGGTAGTCGGGCCATTATAAAGGCGTAGATGAGGGGGCATCTAAAATGTTGAAGCTGTTTCGGGACGTGATTGTAGCTTGCGGAAGTGGAACGATAATGATTTGAGGCGTCGGAATGACAAGAGGGTTAAGGCTTAGAATGATCCACAGGTAATGGGACTTCCTTCTTCGTATGGATGCTGAATAGTCGCGAGCGAGAGTTGTGAATAACGGCAGAATCAGGCTACCGGGGCCTAATCGGGACTAGCCCACATGCACTTTAGAGAGCTCTTTATAGAACCTCCGCACACTATATAAGAGAGGCCCAAATTTGAATCACTTTAGTACAGTGTTAGCTGGGAAGCATGCCTCGACGTTACTAACTGTAACATATTGATAAACCGCATTTTATGGTCAAGTTGACTCTGGCGATAGGGCTTACACGGGACCAGATGATGCGAGAACCAACCTCGGCTTGCCGACAGGAGAGGATGATATCGAATATGAAGAGACCCAGGAGCTCGCGGATATAGCTGCTGCCGATGTCACTGGCTTGCCAATGGAAGAGGGCTGTATCGAAAACGAAGAGAATGAAGAGCTCGAGGATGCACCCACTGATGTCGTTAGTGATATAGGAGATGTGACCCATCCTTTCATTTCGGCGCCAATCCACTGGCACAGACACTTTCCCAACGATTCTCACGAACAAGAAAATCAAAAAAATGCTTGCCACCAAAACAAACTTAATCGATATCCCTTTGGCGACGCGTGGAGAGGTGTATCGCTTTTCTTTTCTCGAAAAGCAGAAGGTATAATTACTTTATATAGCCCCCGAGCCCGCTTAAACGAGTATCAAAGTCAAGTAAATAGCTACCTGGTCACACAGGTAAGGTGTCTCAAGTGAGTAAGCTTTGTGATACTAAAACTCCTAGGAAATGTGCAATGTCTGAATAATCCGTCGCCTGGGAACCAAAGACATCGGCTCTACCACCGGATTGGCGAAGCACCGAGACTTGCTTTTTGCACTTCATCTACGAATTGCATTGATTGAAGAAGCAACGTTGAAATGTAAGGTAATTGGCGTCCTGATGGAAAGTATTGAGCAATCATTGCCTACTTCTTCTAGTATACGAACGGTGCCGGTGCCCTAGGATTCCCGTCTTGATAGTAAGTAGCTTTCGATTACGTAACAAGATCGAGCTAATAATTCGATAATTTAGGGGGCAGAGAAAGACTATTCTTCAGAGGGTGTCGACGGTTGCAGCTTCAATTTCACCAGTTATCAGAACGAGAACGAAATCATTCTGTTATTACTGGTTCGAGTGACGATTATACCGTCTCTTTGGACAGGAGAATGGATGGATATTTTTAGTTTATCGAGGTTGTGGCGTGCTCAAAATATTTACTTCTGATGAATTATCTCGCAAGCATCATGAAGACGGCACCCGCATAAAGACTCGTGAACTTGTAGAGCTCACTATCATCGGCATGCCGCGCGCTATTAAAACAACTCGGTAAATGATCTAGGAGATTATCGATAAATAAGCCCGTCTTGCATCTCTTTCCCTGTCGATCATTTTAATGAGCGATGCTAATGTTGGAAACACTGCAGGCCAACGCTCCTCATCCTTCTCGCGACGTCGGCGGTTCTGGAGACTTCCAAGCTCAATCCACCAACTTTACCGGAGGTGGTGATGTGACAGCTTCGGAGGTGGAGACAATTGGAACAATCATCCTGCATGGGGCGACAAGAGCTAACCACAACACCACGACAACTTCTTCCACATTACAATCTTTAATTCTGACTACAACGCCTTAATGCGGTAGCTATCAGAGATTGCTGCCCTGGCTGGCAGTATTTCTCTTGCAGAACCTCGCTCCTTCGGAGGTGATTGTCTTCTCGGCGATTTTCTTCTTCGTGGCTCTGCGCTTTCAAAGTAAACAATGCTGCCCCCTCAGTGGACCTTCTGCAACAATTGCTCTCGCACCTCCTTTCGCGATTCTGCTCTTCACCTCTGAAAATAGCAAGACCTTGATCATCAGCAAGCAAACAACTCAGATCTTAGCGTGCAATCTTCAAGTCGCGGTCTCTTTGGTTCGATCAAAGAAGCGCAACAAGTGAACTATTTGCAATCATTTTCTAATGACGATGCTTGATGATGATAGCTCGAAGTGTCTGATAAGTGAGGCCATGAACTCCATTTGTTATAGTCGCACCCGAAGCAACTCTCGTGGTCATCCGTTCAACTGTTGGAGGCGCCGGAGCTGGTGTGGAAGGCGTCCTTCGAGGCGTCGATGCTGCAAGAATGACTGATGATTTTTGCGAGTTACTTGCAGGCTTTACTTATTCGGCAGGCTCTGGTGCAACTGGAAATGTTTCAAGTCGACTCGAGAGTTTTATTTCTCGCAAATGAATTCTTCGCGGTGGTGTTGTTGATATCTATAGCATTAATAGGCCTTGTTTAGTCGTCCTCAGAATTTACCACTTTTGGCTCGTTGACTTTTGGCTCCTTAAGTAGGGCTTCCACTAGAGGAGTTTCCTCTTCCTCAGATGTCGGAACATTAATAACTTTGTCCTCGTCCTCGACGGCATCTTGGACAACCTTACTGGCTTTCCTTCGTCAGTCGATTAGTCGTTTCCTCCCCATCATTCACACTCGACTCAGCTTCAGCTTGAATCATTGGGTAGTTGTTGATCATCGGCATTAGTAGCAACTTAATCTTCCATCACACGGTCCTCAGCACCGATGCGCAGCTTCTCTATACTTAGCAGCATGGTCTTTGTGTTCGTCCCATTTCTCGGCGAGCGGAACTTCCTTGGGCCGAGCAGCTTTAGCACGTTCCTGTGCTTGAGCTTCCACTTCTCGCATTCTGATCTCCTCCTCCATCTTGTGACAACTTAACTTCTTATCCGAGGATCGAGGGGGAGGACTTCGATACCGGTCGTTGAAGTCGTCTTCGACGTAAGCACCGCTCCTTGACCCTGCACGTTCTCCTCTGCACCTCTCCTTTTCTCCTTTTTTCCTTTTCTCTTGACTTTTCCTTCTTGGCGTATGCCGACCGCTTGCTCTCCTTCTCTTGTTTTCACTTGTTACACAGTCGAGTCCTTTGAGAAGATGCGCCGCTGGCGATCCCATAGAATTGAAGAGATTGAACGTGTTCTGTTCCATGGGTTTCAATACGCCTTTCCAAGAGAGTTCTCCTACAAGGAAATAATTTCTATCAATATCGCGCAGTCACAGCTAGGTAAATGTTACGCACTTTAAAGCCTATTCCAGGCCATCAACTACAAGCACCCCGCCTCACTTCCGGATGCAAACTGACGCCGAATGGAAGTATCGTCAGAGCTATCAGTGGATGCATCTGCAGGCGCCGCAGAGCGAACTGCTTAGGTGCATATAATCGTGGTACGACTGGCTACGTGAGATTTCACTGAGCGACATAGTAAGTCTCCTCCTTACAAAGCGGACAGTATGTTTGACCATGGTGATAAGCCTGTCTCGATCAAATTCATTCTTTTTCGGCCATTCTCTCACACTCCTCACTCTCCCTCGTGGTTTGATGAAATACATGCAACGTGCATGTAGGCACATGGGGTGAAATGCCAGGATTGATGGTTGTTTCTCAACAGGGAGTGCGGGACGTGACAAACCCCCAAATTAAATGGGCCATCACGGCTAATAGGGCATCTGCTAAATACTAATTCATCCGGAGCGACGTTAATCAGTATGCAACGCCGTCTTAAAGATCCGCTAAAATGATCCATCAAACCCGCCGCACACTTCGGTCACCTTCGCACGACCAGTCTTCCAATACCCATCGATAGGCAGTTGCACCTTTGAACCCCTTATCGTGATACATCCCATCGCAGAGAGCCGCCGCTTCGAGGACATGTCGGAGGTAGATCGTTCCACGGGGGAATGTTGGTCGACAGGCCTCGGCAGGAGCATTCTTCTGTGGATGGATCGACGGCCGTTAGCTCTTGAAGCGGTAGGAGGTTTGATTCTAGCGTAACCCTAGATGAGGCAGAGGACTATGCTAGATAGCGGTGTGTCGGGTCCGTCTCATTTCGATAACATGCTCCCTCTTTCGGAACAGATATAGACTACGCGGCTGATAACGAAAAGAGCGGTCTGTCTTCGGGGCTCAAAAAGAAGTTGCCTAATACTCGTGTTTTGAGCAGACCTAGAGGTGGAGCCTCTTCAAGAGAGCGTTAGCAACCACAGCCCAATAGCGAACTGGTGAGGTTGCAAGATCCTTTGCCAATTCGTCCTCCTCCACGTCATACCGCCGCCGAGTTCGCGTCTTTAACAGCTGCAATGGAATTTTCATAAGGAATAGAGAATTTATACGGAGCATCTCCTTCTCGATCTCGGACACAAAGAAACGTGTTGGCTCTAGGCACATCATCTGGCCCGCTCATTGATTCGCGTGAGGCTTCTCAGAAATCGCATGATCCCAAGCCCCTTAACGGCTGCCTGAATTTGTGCTTTTAACACGTCCTCGACCTTCGATGACCAGGTGTGGCTTTCGACGCCTTTTGAGTATCTGCCCTCAAGCAACTTCTTCAAGAAACAGTTGCAACATTGGGAACATTGTCAACATATGCAGCGGCCAGTCAAAAACCTTGTCACCTTTCGAAGGCAGCTCCCAAAAGAGCTCTCGATCAGAAGAGGAGCGAAATTTAGTTTTTTGCCCCTCGTTCGTATCAAAACCTTGCCACTTTAGTCCCTTCATCGAGACGAATTACTACCGGTACTGTCGTTCGATATGTCGATTTGATATTTGTGACCATTAAGATGCATGATGTCCATGATCTTATTGAATAAGTGCTCGAGTTTTGCGCAATGTGGAAGTTGAACTGATTGAGGACTCGGGGTCAATGCAATTCTGGAAACAGTTTCCATCTTAGTAACCATTGGCCGCTGCCTGGAACTCCGGTCAGCTTGGACGCTGAGTCCTTATGCCGATCTCCAGGGGGGAATATGCAACGCTTCGTAATTAGATCTAACAAACATTTCTGCGGTTGTTCTTAGCTGTACTAGGTTGCGCCTTGCGAAGATAGTTATGCAAGAGCGGAGGAAGGCAAATAGAATAGTAGGCTCCCAAGTAACAAGACGGTCGCATTCCGACTAGTGTCCTTGACCAAGGTCCTCGAACCATTTACTTGTGAAGGCTTTGTGATCTGCTATGCAGGGGGGGGGGGAGGAGGCTGACAGCAATTTGC
>Ga0302325_10002839_pt1 | contig 41667 bp, 50 predicted proteins | sample Palsa_T0_2_FD_201948 | JGI IMG/M metagenome (GOLD analysis project Ga0302325, IMG submission 201948) | Peat permafrost microbial communities from Stordalen Mire near Abisko, Sweden - Palsa_T0_2 | ecosystem: Environmental > Terrestrial > Soil > Palsa > Peat permafrost | place: Sweden: Abisko...
TATACCGCAAACGCGGTTCCGAACTGTTTGGGAGGAAAGGTGTCCTTCAAGATCGATTGCGACACCGGTTGCAGGCCGCCGCCGGCCGCTCCTTGCATGACGCGAAACAAGACGAGCATCCCGAGCGAAGACGCCATGCCGCACAGAAAAGAACTCACTGTGAAGAGCACCACCGACGCCATATAGTAGCGCTTGCGTCCGAACCGTATCGAAAGCCATCCGCTGATCGGCAGGACGACTGCGTTTGCGACCAGGTACGAGGTCAGCACCCAGCTCGCATCAGTAAGGCTGGACGACAGTCCTCCCGCCATGTAGGGCAGCGCTACGTTGGCGATGCTGGTGTCGAGAACCTCCATGAATGCGGCGATTGAGACGACCGCCGCGATAATCCACGGATTGATCAGAGGCTTTGCGGGAGTTGCGGACGAAGCCTGCCCGGCGATGTTTTTTGGCGATGCGGCCATCGCTTACCAAAAGGTCTCCGGCTGGCCCGTCACCCATACTGACGATTCCACGGACATCCCCGGTCTCAGTCGATGGCCCGCGTCCTCTCCGGAGTAAAGCCGAATCCGCACCGGCAATCGCTGCACAACCTTGACGTAGTTGCCGGTGGCATTTTCGGGGGGTAGCAGGCTCTCCACTTCGCCGGTCGCCCCCGGCAGGCCTTCGACGTAGCCCTTGTAGTCGCTTCCGGTGGTATCGACATGAACGGTTACAGGTTGGCCACGATGCATTCGGCGCAACTGCGTCTCGCGAAAATCAGCAGTAATCCAGATGTCGTTAAGGGGTACTATCGAGAGCAATTGTTCAGCGGGTTGCAGCCGCTGACCCATTTCAACGGTCTTGTCGTCGACGACCCCAGCTGCCGGCGCGACTATCTGCGTATAACTCAGGTTGAGCTCCGCCTGATCCAGGGAGGCCTGCGCGGCCTGCACCGCGGCCTCGTCCTGGCCAATGGTCTCCGCCGCCGACGCGCTAGCCGCGCGATCCGACTTGACCCCAGCCGCGTCGACCCGGCCTGTCATGACGAATTCGTCATTGGTCTCGCGCGCAATCACGCCCTGTTGCAGGAGTTCTCCATACCGCCCCACATCCACTTGTGCTTTGGCATTGGTCGCGACGGTCGCGGCGAGATCGGCGTTCCGGAGGGTGTGGTTCTGTTGCGCCGCCTTCACGGCCTGTTTAGCCTGGGCGAGGTTGGCTGCGGCACTTTCAACCGCGACCTGGTAATCGCGCGGATCGAGATCGACCAACGCCTGCCCCTTTGCCACCTGAGCGGTGTTCTCAACATAGACGTGGACGACCGTGCCATCGATGCGCGCGCTTATCGGATCGAGATGTCCATCGATCTCGGCGTCGTCGGTCGATTCGTACGACTGCAGATAGTTCCAGAAGCGCAGGCCGACGACGCACAATAACACGGTCGCGACCAGCGCCAGTCCCAGTCTGACGGGATGCCGGCGGAGAGCACCAATGTAGTCATGGGGAGCGCTTGCGGGGGCGTCGTCCCCTTCCTTCTTCTTATCTTTCTCTTTATCGGAGGCGTCCTTATCGTTCGACGCGGGGGATCGCTGCAGAGCTTGTTGCTGATCCCGCAAGCGCTCCACTTCAAGCCGCAGCTGTCCAACTTCCTCGTAAAGACCGTTTTGCCCCGGCGGCGCCGGAGGCTCAGTCCCGCGTGCTGCGTCATGATCCGGCAGCGCCCCGTTTGCAACCTGCTCGGTATCGGTGGGGTGTCCATTCTTATACATTGCGGAAGTCCTATGCGGATCTGCACTCATCTGCTTACTGCATCCGCAGACTGCGAATCAGAAGCTCGAGCAGCCTGTTTAGTCGTTCGTCCGTTCCGGGCTGACCGCCTATTTTCAAAGAGTGACCTATTGCGGCGCACCTGTTGGTACAAAAAGCGCCCTGGAGTCTCACCGTAGCAGGATGCGGTGTTCGGCTCATTCCGCGATCGCAACTATTGGTTATCCAGATTACAAATCGTTCTTTTGATTCTTGATGGAGTCGCACGCATGCTCTCTTCGGGCGTTCACGAAGGTAGTTAAGACTCCGCGGAAGTTCGGTCCGTGGTTCGAATTTGAACTGAACCAACCGAGACAGTGAGCGAATCGCGATTGTCACTGCTCGAACTATGTCCGACTTTGGGTCGAAGAATCGAGCGGCACGCTGGTGCGCGTATCTTTTTCTCCACAAGAATATCCCCAACCTGGTAGGAGCCTCTCAGCCGCGAGTCACGGAGACATCTGGCGCGATTGGAGCGCGAAAAGTTCGTAACTCGCCAGGGACGACAAATGGTCGTGCAGGTTTCAGGGCTTCAGAAATCAATCGGACACGCACTCGGTTAGCAGCTCAATTTGCGTCACGAACGTTAAGAATCGTTCCTCTCGTAACGTGCCTGAGGTGGCGTCAACTCGCAGAAGTACTAGATTGAACGTCGTCGGTCTCTCCTTCCCCAGAAATCGATGGCACGCTTGGCGACATACCCCTCATGGTGAAGTCAACGCGTGCCTTTCTTTCTGAATATTCTTATTGATGTGTATTTGCGCTGACACTTAGCGGGAAGAATTCCCAAGAGTGCCTTTCTGGCGTTTGGGCACTCTCAACGAAGCCGTCGGACGAAGTGGAGGTCGAGGCCGGATAGTGGAGCGCCGACCTCATGCATTGCCCCACCCGTTATAAGGGATCCGAGGTCGATGGCGACAAATCCGATGCTATTAATCAACTCGATCACCAGCTGTTTGGCTTCGGTGTCGTCGCCGGATGTGAAGACGACGGTACTGGGCTTGTTCGGCGAGAAGTCCTGTATCCATTCCATCGGAATGTTACTGATCGATTTGACAAGCCTTGCGCCAACTGCCTCCTCAGCAACAATCTCGCTAGACGTGCGCCCTTTCAATGCGGCGCGCGATCTGGTGACCCCCGCCAGACTGATATCGGGTTTAGGATCCATATGCGCGTTAGTCGCATCGATCAGAATTCGGCCCTGCCAATCGATACCTTTCAGCGCTTCAGGCATTTTCACCCAATTCGTAGCGAGAATAACAACGTCGCACTCGGCAGCCTGATGTTTCGTGCCGGCGATTGCGTTGGGACCGAGCTCAGCGATAAAACGAGTCAGTGTCTCCGGACCTCTGGAATTGGATACGACCACGGTGTGACCAGCGGCTATCAAGTGACGGCCAAACGTACGCGCTACTGTACCAGCACCTATAAATCCTATTTTCATGACGAATCTCCTTTTCGACAGTTTTTGTCCTATTTGTTTTAGGCGTCAGCCTTATCCCAAGATTGAAAGGAAATTCGGTTGCCCATTGGACGCACGGAGACCAATGTCGACCGACAGAATCACTCCTTGATAAAAACGGGGTCCTCACTTGCGAGAAATGCAATCACACCCACGATATCATCTGGTGTGGCTTCCCGGCCGACTGTAAGGCGGTCAAGAAAGGCGGCCTTCGCGGCTTCATTTTTCTCAAGAAAAGCAGTGGCCTGAGTGGAGGTGAAACTAGGTGCCACGGCGTTGTTCCGCACGCCACGCGGCGGTACCTAAGCGCTGAGGAGCGTGCGAGAGATCATGGTTGAATGCCAAGTGGATCACGCCGTCCGCCTTGGCCGCTCCCTCTCGCAGGCTGTCGAGATCCTCCATGTTGCCATGTTGCGCCTCAGCGCCCGCCGCTCGGAGCGCCGCGGCACCAGCATCCGACCCGTGTCAGCCCCAACACACTGTGTCCTGCCTGAATCGACTCCGGTACCAAGAGCCGAACCGATGAATCCTGTTGCTCCGGTCACAAAAATATGCGAAATGCTTTTTCCTTTACGGGACGCAAACAAAAAGCCAATCGGGACCAGTGCACCCGGTAGGGCTTTAGTCCTATCTGAACTCAGCCTTGTCCGAGGAGCTTGAGGAAATTCGGTTGCCCGTTGGACGCATGGAGACCCCCGTCGACCGACAGAATCACTCCATTGACAAAGACGGCGTCCTCACTTGCGAGAAATGCAATCACACCCGCGATATCATCTGGTGTGGCTTCCCGGCCGATCGGGAGGCGGTCAAGAAAGGCTGCCTTCGCGGCCTCATTTTTCTCAAGAAAAGCAGTGGCCTCACTGGAGGTGAAACTAGGTGCCACGGCGTTGATCCGCACGCCACGCGAGCCGTACTCGAGTGCCAAGGCGCGCGTGAAATTCGTCACGGCGCCCTTCGCCGCATTATAAGCACTCATCCCCCAATCTCCGCCTAGACCCGACGTGGAGGAGAGATTGACGATGGAACCCTTTGTCTTCAAGAGATGAGGTAACGCTTCGCGGGCACCGAAAAAGACGCCATCCAGGTCAGTTCCCATTGTCTTCCGCCAATCCTCAGTAGTGGTCTGTGCGAAAGGGCCAAAGATCGCGAACCCCGCGTTGTTGACCAACACATCCAGCTTCCCAAACTTGGTGACGGTGTCATCCACAAGACGCTTCACGTACGCCTCATCCGACACATCTCCAGGGTGAACAAGTGACTTTGCTGCATCAAAGCCTGCGATGGTTTCGTGCAACTTGTGTTCACGCCGTCCATTGACGACGACGAATGCGCCTTCCTGCAGAAAGCGGCGCGCTGTCCCTGCGCCAATACCGGAGCCCGCCCCTGTGACGATAACGACTTTTCCTTCGAATCGATTCATGATTTCCTCCTATGAAGCTTATGGATGCTCTGACCGCGCTTTTAACTTGATGAAGCCGCTCCCACAGAAGCCGCGGACAAAGTGAAATCGAGACCGGGAAATTCTCTCCTGACACTCTGGAGTTCGACTGGAGTGAAGCCAAGCTGAGTTGCCACGGCCGCTACAGTTGCGCTGTCGTCCGCATCATTGCTTGATACGAAGACCACCTGTCGCTGCCGATTCAGGGCCGGATTTGCTCTTAGCTGTTCAGCATGCAACTGATTGAACGCCTTGACTACTGATAGGTGAAATTGGTCCACTATTTTTGAGATCGGCGCGAGCTGCAAAACGTCACGTAATAACTGGCGTCGTCGGTAAAATCGTCCGCCGCCTCAAGTCGGCCCTGCCTTCCTTCAGTTTTAAAAGTTTCCGCAGTGCTCAAGTGGCCGGCTGGGTTAGGAGCGTTCACCGAAAATGCGGGCGTACGTCTGTTGAGTCGCTGCTGCTTGTTCCTGCGCTTTTCGTCTCTCCTCCGGCGTGGCCATTTCCGAGATCATCTTGCGCTCCAGCGATCCCATCTTCAAGCGAAAGTTCGGCGCTGCGGTTAACCAGTGTCTTTGCTGTTTTGAGCGCATAGGCAGCGCGTTCGACATAAACACCTGCAATTTCCGCACACACACTCATCAGCTCTGCAGCCGGCGCGACGCGGTTTACCAATCCGGCGCGAAGCGCCTCTGCCGCAGTCCACGGAAGACCACTGAAGATCATTTCTTTGGCGATTCCCGTTCCAACCAGACGCGGCAGCCGCTGAGTCCCGCCGCCTGCAGGGAGAGCGCCGAAACGAATCTCGGGGAGGCCGATAGTCGCGGACTCGGAGATCACCCTGATGTCACAGGCCAGAGCGATCTCGAACCCACCACCCATCGCAGCGCCGTTTATTGCGGCGATCACCGGCACCCGCGACCGCTCGATGGCGCCGAACAGATCGAGCCCCCGGCGTCACGAAATCTCCGTCTTTCTGAGGCTCTGCCCCGGTAGCGGTGCGCCGGCGAGTACGTTCGGCAAGATCACGCAAATCGGCGCCGCCACAGAAATGTCTGCCGGCTCCGGTGACGACGACGACGCGGAACTCGGGTTCGGCTTCGACCCGCTCCATCGCTTGAACCACATCCTTCATTAACTGCAAGCTGATGGTGTTTGCGCGGTCGGGGCGGTTCAGAGAGAGGTAGCCGACGCCTTCTTTGAGTTCCAGAATTATCGTCTCGTAGTTCATTGAAGAGACCTCCAGCGAAATGGTTGCTGAGATGGTAGTTGGCGCACGGTTTGTCAAATCGATATCAATCAGCCGAGTTTCACCAAATTCTGAGACAAAAGAGCGCCAGGGCGGCCGCCCAAAACGTGAAGGGGTACGCCGCCTTGATCGAGCCTTCCGAGTTCGATTGGAGCGAAGCCAAGCTTAGTCGCAACGGCCACAACAGCTGCGCTAGCGTCCGCATCGTTGCTTGATACGAAGACCGCCTGTCGCTGCCCCTTTGCGGCCGGATTGGTTCCCAGCTGTTTCGCAGGAAGTGATTGAAGGCCTTGACTACGCGCGCGCCGACAAATGCCTTCGACACAACTTCGGAAGACAGTAGCCCTCCTAACTCTTCCTGCTCCACCGGAGAAAGATCAAGGGTATTCGTGACGTCGACAACGATCGTGCCGTTCCACTGCTTGAATTGCTTCGCTACGTCCTTGTGAGCGGGAAAGGGTACAGCAAGGAAGATCATCTCAGCCTTACAAGCGTCTTGAATGGATTGGGGAACGACGCTTCGACCGAGCTCTTTCGTCAAAGACGCAAGCGCCTCCGGTCCACGAGTGTTTGCAATTGCGACTTCGATGCTTTCACGTGCGAAGGTGCGCGCGAGTGCGGTACCGATCTTGCCGGAACCTATAATAGCGTATTTGATAAAGAATCTCCAAATCTCTAACCACATGCTGAACTGTTGAGGGTTGATAGGAAGCAGTGCCGAGCGTACCAAGCCGCAAATCATCGAATGGAAAGCAAGCAGCCGGATTTGACTTAGAGCATGCCGTTGTTGTTCTTCCATTGCTCCTCAGGCGGAATCTTTTCGGGGAATCCCCAGTGCTCAACGATCTTCTCGTCTTTAACTCGATACAGGTTGATGTAGACGCAAGGCTCGCCCTCAACCGTTCCCATGACAGCTATGAAAACAAAATTTCTCTCTCCCAGCAGGAAGACTACCTCGTCGATGCTTCTGTGTTGCATGAGTATTCCCAGGTCATGGAGGAACGCCGCGACTCCATCGCGGACACTAGGCTCGTGGCGGACGCTATAATCTCCGGAAAAGTATTGCAGGATCCTACTGTGGTCTCCTGAGATGTGGACCGTCTCATAGTAATCCCGGAGAATCGACTTGTTCTTCTCTGTGTTCTCTGAGAGATTTGCCTGAGTTGGCCCGTCGGGGGTGTGCCCACTCTCATTGGGCAGCTGCTTTCGCCGAAAAGACCCAGTGCTCGACGATCAGACCGTCCTCAAATCTGAAGACGTCGAAGAATGTGTTCTGACCGAGGATGAGTCCATCTTCCTGAGTGAAGACGTAGTGGCCGTCCTGGAAGGCGCGCACCACCTTCAGATGACGGTCTTCCCTCGACAATCGATTGATGTACCCCCTCAACCCGACAACGTCGCCGGTAGAGCGCGGGTTGTGCTCTATGTATTTCTTCGGGTTGACGTGCCTGGTTGCAAGGTCTGCGTCCCCTGAATCGATGCCCTGAAGCACAGTCAATACTTTCTCAACGTCACTCTTTGCCAGTGCCAAATCTCCTCCCTGCAGCTAGTGACCATGCGGGAGCGGCGGCTCCTAGAAACCTATGCCTGCGTCGCAGGCTTCGCGCTGACTTCCTAGGCGAACCACCCCGCTTCCTCAAACGTCAACCGAGGATTCCGCTGGTAAGGCGTGCCGGGTTTTCTGTATCCAAGACAGCAGATGAAATTGGATTGGATTCGAGTACCCGCAAAAAACTTCCGATCGACACCCGGATTGTCGAACCCAGACATGGGCCCGCAGTCGAGACCCAGAGCGCGCGCCGCGATAATGAGGTAAGCACCTTGCAGGCTGCTGTTGCGCATTGCTGTCACTTCAGCGACCCCTGGTTGCTGAAAGAACTGGCGCATCATCTCTGCTTGCGCCGGAAACAACTTCGGCATGGTCTCCGGGAACGCAAGGTCGTAACCGATAATCACTGTGACGGGAGCTGCCGGGATTTTGGAGCGATTGGCATCCATCGCAAGCGCCGCCAACTCCGCTTTGCCATCGGCAGTTCTCACCCACACAAATCTCGCCGGACAGCAATTGGCCGACGTTGGCCCCCATTTCAGAAGATCGTAAAGCTCGCGCACCATCTGCTCATCGACGGGTTTCTCGCTCCATTCGTTGTACGTCCTCGCTTCGTCGAACAATTGATCGAGCGCTGAACGTTGAATCGTATTTGACACAATAAAACTCCTGACAAAACTATCTTTCTCGCCAGGGAACCCGTGATCTCCCCTTCACCAACTCCCAAGGCTTAATTCTGTTTTCATCGAGCGCATGACTGAGCAGTTTCTCGCTGACGCCTTTGTCTCCCTGAGAAAAGAAGGGTTCCTTGGTCTTCGACTGGACTACCCGTCGTTCTATGCCACCTTTCGAAGGGAAAGTCGCGGGGCCGAACCCGGCAAGGCTTCGCCCAGTCATTTCGCGGGCTTGCTAGCTGGAAGAAACTCGCGGGTGGAATGCACCTCGGGCAACTCGCATGTATTTATCTTCAAGGTTGGTTTGTTCGCTCGCCCACATTGTTGAGCCTAGTAAGTTCATACCAGAACGATCGGGATGGGTGTGCGCGGAAAAGAGAGAAAAGCTGTCGAGAAATTGCGGTTTTGTCAAAAGGAGGTTACCGCGAATCGACCCCATTGATCGGATCGATCGAGACTATCAGGCGCAATTTCAAGGCCTTTCTTCGAGAGTCAGCTTTGTTGCAAATCATGCTCGACTTTTTTTGGAGAAGATTGGAAGAGTTCTTCGCCTGGCTCTGTATTCGCTGGGATTCTGTGCGAAGTGGCGCCGAAATGAAGCCGTAAAATGGGATGGACTCTGAAATCCGCATGTCAAAGTGATTTCAAGAACGCTCTTGTCGGTGTCGCGAAGCATTCCAGCGGCAGCCTCCATTCTTAGGTGCTGCACGTGGCGATGGGGTGTTGCGCCGACAGATTTACTGAACACCCTGACGAAATGGAACTTACTCACCGCTGCTTCCTCGGCGAGGACGTCAAGTGACAAGCGTTCATCCAGGTGTGCCTCTATGTACTCCAGAACCCGTACAATGCGACGATCAGAGATCTGTTCATGAGCTAACGATTGGTGCCAATGCGAACTCGCGGATGGGCCGAGCAGCAAGTGGGCGGCGATCCATTGCGCGGCAGATTGTGCGTAGAAGTCCGGAAGTCCGGCCTGAATGGCCGAAACCGCGACGGGGCTGAAGTTGTTCAGAACGGGATCGTCAAGAAAGGGCGCATCCGGGAGTTGATTTTGTCGAGCGCCGTATTTTTTCGGGATCGCGCTTGCGACAGAGTCAACCGTATCTTGAGATAGAGATAGGTGCATAGCCATGAGCGACTGTTGATTCTTGAGATTCCAACGCAAATGGCGTGTGCTTCCCGGTGGATAATGAAGCCCATCCCTTTGCCATAATGAGTTCCCCTCCACCTTCCCTGAGAAGACTGCTGTATAAACGCGGTTTTGTTTAAGAACAGCGCCATTCGCGGATCAGGAGTTGCGAGGGTCTCAAAGGCGTCTATCGAGGCGGCAAATTCGGTAATGTTCACGAGAAGTGACGTCCAGCCCAATCCCTTGCTCGTCAGTAACGTTTTTCCTGGGCAAGACCCGGCCGCCCGGATTGTAGCCTCTGCAAGGCCGTTCATCTAAATATCCTCTCCACCATCTGTCGCCAGGTTACGTTTCTGGACCAAACAGCGCTTTCCGACGTCCGCTGAGGTTAAACTGGAGCCCCGATTCAGAGAAGCGCAGGAACAACGCATTCGCAACCAGATTGCACCACGAATGTGACAACGCAATTCTCGTATCACTGCCAGAAACTGCATTTTCTACAAGGAACGCCAGGCGTGCCCGCTTACTTGCAGAAGTTCGTCCGCCTGTTGCGGCCCCGAACTTCCAGCCGCATACACCGGCAAATGCGCGCCGCGTTTCCCCTCCCAATAATCTAACAGCGGCTGTACCATTTGCCAGCCTGCCTCCACGAATGCCGAGCTTTGAAACAATATGCAGTTTCCGGACATCGCATCGTACAATAGGCGTTCATACCCTTTTGCCTGATCGCCATAAGGGCCCGCCGAGAATTGATACCCCATGTCCGCGACGGTGACGTGCGTTCCCATGCCTGGTGCCTTGGTGCCGATGGTCCAGTGAATGCCGGGGGTTGGCTTTAGGCTAAATACACAATCATTAACGACTTGATGGTGTTGCAAGGCCTTCGTCAGTAGCCGAGCGGGCGGCTGTCGGAATATCACCGCAATCTCGGTCAATCCTCTGGAGAGGCACTTACCAGTGCGCAGGAAAAACGGCACTCCCGACCAACGCCAATTATCAATTTCCACCTTCATGGCAACAAATGTTTCGGTGCGCGAGTGTATCGCGACGCCTGATTCCTTGCGGTAGGGCTTTACCCGTTTTCCCTCGATTGTTCCGGCGCCGTATTGCGCACGCACTGAATACTTCGGTGCCTCGGAAGGTTTTATCCGTCGCACGGATTCGAGCAATTCCACTTGTTTGTCGCGAAAATGTTTTGAGTCGAAGGAAACCGGCGCCTCCATGGCAATTAGTGAGAGCAGTTCCGCTAAATGGTTCGGCGCCATGTCGCGTAAAGCACCTGATTTCTCGTAAAATTGCGCACGGCCCTCGAGACCAACTGTTTCAGCTGCCGTAATTTGAACACTGTCAATTATGGATCGATTCCATAACGGCTCAACTATGGAGTTGCAAAAGCGGAATACCGCTAAGTCCTGAACCGCATCTTTGCCTGCGAAATGATCGATGCGGTAAATCTGATCCTCCCGAAGGTGCTTGCGCAATTCGACGTTCAAGTTGCGTGCCGACGAAAGATCGTTTCCGAACGGCTTCTCGACAACTAGCCGTCGAAAGGAATTTCCGAATTCCCTAAACAAGCCCGCGCGGGCGAGCTGCTGGCTAATAGATGATGTGAAATTTGGGGCCATAGCGAGGTAGAAGAGACAACTGCCGCCCTGTGTACCCTTCCCGATTTGTTTGATCCGTTCACGAATCCCGTCAAAAGAGGCCGTCTGCTCGAAATTCGCGGGCTGATAATAGGTTCTATCCACTAGCCAACGAAGCGTACGAGGATCCGGCTTTTTGCCCAAAAATGTTTTCAGCGACTTGGTGATATACTCGCGCAATATCGTGTCAGTCCAGGGTTTACGGCCGATTCCTAACAGACGGAAGCCCTCGCTCAAGGTGTTTGTGGTTGCAAGGTTAAAGATCGACGGGAGAAGCAGACGCTTGGCAAGATCTCCAGTCACACCAAATACAGCCATTACGCATGACGGGACCGCCCTCGGCAAAGATTCGCTTTTTTCAATCATCACCATTGTCTTCCTGCCGCAGTGGATGGGGAAAAGCGTGCGGGAATTACGACCGATCGTAAAATGAATAAAACTCTTAACATTTGAAGCGCCTTCCTTTGCGGTATACACATGAAGCCGCGCATGGGGCCGATTACCCGACAGATTTCTCCGAATCGCCAGAGCTCACGAGGGCTCCGATCGGTTCGCGCTGAAGAATCCCCGGCTGGGCCCTTCATCCGACGGCAGCGCCAACCGAACAGCTGCAACCCACTCCTTGAGATACCGTCTGATCGCCCCGATGGTCATTGTAATCCGTCATCGCGAATCAGTGTCGGTCCTTTTCCTTTCGGATTGATCACAAGGAAGGGTGCCTCGTACCTTGAATTTATATAGGAACGTATTGTTTACGCCACCGCACGGACGACTCGGAGGTACATCTTCGCCGAGTACGCGGCGCTCCTCTCTTCGCTTGAGCAACCGGTCAATATTTGTCAGTTGGGATTCGACGCTTCGTGAGACGGCGCGGTGGAATCACGCAACGCGCTGCTGGTGTCATTGCAGGCAGAGGTCGCAGAGAACTACTTTCAGTTGCGCGCTAACCAGATTCTGCGTGATTTCGCTCGAACTCGTCTCCGCTCAGCGCGATATCGGCGAGCTCACTCGCAATCGACGGCAGCATGGGCTTGCCAATGCGGGCGATGTGCAATCCGCACAAGCCCAACTCGCGACTCTTCAATCGGTCAAGACAGTCGATTAGAATAGCGCGGTAAAGAACAAAGACTCGCCAATCTGCTTCGGGAACGGGTATAGAATCCCCCTGCTATGCCGGAGTTCATGTGTCGACACCACAATCATGAGCGAAGAGTGAAACGTTTTATGCAGAGCTCGATGAGACCCAATCCGATGCCGCAGCGCATGATTGGAGAACACGGCATCATCGGCAATCTTAAGACTGCCGCGCTCGTCGCCTTGGATGGAACGGTCGATTTTATGTGCTGGCCTTCGCTGGACAGCCCAACCGTTTTCGCGGCGTTGCTCGATCCCGAAAAAGGTGGCGAGTTTTCGCTGAGTCCCCAACTCGATAACGTTCGTATAACCCAAATGTATTTGCCGGCGAGCAATGTCCTCATAACTCGGTGGCTCAGCGTCGAGGGTAGCGCGGAGGTCACTGACCTTATGCCCTATCCCAATGCCAAAGGAGAGATTGAGCGCCGCCTAATCCGGTGTGTCGTTGCGACTCGCGGCCGCGTGGACTTCACGCTGCGCTGTCGCCCGCGCTTCGACTACGCTCGCATCGTTCCGGAGACCGCGACCGCAGGGGACGGAGTCATATTTACCGGGATAGGCACGAGTACGGCCTTGCACTTGTCCGGCTGCGTTCCCGTCGTCGCCGGGGAAGGGGAAGCCACGGCGCGGTTCACGTTGAATCAGGGCGATAAAGTGTATTTCGTTTTGCGCGACGTAGGAGACCGCGAATATCATCGCGAGGAAATCGAGGCGTGCGTGCGTGCCACAATCGACGGTTGGCAAGCGTGGGCCAGGCGCTCCAGTTACGTGGGGCGTTGGCGGGAGCAGGTCACACGATCCGCGCTTGCGCTGAAGCTGCTCGTCTCTCACGAGCATGGTTCGATAGCTGCGGCGGCAACTTTCGGGCTGCCGGAAGCTTCCGGTGCTGGGCGCAACTGGGACTATCGGGCCACCTGGATTCGCGATGCCTCATTCACGGTGTACGCCTTCATACGTCTGGGATACATCAACGAAGTTGAGAGGTTTCGCGAATGGGGCGCAGGCCTCTGCTCAGCCGATCCTGGCAAGACTCTGAATGTCATGTACTCGCTCGATGGTACTCAAGCTGCCGATGAGACGGAACTCGATCATCTCTCGGGCTATGGCGGTGCACGGCCGGTGAGGATCGGCAACGCAGCGCATAATCAGACGCAACTCGACATCTACGGTGAATTACTGGATAGCGTGTATCTGGCCAATAAATACGGTACTGCCATCAGCCACAATCACTGGTCGCGTCTGAGTACCGCCATAGAATATGTCATCGGGCGCTGGGAAGCAGCCGATGCCGGCATTTGGGAAATCCGCGCCGAGCCAAGGCATTTTCTCCATTCGAGGATGATGTGCTGGGTAGCGCTCGACCGCGCGATTCGGCTCGCGCAGAAGCGTTCGTTACCGGCGCCCATCGGCCGGTGGTTACAGGAGCGTGACCGCATTAGCCAAGACATTTGGGCAAATTTTCGCCACCCACAAAATGGGCATTTTGTACAGAGTCGCGGCGGCACCGAACTCGACGCTTCGTTGCTCATGCTGCCGCTGGTGAGATTCATGTCGGCGACCGATCCTGTGTGGCTGACCACATTGGACGCGATTCGGGACGAGCTAACCGATAGCGGCTTAGTCACTCGTTACCGGAACAAAGATGGGCTCGAGGGAGGTGAGGGGTCTTTTACGGCATGTACTTTTTGGTACGTGGAATGCCTCGCTCGCGCTGGCCGCCTGGAGGAGGCGCAGCACGCTATGGAAAAAGCATTAGGATTCGCCAATCATCTCGGCCTCTTCTCCGAGGAACTGAGCATCGTCGGTGAACCGCTGGGCAATTTTCCGCAAGCGCTCACGCATTTGGCGATGATCAGCGCTGCTCATTTCCTAGACCGTCGATTATCGAGTTCCTGGCGCGGCGAATGGCAGCCGTAGACCCGAAGCCATGATCGCCTGCAGTAGTGTTGGTGTCGTAGCGGAATCCCCTCGCGCGCATCAGCGCGACGTGATTGCGCATCAGATCGCCAAAAACGCTGCCGCACTGAGGCAACTGTCGCAGCGCTTCCAGCGCCCTATCGGGGCCGGGGGCGAGGAGCGACCGCACGATCGTCGCGCTACCCTTTATCAAGTATTTGGTGCGCAGCTCCACCACTGGATTGCTCGCGCTCGATGAAGTGGGCTACGTGCCACTGGCTGAAGTCGGCGCGGAGTTCCTATTCCAGGTCATTGCCGAACGGGCCGAGAAGGCTGCAGCGATCGTTACTACCAACCTGCCGTTCTCGGAATGGACGCAGGTGATTCCCAATGCACGGCTCTGTAAGGCGTCGATCGATCGCATTACTGACGCGCCTGCATCATCTGCTTTTGACAATGCAGCATGGCCCACTTTGATATTTAGATTTGGCCCACCCTCCGTGTTGTTCATTCGGTCATGTTTGCTACTCGCCGAAGCTAATTTCTGATCAGGGGGAGTGCGAGGGGGATTTTCCCCCTCGCCGTTCCGTTAATCTGATCCGTTGGTCACTGCTACTCGACCTTTGCGTCGCTCCGCGGTTCTGCGAAAGCGGTAGGACTCAGTTCCTGTTTCAATGATTTGAGCGCGGTCCGTGATGCGATCGAGCAACGCTTTGCACAGCCGGGCATTGGGAATCACCTGGGTCCATTCCGAGAAGGGTAGATTGGTGGTCACGATCACCGCGGCTTTCTCGGAGCGCTCAGCGATCACCTGGAACAGGAACTCGGCGCCAACCTCGGCCAGTGGGACGTAACCGACTTCATCGAGCGCGATCAGATCGTAACGCGCCCAACGCGCCAGCGTGCGACCGAGCTGCAACTGATGCTTGACCCCGACCAGTTCGTTGATAAGCGCCGCCGCGGTCGTGAAGCGCACGCGGCGCTTCTGACGGCAGGCCGCTACCGCCAGCCCTGTGAGCAGATGGGTTTTGCCGGTGCCGCTATCACCGATAAAGATGATCGGCTCGGCTTTGGCGAGATAGTCGCCCTTGGCCAGTTCATGGATCTGCTGCGCCGAGATCTTAGGGCACTTGGCGAAGTCGAACTCCTCCAGCGTCTTCATCCGCGGCAGGCGAGCTTCGTGGATGCGCCGCTCGATTAGCCGTTGTTCGCGATCCTCGAGCTCAGCTTGCAGCAGCGCTTCGAGATAACCGAGATGCGTGCGCCGTTCGCGTACTGCCTGCTCGGCGAGTTGCGTGCATTGCGCGGCGATGCTCGGCAGACGCAGCATCTTGCACTGCTGGCGGATGGTGGCGGCTTCCAACGCCGTGCGCTCCGCGTCGTTCATGATGCCACCTTCTGGCCGAGCAGTGCATCGTAATCATTCAGCGAAGGCTGCGGACGCTCGTAGCGCGAAAGCTTACCCAACTCGATAATCGTGCTGCGCGCACGGACGAGATCGGTAGCCTCGGCCAGATGCCGGATTGCCGCCACGTCCGAACATCCAAGCGCGAGCGCTTCTTCGACCGCGGTGCGCAGCCGGCGATGACCGTGGTCCTTAATCAGGCTCAGCACCTGGATCATCTGGCGCGTGCCGCTTTGCTTGCCGTGCCGATCGATCAGTTCGGCGAGCAGCCGATCGTAACTCTCCGGCCATAGCCCGCGCTGACGCCACGCCGCCAACGGCTTCGATCCGATGAGCGCGCCGGGCTTGCCCTCCAGCACGTCGAGGTAGTGTTCGAGATCGAGTACCTGCTGATTGCGCTCGTAACAGCGCTCGTGGCGGGCGAGGCATCGCCCTTCGTTCCAGATCTCGACGCAACTCGGATAGAGCCGGACCTCGACCGTTTTGCCGACATCAACCGGAGCGGAGTAAAGGTTGGTTCGCACTCTAGCGCATCCCAACCCATCTACCCGCGGGAAAGATACATCGGCGAGATCAAAGCCATGCTCGGCGAACGGCAGCAGATGCGTACGTTCTTCGATCATCAGCGCGCCTACCGGCTTGCTGTGGCCAGCGATCTGACGCTGCTCGTCGGCATGACAAGCGCTCAGCAGCTGTCCATTGAGGTCTTCGAGATCGCGCGCTTTCGGTAGCGGCACCCAGTGGTTGCGCCGGAAGTACCCGGCCTCACTCTCGATGCCGCCCTTTTCGTGCGCCTCGTAAGGCGAGCAAAACTCACTCGTAAATCGCCAGTGCGAGCGGAACGCGATGAAACGCGCAGTTTCCTCGCGCCGATAGCCACGCAGGATCTTCTTCACCGCGGCCTTCAGATTGTCGTACCTGAGGATGCGAAAGACGCCCGCAAAATATTGAAACGCGTGCTCGTGGGCTTCGAGGAAGGCTTGCTGCGTGGCGCGATGATAGGCTCGATGGAAGGCCGCCCCGCTGGCCATGCTGCGCATCGAAAATACTTGCAGCGGTACTTGTTCGCCGCTCAGCTCCGCCCACGCCTCGTACCAATCGACCTGGCCTTCTTGTCCGAGTTGATAACTCTGCGGCACACAGGTCGTACGCGTCGTCCATCCCAGCTCCGCTTTGCGCTCGCGTACGTATTGCCGCACCGTCACTTCCGCGACTCTTTGCTCGGGCCGTTCGGCCATGATCCGCTGCCAGACGCGATGCGCGGTGTGGCGTTGCTTACGCGGCGCGCTGCGATCGGCTTCAAGGATGGCGTCGATGAACTCCATCAATGGTCCCATCACCGGTCGTGCCCGTGCGACAGGCTCGCGTTCGGGCGGTTCCGCGCTCATCAGCGCCTGCCGCACCATCCGCCGATGCACGCCGAGCTTGGTCGCGACTCCCTTGATGCTCCCGATTCCGAACTCGTACTCCCTGCGAATTCGCTCGAACAGCTCCACCTTCGCTCTCCTCTCCATCCCCGCCTCCTGCCTCTTATGCAGGATGCTCGGTCAATGGTGGGTGGGCCAATTTACAGCATCGAAGTGGGCCGTTTCAGAGTATCGAAATCAAGCCTGTCCGCCGTCCGCAGAATGTCGAGATCGATGGTCAGTTCGCCGACCTTGCGCTTAAAGCGGTTGAGCTCCGCTTCGCGCAGCGCTTCGTCCTCCTTCGGCCGCGCGCGCAGCGCGTTCTCGGCCCCCAGCAGGAAACGATCACGCCAGTCCTCGACCTCGGCGACTTTCAACCCGTAGCACCGCGCCGCTTCGGCTGCCGTGGTCTCGCCTTTGAGCAAGCTCAGTACCAGTGCCGCACGACGCTTGGCCGTCCAGCGTTGAACCTCTTCTGCCCTTTGCTCGTCTGCCATTTACCACCTCGCGGTCTCTTCGACCCTTGTACTATTGGTGGCTCGATTTCTAAAGGGAGCAAGATACTCGTACCATCATGCCGATGGCGGCGCTGACCCGCGCGAAGGTATAGGTCATACTCGCGATCAGCGCGCGATCGCGCAGGCCCACCAGCGTTGTCGTTTAAATGGAATCGAGCAGCGCGCGGGCTTCGTCACTGGCGAGGTAGGGCGTCTTGCCTTTTCTTACGACATGCCTGGGGCCACGCACGCGTGGGCCGGATTCACATCGATGATGTGGCCGGTCACGAGCCAGTCGAACAGCATGCGCAGCGCAGCCAAATTCTGTTTAACCGTCGGCGGGGCCAATTGTCCCTGCAGATCCTTGATGAAGGCGGCCATATGAAAGGGCCTGACCCCCGTGAGCTCACGGATGCCGTGATCCTCGCACCACTGCGTGAATCGCTCGGTCGCGATGAGATAGGCGCTACGGGTGTTGTCGTTATTGATCTGCGCGGTGAAAAATTCGAGCACGCGCTCGGCCGCTTTAGCAGTCGGCGCGAACAGTCGGTCGGGAACCAGCGCGGCGGCGGGCGTTAGGATGATTTCCTTATCGACCATCGAAGTTAAACCAGTGCATCCATTTTATTTCTGCTCAATATAGAAGTACTGTAAATTCAATAAGTTACCCTCTTCTATCATGAACCATAAAGGTTCGTTGGGCAGCAGAAGACGGTAAACGTTAGCCTCCACAAAGGCCCGCGCAATGGCGTCGGGAAGGTGGTGCACCGCGTCGCCCTCATCGCGATGCGCCTCAATCGTGGATCGCAGTGCTCGCGTACGTTTCCATATTTGTTCGATTTTTTTTGCTCATCGTCTGATTCGTTCCGACCAATAGGTAACTTTGATTCCGATGGAATACTGCCCGGCGTTGGCGGCGTCCATATTATGCGCCGCAAGCGCAAAGCGCAGCGGCGCGATCGCTGGCAACTTCAAACCCTTATAAAATCTCGTAAGAGGGAGAAAAAGGCCTCCGGGCGATCGCGATAAACGCTGTGACCCGCGCCGCCAAAACGCTCCAACCTGACCAGATCCGGTGTGATTGGTGATTGCCGCCGCAATATCCTCCATATCGGCGAGCGGCGTGATCGGATCTCTTCGCCTGCAATGATCAGAGCGGGGCATTTGATTTGATCCAATCGCTTCAATAGATCGAGCTGCAGCAACTCGGGCTCGAAGAACACCAATCGCATCGCGGGATTGCGCACGACTCGAGCATAGAAGCCCTGGGGCGGTGTCTCGCGCGTATAAGGCAGCACATAGCGCTCTCATAATCGGCCCGCGAGCTGAGCACTTCGGATAAGCCCTACATCAAAAATTCTTCCAACACTTTAATATTGATGCAGGGCAGGGCGATGAGCATTGCAATAGGCTGACGACCACGCGTTAATACTTTCGGCGCGCTCCCGGGCGCGCCTTGCTGAGCGCTTCATTAGGAACCGCTCGCGCCGGGTAACTTTGCCTTTCCCGTTCCACGCCATCGACGCGAACGTCCGCTGATTACCCATCCCCGTACCTCCACACCCGCCTATACTACTTACGGTTTATACCAAACCGAAATACTTGTGCAGAGATTCCCTAACGCGCTGGCGGCCGATCTGAATGCGCAAGGAATCGAGCGTAGAGTCGAATCCGACTCACGAGTACGAGATCCATCGGAGATTAATCTATTGGTTGGATTAACGCCGATTTGGAGATAATTATCTGCCATCTCGCCGGCGCGTTTAGTGTGAAGCTCTAGGAGATAAGTCGCTCACGTGGACGAATTGACCTTGGCCGTCCTCGAGTCCCGGATCGCGGAGCCCGTGCTGCAGCTCATAGTCGGGGATGACACCAGCTCTATTGAAGCGCATTGATCCCAACAACCCCGACAGGCTTCAGACAATAAGGTGTTTGTGCCCGACCCTTTGTCCGCATTGAATGTATGATAAAGGATACCAAGCGCCGCGTGGAATCCTTCGGCCATGGATACGTCGGCGCTTTGTCCGTTCTGAGATTGTCATCTCAACGTCGGTTCCCAAGGGCAGCTTGTTTAATTTAATCGTCAGGAGCTACCACAGGCTTAAAACGGCTCTCCCCAATTTTTCATAATCGCGAATATCATTGTAAATTTGGGCGGTGATGCGCAGCCAAATGCGGCCTTGGCTGGCGATCGATGCGCCGACGATAATCTTGAATCTTTCTTTCAAATCCACTTCGAGCAGCGCGCGTCCCTGATCCGTTGGAGGATAGGGCAACCCGTCAGGTGCGGAAACGACGCTCATGCATGCTCGCATTCTCCGAGGCATTGTGGCGCTGGATTTCCACATTCGAGTTAAAAGTGCGATGCCGTCGCCGAGCAGCTCGTGGTTGTGGCGCCGCACCTGAGCTTCGCCGAGGCGGTCCATGAAATCAAAGCCAGCAGGTATCGCCAGCCAGCTTGAGGGATCGCGTGTGCCGGTCCATCCGAAGTTGTAGGGGAAGGGATATAAAATATCCGACGACAAAACGTTAGGCATCAGCCCCGTACGTGCGCCTGCCGCAGCCCACAGGAAGCCACATCCGCGCGGGACGAAATACCACTTGTGAAGATTCGCGACATACCAATCAGCGCCGAGATCAGGAATGTCAAGCTCGATCTGGCCCGGCGCATGGGCACCGTCGACGAGAACGGGGATGCCGCGCGCGCGGCAAGTTTCGATCATTTCCTTCAGTGGCGTGAGAAGCGCGGGAGATGACGTGATATGGTCAAGAATCGCCAATCTTGTTTGAGGAGTTAGGGCTTGCTGGACTGCCTCGATGAACTGCTGCGGGTCCGGATCCGGGAAGCGCAACATTGCTACATTGACCCTCGCCCCCTGGGCTTCGGCTATATGGCGCGCGGCCAGACTGATAGCGTTGTAAGTCAACTGTGTAATTAGAATCTCTTCGCCTGGCTTGAGCGATAAAGCACGCAAAACGGCAACGGCTCCGTCCGTGGCGTTATCGACAATGGCCACACTGTTCTCATCACATAAGAATCGCTCGGCAACGATATTGGCAATTTGCTGCCATCGTTCCCTGATCTTGAATTGCAGGAAGTCAACAGGGTTTTTCTCGATTTCAACAAGAATTCGTCGTTTTTCGTTGAGAACATCATGTGGCGTTACACCGAAGGCTCCGTGATTCAGGTAGATCAGATTCGGGTCAAGCGGAAACAGCCATTTGCTATCTGCAGTTAGCATCATTTAACCCGTAGCGATTAAGGAAAGACCGAGGGCAATCGTCAATGGAAGGTGAAGCCTAGTCCACATGATTAGACTTGAGTCGGAACCGAAGCTTATTGCGCAAGTATCCCTGTTGGCGGCAGTAGCGTGACGCAGTATCGAAAGGGCTATCGTCACAGTTTGGACCGCAACGTACCAATGATGCCGTCGGCAGGCCCTTGGAATCTATATAATCGGCTCTCAGAATAGTTTCATCGGTGATGTTTCGAAAGCGATGAGCTTCAGCCTAACCGAAATGCAGATAGCCTATTTATGGATCGTTTTGGCGAGCCGGATACCCATGAACTGCCATCGCGCCTCGGCGGGAAAGAAGTTCCGATAAGTGGGCCGAATATGGGAGGCTGAAGTGGCGCACGATCCACCGCGCAATACAAACTGGTTAGCCATGAATTTACCGTTATATTCCCCGACTGCCCCTGATGCCGGGATAAAGCCGGGATAGGGGGAGTAATGACTTTGGGTCCATTCCCAGACGTCGCCAAACATCTGGGAGAATAAGGCAGTTGATTCAGTCTCGCGGATAGAAACGGGATGGAAGGCCTGGTCCTCCACAAAATTGCCGGTGACCGGCAGCGGCGTCGCAGCAATTTCCCACTCCTCTTCGGTGGGCAGGCGCGCATTGGCCCAGCGCGCATAGGCGTCCGCTTCGTAGTAACTGACGTGACATACGGGTTCCGCGTGCTGCACCGCCTGCATTCCGGACAGTGTCATCATCCACCAGTCACCATCACGCTGTTCCCAGTAAAGTGGTGCGTGCCAGCCTTCACGTTGCACCGCATCCCATCCCATGGACAGCCAAAGTTCCGGCCGTTCATATCCCCCATTGGCGATGAAGGTCAGATACTCCGCGTTGGTTATAAGGCGTGAACTCAGCTCGAACGCCTCTACAAAGCTTCGATGCCGCGGAGACTCATTATCGAAGGCAAACCTTTTTCCTTCGTGGCCAATCCAATAAACACCTTCAGGAAACCCCACCCACTGCAGAGGAGCCATAGCCAGAGGATGGCGTGAGACGCTACCCACAGTATAAACTGGCCGCAGCGGATTACAGGCGAAATTGTATTTGACATCGGTTAAAAGCAATTCCTGATGCTGCTGTTCATGGTGCAGGCCGAGTTCGATGAGCGGAGCCCAGCGCTCGCACTCTTCAGTATGAAACCCTTCGAGAAGGGAGACCATATGCTGGTCCACCGAGGCTCGATAACGATAAATCTCTTCAACCGTTGGACGCGACAGAAGTCCCCTTTTGGGACGGGAATGCCGTTCACCAGCTGTTAAGTAATAGGAATTGAAGAGATATCCATAGGAGGGGTCATAAGATTCATAGCCAGATGAAGCCAACGATAGAATAAAGGTTTCGAGAAACCAACTAGTGTGGGCCAGATGCCACTTAGGCGGACTCACATCCGGCATCGCCTGAATGACATAATCTTCCGTCACCAAAGGCTGGCACAGCCGCTCTGTAAAATGACGAACTTGCTGGTAACGCTTAGAAAGATTCTCCGGGGTTACAGTTTCGCTGAAAACGGGAAGCATCTTCGCATTGTCGGTGTTGGAAGCTATGGCCACATTACTTTCCTTCAATTTGCCGCAAGTGCGAGACTATTGAGAACAAAGCCCATGAAGCTAACTCTTCAACCTCCAAGTTCTCGCAGAACCACCAGCAACTCGTCAAACGAGTCGATTGCTAAGTCCGGGTCGCAGTGTAAGAGCGTTTCCCGAGTACCAAAACCGTAGGTTACGGCACAAGTTCTAGCTCCAGCCGCCTTACCGGCAAGCATATCGGCGGGAGTATCCCCGACCATCAGAGCATGCGATGGTACGCAGTGTAATGCGGCAAGGGCCGCTAGAACGGTATCGGGAGCCGGCTTGGCGCACAAATCGACTGTTGGACCTTGAATATGTTTAAAGAAACCGTTGAGGCCGAGACGTCGCAAGACGATCTCCGCTTGTTCCGGCTCTTTGGTGGTGACGACGCCAAGCGTTAATGTGGACAAGGCTTGCAGGGTTGGAATCACACCCGGGTACGGCAAAGTCATGCGCGCGTCGCGACTACGATAGGATTCGCGATAGATGGAGAGGAAAGTACTGCACACCGAAGGGGAGACTCCCCCGCCAAGTTCATCCAGCATACTGGCGAGAGGCTTACCGATGTGCTCAGAGATCGCAGCGGCACTTGGTGCACTCGCGTCCACAACACTGTGCCAGGCATCCTGAAACGCAGCGGCGATATCTCGCCGGGAATCGACCAGAGTGCCGTCTAGATCGCATAAAATCGTAGTAATCGCCATGGACTCGCTTTGGCGTTGCCTCTGCTGTTATTTCCTTACGGTTCTTTATTTGTCCTTAGGATTTGGTTGGGATTAGATGCGCGCGGCTCGCGGTTAAGCCTCTGACGCTTCAACCGCAAAATTTCTGTACGATCAATGCACAACCATTTTCTTGCCCAAAATGTCTGTGACCAACGGTTTCGGAGATGAAATCTGCCTCCGAATCGACTAGCTACGCTCCGGCTTTTGAAATTGCGGTGGCTTGCCCGAATCACAACAGTTGCTGCCGTTCCTCGCGGTAAAGTGCCGATAACGGTTCCGGCTAGGCGCAATTTAGTCATATGATGAGTGATACTACACGCTTCAGAACAGGTGTCCATGAGCAGTGCAATATTCTATCTCACCTACAATGGAATCTATAATTTTACGAATGGCATCGGTACACAAACCCAGCTCCTAATCACCGGCCTCGAGGCTCTGAAGGATAAGCTGGCCAAAACATATGGTTCCATCGACCTGCATGTTGTCTGTCCCGAGCCCAACAAGCGGACATGGGGTTATGAGCACGGCTTTTATCAGCGCCAGCAAGAACGAGTCAGACAACTGGGCGGGCAGGTGCATTTGATTCCGTATAAGCAGCAACCCCGCCAGGACCTCTGGGAAATCTCTTCTTGGAAGGTCCTCTGTCAAAACGTCGCACCGCTTTTGAGCAAGCAGGCCCTAGCCTACGATCGGTCGTTGATCATTTGCGTAGACCAACCTTGGCTGCAAACTCCTGACAACCTCAAAATGAAACGGGGCTTGGCGTTTCCAAACCAAGCCGACGTCCTTCTCGTGCTCTATAGCACGGCCTTCATCCGCTACGACGGGACTCCTGACGCGGCAGAGGTTGCCTGGGAACAAGCGGGTCTCGAAGCGTCGCAGCCGGATTCACGAGTGGCGCTTGCAGACGTATGTCCGTCGTTTACTGCCCATCTCAAGACGCATTTTCGGCTGCCGGCGCCGCAATTCGCTCCTTATACCTCCAGTATCCTGGTGAATGACTCTACCTTTGCACCAGAAGATGAGACGGTTTCGCGCAAAACTCTGCAAGCGTACGGCGTGCCGACGGATGCGGATCTGCTTTTAGCCTTTGGCAGGGCTGCGGTGATCAAGGGCTTTGAGAAGCTGATTCCCGCTCTTGCTCCCCTGCGTGATCGGATACATTTCGTATTGATCTCGGTACCGTATATTGGCGACGAATCGCAACAACGGTTGTATGATCAGTTGCTGCGCCGGAATGGTCTGCGCGCCACCCACATCAAAGCCTTTACGCGCGATTTGCCCCGCTCCTTATGTCAATGGCCTCGAACAAAACTAGTAGCGGTCCCCTCCCGATACGAGACCTTTTCCAATATCCCGGTGGAAGTTGCATTGTGGGCGAGGGAAAAGGGCCCAGTCGTCGTGGCTTCCGCCGCGGGCGGATTCGTTGATCAGATCGAAACAGGCATTACCGGATTTCTCACTGATACCTCGTCTAGCCAGCAGCTCACTCAGACTTTGCGGCTGGTGCTGGATCTCTCCCCTGAAGCACATGCGGCTATTCGGCAAAGGGCGTATCAACGGGTGGTGAAGCTATACGACTTCGAGCAGAATTTTTCGGCAACTCTCCGCTGGTTCTGGCAGCGCTTGGATGGAAAAGCGGGGCATTATGCGAGCTGAGGCCGGTGGTGACGGCACTATTCAACTAGCCGCCGGGAGAAGATGCCGGGAGCTCGCGATACGTCTGCTGTGGCCACCACTTGTCAAGGGAAGCCAGCCGGCTGGCCGTTTGGCTCGAGGATGGCATTCAGACGCAGGCACAAGGCGACGACGTCGTCAGCATAGCCAGGAAACCAGGCATGCATCCACATCGGCCGATCAAAAAAGGCCTGTGGCGGTCTATTTGCATGTCGAATAGCAATGCGCATTACTAGACCGCTGGCGTTGATGAAACTCACCTCATCGAGCAAGCGGCCAGGCGCGGCAAACCCGCTCGCGATCGAGCATACGGGCGCGATATGTTCCAGCGAGGCGGCCACACCTCTCAGGCAAAAAGCCTGAGTATGGGCGCGAACCTCCGCAGGCAATGCCATTAAAACGGTGCGCATTGTGACGCCGGAAAAAACCGTATCATCGACTACGGCTAATGAGGATATCGCATCAAGCGGCGGCAACTGGCGCGTTAACGGGACCCCTGTAGTTGCCATGACATTATAACCTCCCTTACCGTCCTCTTCACGGCTGATATCTATGCGCGAGATTTTTGGAAACCAGCCTGTGACGGCATGCAATTGCTGTGCGACACGTTCACCGGCTCGGCCGATACCGATGGCAAGAGCGAACGGCGCATGTGCGCCCCCGCCCACTAATTTGGCTATTTGCGATTCGACTGTGAGCAGCACTACTCGTTCACGATCGCGGGTGACAAGGGCGAACAACTCTCGCATTAATTGTCCGGCCGGTGACATTTCTCCTTGCTGTCTCGCGACATAGTTGCTGAGATCGTCGTGAATATACAAAACCCTCGGCGTCGGCGCCGCGTATGGCTCAGTTCCCTTCACGGTTTCTCATTCCTTCATTGCGGATGCGGCCTCGACATCGACTGATTAAAATGCGATCGACGGATATCACGTTGGTATACTATCATACCATAGTAATGGCTCACCGTTCGTTACGGGCAGCGGTAAAATGAAGACCATGCACGTGACCCATTGAAAAGGACGCCATGGGTGTACGGCAAATGCGGTAGAGGATGGCAAATGGCTTGAAAGGACATGGGCAAGAAGATCGTCGTACTAATACCTAGCTATAATAATCGCCAATGGTATGCGCGGAATCTCGCTTCTGTCTTTGCGCAGGACTATAACGAGAAATTTCGTGCAATCTACATCGACGACGGGTCCTCGGACGGCACCGGCGAATTGGTCCAAGAGTATATAGCAGAGCGCAATTCGGGCTCAGGCGCTTCGATCACTCTCATTCATAACTCTGTCCGTACCGGCGCGCTGCAAAATCTTTATAATGCGATCCGCGGCTGTGCTGATGATGAGGTCGTGATTCTCTTAGATGGCGACGACTGGCTCGCACATAATGGAGTTCTGAGAGCTATCAACGAGGTATATACTGAGATGGACTGCTGGATGACATATGGCCAGTATCGCTCATGGCCGGATAATGCGATCGGGCTTTCAAAGGAAATGCCCTCAGAGGTCATCAAAGCGAACGGTTTTCGAGAGCATGGATGGTGTTCCTCTCATCTCCGTAGTTTCTACGCGTGGCTGTTTAAATTAATAAACAAAAACGATCTACTCGCCCCGGATGGTGCCTTCTACCAAATGAGTTGGGACCAGGCGATAATGTTTCCCTTGCTTGAAATGTCAGGGCATCGAGCGACGTTCATCAACGACGTGCTTTATATATATAATAACGCAAATCCAATAAACGACTACAAGATCGATCGCGAGTTACAGCGCCAGCTTGAAATGGATATCCGCGGCCGGGCAAGATACCGTCGCCTTGATCAGCCAATCGACAGGTAAAGACGTCAGGGCAATGATTTTCTACGTGTGGGTTACTCACGGCTTTTTGGCGAAGGGGCCTTGGTAGTGATAGTCCGGGCGACAGGCCTTCATCAATGCCCGCAAGTCCTGCCGAAGCTCCTCCAGTGTCGGACGCCCAACAAACCACCATCCATCATAGATAGAGTGTATCGTGAGGTCGGGCGCAAGCGAAAACGTATATGGGAGCGCCACTAAGCCGTGCTTGAAATCGGGCGGGGTAACCTCCACGATCCCAAGCTGATGGATCGCCTTACGTTCATGATCAGCTAGAAACGTATATGTCGCACCCAGCCCAGTACGGAACGCTGCACTCACCTCCGGCGAATCGGTGCTAACGACGGCCAGCTTGCAGTAATTGACCTGCAAGTCCTCCTGAAGTTCTATAAAGCGCAGCAACTGCCGCGCACATTTAGGTCACCAATAACCACGGTAGAAGCTCACAATAAGCGGAAAGCCATTTGCCAGATCTGAGAGCCTGGTCAAATGTTCCTGATGATCAGGGATGGTTAAGTCGGGAAAGCGTTTGCCCACAACGAGGTCAGGATGCATGGCTAATTCCTTTCTCCTATCATAGCCGCTGCAGAACATGAAAAGCTAACCCAGTCTGAATAACGCTACAAGAAAGCGTTGCTGTGCGTCAAACCAGGTCCGACGAAGAATGAGATTCGCACGATATGCGAGATCACGGATCTCATCCGCGCTATACTTGTATGAGCTTTCGGTATGAATCGTCTCCTCTTTGGCAAAGGATATAGTTCGCCCGATTTTTGCAATGGGCACTTTCTGGGCAATCAGGCTGCGGAGGTGCATCTCAATACAGCCTCGTTCGGCATCGTACAGGGCAATGTGTTGGAAGCTACTCGGACTGAACCGTCCCTCAAGCTCAGAGTTAATACGGTGCAGAATATTCAAGTTGAATGCAGCCGTGACGCCCTCGGTATCGTCGTAGGCCGGGAGGACAACCGCAGGAGATTTTTTTAAGTCGATGCCGAGCAGAAAGAGGTCCTCAGGTCCCAGGATGGCCGCGATGCGCTGAAGGAACTCGAGACTTTCCGCGGGCGTGAAGTTCCCTAGAGTAGATCCCAAAAAAGCCACAGCTTTCGTCTCCAGCTCAAGGGCCTGAATGACCTCCGGCCGCTGTGCGAAATCGGCATGCATCGCATGGATTTTGATGTGCCTGTACTCCTCCAGCAGCCGGTTCGAGGTGTCCAGGATGAGTCCTCGCGAGATGTCTACAGGACAATAACTGAACGTGCGTCCAGCGCGTTCATAGGCGGCGAGAAGATAACGCGTCTTAGCCGCACTGCCGGAGCCAAGCTCCACCAATGCCAACTCTCCAATCTCAGAATGTATCTCGCCGGCATACGTGCTCAGAATGTCTAGCTCGGCCCGGTAGAGATAATATTCGGGCAAGGCGCAAATCTGCTCGTATAGCTGAGAGCCGCGATCGTCATAGAAGTACTTTGGCGACAGCCACTTTTGCGGCGCGGTAAGGCCAATAGTTACATCTTGCGCGAAGCTGCGCCGATGAACCTCGCCGTCCATCTCCTGAACCTGAAATCGTTCGTTTTCAAGGACCTTGGGCTCCGTGATCATCCTTCTTTCCATCGCATCCTCTCAGCATGACGTCGTTGCCGAAGTAGAGCTTTTGCAACTTCGTATGCGCAGGCACGTCGTCTGGGTAGGTCATCTCGAGGACGCGCCAGGTTTCGCGACCTTCGACATGCGCCTCGAGCTCTCGCGTGGCGAAGCCCCTCCGAGCAAAGAGGAAGGGCGTTGTTAGATAGTTCCAGAGCGCGTAGCCGAGAAAATAGGTCAGGTGCAGGCGATCCCAGGGCGTTTCGCGTACATTCCCCGCAAAAGCCGCGCGCGGATCGGAGCGCTCTTCGACGATCGTACCGTCACGGCGTTCGATCCAAACCAGATTCGGGGTGAAGATCCACCGTTCATCGGATTCATCGCCTAGCATCTGAAGGACGGTCCGAGGTGTCGCAGCGTCCACCGAAGCCGAAGGCCGGCGATGGCCGGGATAGCCCTTGAGATCCAACAGCCCGCCGGAGAAGTTGAACGTCACATCGATCGCGCCAACGGTGCGCCAGCGGCCGAGGCCGCCATGTGCTGCGATAACGGAGCTAAGTAGATCGGACATGTCGGCCACGCTTTCTTACTTTCCTTCTCGTCAAGCGACGCGCCAATAGCGTGGCGGCCGCGTCTTGGAAGAAAGTACGATCAGCCTGCGAGGGCTGGGGACTTGTAAACGGAATGCGCTGAGGCGCCCTACCCCGACAGGAACATCGAGACATGACGGACGAAGAGCTCGGGATACTGGTATTGCGAGCCGTGATTGGAGTCGGGGTAGATGACTAGCTGCGCATTCGGAATATTCTGCTGCATGATGAAGGAATTCACCGTGGGCGTGATCACATCGTTACTACCGTTCACTACGAGTGTTGGCTGCTTGATCGTCTTCAGATAATCGTAAGATCCCTCTTGCTGGACGCCCCGCTTGTCCATCGCTTCAATCTGGGCAGGCGAAACCTTGTCGTTCACCTCGGGATCGCGCCCCTCCTGGCGAAGATGCTTGCGTTTCAGGAACTCCTTTCCTGCCGCCTGGGCCGCCCCGGACGGACTGAAGAGGACCGCGAGCCACATATGCTCGGGCGGATCATAGACGGCGCCGAAGATCCGCTTTGCGACCTGGGTCAGCGACTCCATGGCGTGACCGCCGCGCGGACCCGTGCCCACCAGGATAAGCTTGCGGACGAGATCGGGCGCCTGCAGCGCAATTTCCTGCGCGACCATGCCGCCGATCGAGAAGCCGAGCACATCCGCCTTGTTCAAACCAAGTGCTCGGCTGAAGGCGACCGCGGTGGCACCCATCTGCTCGAACGTGGTCGGGACTTCGCCGGAGCTGCTCGAAACCCCGGCGTTGTTGAACAAGATCACCTCACGGTCGCGAGCCAAGCCATCCGTCACCGCCGGATCCCAGTAATCCATGGTGCCGATGTAGTGCATGTTGAAAACGAGCGGCACACCGCCGGCTTTACCGAATCGGCGATATGCGAAGCGGATTCCGTTAGTCTCTACGAACTGTGTCGGCGCGGTCTGGTGGGCATAAATCGTCATGGTCGCTCCCTCATTATTCAGTCGGCACTGCATCGGGTACGAGCGCTAGGGCTGCTCGTGCGCAATCTTCGTCATTCTGCACTGTGGGCGCCCCGCTCAGCCCGATTGCCCCGACAACTTCACCGTTCAATTCGGCCTCTACTGCGGGTAAGTCTCTAGCTTTGAAAATTTCCCTAAAGCTCCGCGTGGGAAGACCGGCGTGAGGTTCGACGATGACGCCGCCAAATTCGTACTCCAGTTGATGACGGCTGAGCGCTGTCTGAATTCGATCTCGCTTTCGTTGCCATTCATAAATATTGAAATTGCTCTCAGGGATCTCATAGTCCATATAGTCTTCGAGGATTTTCCCGAGAAAGACCAAAGGATCGATTGTTTCAGTACCGTTGACCAATTTTAGCCAAGCAGAACATTTAAGAATTTTATTGCCCTCAGGCGGCTGTCCTGGCGCACCGTTCTCAGAGAACAGGGAATTCATAGCGCCGTGGGTGAGGTAATCGCCGAGTGTCTCGCTGACGACAGTGATCACATTGTTCGGGATTTTCATCGCTCTTAGGTTTGGCGATCAGCTTACCCTTTTTTGGTTTCCTCAAAATTGTGGGCAAAAAGTGGCCACTAAGAGAGGTTAACGTTGATTTACTCTCTAAAACTCTTCGAGATTTCCCTTTATTATCAGCTAGTTAGATGGTGCCCCCTGCGGGATTCGAACCCACGGCCCCAGGATTAGGAATCCTGTGCTCTATCCATCTGAGCTAAGGGGGCTAAATGACGATCTCAAGGGTTTTGTTGTCTCGGAAGCTCGGGTGGCGGGTATTTAACAGCCATTAAAAACCATTTGCCACCCAGCCGTGTCGATCTCGTGGTCGCCTCCCGCATCAGACACGGGCCGCGTGACGGTGGTATTCCTCGGTTGGAATATATCCACTGTGGCCAAGAATTTCCATGACTTTCGGTGTATGAACGCCCTGCGAAAGAAGCAATGAAGCTGTAAAGTGCCACGACTCGTTGAGCCTGATTCTCTGCGAAAGTTCAGCCTCCTTCAAGAGTTTTGGGATTCAGTTTGGAGCCATCTTGGCTCGATCGGCCGGGCGGTCGTCGCGTGAGCTAGGAAGCCGCACGTCGTCCGTTCGGTTGCGTGGCTGCCGTGCGGGTACGCTGGAGCACCGTGCGATCTGCAGGCGCATTTTTGTTCGCACCGCCAGCCCATCGGTGTACAACGCCAAGCGTTTTGCGTTCACCGCCCAATCCCCACACCGGAGCATCACCGTCAGCCGCCGGTAGCCGAAGCGAGTCCGAGTGGCGGCCCTCTCGCGCAGTCGCTGTCGAGGCGTAAGGCTGGCAGATCAGGTCGGGGTGGAAAGCAAAGTTGGAGCTGATGCGAGATACTTTATCAACTTGCCGCTGCGGTTCAGGGAGTCCCAGTAGTAAAGTCCGCAAAATACTTGGCATTCCAACGGCCTGATATCTTCAGGGCCGCAGCATGATGTCGACCGCTCGCTTGCATCTGGCTATGGTACTTATCGGCGATGCAGACACGACGTCACGTGCTCCGACCATCTCGCCGGGTATGGCTCTGACGGGTCGAACAGGAACGGAAACAGGAGTTTAATGTTCGCAAGAAATCACTGGTATGTAGCGGCCTGGTCGCATGAAATTGAACGGCATCCATTGGGCCGGATCCTATTGAACGAACCCGTTGTTTTCTTTCGAAAGAAAGACGGCGAGGTTGTCGCCCTCGAAGATCGCTGCTCGCATCGCGGCTATCCTCTCCACAAAGGACGTCTCATCGAAGACACCCTCGAATGCGGTTATCACGGATTAACGTTCAATTGTTCCGGGCAATGCGTCAAGGTGCCGGGTCAGTCCCAAATTCCATCCGGCGCGAATATCCGAATCTACCCGATTATCGAGCAATGGGGCTTCGTGTGGATTTGGATGGGCGATCGATCTTTGGCCAACCCGGCATCGATCACCGATTGGCATTTGCTCGGCAACCCGGGCTGGGAGACGCGAGGCGAGCGCCTCCACGTAGGCTGCGATTATAAATTGATAATCGACAATCTGCTTGATCTGTCGCATCTGGCATTCGTGCATCCAAAAACACTAGGTTCAGCGGCGAAGCTTGACGAGGTACAAATCAAAAATGAGATCGCAGAAGATTCCGTTACCATTTCGCGATGGTTGATCGATGTTGCACCACCCCCAACTTACGCTCGTGGCGGTTTTAAGGGGAATGTGGATCGGTGGCAAATAACCAATTTTCAGCCTCCGGCATTCATAAGCCTTTACGCCGGTGCGGCGGATACGGGTATTGGAGCGTCCGAAGGAAATATCGGAGACGGAATCGGACTGCACACTTTCAATGTAATGACGCCTGAAACCGCAAAAACGACCCATTATTTTTGGGCGGTTACACAACGGCGCGTATCAAAACAAGAGCACTTGACCGACTCCATTTTCCAAGACATTCAAAAAACCGTGCAGGAAGATGTGGCGGTGTTCGAGGCCCAGCAGCGATCGCTGGATCTGCAGCCTGACGCCCCTATGGTGACAATCAAATCTGACGCCGGGCCGGTCGCGGCGCGCCGAATTATCGAGCGTCTTGTGTATGCCGAGAAATCCGACAGGCTTCGACGACAGGCCTAAGGAAGCATCCTTCGTTCTAACGCAGCCCGCAAGGTAGTTGTGCGCCGCTCGGGGCTTTCGAACCTTAATGAACGGTATCGCCAAGGGGACGAAAGTTCGATTTTAAGTGCAGAATTTCGCTGACCCGATGACCGCACTGAGGATTCTGCGCCAACCGATCACGATCTGACGATAAGTCTTCGTGGCAGACGCATCGCCGATTTCTCTCGGCGATGCGTCTTAACATCCAGCCGCTTTGATCCTCGCTTAGAGCAGGGGTTCCTGGTATGGCAAAAATCAATCCGAAAGAATACGGCCGTGAATGCGCGGTAACGTTGACTATTTGATAGCGGTTTCCGCTTGTTTCCGCGACCAACCGGTCAGCCCGGCATCTTGGGAAAATTCGGCAGATTCTCCTTAAATGAGGCCCAAACAGGTGCGCTCGAAGTAAAGAGGTTCATGCCCGGGCTGAACCGGCTCGGATCGTCGAGGCTGGACGCCTTTATCCCCATCACCTCTGGCATTGCCGCTAGCAGCGAAAATAATGGCGTGCCGCAGGTAGGGCAGAAACCGCGGCTGATCTTTTTGCCGCTGTCGGCCGTGACCTCGTAGTACCTTGCCTCGCCTTTGAGGACCTTGACGGTCCCTTTGGGCACGCCCAACACCGAAGCCATCGCCGTACCACTTGAGAGTTGGCAGTCGCGGCAGTAGCAATTCCCGCTGAATACCGGCTCACCCGAAATTTCGTAGCGCACTGCACCGCAAGCGCATCCGCCAGTTAGTCCTGCTGCCATGATTGAGTCCTCCTTAAGGATAACCGAACAATAACCCGCCTAGCTTCAGATCGCTACCAACCTAGGTAGCCGTCTCGATCAAATGAGACTCTCGGCACCCGCCCAAGCTGGACAATTTTCTCTTCGGAAGTGATCCGACATTGAGTTGAATTTTGCCTTCGATACCGCCGCCCGGCATGATCGCCCCAAAGCCCGACTACCCACTAACGACCAAATAGTTTTACAGTGGCGATGCTAAGGAGGACCGTCCGATTAAAAAGCCGCCGGACGGCTCGATGAAAGGCCTATGGCAAAGGTGCGAGCAGTAGTTCAGGTGGGCCACAGAAGATTCGAGATGCGGGAATTCGATTTGCCGCGAATCGGTTCAGATGACGCGTTGATGCGCGTCGAGGCCTGCGGCATCTGTGGCAGCGACGTCGATCAATACGATGGCAAGCTCGACGGACTCTTGAGCTTACCGATGATCCCCGGGCACGAGCCGGTCGGAATCATCGAAGAGATCGGCGCCGAGGCGTCGAGGCGTTGGGGGCTGCAATGCGGAGACCGGGTTGCGGTCGAACCGACTCGCGGCTGCGGTCATTGCCGTGAGTGTAAGCGCGGCGATTCGCGCAACTGCCGCACCGGACGCAAGGGCGCGAAGATTTCCGTCTGCGGTTTTATCCCAACCACAATTGCACCCGCTTTGTGGGGCGGGATGGCAGAATTCATGTATCTCGATCCAGAGGTGACGCTCCACAAGGTCGATCCGAGGGTGCCGGCGGAGTTGGCCGCACTCTATCAGCCAATTGCGGCAGGCGTGAGTTGGGCCCATCGGATACCGGGCACCAAAGTCGGCGACACCGTGGTGATCTTCGGCGCCGGACAGCGCGGTATCGCCTGCGCTGCTGCGGCACACGAGGCGGGTGCGGAACAGGTGGCGGTAATCGCCCGGCGACAAAGCGCCTGGCGCCTAAAACTCGCCGAAGAGTTTGGCGCCGACGCCACTATCTTTGCCGATGAAGACGTAATCTCGAGGGTGCGCGAATTGACCCGCGGCGAGGGCGCCGACGTCGTTATCGATGTGACGGCCGAGACGATGGCGCCGATTCCTCAAGCGATTGAAATCGCGCGGCCGGGCGGAACGATTATCCTCGCCGGCGTTAAAGGACCTGACGCAACGATCGCGGATCTCAAGAACGATCACATATTTATGAAGGAATTGACGATTAGAGGAGTGAAGAACGCGGATTTCGACTCGTTCGCGATCGCTGTGAAACTTCTCGAGTCACGCAAATACCCCTTCGAGAAGATGCATACCCATAGTTTCGCGCTGAACGATCTGGAGCTCGCGATCAATACTTTGGCAGGGCGCGTGCCAGGTGAGCACGCGGTGTCGGTCTCACTTGATCCCTCGCTATGAGTTTCGACCATCAGGGATCGCGCCCCGGCAATTTGTTGCACCGGAGAATCTATCTTTACAGGAGGACGATTTGAACATGGGTGGAATACTCGACGGTAAAATCGCGATCATTACGGGCGCGGGATCGGGCATTGGCCGCGCCACCGCGAACATCTTTGCGCGCGAAGGCGCGAGGTTATTGATCGCCGACATCGTCGCGGATGCCGGAATTGAAACTCTTAGGGGGTTGAAGGACGCCGGCGCCGAAGCGAATTTCATGAAAGTGGACGTGTCAAAGTCGGATGAGGTCGAAGCGATGGTGGCGAAGGCCGTCGAAACCTACGGCAGAATCGACTGCGCTTTCAACAACGCTGGAATTGAGGGCGAGGGCGCGCTCACGCATAAGTGCAGCGAGGAAAATTGGCATCGCGTTCTGGCGATCAATCTCACCGGCGTATGGCTGTGCATGAAGGCGGAGATCGCGCAGATGCTTAAACAGGGTGACGGTGGCGCAATCGTGAATACATCTTCGATGGCAGGCCTGGTCGGCAGCGTCGGCGGACCCGCCTACGTCGCGGCCAAACACGGTGTGGCAGGACTGACGAAGACGGCGGCGCTCGAATACGGCAGGCATCGGATTCGTGTAAACGCGGTGTGTCCGGGTCCAATCCGGACGCCCATGATGCAGCGCATCATGCGCGGCAGCGCGGAGGCCGAGCAGCGATTCATCCGGTCGGAGCCGCTCAAGCGTTTCGGCGAACCCGAAGAAATTGGCGAGAGCGTGGCATGGTTGTGCTCCGAGCGAGCGTCTTATGTAACCGGCGTGCCGATCCCGGTGGACGGAGGGGCATTCGCGCAATAGCATTCGTCATCGCTGCTGGAGGAAACGGGAAGTGGCTATGAATCGGGATCGAAAAGCGCTGATCGGCCGCGTTCTGCCGCCATTCACCTATGTGCTCGACGAAGAGAATGTGCGCGACTACCTTTCTGTCACCGGGGAGAATATCGCCGTTTACCGAGATGCGGAAACCGCGCGTGCGGCGGGTTACGATCGCCGGATTATTCCCCCGTCCTTCGCGCCATGGATCGCGCTGAGCGCGATGCTGCGGTCGATCGACTGGGAGCGTGACTTCTACTTCGACTATCGCAATGGAACTTCAATGTTCGGCGAGCAGGAGATGATCTATACGCGAGCCCTTTACGTCAACGAATCGTTGATCTTTACGGGAACTGTTCGCAGCGTTATCGAAAAGCAGGGATCGCGGACCTTCGATCTGGTTACGGTAGGATATGACGCGGTTGATAATAATGACGCGGTCGCTTTACGCGGCGCCTGCGCTCTTATCCTCTTCAAATAAGGGATTCCCTTGATGGATCTACGACCGAAAGCGTTCTTCGAAGACCTGGCGCCGGGAACCGAAATCCCTTCGGCGTCCTATGGGCCGATGGATCGGAGCGGTTACATCACGACCGCATTGATTCTGCGCGATGGGAACCCGTTGCACCTTGATCGAGTCTATGCGCATGACCGCGGCTTGCCCGACGTGGTGCAGCAGGGTCCCTTGAATCAGTCATATCTATATCGATTTCTTACCGACTGGCTGCATAGACCGTGGGATTTGCGCCGCACAAAAGTCCGGTTCGTGGCGAACGTCTTCCCCGACGACATCCTGAGCTGTCACGGCGCTGTTATCCGCACGTATCGCGAAAAGGACGAGGCCCTGGTTGATTGCGCGATCTGGCAGGAGAACCAAAGAGGCGAGAAAACGCTGATGGGTGAGGCAACCTTCACGCTGCCCGAACGAAGCTAAAATACGTTCCTACATTCGCGCCTCTCGTCACGCTGCTGGGCGGGTCCGAACTCGAGAAACAGGTGGCCGTGAGAAGAAACCTCCAGTGCCGCCGGAACGCCGGCTGACATCATAGCCGTACCTACCTCGCGAGCGTCAAATCACTGAAAGACGGCGGCGCGCGACCTCAAACAGCGCAACCGCTGCGGCTACCGACACGTTCAGCGACCCAATCCGCCCGCGCATCGGGATGCCGGCGATGAAGTCTGACGATTTCTTAACGATCTCGCGCACTCCGCGCCCCTCTGAACCCAGCACGAACGCGAGCCGGCGCGAAGTATCGAGGTCGTAAATTGAAAGGTCGCCCGACGGCGCCAGCGCAACCACCCAGTAGCCCGCCGCCTTCAACCCTTCCAGTGCCTGCGCGACGTTGCCGCATCGGGCAATTCGCAGATGCACCCATGCGCCGGCGGACGACTTGACCACGATCGGCGTAATCCCCACCGTGCGGTCGCGCGCAATCACGATCGCGCGCACCCCGGCGCATTCTGCCGACCGCATGATCGCGCCGAGATTGCGCGGGTCGGTCACGCCGTCGATCACCAGCAGCGGATCGTGAGCCTCCGCCACTACGTCCTCGAAGGCCGCGTACTGGTACTCCCGCATGATCGCGACGAGACCCTGATGCCGCGCTTCGGATCCCGCCATCCGCGCCAGCGCCTCATCCTCGCTGCGGATGACGTTCCCACCTTGCGTGCGCACGGCGTCGATCTCAGCGGCAAAGCGCGCCTCCGCGCCTGCCTTGACGTAGAGTATGCGGATCGCGCCCGGCGCCGCGCCGATCAGTTCGCGCACCGGCTCGACGCCGAAGATCAGGTCACGGCCGGCGGGCGCGTCCTGCGGCCGCGCGCGCTGCTCCTCACGAGCACGCCGATCGCCGCCGCGCCGATCGCCGCCGGCGTGATGATCCTCGCGGGTGCGCAGGCCGCCAACCTTCCTATCTTCACGTTCATGGACGCCGCCGACCTGCCGGTCCACGCGCCCGTGCGCCGCCCCGCCGCTTGCGGATTCGCGAGGGCGATAACTCGCAGCCGGTGAGGCTCCGCTGCCGGGCTTGCCGGCGAACGGTGTTCGCGGATAATGCGGGCGCGGCGGACCACCTCCGGCAGAAGGCTTGCTCGCGCTGGATGGCGGACGGGGATCTCCGGCTCGAGGCGGACCCTTGCGCGGCGGATGTCGAGGGGTTTTCTCCATGGTCTGCGATCATATCCCGCGCCGGCAGGCTGGCGCATCATCTGCTTCGAGTCCCTTTGTGCTCCCGGGGCGAAATCGGTCAGCGCAAAGTTCCTTTTGCCCCGCCCACAATCTAGACTGAACACGCGGCGCTCGAGCGCCGTAACGCAAGTGCGAATGCCTCGATTATTCATCATTGACCGCTACATCGTGCGCGAGGTCGTTGCACCTTTCGCGCTCGGGGTCGGCCTCCTCACGTTTGCGCTGGTCACTGGACGATTGCTGAAACTCACCGAAATGGTGGTTAACCGCGGCGTCTCGCTCGGCGACGTCGCCGGCCTGATCGGTTACATCATGCCGGCCTTCCTGGAACTGACTTTCCCGATGGCCGTGCTGCTCGGCGTTTTGATGGGCTTCGGTCGAATGTCCGGAGACCGCGAGGTCATCGCGGCGCGCGCTTGCGGCATGAGTCTCTATCGGCTCGCGATGCCGGTGATCGGCTTCGCGATCGTGATATGGGCGATCTCGAGCTGGCTCTCGTTCTCGGTCCGGCCGTGGGCCAACCGCCATATGCGCGACCAGCTTTACGAGCTTACTCAGACCCGATCGTCGGCAGGTCTAAAGGAGAAGGTCTTTAACAGCAACTTCCCCGGCCTCGTGATTTACGTCGATCACATCACGCCAAAAGACGAGGTTCTGCACGGCGTAATGATCTCAGACGCGCGCAATCCCTCACAGCAGAACACCATTTTCGGCAAGTCCGGGATCATTGTGCCGGACCGCGCGCATCGCACGATTACCTTGAGGCTCTTCGACGGATCGGTCTTCGGCCTGGAAGCGGCTAACGATACGACCCACGTTACCAGCTTCCGCATCTATGACCTCAACGTGCACCCGGACGCCGAACTTGAACTGTCCAAGCGCGACCCGGAGGAGATGAGTTACAGCATGCTGCGCTCCGAAGCCTTGACGGCGCGATCGTCCGGAAAGCCGGACTATGCCGCCGAAACTGAGATCGCGAGCAAATTTACCTTGCCGTTCACCACCGTTCTGTTCGCCCTGATGGGTATCCCGCTGGGATTGAAGCCGGCGCGCGGCGGCCAGTCGGAACGGTTCGGTGTGGCGATCGCGCTGTTCTTCCTCTACTACTCACTGATGCGCGCGGGCGAGGCCCTGGCGATGCGCGGCCGCCTTAGTCCGTTCATCGCGATGAGTATCCCGGACCTTGTTTTCATCGTTCTGTCCGTCTCGCTGTTTATGCGGAGCGCAGCGGATCGCGGCGACGAAGGCCGCGGGCCAAGCGACCTGCTGTGGGAGATGGTGGAGCGGTATGGGCGCTGGAAGGAGGCGGCATGAGCAGCCGTCCGCGTCTATCGCCGACCATGGACCGTTTCCTGGCGGGCCATTTTTTCGGTCCGTTCCTGGTCTGCCTCGGTGCCTTCACGATTTCCTATCTCATCGGCGACGTCTTCGACCGTTTCAACGATCTCGTTCACTACGGCGGATTCGGCCTGCTCGGACTCGAATACTTCTCACTCAAAGTACCGCTGATCGTTTCGCAATTGCTGCCGGTGGCGTGCCTTTCTGGCGTGCTGCTCGGCTTCGCTTTGCTCAATCGCTCGGGCGAAGTCCTGGCCTGTCAGCAGTTGGGCATCAGCCGGCTCGAAATGGCGGTTCCGGTGCTCGCAGTTGCAATCGGCATTTCACTGTTCAACTTCGCCCTCAGCGAGACCGTCGTTCCCCTGGCCACACGGCAAGCGCGCTACCTGTATGAAGTCGAACTGAAAAAGCGCGAGATTCGCGGCGTCTTCTTCGCTCAACGCACCTGGGTACGGGTGCGCAACGGTTTCCTCTCGGCCGATCGCTACGACAATCGCGCGCAGGTTTTGCACGGCGTAACGATGTACCAACTCGGATCCGACTACGCTCTCGACGATATCGTTCACGCCCGTACCGCCAAGTGGAACGGACAGTCCTGGATTCCCAGCAAGCTCACGCAATACTCGCTCGACAAAAACGGCAAGGTCGCCACCGCCGATACGCACCTGGTGCTGGGGCAATCCGTCAAGCCCGCCGACCTCAATCTGGTCTTGCTTGATCCCGAGGAGTTCAGTCTGTGGAATCTCGACCACTATATCGAGGACTTGCGCGACAAGGGCCTCGACCCCGGCGGCTACATAGTCGATCGCGATCTCAAATACGCGATGCCCTTGTCGTGCCTGATCATGGTCGCGCTGGGGATGGCGTTGAGCCTCGATCCGATGCCGCGCAGCCTTAGTCTCGGCCGCAGTTTCGGTCTGGCGATCGGTATCGGCTTCGGTTATTGGCTGGCCTTTGGCCTGACTTCCTCGCTCGGACGATCCGGCATAATTCCTGCCGCAGCGGCCGCCTGGACGCCGAACGTGATCTTCGCGCTGCTGGCGCTGTCGATTTTCCTCTTCGGCGAAGAGCGTTAAGGCGCGCCATCGGCACCATGAAATCAACGCGCATTCGATGGGCTTGAGTGAACCGCCGCCGCACGACATGCTTGTAGCAACGGCCAGCCCACCGGCGCTGGCCCGCGTGAGACGATTCGGGCCCTGGTGTCGCGATGGCGGAGTCTCTGCTTAAGCCCCTTAACGACGAACGTGTCGGCGAGTTTTTGAAGCTCGCGCGAATCGCGCATCTCGCCACTGCCGACGCCTCCGGCATTCCTCACAACGTGCCGTTGTGCTTCTGGTACGATGGAACAGTGCAGTTCTACTTTATCATCGACGAAAAGCCCAAACGGATGACCGGCACCGGTCTCAAGCGGATGCGCAATCTTGCCGAGAATGGGCGGGTCGCACTGATCATCGACCACTATGAGGAAGACTGGTCGTGCCTCGCCTACGTGCTCGTGCATGGCGCCGGGCAAATCGTTGAGGACGCGAACGAATACATGCTCGCACTGCGCAATCTGCGCGACAAGTATCCTCAATACCGCACCATGACTTTGGGCTTTGACAAAAACCCGATGGTGCGAATTGAGGCCGCGCGCGTCCACGTATGGGGAGAACGCTTCAAGCCGTAGCCGGTTACGGCCGCGTCGTAGTCCACGCGCAGCCCCGGGCCCTTCGCCCGCCGAGGTGCCGCTGATGTCACGAATCCCGGAAATCGCCGCCGCCCTCACCGAGGCCGCGCTCGACGGCTGGCTGTTCTATGATTTTCGCCTGAGCGATCCGCTCGCCTACCGCATCCTGGGAATTCCCGAAAAAGGCATCACCTCGCGCCGTTGGTTCTTCTTCATTCCCGCGGCCGGCGAACCATGCGCGATCGTCTCGGCTGTCGAAGCCCATCGGCTCGACGCAATCGGCTCGGCTCGACGCATCGTCTATCGATCCGAGCGCGAGATGATCGCGGCACTCCGCGGGATCCTCGAAGGACGCCGGCGGATCGCGATGAACTATTCTCCCGAATGCGCGATCCCTTATGTCTCGCGAGTTGACGCCGGCACGGTCGAACTGGTCCGTTCGATCGGCGTCGAAGTGGTCACCGCCGCCGATCTCATCCAGCGCTTCGAAGCGGTGCTGACGCCCGCGCAACTCGCCGGTCATCGGCGCGCGGCTGCGGGCTTGCGCGACATCGTCAACGAGACTTTTGCTGAGATCTCCCGGCGCGTCCGCGGCCATCTCGCGTGTACTGAATACACCGTTCAAAAGTTCGTCCTCGGCCGGATTGCCGCGCATAATCTTCACACCGACGAGGCTCCGATCGTCGCTGTCAACGCCAACGCCGCCAACCCACATTTCAGCCCGGCCGAGGAAAAGGACACGCCCATCAGGCACGGCGACCTGGTCCTGCTCGATTTGTTCGCCAAGGAACGCGACGAGGATTCCATCTACGGCGACCTGACCTGGATGGGCTCCGTCGGCGATCGTGTGGCCGACGAACACGCGCGTATCTTCCGCGTCGTCGCTGAGGCGCGTGACGCCGCCGTGGCGCTGGTTCAGAGCCGCGTTGGCGAGGGCCGTCCGGTGAGCGGCGAAGAAGCCGATCGGGCCGCGCGCGAAGTGATCGAGGCCGCAGGCTTCGGCGGCGAATTCGTCCATCGCACCGGCCATTCGATCGGCCGCGAGGTCCACGGCACCGGATGCAATCTCGATTCGCTCGAAACCCGCGACCATCGCATGCTGATCGATCGCACCTGCTTCTCGGTGGAACCCGGTATCTATCTGGCGGGCAAATTCGGGGTGCGCAGCGAACTCGATATGACTATCGAAGGCGGTCGCGCCGAAATCAGCGGCGGCCTGCCCCAGCACGACATTATCCCAATTCTCGCCCGTTATGCCTGA
>Ga0302325_10002842_pt1 | contig 41619 bp, 31 predicted proteins | sample Palsa_T0_2_FD_201948 | JGI IMG/M metagenome (GOLD analysis project Ga0302325, IMG submission 201948) | Peat permafrost microbial communities from Stordalen Mire near Abisko, Sweden - Palsa_T0_2 | ecosystem: Environmental > Terrestrial > Soil > Palsa > Peat permafrost | place: Sweden: Abisko...
CTGCTTTCAGTTCCCCGGCGAGCCCATCCGCGCTACGCCCTACGGCAGCGGACACATCAACGGCACCTGGTCCGTTGCCTGCCATCCAAGTTCCCGCTTCATCCTCCAGCGTATCAACCCGCACATCTTCAAGAATCCCACCGCGCTCATGGAAAACATCCAGCGCGTCACTTCGCACCTCGCCGCCCAGCTCGAGAGCCAGCCAGACGCCGCCCGGCGCGTCCTCACCCTCATCCCCGCGCGCGACGGCCAGCTCTTCCACGTCGATGCCGATCAGAGCTACTGGCGCGCCTGGCGCTTCATCGACAGCACCCGCTCCTACGACACTGTCGAGACTCCGCAGCAGGCCTGGCAAGCTGCCCACGCCTTTGGGCAATTCCAGCAACTCCTCGCCGACCTGCCCCCGCCGCGTCTCCACGACACGATTCCCGACTTCCACCACACACCGAAGCGCTTCGTCGCTTTCGAGCAGGTCCTAGCAGCCGACCCAGCCAATCGCGCTGCTCTCGCTCAACCTGAGATCGCGTTCGCCCTCGCCCGCCAATCGATCGCGGGCGTCCTGCTCCACGCTCATCTACCCGAGCGCGTCACCCATAACGACACCAAGTTCAACAACGTCCTGCTCGACGACACCACCGGCGAAGCCCTCTGCGTCATCGACCTCGATACCGTCATGCCCGGCCTCGCTCTCTACGACTTCGGCGATATGGTCCGCACCACCACCAGCCCGTCCGCCGAAGACGAGCGCGACCTCGCCAAAGTCGCCATGCAGTTCCCCATGTTCGAGGCCCTGGTTCGCGGCTATCTCGGCGCCGCCGGCGGCTTCCTCACGCAAACTGAAAAGCGGCACCTCGCCGTCAGCGGCAAGCTCATCACCTTCGAGCAAGGCATCCGCTATCTGACCGACTATCTCGCCGGAGACACCTATTACAAAGTCAGCCGCGAAGACCATAACCTCGACCGCTGCCGGACACAATTCAAACTGATCGAGTCCATCGAGCAGCAGGAGGAACGGATGGAGAGGCTGGTCCAGTCCATGGGCGAGTGAACTGGCTCAAGAGCGGGACAACAGGACTGCGTTGGTGACGCTGAAGATCGCGGTGCTGGCGCCTACGCCCAGGGCTATGGTCAACACGGCGGTCAGGGTGAACGCTGGATGCTTCCATAATGTCCGGCTGGTGATGACAATGTCCCTGATAGTCACAGTGACCTCGAATGCGCAACGCTTGAGCGGTGCTGGCATGGAACCACGGTATCCAAACGGATGGGTCGCGTCAAAGGAGAATTCGAAGAAAGGTTTTCCGACTATTTTGGGGCGATAGGGGATTTCGGGGGCTGGGGAGTTGCCGGCAGGGCGTAGATGATCTCGTTGGGACGCGCGTAGTGGAGGCGTTCGCGGGCTTCGTGTTCGATGGCGCCGGGATCGGATTTTAGCCGGTCTACGTGCTGGCCGAGGCGGGCGTTTTCCTGGGTGAGCTGTTCGATTTCCTGGGCCAGGGCTTTGTCTTCGGCGCGCTTTTGCTGCCAACTATTGAGGCCGTTGCGGCCGTTGACTACGTGCCAGGCAAAGAACAGCGCGAAGACGACCGCGGCAACCGTGCCGAGGCGGCGGCGGTTGCTTAGATACTGGTTCCACCAGCGCTCAAGGAGCGGAGTGGGCTTAGCGGGTTGTGAGGTTTCGGGCATCTATTCCTGGTTTGTTGCGCTCCCACCCTTCGCACACGACGCGAAGGATGGGGCACCCAGATTTGTGGTTCTACGCTCGTTGTTGAAAAGCAGGTCCTTCGCTTCGCTCAGGATGACAATTCATCGGTGAATCTGAATCTCTGCACTAGGAGAGGACGAAGTGTTTGGCTGCTGCGCTCAGGTCGGACATGTGAGCCTGGTCGCGGGATTCTGTGTAAGCGCGGACGACTGGCTCCGTGCCGGAGAGACGGTAGCAAACCCAGGAGCCGTCTTCGAGGACCAGCTTGAGGCCGTCGGTGCGGACGACCTTGGTAACTTTGCGTCCGCCCAGCTCGGTGGGATCTACCTTCAACTTCTGAGTGAAGCGGGCTTTGGCCTCGGGGGTCAAGTGAAAGTTCTCTCGAACGGGATAGAAGGAACCTACTTTGTCAAATAACTCCTCTAACTGGTCGCTGATGGATTTGCCTCTGCGCGCGACCATCTCGGCTACGAGCAGGCCGGCGAGGATGCCGTCTTTTTCTGGGACGTGGCCGCGGATGGTGAGGCCGGCGGACTCTTCGCCGCCGATGGCGATCTTGTCCTCAAGAATGAGCTCGCCGATGTACTTGAAGCCGACGGGGGTTTCGAAGAGCGGAACCTTGTGGAAATCGGCGAGGGCGTTGATGAGGTTGGTGGTGGCTACGGATTTGGCGACCCCGTTCTTCCAGCCGCGGGTTTCCACGAGGTAATCGAAGAGCAGGGCGATGATGTAGTTGGGCTGGATGAAGGTGCCGTTGGCGTCGACGATGCCGAAGCGGTCTGCGTCTCCGTCGGTGGCGATGATGAGGCTGGCGCCAACTGCATTCATCTTGCTCTTGGCGTCGGCGAGGAGATGGTCGTCGGGCTCGGGGGCGTGGCCGCCGAAGAGGACGTCGCGGTAGTCGTGGACGGTTTCGACGGTGACTCCCGCCTGGCGGAGGACCTCGCAACTATAGCCTCGGCCGGCTCCCCAGAAGGGATCGAAGACGATCTTGATGCCCGAGGCGGCGATGGCTTTGAGATCGACCAACTCGGTGAGGCGAGCCAGGTAAGCGGGTTTGACATCGGCGGTCTCGAAGTTGGGCTCCTCGGCGTTGAGGCGCGGGATCTGCGGGTTGTCTCCAAGAGACATGATGGCGGCTTCGATCTGGCTGGTGACTTCGGGAAGCGCAGGAGCGCCATCGTGGGTGGAAAACTTGATGCCGTTGTACTCCGGTGGATTGTGAGAGGCGGTGAAGTTGATGGCGCCCGAGGTCTTGAGCTGCTGGACGGCGTAGGCGATGGCCGGGGTGGGCGCTGGATCGGGGATGACGATGGGCGTGACGCCAGCGGCGGAGAGAATGCGCGCGGCCTCGTCGACGAAGGATTCGCCCAGGAAGCGAGGGTCGCGGCCAACTAGAACGCGATGCGGCGCGGGCTGCGTCTTGACGTAGGCGGCGATGCCGGCGACGGCGCGGCGGATGTTGGCGACGGTGAATTCGTCGGCGACGATGGAGCGCCAGCCGGAAGTGCCAAATTTGATTGGGGTTGCCATTCTGGGTGATCTCCATTCCTTGCTGCACTGTAATCTTGCCCCAGCCAGGCGCGGTCGGCAAGTGAGGAATGAACAGAGGCGCAGATTGCCGGCAGAGCCGGTTGCGGGGTGGGTTGCCGGGGCGGCTGTCTGGTATCCTTCGGGTTAGCTGTGCTGATGCGCTGGTTGGTGATCGTGCTCCTCGTTTCGGTTGTTGCGCTGCTGTTGGTGGCGGGCGGGGTGGTGAGGCATGTCCGGCGGCAGAGGCGGCTACTTGCGGAAGAATCCGCGGAGGAAGCGCAAAAGGCGCGGAATCAGGAGCTTGACCTGGCTCTGGATATTCCTGAGACAGTAGAATCGAAGGCCGATTTGAAGGAACGGCCCGCAAAATGATGGGCCAGAAGATTGTGACTTGACCCGCGATTGCCGGGTCGAACAATCGGGATAATGGGGGGAGAGATGAATCGAAGTATCGGAATTCAAACAGCCGGGATGGGCCAGGCTGAGGCGCCGGGGCGGGTTTCGAATCTGGCTCGCGGCGCGGGAATTGTGCTGGCGGGAAGCGCGCTGGTGGCGGTTTGCGCGCATGTGGCCATTCCGCTGTGGTTTACGCCAGTGCCGGTGACTTTGCAGCCTTTTGCAGTGCTGTTGCTTGGGCTGTTGCTAGATCCGCGGCTGGCGGCTGGAACGATGCTGGCTTACCTGGCGGAGGGTGCGGCGGGTTTGCCGGTTTTTACTCCGCATGGGCTGGGCGGTGTGGCGCAGTTAATGGGGCCGACCGGCGGCTACCTGTTGAGCTATCCGTTGGTGGCTCCCCTGGTTTCATGGCTGTGGCGGCGCGGGACGCGCAGCTTTTCACGCGGCCTCGTTGTAGCTGGCGCGGGCAGCCTGGTTACGCTGGCGATGGGCGCGGTCTGGCTTGGAGTGCTGACACATGCCGCGCCGATGATTGTTTTGAATCACGCCGTGCTGCCGTTTTTGCCTGGAGATGTGCTGAAGGTCTGCGCGGCGGCCGGAATCGCCGCGGGTGCTGCGCGGTGGCGACAGCACGAGGATTGATACGGAACTTCGGGCCCTGTCCCAAGGTAGAGTTTGGGTGGTTTCGCAACCCCGGTGACAGGTCCGATTTGTTTTCCTACCCAGATGGTTTTGGGGAGTTAGCCGAATTGCGGATTTCTCTCCTAAGCAACACATGATCGTGGCCGATTGAGCCGCGAGGCAAGAAAGGATAGTTCTAACAGTGAGTAGTGCTCAGACCAGCGCGGCGCAGGCAAGTGAAGTGCGCACCATTACGATTGCCCATAGTCCTGACTCCGACGACGCCTTCATGTTCTATGGCCTGGCCACGAACAAGATTCGGGTGCCGGGCTTTCGCTTTACCCATACGCTTTGCGACATCGAGACGCTGAACCGGCGGGCGATGGACGAGGCTTTCTTCGACGTAACCGCAATCTCGTTCCACGCTTATCCCTACGTTCAGGAAAACTACACGCTGATGAGTTGCGGCGGGAGCGTGGGCGAAGGCTACGGGCCGATGGTGGTTTCAAGCAAACCGCTGACCACCGACGACCTGAGCAAAATTCGCGTGGCAGTGCCGGGAACGCTGACGACCGCCTATCTCGCGTTGAAGATCTTCAATCCGGAGATTGAGACGGAGGTCGTTCCCTTCGACAAGATCATTCCCGAGATCCAGGCGGGGAATTTCGAGGCTGGGCTGATCATTCACGAGGGGCAACTAACGTATGCCTCAAGCGGGTTGCGCAAGGTGATCGACCTTGGCGTGTGGTGGCGGGAGCAGACTGGGCTGGTGTTGCCATTGGGCGGGAACGCCGTGCGCCGCAGCCTGGGCGCGGAGACGCTGCATACGGTGACGCAGGCTTTGCGGGATAGCATCCAGCATGGCTTGGACAATCGCGAGCAGGGCCTCGAATATGCGATGCAGTTTGCCCGCGACCTGGACGCCAACCTGGCCAATCGCTTCGTGAGCATGTATGTGAACGAGCGCACGCTGAGCTATGGGCCGGATGGGCAAGAGGCAATTCGCAAACTGCTGGCGCTGGGACACCAGCGGGGCATCATTCCTATGGAGCCGAAGGTTGACTTCGTCGATTAAGAGCAGACGCGAACGGTTTGCCGATCTGTTCGCGTTGCCCATCTCGCTTTAGCGCGCAGCTGCACTGTATGTCGGCACCCGTGAAACTTGGGGCCGCGGGGATGAGAAGATTGGCGATGGTGCTGTGCGGCCAGGACCGCCAGGATCTTCGCCACCTGTACGGAACCTGGAGATGAGCGCATTGAGGTCTGCGGTGAGTTCGCTGAGGGCCTCGCAGGCTTTCGCCGATTGGCGCGCGCCTGAAGCAGTCTCGTTCGAGATGCGAGCGATCTCACTGACGTTGGCGTTCACCTCGGCGGTGGTTGCAGTCTGCTCTGCGGCAGCGGCAGCAATCTGGTTGACCATGGCGGCAGCTTCGTCGGCACTCTCGATAATGAGACGTAGCTTGACGCCAGCCTCTCCGGTAGCGGCGACTCCTGTTTCCACCTGAGCCGTTCCCTTTCCCATCGCCTCCACGGCGGCGCGTGTTTCCTTTTGGATGAGCCCGATGGTTTCAGCGATCTCCTTAGTCGCCGCGGTAGTGCGCTCGGCAAGGTTGCGAACCTCGCCTGCGACAACCGCGAAGCCTCGGCCCTGCTCACCGGCGCGCGCGGCCTCGATAGCGGCATTGAGTGCAAGCAGATTGGTGCGGCCAGCGATCTCATCGATGACCTCAATAATGTGGCCAACCTGGTTGGAGCGTTCGCCGAGCTCGGCAATCTGATGCGCGACGTGGTCGACGGACTGGGTAACGCTGTGCATCAGGTTGATCGTCTGCTCGACAACTTTGCCGCCCTCGCGGGCGTCATCCGCGGCCTGGCTCGTCTTGAGGGCAGCGGAGTTGGAGTTGCGCGAGACCTCAACGACAGTAGAAGACATCTCATGCATGGAGGTTGCGACCATCGCCGACTTGTCTTGCTGGGCTTCGGCGCCGAGAGCAATACTGGAGGCCGACCGGGTGAGTTCTTCCGTAGCTTCTGTGAGGCGCCGGGTATTGGCCTTGACCTGACGCATCACTTCCTGGAGTTTGTCGAGGAAGACATTGAACCAGATGCCGACCTCATCAATTTCGTTGCTGCCGTTCACCTCCACACGGCGAGTGAGGTCGCCCTCCCCCTCGGCAATATCCTGGATACGCAAAGAGAGCGAACGCAGCGGATTGACAACCTTGTACTGCACAACGCCCCACGCCGCTCCGCAACTGAGGATCGCGAAGATCAGCATGACAAAGCCTGTGATGCGGCTGCGCAACGACCAAGCATCCACGGCATCCAGCTGAGAGCGGAATTCGACGGCAATCGCCTTGTCCAGCGCGCTCATCGCCGAGGAGAGCGCTTGATTGTCCTTACCCAGGGCGCTCATGCGCGCCATCAGGTCATCGGTTGGACCATCCTTGCTGCCCAAGACTGCCGCATACGTGTCATGGTCGCGGATGTTGAGCGCGGAAAACTCGTCAGTCAGGCCGCTTGCCTTCGCAGCCAGGTCAGGCAGCGAACCGAGCGAGGCTTTGACGGCGCCCAGTGCATCCTGCGTAGCCTGGGCATCGGCAGCCGCCCCAGCCAGCGATTTGGCGTCCTGGAGGACGACAGCATCGCCGTAATGCTTCTTCATGCGCTCGAAGGCTGCCTCGGCCTCCTGCAGTCTGAGCGCGGAGGGAAAGAGCGCAGAGGAAATCTGAGACATGCGGCTATGCGTGGCCGAGGCCGAGAGCAGCACCATAACCAGCAGGACGAGATAACCACCGGCGAGAACGCCGAGGATGGCAAGGATGCGGGACTTAATCTTCATTTGCTGGAACATCGGTCACCTGTCAAGAAAGAATCTCGGCCTTGCCGCGAGGCCGGCGATTACAGCGAGTTGCATCATGGAGGTCCTTCGGGGCCCTGGCGACGAACAGGGAACGCAGATGGATTTCCAGACTGTCATTGCACCGCCAGAACTTTTACTCCGTCATGCGGAGAAGTTTTGGCAATGTAACCGACGGCGCCTGCATTGTGCGCGACGTAATCGACCATAGCGGCATCGGAATCGAGCGACTTAGGCATCGTGGCCTGGCCGGAAAAGACCAGACTGCGCCAACTCGCGCGAAAGGCCGTGTCGTTCTTGCCGACGTAAGTGCTGAGGAACTCCTCGTGCGCGGCGCCGGACTTGAGCAACACCGGGGTCGCGTGCGAGCCGTCCTTGAAGCTGGAAGCGGCTCCGGTAAAGACATCACGCAGATCGCTCTTTGTGACGTCGGCGGACTTGACGCTGGGGTTGGCGATCACCAGCACCTGGGCTCGCGCGCTCAGTGAAAACAGGAGAGCCCCGGCAGAGAAGAGAACGGCGAAAAGCAGCTTTTTCATGGATTCGATCTCCTTGTTGCGCGAGCCTAGAAGGTAACGCCGATTTTGAGCGCGGTGAGGTTCGTGTTCGGCTTGAGGTTGGAATTGAGCGTTAGGTCATAGCCGAGATTGGTGCCCTCGATGAAGTGCTCTTCGGCCTTGGCGTAGAGAAAGGAGTTGAAGTCGTAACGGCCGCTGATGGCCCAATCCTTGCTGTAACGGCCGGGCCCCAGCGGAGCCGCCCGGTTGGTGTCCTGGCTGTCGTAAACCCCGGCGGTCAGCTTGGGCGTGATCTTGTAGCTGATCATCCCATACTCGGTGCGATCGTCCTGGCGCGTCAGGAAGAAGCCCGAGGGCAGGGTTGGGAAGACGGAGGTCACATGAACCCAGGCCCTCTCGTACTCGAAGGCCGCCAGCCACTTGCCCTTCTCGTAGATGGCGAAGTAATTCGGCTGGCTGTTGGCGACGGTCGTGTGCGTGCCTGTCACAAAGGTGCTCCCGTTCTGATAGGTGATGGGAGCGGTCCAGGTATTGTCGGTCAGATCGGAGGCCCCCACCATCAACCCGGTCACGGGTGTCTTCCAGTGCAGGGCGCCTCCGTACAGCGGGCCCTGGATATTGCGTGGCAGGTTGTAGCCCGTCTCGGCCTGGTCGATGAATGCTCCGTTGCTGAAGGAGTAATAGCCTTCCCCAGCCCAGGCGCGGTACTCGAGTTTTCCGGCTTTGCCGGCGCCGATCGTGCCATAAACAACCCCGCCGTAGTGCGTCATGTACGACTCACGATCATCCAGCTCATAGATTCCCTGGGGCAGCAGGGTCCACATGTAGGCCGGATCGATATCCTGGATCTCGTTAAACAGACCCCATGGAGTCTTCACTTTGCCGAAGCGGACGCCGAAGCGCTCGTTGACCTTGTAGTCGGCCGCGGCCCAGTCGAGAATAATGGAATTTCCAAAGCTCCCTAAAAGAAAGTAGCGGGCCTGCACCGCAATGCGCAGCTTGGGCGTAGGCACCGAGGTCAGGTTGATCATGGCCTCCGTCCAGGCCGGGCTGCCGTTGCTGGAGGTGGTGGTGAAGATATTGTTGTTGGTCGAATAAAGAAAACCCTGCGTCGCATAGCCATGTATCTGAATATTCAGATCGTCGATGCTTTGCGCCGCGGCCGTCATGCTCCCCAGCAATATGAGCCAACCCAACCACATCCGTCTCATCCTTGTTCTCCTTGATCCGAAATAGATTGCGATAACACCTGAATCATCCAAAGCTTGAATCATCCAAAGATCGATCGTGAACCGGCGCCACCGCGAAGGCGCCGTTGCCCTGCGAGGCCAGAGCCGGCCTTCCAAACTTGCGTCTGGCTTTCTTTTGTGAATATCGGTCCGTGATGGCCCAGGCCTGAGAAGGATGGCCGAGGAAAGATTTAGATCGTTTTCTATTCGGAACTCAGCGGGCCTAATTCCGATTGCTGGTCCGAAATGGAACTAAAACGAAAGACTTCAGTGACTTTTAATGGAGTGTAGGGCTGATCCTTAAGGAGTTTCTAATTCAGTCCGATAAATAGAGCGTGGGGGAGAAACCATGCTTTCAATCTCTGCGTTGATTCGCCAGGAGGCGATCCATACCGGGCAGACTGTGCTACTGGCCACGCCCGACTCGCTGCTGGCCTCGGATTTACAGGGAACGCAAAATCCCTGGGGCGGGCGTTTTCCGACTGGGGCCGCGCCCGCGCCCGCAATCGCTGCCCTGCCAGCGCTCGAAGACTCGGCGGTGATTCTGCTGGATGTGCTGCTGGCCGGGATGGCGGATGGCCGTTTGCTGGCCGCGACGCAGGACTCCGGAGTGCATCGGCGATGCGCCATTGCGCTGATCGCTGAAAGTGTTTCCGACGAGTGGATTGCTCGGCTGCGCGAGGGCGCGATCGACGACATTGTGCCTCGCAGCGCGGACGCGACGGCATGGAGAACACACCTGAGCACGATGCGGCGCAGCCGGGAGCTGCTCCGCGAACTGGAGCGCCTGCGCGAGGCGTCGATGCAGGAGGCGCAGCACGACCGGGTTACCGGCACATTCAACCGCGGAACCATGCTGACCATGCTTTTTCGCGAGACGGACAGGGTGCAGAGGCTGCATGGCTCTCTCTGCCTGATGCTGTTTGCCATCGACGACCTGGCCTACTGGAACAATGAGTTGGGGCGGGACGCGGGGGACGACTTGCTGCGGGAAGTGGCGGCGCGTACGGGCCGCATTCTGCGCAGTTACGACCTGCTGGGACGCACGGGCGCGGATGAGTTTTTGCTCACGCTGCCGGGGTGCAGCCCGATCCATGCGGCGATGATGGCCGACCGGTTGCGCATGGATGTCTTTGGCGAGCCCTTCATGGTTCAGAATGAGGAGAGAAACTCCGTTCCGGTGCGACTGACGGCTTGCTTCGGAGTGACATCGAGCCGGGGACGGTCGCCGGTGGTGGTGCTGCGTGAGGCGGAACAGACGCTGGCTCTCAGCCGGCGCGCGGGACCGGATTCGATTCGCTGTTCGACCGAATCGGCTGAGTCTTGCGGTGATTTGGATATGTTGTTTTCTGAAGTGGAAGCAATTGCTTAAGAGATTTCAAATTGTGCCCCAGGGACTGTGAGGACTCTCACGAAATGCGGCGAATGAATCTTTTCGGGTAGCCGGAGTATCCTAGAGCTGAGGCTTCAGTTGCTCCGGATGGCGGAAATCATACTTAAAATCGATGGCATGCACTGCGGCTCCTGCATTCGCCGGGTGACGCAGGCGATTCATGCGGCAGGCCCATTTGACGTGGAAGAAGTGCGGCTGGGAGCGGCGCGATTCCAGACTGCGGAGGATGCCGGCGCCCACATCCCGGACGCGACTGCGGCCATTGCCGCGCTGGCCAAGGCCGGCTATGCGGCGCGCGTGGACTCATAAGGTGGCAAGTTCCACTCCGCAGACAGCAGACGTGACCAGACGCGAAACCATCGTGAAGACGGCTCAACCCGCTCTCGGGCAGTCCCAAAAACAATCCATTGTGCTACCGGTGCTGGGGATGACCTGCGCTGCCTGCCAGCATCATGTGGAGCAGGCGCTCATCGAGGCTCCGGGGGTGGCGTCGGCGCGCGTGGACCTGATGCGGCATCGGGCTGCGGTCGAGTTCGACCCTCTGCTCACGGAACCTGCGCAGCTAATCCAGGCAATTCGCGGGTCGGGATACGACGCGGTTTTGCCCCGATCCGCAGATTCTACGAGCCAGAAGGACGACGCCGAGTTGAAAGCCGGGTGGAAGGCCGCCGCGACGATTGCGGCCGGCGCGGCGGCAATGCTGTTTTCCATGCCGATGGCGACATCTGACATGTCGGGAATCGAGTGGGTCATTGCGCTGCCCACTTCGCAGGTGCGGTGGGCGCTGCTGATCGTGACGGCGGTGTTGGCGGTCTGGGCGGGGCGCGCAATCTATCGCAGCGCGTGGAAGGCGCTGCTCCACGGCGAGACGAATATGAATACGCTGGTCTCGCTGGGAACTGGCGTGGCTTTTGCGTATTCGGCGTATGTCACGTTGCGGCCTGCAAGCGGCGGCAATGTCTACTTCGATTCGGTGCTGCTGATCCTGGGCTTTCTGCTGCTGGGCAAATGGCTGGAGGCTCGGGCGCGGCATAGGGCGCTGGCGTCGGTGGATGCTCTGGCGCAGTTGCAGCCTTCGACGGCGCGGGTACGGCGCGGCGATTCGGAATCTGTGATTCCGCTCGACGAGCTTGCAATTGGCGATTTGGTTGTCATCTTGCCTGGCGAGCGGATTCCGGCGGATGCGGTGATCGAGTCCGGGCGAACGACCGTGGATGAATCGATGCTGACGGGCGAATCGGTTCCATTGGAGCGTTCGGTTGGCGAACGCGTGCTGGCGGGCAGTGTGAATTACGATGGCGCGATTGCGGCGCGGGTCGAGTCTGCCGGAGCGGAGACGACGCTGGCGCAGATTGCGCGGCTGGTAGAGCAGGCGCAGGGTTCGCGCGCGCCCATGGAGCGGCTTGCCGACCGAGCCAGCGCGGTCTTTGTGCCGGTGGTGCTGGGGCTGGCGCTGCTTACCTTTGTTGGTTGGCTGATTGCCGCGCATGATCTAGCCCAGGCGATTGCGTCTACGGTAGCTGTGCTGGTGATTGCCTGCCCATGCGCCATGGGACTGGCTGTTCCAGCGGCGTTGACGGTGGCGATTGGGCGCGGCGCGCAGTTTGGCGTGCTGATCAAGGGCGGCGAGGCGCTGGAGCGGCTGGCGGGCTTGCAGACGGTGGTGATGGATAAGACCGGGACGTTGACGATGGGGAAACCTGTCCTAACCGGTATCGCGGCCCTGAATGGCTATGCGGAGTTCGAACTGCTGCGCTGGGCTGCGGCGGCTGAGGATCACTCGGCGCATCCGCTGGCTCATGCTGTTGTCGCTCATGCCAGGGATGCGGGATTGACCTGGTCTCCTGCGGCATCGGTCCAGATCGTTCCGGGGCGCGGATTGACCGCGGATGTCGAAGGGCGGCCGTGCCTGCTGGGAAATCTGGAACTGCTGCGGGAGTGGTCGGTTCCCCTCCCCGATGCAGCTTTGCCTGAGGCTGGGGTGACGCGGCTGTGGATGGCTTTGGATGAGGCAGGCGCGGGATACAGGGTGGCGGGATTCTTCGATGCACGGGACGCGCTGCGTCCGACTGCGAAGGCTGCCGTTGGCTGGCTGCGAGCTCATGGACTTGCGGTGCGGATGCTGACGGGAGACTCGGCGAGCGCGGCTGCTCCAATTGCTCAGGCCGTGGGGATCACGGAGATCGCGGCCGGATTGCTGCCGGCGGACAAGGTGACGCGCATTCGAGAGCTGCAACAACGTGGGCTCCGCGTGGCGATGGTTGGCGACGGGATCAACGACGCCGCCGCGCTGGCGCAGGCCGACGCAGGAATCGCCATGGGCGCTGGCGCGGCGCTGGCTCAGGAAGCGGGCGATGTGCTGCTGTTGTCGAGCGACCCGGTGGGGATTGCCACGGCGATTGGGCTGGCGCGCGCTACTGTTTCCGTGATGCGGCAGAATCTGGGCTGGGCAGCTGGCTATAACGTAATTGGGATTCCGCTGGCGGCTGGGCTGCTTTTTCCGGTTTTCCATTTGCTTTTGACGCCATGGATGGCGGCGGCGGCGATGGCTTTCAGCTCGGTGAGTGTGTTGCTGAATAGTCTCAGACTGCGCGGCTGGAAGCCTAAGCTGGCTGGATGACCGGCGCTCAAGTTCACAGATGTAGATGGTGCGACAGCTCCTGCAGTTGAGTGAACCAGCCGTGCCAGTCGGCCGAGACGGCGTGCTCGCCGAGTGTGCCTGCCGCTTTCTTCAGGCCTTCTTTGGCCAGTTCCCGAACGAAGCCGAGGCTTTTGGCGAGGACCGATTTATCGGGTTCTTTCTTGTTCAATTCGGTGGCGACGGTGTTGACCTGGTCTTTGAATCGATCTGCCGCGGATGAGGACAGTCCGAGGTCGGCTAGGCGATTGAGCATCGTTTCGAGGAGCGATAGCAAGGCGGCGTTGTCGTGGACGGTCTGGGCAATGCTCTGGTCAGCCGCGATGCTGGAACTGCCGCTGGCGAAGGCTGCGTTGTAGACGGGGGCGTTGAAGATGTTGCTGGGAGCGGTCGCGGTCAACATGCGTTGAATGAGCTTGTCGGAGAAAGCTTCTGCGTACTCCTTCTCGATTCTGAGACGGGTGATCTGATCGTCGCGCAGTGCGAGCTGCGATTGAAAAACACGCATGGCGTCGGCTTTAATCTTCTCGGTGGTTTCGGCGTCAGTGTCGCCTAAGCTGATGGAGATCTTCGCGCCGCCGCCGGTTTCTTCAATGGACTTGAGGCGAATATTCACACCCTCGTGCAGCGCGGCCAGATGGCGCAGCATCGCAGGTAGCGTGCTGAGCTCGAAGGTCGAGACACCGCCCTGGTAAAAAAACTCGATGGTAGTGAAGTCGGAGTAGAGGCGTTCGAATTCGCCCGGCGTATAGCTGGTCAGTTGCTCTGCGTCTTTGTCCCAATAGGCGCGCTCGCACCCGATTCCCTTGAGTGTCCAACCGGCCCGCTGCGTCTCCCAGAGCCTGATCGCATCGGCTGAGCAATTCTCCAAAATCGCAAACTGAAGATTGGCGGACCTCAAATCCAACTTATCCAGGTTCGCTCCTGTAAGGTTCGCGCCACGCATATTCGCCGATCTCAGGTCCGCGTCCTTCAAATTCGCATTGCCCAGATAGGCCCTGGTCAGATTGCAATGGCTCATGACCGCATCGGAAAGGTTGACTTGGCTCAATGACGCTTCGGAGAGGTCCGCGCGAACCAGAATTGCCTGGCTCATGTTTGCGTCCGTCAGTTTCGCGCCGCGCAGATCTGCGTCGGAGAGTTCGGCCATCTTCAGATTCGCGCCTGTCAAGTTGGCTCCCGCCAGATCGGCATCGCTCACATAGGCCTCGGTGAGGTCTGCTCCCTCAAACTTGGCGTTTCTGAGATAGGCGTCGCTGAGATTGGTCAGATGCAGGTTCGCGCCGCGTAGATCGGTTCTCACCAAGGTTGCGCTCACCACGCTTGCCTCGGAGAGATCGGCGCGCCGCAGGTCGACTCGATCGAGGTTGATCTCGTTCATCTTCGCGAGGTTCAGGTTGGCGCGCGCCAGGGAAACATTCGTCAATTTCGCTCGAATCAGATTCGCGCCGCTCAGATCATAGCCGCTCAGGTCGCGCCTCATGGACACGTCATGGCGAAGCTCCGCGTCGATAAGGTCAATCTCGATCCCCCGATTTTCCTTTCTCCAGCGATTCCATGCTTCAACGCCCTCCTCCAGCTTCGCGAGATGGTCGAGGTTCGCCATTGGGGAATCATAGCAAAGCGCATTTTGGACTTGTGGTCCATTCTCAAGGGAGAGATGCGCCAACCTGCACCTCTGTGTAGAACCAGCTCCCAGCGCGGAGCGTTAGACTTGAGGCAGGCTATTCTCTGTGCGCATTCTGACCCGCTACATCCTCGGTGAAATCTCCTCGCACGCCCTGCTGGGCTGCGCCCTGTTTACCTTCATTCTCTTCATGAAGCCGCTGGAGCAGATTCTGGAGATGGTGGTGCGCAACAGCTCCAGCTTTATTACTGTATTTCAGGTCTTTCTTTTCACTTTGCCGAATATCTTTCTGCTCAGCATTCCCATGGCGGTGCTGGTGGGGGTGTTGCTGGGGTTGAGCCGCCTGGCTGCGGACTCCGAGATTACGGCCATGCGCGCCTCAGGGTTCGGCATCTGGTACTTTGTGCGCGTGGCCTCGGTGATCGCTTTTCTGGGCACCGGGCTGGGCCTGGTAAATTCGCTGTACCTTGGGCCGCGCGCCAACCAGGCCATTCTGGACTTGCAGAAGGAGCTGGAATCCTCGCAGGCCTCTTTTGAAATTCAGCCGCGGGTTTTCTACGAGGACTTCAAGAACACGGTGCTCTATGTCCAGAATGTGCGGCCGGGCGCGGGAGCGTCGCACTGGCAGCGGCTTTTCATTGCCGATGTGAGCGACCCCACTTCGCCCAACCTCACGACTGCCGAGTCGGCCACCGTGGCCCAGGACAGCGCGCGCAACGGCCAGGGGATGCTGATCCAGCTGCGCAACGGCACGCAGCACGACATGGCGGCCAACCAGCCCGGCCAGTACAACATCACCGCGTTTTCCGTGACCGACCGGCCGCTGGTCTTCAGTCCGCAAAGCGAGGTTTCGCTGGGCCGCATGGATACGCCGATCTTCGCGCTGGGAAATTCCGAGCTGTGGAAGCTTTCGCATGGGCCGGACGGCAAGCGTTTCCTGATCGAGCTGCATCGGCGCTTTGCTTACCCGATCGCCTGCCTGGTGCTGATGCTGATCGGCGTTCCGCTGGGCACGGCGGCGCGCCGCGGAGGCAAGAGCGGCGGCATGATCTTCACCATCCTGCTGGTGCTTGTCTACTACCTGCTCTCGGATCTGGGCATTGCATGGGCCAAGCAGGGCCGGCTGCCGGCTGCGATCGGTGTCTGGCTGGCGAACTTCATCTTTGCCGCTGCCGGGCTCTTTCTGCTGAGCCAGCTGGCCAGCGGCGGCGCGGTGCTCAGCACTGTAACGGCATGGTTTTCGCGAACGCCGAAGACCGAGACGACGGCGGACGAAGCGCTGGAAGCCGCGCCTTCGACGGAAGACTCGAATCCTGCCTGGCAGGCGCTGCTCAAGGCGCGCTACGACCGGCGATTTCGCCCGCCGCTGGCGCGATCGCTGCATCGCTTCAAGCCGCGCGGTTTTCCGTTGATTCTGGATGAATACGTGTTGCGCGAATTCATCAAAATGTTCGCCATGGTGCTTGCCGGCTTTGTGCTGCTGATGCTGGTCTTCACCTTTTTCGAGCTGATCGGCGACATCCTGCGCAACCATATTCCGCTGACCATCGTGGGCGATTACCTGGTCAATCTCGCGCCCAGCATGTTGTACCAACTCACGCCGCTGAGCGTGCTGATCGCGGTATTGGTCACATTCAGCCTCTTCAACCGCTCCAGCGAGCTGATCGCCATGAAGGCCACGGGCATCAGCATCTACCGGCTGGTGATTCCGGTGGTGGTGATTGCCGCGGCGCTGGCGTGCGGGCTCTTTGCCTTCGACCAGTACTACCTGCCGCAGGCCAATCGCAAGCAGGAGGCGTTGCGCAACACGATCAAGGGCAAACCGGCGCAGACTACGCTGAATCCGGACAAAAAATGGATCTTTGGCCAGCGCAATCCCGGAGAGCCGGAGCGGGTTTTCTACTACCAGTTCTTCGACCCTGAAGAGAATGCCTTCGCCAACGTCACCGTCTTCGAATTCGACCCGGTCACCTTTGCGCTGACCAAGCGCATCTTCGCCGAGCGCGCCGCTTGGAATATCGGCCAGCGTGGATGGGTCTTCGAAAACGGCTGGGAGCGCACCATGCAGGGCTCGAATCCAACCGGCTTTCGAGAGTTTCAGACAGCGAACTTTGCCGAAGTGCGTGAAGAGCCTGGCTATTTCAAGAAAGAAAGCCTGCAATCGCAGGAGATGAACTTTGGCCAGCTCCAGCACTATATCGGCGACCTGCAGCAGAGCGGCTTCGACACGATCGGGCTGCGCGTGCAGCTCTACGACAAGCTGGCCTATCCGCTGGTCACCGTCGTGATGGCGGTGCTGGCGATTCCCTTTGCGCTCTCGATGGGCCGGCGGGGTTCGCTCACCGGCATCGCCGCGGGGGTTGGGATCGCGCTGGCATGGTGGGTTGCGCATGGGCTGTTTGTGGCCATGGGCAATGTCAACTACCTGCCGTCCGCGCTGGCGGCGTGGTCGCCGGATATCTTGTTCGGATTGACGGGCGGCTATCTGCTGCTGCGAACACCGACTTAGAATTGTGAGTCATTTCCCAGACTAGTGAACGGCTGCCTGGCTCAGATAGGGCGTCCGGTCTGCTTGCCTACATACATGTCTGCGTCGGCAGCGGTCAACATGCTGTCCTTGGTGGTGCCGTCTTCCGGGTAGGTCGCGATGCCTATACTGGCCGTACCCCTCAGCAGATATCCTTCCACGGCAAACGGGTCGTCGAAGCAACGCTCCAGGCGGACCGCGACCTCCTTGACATCGACGTGACTGCGCACGGACGGAATCAGCACGGCAAATTCGTCGCCGCCCAGCCGGGCAAGCACGTCCTGGGGCCGAAGCTGCCGTGTCATGCGCACGGCGACCTCCTGCAGATACAAATCTCCGACATGGTGGCCATAGACGTCGTTCACTTGCTTGAACTTGTCGAGGTCGATGTAAATCAGGCCAAAGAGTCCGCTCTTCAGACGCGATTCCTCGATGCAATGGTCCAGATGTTTGTCGAGCGAGAAGCGGTTGTGGACGTTGGTGAGCTGATCGAACTCCGAGCGGAAGACGAGATCGGAGTAGATGCGCCGTGTCTCAATGGCCAATGTGGCCAGGCGCGCTCCCGCAGTCAGGGCTTCGGTCTCCTCTTCGGGATTTTCCTTGCGCTCGCCCAGCGCCGCATAGAGCTTGCCCACCACCTGCCCCGAGTGAGACAGGATCTCCTGTTGCAGGATTCGCTGGCCGACGATCCCAATGTTTCCAGAGGCAGTTCCCAGCGTGGCTCCATCGGCAATCTCGCACCAGCAGGGACTGTCATGGAGCGTGAAGGAAACCAGGCCGGTAACCTGCTCGATAATCTCGGCCAGCGGGCGCGATCCGTTGATGTCCTCGAGGATGCGGCTGCGGCGTTGTTCGAGCTGGGCCATGTGGCGCTCCAGCACGGCCTTGGCTTCGACTCGGCCGGCCAGGGCGACGGTCTGGCGATGCACCTTTCGCTCCAGTATCCATTGCCGTATTGCAAAGGCCAGCACGATCGCTACCAGCAGCTCCACCAATCGCAGGAGATTGGTGACGGTGAGCAAGGATGGCCTGGCGACCACGGTAATGTCGTCGAAGGAGCGCATCAGCAGGCTGAAAGAAACCGGCCCCTGGAATGGGTTCGAGCCATAGGTCACCATGCTGATGCCCGTGACCCGGACCCTGGAGCCAACCGGGATCGGCTTCAGGGGCGGAAGCGCGACCCCGTCGCTGACATCGGCGTGGTGATAAACGGCTGAGAAGACGTGGCCGCTGGAGACCAGAACGTACTCGTCCTGGGCGGCCTGGCGCACCGAGGTCAGCACCTGGCCCTCGGTTGAGACCAGCTCGAATTCGTGCGTTCCCGCAGCCAGTTCCGGCTCGGTAACCTGCCGCGCCGTAATGGGCAATTGGACGCCGGTATCCCAAATCTCGCCCAGAGTCATGGTCAGCGAGCCGCCACCAACACTTGGAAAGCCGGTAACATCGGCCAGGCTGCCCAGCTTCTGGCTCTTCTCCGACTGCGTGTTGATCCACAGGCTCTTGTTCCCGCTCTGAAGCACGATGGCCGAGCCCGGCTCAAAATAAGTAATCGTTCCCTGAACCCTGATCCGGCGGGTCAGATCGCGCACATGATAGCCGCTGAGAATCTCGTCCATGGGCGTAATCGACAGCGTTTCCGGGTCCAGGTTCTCGCGCTTCAAAATCTTCACGTCTTGAAGAGTTGGAATCTGCAGCAAAATTCCGGTGAGCTGGTCCTTGCTGTCGAACTTGCCCGACACCACGCCAGTTACCTCAACCTCCGAATCCAAAAGCTCCCTGACCATCGAGCCATTGCTTGCAACTACGGTAGCGTCGACGTATCCGCCGTCCATGAGCAGGTGCATGTAGAGGTTGTAGCGGTTTCCATCCAATACCATGTCGGCGCTGCGCACCACCGCCTGCGCTGTGACTCGCCGGCAGTCGAGCTGGGAGCTGATCATCCGGTCAAAATCGGCGGCTAGCGGCTTGGGCGGAACGCCATGACCAAGGATGGTTACGCTATCGCCGAGGATGTCGGTGCGGAAGCTGGCTCGTGTGTGGCCCCGCACCAAGACGCGATCGCCCAGGGCAATCTCGGCGCCCATTGAGGTTTGCACATAGATGCCAAGATCGCCGTCCTGGACAAAGAGATCGATGTCGCTCTTGTTGTAATAGCTGACGGTACCCTCGAAGGCGACTGGAAGCCCCTTGGCCGCTTCCGCGTTACTGAGCTCGTGAACGGCGCGCAGCGAGGTAAGGGCCGCGGGCTCGGTTGCCCCAAGTGCCTGGATCGATCCGAGGATGGCCCCGGGAATGGCCCCGAGAATGACCGCGCCCGCTAGAATCCATCTCTTCATTGAGACTACCTGTTTTAACAGGATTATAACCTGATTCTCGGCATTCGCCTTACCTCAATTTGGGGGATTTCTATCCCCCGAAGATCGTATAGAACCAGACTCGCACCCGGCTTTCTTTGAATCGAGAATTTGGGCCGGGGATTCGCCTATTCCATGCGAAGCGCCAGCATCGGGTCGAGCCGGGAGGCGCGCCAGGCTGGGACCGTGCATGCGACAACCGCGGCCAGCAGCAGTGTCAGGCTCACCACCAGAAAGACGCTGCCATCGAGCGCTGTGGCCGTATACAGCAGCGAGCGAATGAAATGCGTAACCCCCAGGCTTGCAACCAGGCCCAGCGCCAAGCCCACGATGGCAGGCCGCAGGCCGTCTTTCAACATCAGCTTCAGCACCTCTCCGCGCGATGAACCGAGGGCCAGGCGCACGCCGATCTCGGTGGTTCGCTGCGTCGTCACGTACGACAGCACTCCGAACAAACCGACCGTGGCGAGCACCAGCGAGATCACGGCAAAGGCCAGCAGCAGGGTGGCGTCGAAGCTGGCATCGGCCGAGGATTGGCCGACGATCTGCTGCATGGTGAGGACGCGGCTGACGGGCAGATCGCGATCGATGCCGGAGATGGCTTTTTGGATGGGCAGCGCCAGGCTGGAGACGTCGCGGCCGCTCCGGGAGCGCACGGCGAGCGCAGCCGAGCGAGTCGAGCCCAGGAAGATCGAATAGTAGATTGCCGGATAGGGGCTGCCTGAAATCTCTTCCAGGGTATCGCCGACCACGCCTGCGATGGTGTAGCTTCGTTCGTCGTCGGTCACGCTGCTCACAATGTGCTTCCCAATGGGGTCCTCGCCGGGAAAGTATCTGCGGGCAAACTCCCGGTTGATCGCAACTTCCTGATTTTGATCTCCATGCAGGTTCGCCTCGAAGAATCGGCCGCTGAGCAGGGGTATCTGCATGGCGCTGAAGTAGCCGGGATCGACGAACCGGGTCGATGCATCCAGAACTTGCCCGGTAGGCAACGGTGGGTGTTCCGTAATGCGGAAGACGTCGTCCCAGACACGGCCCTCGCCGGGAAGCACCGAAACGAGAGCCGCCGCCGCGACCCCGGGCAGAGGACGGACGCGATCCAGCAGTTGGCGATCGAAGGCGGACATCTTCACCATGCTGTTATAGCTGCCCTTCGGCAGTTTGATGCGCATGGTGAGAACGTTCTCCGTCGCGCAGCCAAGGTTGACGGAGCGTAGCTGGCGATAGCTCTTGATCAGTAATCCGGCGCCGATCAACAGCACCACCGTCAGGCCGACTTGAATCGACAGCAGGAGACGCCGGAGGCGCAGGCCGGATCTTCCGCCGCTGTAGGAGCGCGAGGATTCATGCAGGGATTGGAGGATGTGTTTGTCGTTCGAAGAGAGCGCGGGAATCAACCCCGCGAGAAGCCCGCAGCCGAAGATGATCGCGGTGGTGAAGAGGAGAACGAGGCTGTCGATGTGGATGGATTCGGCGCGCGGAATATCCGGGCGGACATGGACCAGCCACTGCAGGGCGGCTGCCGCGAGCGCGAAGCCGAAGACGCCTCCGGCGCACGATAAAAGAACGCTCTCGGTGACTTGCTCGCGGATTAAACGCGCGCGGCTGCTGCCGAGAGCTGTGCGGATCGCGGTTTCCCTGCGCCGGGTCGCGCCGCGGGCCACGAGCAGATTTGCCGTGTTGAGGCAAGCGATCAACAGCAGGCATCCTGTGGCGGCAAGGAGCGTATAGAGACCAGCCTTGACCTTGTACGTCTCCGCGTCGAGGATGGGGCGGATGCTGGTTGCGTCATTCACCGGCCCCTGCGGATACTGCTTTCGAATTGCGGCCTGGATCGCGCTGAGCTCGGCGTTGGCCTGCGCCATGCTTACTCCCGCCTTGAGCCGGCCCACGACGTCGAAGTTATGAGCCACGTACATGCCCATGTTGGCGCGCGACCGCTCATGGTAGAGCGGAGTCCAGAGTTGAACCTGGGTATCGGGATAGGCGAACCACGAGGGAAGAACACCGATGATGGTGTATTGCCGCGCGTCGAGCAGAAGCGTCTTGCCGATCACGCCTGGGTCGCCGCCATATCTTCGCTTCCAAAGTCCCCAGGTCAGGACTACCGTGCCGTTGGCCTCAGGGCGGTCGTCACTAGCAAGGAACAAGCGGCCAAGAGCCGGCTCGACGCCCAGCATGGGGAAGAAATTCCAGGAGGCCATATGGGCCTCGGCTACCTCAGGGAGTTGTCCGCCGTCGCCTGAGAGATCGTATTGCGTGGCGTACTTGATGGCCATCTGTTCGAAGCTGTGCGATTGCGCCTGCCATGTGGCGAAGGATCCGCCGGCGACAATGCTGTCGTTGAAAGCGCCATTAGCATCGGCTTCATAGATGCGGACAAGCCGGTCCGCGTGAGGGAATGGCAAGGGATTGAGAAGCACCGATTTCACGACCGTGAACAGCGCGACATTCGCTCCGAACCCCAAGCCCATCACAAGAATCGCGAGCCAGGAAAAACCGGGCGTTCTGGCCAGTCGGCGAATGCCTTGGCGGATGTCGCCGAGAATGAGTTCGGCCCACGTCCAACTCCAGCTTGCCCGCGCCTGTTGGCGCAGCAGCGAGGGATTGCCGAACAGACGCAGAGCGGCGTTGCGTGCCTCGCGCGGACTCATGCCGGCGGCGATGTTTTCCGCGATCTGCCGGTCGAGGTGAAACTCCAGTTCCCTGCCCAGTTCATCGCCCGCGCGATCCCGGAGAAAAAGCATCTTGACCCGCATGAGCATCTGGTCGAGAGCGCGCATGATCAAGCCTCCTGGACGATGATGTTGATCGCCTGCGAGAGCCGGTTCCAGTTGGCGGTCTCCGACTCAAGCTGCTTGCGCCCGGCGGCTGTGAGCGAGTAGAACTTCGCCTGCCTGCCGGTCTCGCTTTCTTCCCATTTGGCTTTGATCCACGCCTGCTGCTCAAGCCGGTGCAGGGCCGGGTACAGCGAGCCCTGCTGCACCTGCAAAGCCTCGCCCGACATCTGCTGGATGCGCTTGGCGATGGCCCATCCATGACGCGGCTCGATGGAGAGAGTCTTGAGAATGAGGAGGTCGAGAGTTCCCTGGACGAGATCGCTTGGTTTACCCATACTGTGATTATCTACACAAGTCGTTGTAGATAGTCAAGGTATCGATTCAAAATTTATAGACTCGAATTGCACATACAAATCACCGGCGATGCCAGAGAAAACGGTGGATCGCCGGTGGATTTTCGAACGCTATCCAGGAAGGCTCAGGAACCTGGGGTATGGCCGATGAACTTGTCTGCCCACTGGATGAAATACTTCACGTTCGGAGCGTCGGTATGGCCGCCATCGTGCTGCCGCCAGGCCAGCTCTCCGTCCAGCAGGCCGCTATTGACCGGCGGCATGGTGGCCGTGTGGTAGTCGTTCGAGACGCCAAGGCCATGTGCGCCCAGCAATTGGAAGACTGGCTGAGCCGCAACGGTAGCCATGTAGCTGCCTTGCTGGTCGAGCCACTTTGCGTCTCCCATAGCCGGTACGCCGTAGCTGATGAAGGTGAGCCGGGGCGCGCAGAGGGCAATCAGTTCGTGCGAATCCACGGGCAAATCCCCGGCGTTTTTGCTTCCAAAGGTCGCTTCGGAGGCGCCATACTTGATGAAATTTCCCGCCATCCAGTAGTATTCCCCGCCGGTCAGGCTCTCGACCGCTTCGCCGAAGTTGCGGCGGTTGAGCTTGGCTCCGCCTTCGCCCGACGAACCAACCAGCACCATCGCAAAGCGTGGTTCAAAAGCCATTGTCACCAGCGCTGCCTTGCCGTAGCGCGAGACGCCTTCGATGCCTACATGCTTCGCATCCACTGCGGAGTCGGTTTCGAGATAATCCAGCCCGCGCGCTGCGCCCCAGGCCCACGCACGCAGAGCGCCCCAGTCATCGGGCTTCCGGGGTTGTCCTTTGTTCACCAGGCCAATGATGCCTCGCGTGAGTCCAGCGCCGTTATCCGCCTGGATGCTGGCTGGATTAATCGAGGCGTATCCCCAGCCATCGGCAATCAACTGCTGGATAGTTGGAGGATCGCCGGCTGGAGGCTTGGGCGCGCCAAATCCGAAGGCAGGCGCGAGCGGATTGAGCGGGCTGTATCCGGGATACTGGCTAAAGATGGCTGCCAGCGAAGGATCTTTTTCCGCCAGCAAGGCCTTGACTGCCGCATTGATCTTCTCCATCTCCTCGGGCGGAGGCTGGGTCGGATTGGGCAAGCCGGTTCTGCCGAACATCATCAGCAGCGGCACCGGTCCTTTGGCGTTTGCGGGGACGACGACTGTCATTGCGATGTCCACGGCGATCTGCGGGTACGCCGCGTTGTCCACATGCCCGACAAGCTCCTTGGCGATGACGGGCGTAAAGCCTACGAATTCGCGATCCGTGACTTTGACCTCCCAAGTCACTTTGGGGAGATTTTGGGGCAGACGGCCGTACACCTCGCGCTCAAAGTCTTCTACGATCTCAGGACGGCGCTCTTTCCACCACATCTCCGGCGTGGTCACCTTCTTGCCGTTCTTCAGCGTGAGCACGTCGGGCAGATTGGGAAATGGATTGGCCAGGGACTCATCGTAGTTGGCGTGGTTCGGCGCTTTCTCGTCTCCGCTTGGGCCCGGCCGCAAAGCCTTGATTCCCAACTGGTCCATCATGTTCTGGTGGTCCTGGTCGGCTGTGAAGGTGACGTGCGCGGGGGCATTTGTTTGAGCGCCGGAACTGGCAGCCGCCGTCCCGAAGAATGCAAAGCCAACGGCCAAACCCCAGCTCAATTTGCGAAACGACTGCCGCTCATACATCGAGAAGAGCCTCCATGCGAACATTTTCTTGTTGTCCCGAACGAATGTCATCCTACACCGCTTTTCCGGTTTAAGCTACTTGCTATGCAATCGATCAGAAATTGGGCCACAGTACTTGCAATGGCGATGGCGACGGTGTTGACGATGCCGGCGCAAACGAAAGTCTCCACACAGAATTGGGTGGGGTCTTGGGCCACTTCCCAGCAACTTCCAGAACCGCAAAACTCCCTACCGGCAGAAGATTTGAACGATGCGACGCTCCGGCAGATCGTTCACCTCTCGGTCGGCGGTTCGAAGCTGCGCGTCCATGTGTCGAATGCTTTTGGTTTTCTGCCGCTTCGTCTGACTTCGGTCCACATTGCGCGCCCGCTGTCAACCGCTGCGCCGGCGATCGATCCTGCGTCGGACAAGGCGCTCGCTTTCGCAGGCAAGGAAGACGTCGTCATTCCGCCGGGAGCTGAATATCTCTCCGACCCAATCGATTATCCCGTGGCAGCCTTGAGCGATCTTGCGGTCTCGATCCACTTCGACTTGCCGCCTGCCGAGCAAAGCGGCCATCCAGGATCGCGCGCGACCTCGTACCTGGTGCATGGAGATGCCGTTTCCGCCGCCGATCTGCCCGGCGCGCGGAAGTTCGATCATTGGTACCAGTTGTCAGCCGTAGATGTAATCGGAACGCCAGACGCAGCCGCGATTGCCGTTCTTGGAGACTCGATCACCGACGGCCACGGCGCAACCACCAACGGCAACGACCGATGGACCGACGTGCTTGCCAAAAGGCTGCAATCCAATCCGGCGACCCGGAATATCGGCGTTCTGAACCAGGGTATCGGCGGCAATCATCTGCTGTCCGATGGCCTTGGGCCCAATGTGCTGGCGCGTTTCGACCGCGATGTACTGGCTCAGACGGCGGTGCGCTGGGTGATTGTGCTGGAAGGCGTGAACGATCTGGGCGGATTGACCCGGCTGAGCGACCCTCCGCACGCCGACCATGAGGCTTTTGTCCGGCGGGTTCTGGCGTCGTACGAACAGATCATTGCCCGCGCTCATGCCGCGCATCTTCAGGTCATCGGCGCTACGATCACGCCTTATACCGATTCGGGTTACTATCATCCCCCCGCCAGCGCGGAAGCCGACCGGCAGGCTGTCAATCAATGGATTCGGAGCGCCGGCCATTTCGATGCGGTGATCGATTTTGATAAGGCCGTCGCCGATTCCGCGCATCCAGATCATCTGAACCCGGCGTACGACTCCGGCGATCATCTGCATCCCTCCGCGGCGGGGTATCGGGTGATGGGTGAGTTGGTCCCGCTCTCGCTGTTCATGCACTGAATCTTTTTCGTTCGCTGGAAAAAGCCCGGACCCGCGATACCAGGCTGCTGCCCGGTACAATGACACTATGATCCGGGATTTGAAGCCGCTCTTCCGCTACATGGCGCGCTATCGCTGGGGCTACCTGCAGGGAACCCTGGCGCTGACCGCGACCAATGCCATCTGGGTGATCTTTCCCCTGGTGCTGGAGAAGGCGGTCAATGCGCTGAACCACCGGAATCTCGATGCGGCAGCGACGCGGCGGACGGTGCTGTTGTATGCCGGGCTGCTGATCGGCATTGCGCTGCTGAAGGGCGTCTTTCTCTATGCCTCGCGATGGATCCTGATCGGGATTTCGCGGGAGATCGAGTTCGACCTGCGCAACGATCTTTTTCGCACCCTTGAACGGCAGGACTACGCCTACTACCAGCGCTATCGCACGGGCGACATCATGGCCCGGCTTACCAATGACCTGAACGCCGTGCGGCAGTTGCTCGGGCCGGCCATCATGTACTCGGCCAACACCATTCTCTTCTCCGCGTTCGCGCTCTATTTTCTGCTGCGCATCAGTCCGTGGCTGACGCTGGTGGCGCTGGCGCCCATGCCTATCGCCAGCATCCTGGTGCAGTATTTCGGAGCGCGCATCCACGAGCGCTTCGAGCGCATTCAGGCCAGCTTTTCCGAGATCACTTCCCATGCGCAGGAGAATTTCTCCGGAGCGCGGTTGATCAGGGCCTTTGCGCGGGAAGAATCGCAGATTCAATCCTTTGAAAAAGCTAATCAAGAGTACATTGGGCGTGCGCTGCGGCTGGTGCAATTGATGGGCATGTTGTGGCCGACGCTCGAATTCGTGCTGGGCGTGGCCATGGTGATCACGCTCTTCGCCGGCGGACGGCTGGTGTTGCAGCACAGGATCGACGTGGGCAGCTTCGTCGCATTCAATACCTACATGATTTTGCTCACCTTCCCCATTATCGCCGTGGGCTGGGTAATCAATCTCTTCCAACGTGGGACCGCTTCCGTCAAACGCATCGACGAGATCTTGCGCTCCGAGCCGGACATCGATGACAGCCATGCGGACAAGACGATTCCAGAGGACCTGCCGCTGCGTGGCGAGATCGAATTTCGCGGATTGAGCTTCGGGTATGGAGACAAAGACGTACTCCACGACATTTCCTTGCGAGTTCCGGCCGGTTCGACGCTGGCTATTGTGGGCCCCACAGGTTCAGGCAAGTCAACGCTGATCGGACTGATTCCGAGGCTGCTCGATGTAGAACAGGAATCACTTTGGATTGACGGGCGGCCGATCCGCGAGTACCCGCTGAAGGTGCTACGCTCCAACATCGGCGTTGTGCCGCAGGAGACTTTTCTCTTCAGCGAAACCATCCGCGAAAACCTCTGTTTCGGCACGCCCAACGCGACCAATGAGGAGATCATGGAAGCTGCGGAAGCAGCCTACATTCGCCGCGAGTTTGAAGAGTTTCCCTTAGGCTTCGAGACCATGGTGGGCGAGCGCGGAGTTACGCTTTCCGGCGGCCAGAAGCAGCGGACGTCCATAGCTCGCGCGCTGTTGCGGCATCCGCGCATTCTGATTCTTGACGATGCACTGGCCAGCGTGGATACCTACACGGAAGAGCGGATCTTGCAGGGATTACGCAGGTATTCCCGCCAGGGAAATATGGAAGGTCCGACGACCATCCTGATCTCGCATCGCATCTCGACGGTGCGCGACGCGGACCAGATTGCCGTGTTGTGCCAGGGACGTATCATCGAGCTCGGCACCCATGAGGCTTTGCTGGCCAGGGGCGGCTATTATGCCGGCCTCTACGAAAAGCAGCTGCTCGAAGAGGAGCTTTCGGTCACCGGATAGCTGACTTCTTATCGGCCTCAAGCGGTCCAACGTGAGGCCGGGTCGGATTCCGTGGGCGGCGGATTCAGATGCACGATATGCGGCTTGGGAGTAGGAAGCGAAGGCGCGGGAGCTAGCTGCGCGGTCTCAGCGGCAACCTGCTTCCAGCAATCTCGAATACTGCGCACGCAACCGATCACTTCTTCGAAGCGCTGCGCCGACGCGCCCAGCGAGGCCTGCACTGTGAGCGCAAACATCGAGGCATAGAACTCGCTCAACACCTGCGCCGGTCGGCCGCCGATATCCATGCGCAGACGCGCCTGCAAGTGAATGAGAATCGCCAGGGCCCGCTTGACGGCAACCCTGCGGCCACGCACGTCGCCGCGTTCGACGGCTGCGATGGCCACGTATAGAAAGCGGATGATGCCATCGTAGAGGGCTACGACGAGATCGACCGGCGAGGCCCCGTCGAGCGAGTGTTCCTGGTATGTTGCCATGGGATGAAATGCTCCTGACTTGCAGCGCTAAGCGACGGTTGGCGCCTGGTAACCCGTGATGGCGGAGTAGAGTTCGTTGATGTTTTCGAGATTCGCGGGGATGGCCTGCAGAATTTCGTCGGCGCTGGTGAGTTCCAGGGTGAGGCTGACCTGCTCGGCCGAGATGCGCAGGTTCTCGGCTGCAATGTTCTGGTTCAGCGACGACTCGGTTGCCTGGTTGGCGCTCAGAGCCAGTGTCAGAGCCCCATTGACGTTGGAGGTGCCCAGGTTGTTGAGGGTATTGGAGAAATCCACGCCCCAGCTATTGCTGTTCTGGAAGAAACCCAAGACCCCGGAGTAATCGCTGTTGAGCTCGCTCGAGAGCGTGGCGGAATTGAGCGAAAGCGAACCATCGTCGTTGACGGTGATGCCCAGCTGGGTCAGGTTGTTGACATCGCTCTGCGGGGTGTAGGCCAATGAGGTAGCGCCGTCGGCGATGGTTGAGGTGACTGTCAAGGCCCCGGAGCTCTCCGAAGTCAGCGCCAGACTGGAGCCGGAGGCGCTGTTGAGGATGCCCGCGGAAACGCCGATCCCAGCCGCGTTGATGGCCGAGACCAAGCCGCTCAGGTTCTGGCTCGCAGCCGGCAGCGAGCTGAGATTGAAGACAGTCGGGGCGCCCGAGCCGCTGGCGATCGACAGCGAGCCGGTGAGCGTATCCGATACGCCTGTGGATGTGTAAGCAAGGGCTGTGGCGCCGTCGGTCACGGACGAAGTGACACTCAGAGGCCCGGCGATGTTCGATACCAGGGACAGGCTCGATCCGGAGGAGTTGGTGACCACGCTGGCCGTGACTCCAATCCCGTCACCGTTGATAGCCGAGGCCAACCCGGCCAGATTCTGGTTGCCTGAAGCCAGCGAGCTTAGGTTGATCACCGTGGGCGTCGTCGAACCGGCGGCAATCGAGATGGAACCTGTCAATGTATCGGAAGCATTGGCGATCGGGGTCAAATAGCCGCCGGTAGGGATCGCGGCCAGCGTGCCGGATGGCGAGGTGGCGTTGACGGCGCCCAGAATCTGCTGTTGCAGGAGCGAGAGCGTGGGCGTGCCGAAGAGCGGCTCCGGCGTGCCCGAGGAAGTGTTGCTCTCCTGGGTGTTGATGGCGCTGACGACGGTGTTGTAGTCGGAGACAAACTGGTCGAGGGCGCTGGTCACCGCGGATGTGTCGTTGACGATCTGAACCTGGACGGTCTCCGGGACGCTATTGGTGATGGGCGAGGTGGCGAGCAGTTGAAAGGTCACGCCGGGAATTACGTCGCTGACGGTGTTCGAGGCGCTCGATACGGGGATGTTGTCGACCGTGAGACTGGCATTGGCGCCGCTGGTGGCCGGGTTGTAATCCAGAAACCCGTCTGTGCCATTGGCGGCTGCGGTGGTGACGTCAGTGATCGAGGAGGCGACGGTCAAGTCGCCGTTGGCCCCGGAGGTTCCAGAGACCAGCGACAGGCGCGATCCCGTGGCGTCGGTGATGACGTTGGCGGTCACGCCGATACCGGCGTTGTTGATGGCGGATGCGAGTCCTGAGAGCGTGTTGTCGCTAGGGTCTAGCGTGACGACCTGGACGGCGCCTGTGCCGACCTGGATGGTGATGAAGCCGGACAGCGTGTCCGACGGGTTGGTGATCTCGTTGAGGTAGCCGGAAGAGGTCGAAGCCAGGGTGTTGACCACGATGGTATGCGTTCCGGCCACTGCGGATGACGAAGCCGAGGTGAGGGCCAGCACGTTGGGGTCGGAGCTGGAGCCCTCCTTTTGCGCGAGCACGCCGCTGAAATCGGTAAACTGGCTGACGTCGGTCGAGAGCGCGGAGAGCATGGTGCCCAGGCTCGAAATTACAGTGTCCTGCGTATCCAGGCTGTTGAGCTGGGTCTGCCAGGGAGTCTCGACAGCCGAAAGATTGGCGACGATCTCGCTGACCGTCTGGCTCACATTGAAGCCGGTCCCCGCCAATGGCGACCCAAAACTGATTCCTACTGCGCCCATCCCAACCTCCCGCTAGCTCGAACGCAGCCCAAGGACCACGATGGCCGGCTCGTGCGTTAGAGAATCCACAAAATCTCTTGTCTTCAGTCTTCTTCGAAGAAACGGCCGCCCCACAGCAAAGCAAGGGAATGGGGAAGGCGCAGTTGAGCTGCCTTCCCCGTCCGGTCTTCCCGCTGCCGCGATTTACTGCAACAGCTTGGTGACTTCCTGCTGAATGCTGTTGGCCTGGGCCAGTGCCGAGATGCCGGTTTGCGACAGAATCTCGTACTTGCTCAGGGCGGTGGTCGCCGAAGCGTAGTCGGTGGCCTGGACAGCGTTTTGCGCCGAGACGATGTTCTCCTGCTGGGTGTTGACCACCTGGGAAACCGCGTCCAGGGTATTGACTTGTGCGCCCAGGTAGCCGCGTTGCGCCGCGACGTTGCTGATGGCGGAGTTGATGTCGAGCAAGGCCGCCTGAGCATTGCCCTGGCTGGTCAGATCGGTAGCGGCCAGATCGGTGGTCTGCTCGTTTGCGCCTTTCTGGTAGCTGATGGTCTCCGTGGCCTTGGTGGAGGCAAATAGAGCTGTTGCGCCTTCGCCAGAGGTGGTATCGAGCAGAGCGCCCGGTGTGGGAGCGCCGGCAGAAGTATCGGTGATGACCACGCTGCTGTTGGTGTTGGAGATCAGGATGCCTGTGTCGGCCAGAGCCGTGGTAGCGCCAGCAGGGTCGCCAACAGCGCCTGCCGTGGTAAGACTGGCCGTAACGCCGGCGATGCCATCCTTGTTGATCTCGGAGATCAAGCCGCCAACCGTAGCTGCGGTGGTGGCGACGGTGCTGGTAGTGCCATCCGCATTGGTGATGGTGAATGTCAGGCCGCCTGTGATGGTGTCCGCCGATGTGGCGCCGGTGGTCAGGACACTGTTGGCAGCCAACGAAAGATCGATGAACTGGCCGGAAGAACTCTGCACTACGGAGCCGCCGGAGTCGCCTACGGTCGCTGAAGATAGGGGAGCAAAAAACAGGTTGTCGATGGAGGAGCCGGCCGTCGAGGAGTCGCCGGTATAGATATTGGTGCCCGCGGCTGCCCCGGTGAAGACCTGCTGCGAGTTGTAAGTGGTGGTCGAGCCGATGTCGTTGATTTCGGAAAGAATCGACTGATATTCCTGGTTGGCCGCGGCCTCCTGGGTCGAGTTGAGGGTGCCGTTGGCGGTCTCAGTGGCCAGCGTAACGGCACGGTTGAGCAGGTTCGTCACTTGCGATAATGCGCCATCGGCCACTTGCAGCAGGCCCACGCCTTCGGTTGCGTTGGTGGAAGATTGGGTAAGGGCTGTGGAGTTGGCTTGCAGTCCATTGATGAGGGACAAGCCGGCTGCGTCGTCGGAGCCGGAGTTGATTTGGGAGCCGGACGACAGTTGCTGCAAAACGGTCTGCAGGCTGTTGTTGGTGTTGTTCAGGCTGTTTTCCGCGTTCAACGCGGCAATGTTATTCAGTACGCCCAATGCCATGGGGTTACTCCTGGTCGATGCGTGGATTTGCGCCGGATTCCACCGCACCCCCCACAGCCAACATGGGCGCCGCGTGGGAGACCCACCGCCGCATCTTGCTCCCCTATCGGCTGAGGGTGGAATCACTTTAGGAGTGGTTTGCGACGGTACATCTTGACTCGATCGAAGGATGAAAAATCAATCGGCCGCTGGGCTAATCCGATTGCATCGGACAGCCGATAGGCAGATAGACAGGAGGCCGCGCAATGATTGAAGTGACCCGCCTCAACGGAATTCCCATGATCGTGAACAGCGACTTGATCAAGCTCGCCGAGTCTTCGCCGGACACCATGTTGACTCTCATTCATGGGGAAAAACTAATTGTTCGCGAAAGCTGCGCGGAGATTGTGGCCAGGGTGCTGGAGTATCGCGCTCAGCTGTTGGCCGCGGTGGCGGCGCGCATGGGCAGTCCCAACGAATTGCATCGCGTGGTGGCCATGACCAGCCTGAATCCGGACGCGCCCAAGGATATGCCCGGATTGGGAAGCGCCGATCCAGGTAAAGGCGCGCCCCTGCTGAAACTTGAACCAAGCACCCGTTAGGCTGGGCGGAAGACTAGCTGGGCCAGGCCTTCCACGAGGACATTCGAGATGGACAAAGCAAGTATCGGCGGTGTTTTGCTGGCGGTGGTGGGAATCCTCGCCGGGCTGCTGCTGGAAGGCGGCAACCTGGGACAGATCTTTCAGCCAACGGCGGCCATGATCGTCTTTGGAGGCACCCTGGGCGCGGTGTTGCTGCAGTTCCCTCTCAATACAGTCATTGAAGCGTTCCAGCGGCTGGCGCATGTCTTCTTTCATCCCCGAGAACAGAACGTGCAGCTGATTGAACTCCTGGTCGCCTTTGCCAACAAGGCGCGGCGCTCGGGCGTGGTTTCTCTCGATGCCGATCTGAAGACGATCGAGGAGCCGTTTCTGCGCCAGGCCCTCACCCTGGCAGTCGATGGCACCGAGCCGGCGGAGTTGCGCAAGATCATGTCCCTCAGCCTGGAGACGCGTTCCGAGGGAGAAGATCGCGTGCCGGCGGTCTTTGAATCGGCGGGCGGATTTTCGCCCACCATCGGCATTCTGGGCGCGGTGCTGGGCCTGATCCAGGTGATGCAGCATCTCGACAAAATCGAGGAAGTCGGCAAAGGGATCGCCGTGGCCTTCGTAGCCACCATCTACGGCGTGGGCGCGGCCAATCTCTTCTTTCTGCCGGCCGCCGGCAAGCTGCGCATTCGCGTGCGCGAGGAACATCAGCGCCGCGAGATGATGCTGGAAGGCGTTATCTCCATCCTTGAAGGCATCAATCCGCGCATGTTGGAAGTGAAGTTGAGCGGATTCCTCGAAGAGAAGGATCAGGACGCGCGGGAGGCGGCATGAACCGGCGCGAACGGCGCCGCAGCCACGTCAGCCACGAGCGTTGGCTGGTGTCGTATGCCGACTTCATCACTCTTCTCTTTGCGTTCTTCGTTGTGCTCTACGCCTCATCCAAGGCCGACCAGAAGAAGCAGCAGCAGGTGGCGCAGGCCATCGACTCCGCCTTCCATGCGCTGGGATTGTTTCCCGACTCGTCGCGCAAGCCCACCAACCTGAAAAACGTTTCCGCGATCAGCCACGATGAAGCCATCACTCCCATGAACATCGTGATGGGCGAGGACGTGCTGGCTCCGGCCCTGGTCAAGGAAGATCTGACCAGGGTTCAAAAGCAGTTAGAGCAGATACTCTCGAATCAGATCGCCCAGCACACGGTCTCCATCCAGATGGGCAAGGACGGCCTGGTGATCAGCCTGCGCGAAGCGGGCTTCTTCAGCTCCGGCTCGGCCACGCCGCAGCCTCAGAGTCTGCCAGTGTTGCGGCAGATTGCAGGAGCGCTGGGGCATACCATCTACAACGTGCGCATCGAGGGCCATACCGACAACGTTCCCATCCACAATGACGAATTCGATTCCAACTGGGAGCTCTCTTCAGCTCGGGCCACGCGCATTGCGCGCATCTTCGTGAATACGCACGAGATCCCTCCCGACCGGCTGTCCGCGGCCGGATACGCCGAGTACCATCCGGTGGCGGACAACGGCACCGAAGCCGGGCGCGCGGAAAACCGCCGCGTCGATCTGGTGGTGATGCCGCGCACGCAGGTGAACCTGGCCATGCCCGACGGGGATGCCGCCAAAGGTGCATGGCGCAAGATTACCGAATAGTTGCGATTGCATTCCTTTAACCCGCGCTTGTTACCATGGATAGGTGGTCACTTCCCCTCAACCAGTTCTGCCGGACGAGCAGTCTCACGGCTTGACGCGCAGCGATGAGCTCTCGCAACGCGGCCAAAAGCTTGCGCAGCATGGTATGGACTTGCTTGCCGGCGGCGATGTTGCAGACGCGGCCCAGGCTTTTCGCGAGGCGATTGCGGCCGATCCTGCGCATATCGAAGCGCATCACGGGTTGATTCGCGCCCTGTGCGATGCCGGGCAGTTCGAAGCCGCCGTAACAGCGGCGATGGCCCTGACAGCGCTCGCTCCAAACGACCCTTTGGCGCATACCAGCCTTTCGATCGCATTGCAGAAGGCCGGGCAAATTCCGGAAGCGGAAGCTGCGGCGGGACGCGCGCGAATTCTCGAGTGGAAGCAGCAACTTGCCGAGCCCGCGACCAATTCCGCGATAGAGGAGCGCGCACCCTTTGCATAACGCAAGCTTCGATTTCGTCAGCGAGAGCACGCCCGTATTCAACAGCGAAGGCTTGATTCCAGCCAAGCCTCGTCTGGTAAGCTCCGGAAAAGTGACTGGGAATGTGGTTTCCATCTTTGAGCAGGAGTACCGGGCGCTCAGACCGCGCGCGCCGATGCCTCCATTTCACATTCGCTTCCGGCGCTTCGTTTCCCTCAATACAACCATCCGCCTGCGCGAAGGCGAGTTGCATGTCAGCCTTTCGGACCTGCTGGAAGGCGCGCCGGAGTCGGTCCTTCATGCCATCGCCCATATTCTGATCGCCAAAATTTACAAGAAGCCCATCGACCGCACGCACAATCATCGCTACAAGCGTTTTCAGTACAGCGAAGCCGTAGCGCGCCAGACGGAGCAGATTCGCCATGCGCGCGGAGCCAAGCGCTACAGCGGTCCCGAAGGGCGCTACTACAACCTCGAAGAGGTCTTCGATGTGTTGAACGAGCGCTTCTTCCATGGATTGCTGGGCCGCCCGCAGCTTACATGGAGCGAGCATCATGCCAAGCGTTTGCTGGGCCACTACGACGCCGCGCACAACACCATCGTGGTGAGCCGCGTCTTCGACCGGCCTTCGAGCCCGCGCTATGCGATCGAGTATCTGCTGTACCACGAGATGCTGCATCTCAAGCATCCGGTGAGCGTGCGCGGGACACGCCGTTGCGTGCATTCTGCAGCGTTCAAGGCCGATGAACGAGCGTTTCCCCAACTTGCCGAAGCGCTGGCTTTTCTGAAGCGGCTATAGCCGGACGCCGAGACGGCGAAACCATGCAAACCCCATTCCATCCCTGCCCCGTTGCCTGCTTCGCATAAACGGGGATTCTTCCTGGAATCCTCCCCAAAAGCTTCCGTTGTCATGATGGGAAATTCTCTCTCGCTACGCGGATTGAAGTAGCAGTTGTTCCGGCGCTTCCTCGAGCGCAGTTCCGTGTTGAGCCACAGGAGACCCATGTCCGCAGTCAGGAAAATCCAACCCATACCCCCATACGTCGCGTTCTTGCTTCCTTTTGTTTTTCTGACCCTCGGTCTTCCTCAGGCTCGCGCTGCAGCGGCGGCAGCTACAACGACTACAACATTGGCTGTGACGGCCAATGGTCTCAGCGTTTCTTCCGTGGACGCCGGTGCCGCGGTGACGCTGACGGCGACTGCAGAGGCGGGTGGTAAACCCGTCGCTCTGGGGCAAGTAAACTTCTGCGATGCCACGGCTGCGCTGTGCTCGGACATTCACCTTCTGGGTACGGTGCCGTTAACCTCCGCAGGTACAGCTGCGCTGAAATTCGTACCCCGCGCGGGCAGCCACAGCTACAAGGCAGAGTTTGTGAGCACGGTAAGCGATAATGCGAGCGTTTCCACGGCGCAGCCGCTCTTGGTCTACGGGACCACGACGACAGCGATTGCACAGAGCGGGAGCGCGGGAAACTACACGCTCAAGGCCACGGTGACCGGGGCTGCCCTCGAATCCGCTCCTGCCGGAAATGTAGATTTTCGCGATACCAGCGACAGCAATGCCGTGCTGGCGACTGCCGCGCTGGGAGCCGGAACCTCGGCGTCGACCTGGGTGAACACGCAAAATCCTGCCACCAAGCCGCAACCGCTGTCGATTGCCGTCGGAGATTTCAATGGAGACGGAATTCCGGATATCGCGATCGGCACCAACGGCACAATTACCGGCTATCTCAGCATTCTGCTGGGTAACGGCGACGGCACCTTTCAGGCCGCGAAGAGCTTTACCAGCCTGCCCAACAATCAGGCGATGGTCGCGGCCCACTTCGTCAATGGTGGTCCGCTGGACATCCTCACCGTGGATAACAATGCGAGCGGGACAAACAATGCAGACCTGTTCATTGGAAATGGCGAGGGGGGTGGGACCGTGCAAGCTCCTTTCAGCCTGGGAGGGTTGGCAAACGTTACGGCAGTGGCGGCGGGAGATTTCAACCGTGATGGGTACGAAGACTTCGTAATCACAGGGGTAATTTACGGCGTCTACTGCTTCGCTCCTGTTTTGGGCAGTGGCAGCGGAACCTTTGGCGGCCCGACGCTCAATGCCATTGGCGACTATCCCCTATTGGTCGCGGTAGGGGCTTTCAATACCAGTGGCTATCCCGACATTGTGGTTGTCGATACCAATGCGAACCAGGCGACTATCTTTGAGAACAACAGCCAGGGCTACTTCTTTCCCGAGGGCCAGGCCAACACCGGCACGAATCCCACTGCGATGGTGACCGGCGACTTCAACGGCGATGGCTACCTGGATCTGGCCATCACCAATAGCGGCAGCAATAACGTGACAATTCTATTAGGCAAGGGCAACTATACCTTGACGCCGGCAGCGGCAAGCCCGGCCACCGGCCACACCCCAACCTCACTTGCCGTGGGAGACTTCAACGGCGATGGCATTGCCGATCTCGCGGTGGTCAACAGCGGAGACAAGACCGTATCCATCCTGCTGGGCAAAGGCGACGGCACCTTCACGGCCAGCACAACTTTGGCGACCGGCATCAATCCGGTCAACGTGGCGACGGGTGATTTCTCGGGCACCGGGCTTGCGGATCTGGTGGTCACCAACCAGGACACTGCCGCCACAACCGGTAGTACGCTGACCGTGCAGACTGATGAATTGACACAAACGGCGAGCGCGACGGCGACCAAGGTTGCGCCGGCTGGCTCAGGCACTCACCTGGTCGACGCGAACTACGTCGGCGACAGCCTGTACAACACCAGTACCTCGGCAACCACCAGCCTGACCGGTACAGCTGCGCCCTACACGGTCAGCGTAGCTCCCACCAGCCTCGCGTTTTCCGGCGTGGTAGTCGGCAATACCAGCGCCGCTCAGACGGTGAAGCTGACCAACACCGGCACATCCGCCGTAAGTATTTCCTCCGTTGCCGCTTCGGCAAACTTCGCTGTCTCCAGCGCCTGCGGGAGCAGCCTGGCCGTCGGAGCCAACTGTCTGCTCAGCGTGACCTTTGTTCCGACGGTTGCCGGCGACCTCACCGGAACTCTGAGCATCAGCGACAACGCCACGGGATCGCCGCAAACGATTGCTCTAAGTGGAACCGCGACGGGCAAGCTTCAGTTCATTCCCATCACTCCTTGCCGAATCGCGGACACGCGCAATGCGACGGGAGCTTTTGGCGGACCGGAGTTAGCTGGCGGCGCGACGCGCACCTTCGATGTTCCGCAGAGCGCCTGCGGCATCCCGGCCACTGCCGCGGCTTATTCGCTCAACGCGACTGTGGTGCCCATCGCCTCGCTCGGCTACTTGACCGTGTGGCCGGCCGGCGAGGCCCAGCCTTCCGTATCCACGCTCAACTCCGATGGCCGCGTCAAAGCCAATGCCACCATTACGCCTGCGGGAACGAATGGTGGAGTCAGCGTCTACGTCAGCGATGCGACGCAATTCATTCTCGATATCGACGGATACTTCGTGCCTGCTGGAACGTCGAGTTCGGGCCTCGAATTCTTCCCCGTTACGCCTTGCCGCATCGCCGATACTCGCAACCCCTCCGGCGCGCTCGGAGGCCCTTCGCTGGACTCTGCCACGAGCCGTTCCTTCCCCGTCCAGTCCAGCAGCTGCGGGATTCCGGCCACTGCCAAGGCCTACTCGCTCAACGTCACGGCAGTCCCGCATGAATCCCTCGGCTTCCTAACCGCCTGGCCCACCGGAGAAGCGCAGCCGACGGTCTCTACTCTCAACGCGTCCACTGGCGTGGTCACCGCCAACGCCGCCATCGTGCCCGCAGGCACCAGCGGCGGCATCTCTATCTATGTCTCCGATGCCTCCGACGTCATCCTCGACATCAACGGCTACTTCGCCTCTCCGGCTACAGGCGGCTTGTCGCTCTACACTGTCACTCCGTGCCGCGTGCTCGATACCCGCAACAGCTCAGCATTCGATGGAACGCTCACCATCCCCGTTGAGAGCAGCAGTTGCGCGCCCCCGTCCACGGCCAAAGATTATGTACTCAACGCCACTGTGCTTCCCGTCGACTCTCTCGCCTATCTAAGCTTGTGGGCCGCCGGAGCACCTCAACCCGTCGTATCCACCTTGAATGCCAGCGATGGAGCCATCACCTCCAACATGGCCATTGTCCCAACATCCAACGGAAGCGTCGACGCCTACGCCGCAGCAACTACCAACCTGTTACTCGATATTTCGAGTTACTTCGCACCGTAAGGAATTCAGGTCTGGATTACCTGGGAAATTTCCACAATAAGTGGTGATTTTCCACATAAGAAAATGTCTTTGAGCATGTATTTTCACAATGGTTCCGGAGTACTATCAGTTCATCGGAAGAGAGATCTTCCAGCAGAAGAGAGTAGACGAAGGGCCTTCGCGAGAATCGGCAACGAGACTCACTGAGCCTCCGGGCAACTGGATGTGTTTTGGATGGCAACGAGAAAGCTCTTACAGCGCGTGGGATCGCGAAAAGAGTTAGTGGAACGTGGGCTTCGGTTCGCGGGATACTGATAACTGCGGGATAACAACGCTGTGATTTGGAAGCCGAACCAAAGCTTCAAAAAAACGGACAGAAAGGGCGGTTTCCCGCAAGGGAAACCGCCCTTTCGCTTTGCGAGATCCGCGATAGATTTGAGCGGGTTCGATAGCCTGAGATCGCCAGCGGGAAACAATACGCAATCGGCATCCGCTCGAAAAGACCTATAATCGACGCTCCCATTGGAAATGGAGCGAAGAAGATGACTGCAGGAACCCGCCCCTCAACGGAGTCGAGGGAGCAAGTGGAGCTAGCCGATGCTTTTCGCCGATATTATGCGGAATCGGGCCGGTCGCTGCTCGACCTGATCGACGAGTCCCCTGTCATGCTCGTCTTTCTGCGCCACTTCTCATGCGCTTTTTGCGCGCAGACTCTGGATCGAGTTTCGCAAGTGCGAGAACAGATCGCGGCCAAGGGCGCAAGGCCGGTCTTTGTGCATCTGGGCTCGCCGGAGCGCGCCAAGCCGTACTTCGACTACTACCATCTCTCGGATGTGGAGAGGATCAGCAATCCTGACGCGTCGCTCTATCAACTTCCTCTGTTTGCGTTGGGGCGCACCAACCCTTTTCTGCATTTCCTGAACCCGACGGTCTGGCGGGGATGGTTGAAGGGCGCGATGTTCAAGTACGGCATCGGCATGATCAAGGAAGACGCGGAACAGATGCCGGGCGTGTTCTTCCTGAAAAACCGGAAGATTGAACGCGCCTTCCGCCATAAGACCATCGCCGATGAACCGGACTACTTGAAGCTGGTTGGCGCCGGATAAGAAACCAAATCCCAGGGGCATTTGCCGGATTCGCGGTCCACAGCACTTCGTGTGTTCGCGGCGAAGTAGACTCTCTTCATGGTCTTTACCAAGCGTCTTCGAGAACGGGTGCGCAGGGGAGAGATTACCTGCAGCGTGCGCTTCTGGGTGCATCCTCACGTGACCGTGGGCAAACGATACAGTATGGGAGACAGCGAGATCGAGATCGATTCGATTGAGTCGATCGGCCTGCCGGATATTACACCCCAGTTGGCGCGCGAATCGGGTTTCCTTGGCGTGCTGGACTTGCTCAAAGTGGCCAAGCACGGCAAGGGTGAGAATATCTACCTGGTTCGCTTTCACTATGTGCCGCCGCCCTGAAGACGCGCAGACACCCTTAACCTGCTCGCTTCTTATCTAACAGCTTCCCGATTGCGGCTGTTATGCGTTTTCTACGCAGACAGGAGCTTGTGAAGCCAGCGGTATCGAGACCTGCTCGACGATTTCCAGACCGAAGCCTTCGAGCGCCGGAATATGCATAGGGGTGTTGCTCAGCAGGCGAATGCGGCGGATGCCAAGGTCGAAGAGAATCTGGCCGCCGAGGCCTACCGAGCGGACGATGCGCTGCTGGTGGGCTTCGTGGGCTGCCGATTTTTCCATGGCGCGCAGGTGACTGTGGGTTAACAGCGTGGATGGGGCTGTGGGGTTTTCGGGGTTGCGGGCCAGTTCGAAGCCGCGGCTGGTGTTGTGCAGGTAGAGCAGGGCTCCGCAGCCGGCTTCGGCGATCATGTGCAGCGATTGGTCGAGGATTTCGCGGCAGTTGCAGTCGGCGGCGAAGATATCGCCGGCAGTGCAGCGCGTGTGGACCCGAACCAGGACGGGTTTAGACGTCTCGATTTGTCTCCCGCAGAGATCGCCCCGGACCAACGCGATGTGGCTTTCGCCGCCGTTGACTTCGCTCTCGTAGGCGATCATGCGGAAATCGCCGTAGCGGGTGTGGATTTCGGTGTCGGCGTCGCGGGTGATGTAGCGCTCGTGCTGCAGCCGATAGCGGATGAGCTCGGCCACGGTGAGCATCTTGAGGTTGTGCTCGGCGCAGAATTTGACGAGGTCTGGAACGCGCGCCATGGTGCCGTCGTCGTTCATGATCTCGCAAATCACGCCGGACGGAGTAAGGCCGGCGATCCTTGCTAAATCGACTGAGGCTTCGGTTTGGCCGGCGCGGACCAGGACGCCGCCTTTACGGGCGCGAAGCGGAAAGATGTGCCCAGGGCGGGCGAGGTCGCTGGCGGTCGCGTTGGGAGCGATAGCAGTACGGATGGTATGGGCGCGGTCTGCGGCGGAGATGCCGGTGGTGACGCCTTCGCGGGCTTCGATGGTCTCGGTGAAGGCGGTGCCGAAGCGCGACGAGTTCTGCTGGGTCATGGGCAGCAGGTTGAGGTGGTCGGCGCGCTCTTCGGTAAGGGTGAGGCAGATGAGCCCACGGCCAAAGCGGGCCATGAAGTTGATGGCTTCGGGGGTGACGAATTCGGCGGCGAGGGTCAGGTCGCCTTCGTTTTCACGGTCTTCGTCGTCGACGACGATCAACATGCGCCCGGCGCGAATCTCGGCCAGGGCGGCGGGAACGTCGATAAATGGGGAGGTTTGCGTTCGATTGGTCATGGCTTATCTAGGATCTTTCGCAATGCTGCGCAGTTTCATTGTCTCGCATGAGGGCGGAAAGGACAAAGCGCGGGAGGAAACGGGCAGAACCTGGCATGATGAAACGTCTGGGTAGGCAGTTTCGGCGCTCAGGGGGTCTTTTGCCGTGTGGTGGACCAGACGGTGCTGGGGGCGTTGAGCTTGGGGTTTTTGGTCGCTTCCCACTCGTTCTGGTTGCTTTCCGGTGAATTGACCAACGTAAACCGGTTTGGCCGCATTCGGCGCGCATTCAAGCTACTTATCCGTGAACTTTCGCGGAACAATTGACACTCGCAGCGCGTAGATGAGATTGACGCGAACGAGTGCCGGTTGCCTCGCGGCGTTGATTGCGAAGGAGAATCTCATGCGTAAGTTTGTCGTCATTGCCGGGTTGGCCGCAATGCTTTGTCTCGCAGTTCCCGCTGGTTTTGCCAAGACACCAGCCGCGAAGAGCGGAACGGGAACGATCGTGATCGTCTTCAAGGACGGCCACCGGGAGACCTTCAATCTCTCCGAGGTCGCGCGGGTCGAGTTTCCCTCGACGGAAGCGTCAGCCGATAGTGGTCCCGTCAACCCACAGTGGCCT
>Ga0302325_10002843_pt1 | contig 41619 bp, 33 predicted proteins | sample Palsa_T0_2_FD_201948 | JGI IMG/M metagenome (GOLD analysis project Ga0302325, IMG submission 201948) | Peat permafrost microbial communities from Stordalen Mire near Abisko, Sweden - Palsa_T0_2 | ecosystem: Environmental > Terrestrial > Soil > Palsa > Peat permafrost | place: Sweden: Abisko...
ATTTCGGCCGATAATCCTCGGTTTGCTCAAGGTGGAGATCTTCGATCACGCGCAGGGCGAGCGAATCGGACTGCAGGATCTGCGCCTGGGTTTGGATAATCATGTTTACTTCGAGCGCGTCGGACGGCGTATCCGCGCTATCCGTCTGGATGCCCAGTGCACTGGTGGACTCTTTCTGAACTTCGATCTCTCCCGTCGACCGATAGCGCCGGGTAGAAGCTGTGAGAGCCAGGATCGCGAGCAGAAAGAAGGCGCCGAGGCTGACGTAGATGATGGCACGACGGCGAGTCAGCATCATGCCGACTTCGCGCAGCGTGAGCTCGGGAGGCGGCGAGGGCGCCGCAATGACGACGTGCGAGGGTTGAAACGCTATCTTATCGAGGATAGGAAACCTCCATCCGGCACCAGGAGAGAAATTCGCCCGCTGCCGGAACCTGCTTGAACGCAAGGTGCTGCTTGTAATCCCATGGCCATCAGACGGGCCGGCTAAGCACGGTGGCAAAACGATCTTTCAAGCGCAGGAAGGGCGACTCGACCCAGCGATACGATGCCCACGCCAGCAGGATCGTCAGCGCCAGTCCCAGCGCCTTGGTAGCCAGCAATGTCCATCCCCAACGCGGATGGAGCAGGTCGATCATGAAGAGAAGTCCGATGAAATGCAGCATATAAAGCCCATAACTGATCTTGCCCAGGCGCACTACCCAGACGCTCCTCACCAGCCGGGAGCGGCTGCCCAGGCAGGCGTAAAGAATCGCCAGCGCTCCCACCGAAATCAGCAAGCGCGCTCCCACCAAGATCACCAAGCGTCCCAGCACGGTGCGCATATCGACCGGCCCCGGCTGATCGCTAAGCCACGCCGAGGCGGCGATCCACCCTGTGAGTCCCGCGGCCAGAAGCAGCCCCCGCATGCCTCGAGTGAGCGCGGGCAAACGATCCGCGAACAGCGCCAGTAAGATACCCAGCGCGAGCGAGCCACTGCGCGAGAAGCTGCCGTAATAGATATAGCCCGGGCTCAGGCCGGCCAGCACGACGCCGATCTGGCTCAGGGTGGCGAGCAGGAAGGCAACCACGGCGGCGATGATCATGCCGCGCCGCCCCAAAATCTTCATCAGCAGCGGCCATACCAGGTAGAACTGCTCCTCGATCGAGACCGTCCACAAAGGACCGCAGACGGACAATGGATGACCGAAGGCTACATTTATCCAGTTGCCGACAAACAGCAGGTAGCCGACAACGTAGTACCAGGGAAGGCTTTGACCCGGAATGGTATGGGCCAGCACGACAGCCACCGCCAACACGGCAAAGTACAGCGGCCAGATACGCAGAATGCGCCGGATGTAGAACAAGCGGAGCGAGATGCCGCCGGTCTGCCGTCGTTCCCGCAGCAGCAGCGCGGTGATCAGAAAAGCGCTCAGGGTGAAGAACAAATCGACCCCGGACGCACCCGACCTGGCCACCGCCGCCCACAGCGACGGCAGCGGCAGGTGCAAGCTGCGATAGAAGGCCGGCCGCTCGGGCAACGTGTGATAGACGAATACGCCGAGAAAGGCGTAGAACCGCAATCCGTCGAGCTCCGGCTGATAGAAGCGTCGCGGCGCATGCGCGATCGCGGGGGGAAGCTCACCTAGCACCTGAGCCAGTTGCGCCATCTCGTCTCCCTCCTTTGCCCGAAACCTGCTTGAACACAAATGCGTTGCGTGTCATCCCGTCGCATCAGACGGGCCGGCTAAGCACTGTGGCGAAACGATCTTTCCAGCGCAGGAAGGGCGACTCGACCCAGCGATACGAGGCCCACGCAAGTAGAACCGTCGGCAAAAGCCCAAGCGCCCTGGTGGCCAGCAGTTGCCATCCCCAGCGCGGATGGAGCAGCTCCACCAAGATGAGGATGGCGACGAAATGCAACATATAAAGGCCGTAACTGATCTTGCCCAGCCACACCACCCAATCGCTCGTCACCAGCCGGGAGCGGGTGCCCAGGCCCGCGTACAGAATCGCGACTGCTCCCACCGACGCCACCAGGCGTCCCAGCCCCGCGCGCATATCTAGCGGCCCCGGCTGATCGATAAGCCACCCCGAGGAGGCGATCCATCCCGCGAGTCCAGCGGCCAGAAGCAGCCAACGCATGCCACGAGTAAGCCCAGGCAAACGATCCGCAAACAGCGCCAGCAAGATACCCAGCGCCAGCGAGCCACTGCGCGAGGTGCTGCCGTAATAGATATAGCGACTGCTCAGACCGGTCAGCACGACGCCGATCTGGCTTAGGGTCGCGAGCAGGAAGGTGACGACAGCGGCGATGATCATGCCCCGCCGCCCGAGCATCTTCATGAGCGCAGGCCATACCAGGTAGAACTGCTCCTCGATCGAGACCGTCCACAACGGGGCGCAGACTGACAATGGGCGACCGAAGGCGGCAGTGATCCAGTTACCGACAAACAGCAGGTAGCCGACCAGGTAGTACCAGGGAAGGTTTTGACTCGCAATGGTATGCGCCAGCACGACGGCCACAGCCAGCACCACAAAGTACAGCGGCCAGATACGCAGAATACGCCGGACGTAGAACAAACGGAGCGAGATGCCGCCTGTCTGCTGGCGTTCCCGCAGCAAAAGCGAGGTAATCAGGAAAGCGCTGAGCGCGAAGAACAAATCGACCCCGCATGCTCCAGACCTGGCAACCCCCACCCACAGCGGCTTCAGCGGCAGGTGCAAACCGCTATAGAAGGCCCGCGTCTCGGGCAAAATATGAAAGGCGAACACGGCCAGAAAGGCGTAGAACCGCAATCCGTCAAGCTCCGGCTGATAAAAGCGTCGCGGCGCATGCGCGATCGCGGGGGGAAGCTCGGCTAGCACCTGAGCCAGTTGCGCCACTCGTCACCTTCCTTCCAGCAATTGGGCAAAAACGTTTTCCAGGCGCTCAGTTTGCCGCAGCAGATTGAACTGAGCTACCACCCGTGTCCTGCCGGCGGCGCTGTAGCGCTGCCACAATTCCTCGTTCTCCAACAGCACCAGCAGTGCCGTCGCCAGCCCCACGGGGTCGCGCTCGGTCACCAGCAAACCCGTCTCTCCATGTTTCACTGCTTCCGGGATTCCCCCGCTCAGGGTGCTGACCACCGGCAAGCCCATTGCCTGGGCCTCGATGAACACCATGCCAAAGCCCTCGGCATCGCCCGAAGCGGCCACCACGCTGGGCACGCAGAAGACGCTTGCCCGCGCCATCCATTCCCGCACGGTCGAGGGGGACTGAGTGCCTAAGAAGCGGCATCGTACCCGCAGCCCAGCGGCCCGCGCCTCATACTCCGCGCGCAATGGGCCGCCGCCAATCACCACCAGTTCGACCGCCGGGCTGCGCTGCTGCACCTCGGCCATGGCCTCGAGCAGACTGGCGCAACCCTTCTTCTCCACCAGACGCCCGACAAATAGGACCATCTTTTCCCGCCGTCCGGCTGCCGGCGGCTTGAACCGTTCCACGTCCACGCCAATCGAATGAACAATGGTGCGCTCCGCCGGGTAGCCCATCTCCAGGCCTCGCCGGCGCACATAGGCTGAGCAGCTTAAGAAGAGTGCTCCCTTCTTCTGCAGTCCGGAACGTCCATGCAGATACTCCCGACCCAGCCGAGTGGCGGCGATGGCCTGGTCGCTCATCGTCACGTCATAGCCGTGCAATGCAGTCACCAACGGCACCCCAAGCCGTTCAGCAAGCTGCATCGCTGCGTAGCCGTCAGGAGCGAAGTGCGCATAGACCAGGCGCGGAGCGCGCGCACGCAGGTGCGCGACCTGCGCCTGCGTAGGACCGGCATAGCGAAAGCGGAGCTCGCGCAGCCGGCCCGCCAGGCCGCCGCCATCCACCGTCCAGCTGGCATCTTCCGGCAACTCGATCCCCGCCGTCCTGCGCCAGCCGACGAAGAACGGTGAGAACCGCCGCATGGCTGCAGCCTGGGCCACGATGAAGGTCTCGGAGGGGGCCAACAGCTGGATGCGGAAAACCACGATTGTTTCCTTTTCCCGGGTCTGGTTCATGGCAGCCGGGCACCCGTCCTGGCCCCGCTGCTGAGTACCTCGCGGTAGAGTTGCTCGTACCGGGGAGCGATCTGACTCCAGGAAAAGCCCTTGGTAGCGGCGCGCGCCGCGTCCCCCATCTCCGCCAGCTTTTCTCGCGGCATGCCCAGAACGCGTTCTATGGCGGCTGCAAGTCCAGTCGCATCCTGGTCGATCAGCCAGCCACTCACACCATTTCGAACTACGTCAGGATGCGCTCCCACCGCGGTGACCACGACCACTGTGGCCGCGCTCATGGCCTCGATGGTCGACAGCCCAAAGCCCTCGTAACTGGAAGCGGAGACGAACAGATGCGCCCGTTCGAGCAGGCGGAGTAACTCTTCGCCACTGACGGCGCCATGGAAGCGCACCCGGCCCTCCAGGCCAAGCTCGACCACGCGGCGCTCGAGCGTGGTGCGCTGCCGGCCAAAGTCGCCTCCTACCCACTCCAGCCGCAGCTGCGGATAGCGAGCCTTCAGCGCCGCCATCGCCTGCAGCACTTTGTCTACCCGCTTGTTTTCAGCCAGCCGCGAGATGCCCAGCACCAGGCCGGTCTCTACGCGCTTGTTCAGGCTCCAGAAACGCTCGAGGTTGGCCCCGTTCTCAATCACCCGGATGCGTTCCGGGGGCACAATCCCGGCAAACATCTCGCGATCGTGCTGGCTTACACAAACCACCGCCTCCACCCCGCCCAGCGATTGCCGGGTAACGGTCTTGAAGTACCATTCTTTGAACGCCCGAGCGCGCTGGGTATGGAAAAACCCGCCGTGCGTACTGACCACCAGCGGGATGCGATGCACCCAGCGCAGCAGGCTCAGGTAGTCGACAAAGAAATCGATGGCATGGATGTGGACCAGGTCGTAGCCGCGGATCGCCCGCAGTGCGGCCGGCGCCACGGGGTAGCGGCGAGGACCCCAGTGACGCATGCGGCGCACCGGGACCCCGGCTTCGAGAGACTGCGCCGGCGCCAGCCCACCGGTCGAAAAGAGCAGGCGAAGGGTCGCCACCTGGACCGTGTGCCCGCTGCGCTGCAGGGCGACGCTCAAACCTTCGACGACACTCTCCATGCCCCCCTGGGCAGGCAGAAACTGCCGCGTGAGCTGCAGAATCCTCATAGCGCATGCACCAAGGCACCGAGCGCGGGGCGGCGCGCCAGCCAATCGCGCAAGCGGCGGCGGCGGCGGCGAGGCAGCAGCCAGATGGCCAGGAAGATGGCATAATCGCGGGGCGTGCTGCTGCCATGGCGCAGGGCCTCGCTCAACAGCAGCGGGAAGGCGCGCCATTGCCCCTGGTCCGAGGCCTCGGAAGCAATCTGGTAAAGGACAAAACCGGACAAAGCGCGGGGCGTGAACAAGTGCCGGTCGCGCCGGACCCAGGCCAGCGAGTACCGCCAGTTGGACTTGCCGCTTACAGTGACCCGCTCCTCTTCTATGTTATGAATCGCCAGCACCTGCTCGGCAAATACCACCTGGGTCCCGGGCACGCGGCCCATGCGCAGCACCCACTCGGTGTCCTGATGTTTCACCTGGCCACTCTTGAACGGGTGCGCCAGCATCAAGGAGCGGCGTACAAAGAAAGTCGAGGTCTGGATGTATCCCTCGCCCCGAGTCAGCGAACGCCGGGCCAGCAGATACTCGCCAATCTGTTCATCACCGGCCGGCATGCGCCGGGGCCAAACATAGTCTCTGCCCGGGGTGCGCGCGATCATTCTGCAGGTCCCGATCAACACCGGCGCCGTCGATGCGCACACGGCATCGAGCTGTGCCTGGAGCTTGCCCGGAAGCCATTCATCGTCGTCATCCAGGAACGCAATCCATTCTCCAATCGCGGCATCCACGCCCCGGTTACGGGCGTCCGATCCACCCACGCTGGACGCTAGCGCTAGCACGCGCAGCCGTCCGTCCTGCTGAACCAACTCTTGCAGGACGCCATGGGTGACCGGGTCCGGGCCATCGATGACCACCACCACCTCAAGGTCGCGCAGAGTCTGCGTCAGGGCGCTGCGCACTGCGCGCCGCAGCAGTTCAGGCCGTCCTCGAGTGGGAATCACGGCAGAAACAATAACCATGGTTGACTCCTTTATCGTCAAACCCAACCAATGATCGAGTGAGATATGAAAAATCTGCATGCTGGTCGATGCTTATCTGACTCATGAACCCAAAACGGGTTCACGGATGGGGTGGGCGCCGGTTGGCGGTTGTGGTCAACCCCTGGGCGGCGCGGACCGCAGTGATTCCGCGATGGCGTAATACGCGGCTTTCGGTTGGTAGTTGGCGTCGAAGGGAAGCGGGCGCACCGGCAACCCATCGGGACGTGGGCGGTATCCAGCAATCCAGCTGAAGCGATCCGCCAGACCCCAGGTGACAATCGCTCGCACCGCGGGCTGACGCAGGGTCGCGGTTAGAAATCTGTTATAGACTGCGGCGACTGCCTGATCGCGCGCTCCAGGATCCGCGGGCAGGGTTAGATCCTGCACATCCAGCTCGGTGATAAAGATCTTCATTCCGCGCCGCGCCAACTGGCCGAGAAACGCCTCATAGCTCGCGTCGCCCAGGACCGCCGCCTGCTCCGCCCGCAGATGGGCCTCGAGGCCAATGCCCTGGATGGGAACGCCGCGCGCCAACATGCGGTCGAGCAAGGCCAGCATGGCCGCGCGCTTGTTCTGCCCGAAGCCATTCGACACTTCCAGGTAAGTTTCGTTCCACACCAGCAAAGCCCTGGCGTCGGCGGCTGCGGCGGCGCGGAACGCCAGCTCCAGGTAATCGGCGCCGCAACTCCGCAGCCAGGGAGTGTCTCGCAGTCCGTCGGGGCGTTGACTTCCCGGATCGAGCACCTCGTTCACCACATCCCAGGAGTACAGTTTGCCGGCAAAATGGCCGGCGACCCTGGCGATGTGGTCTGTCATGATCATGCGGCCGTTTCCTGCATTCAGTTGTGGCGCCACCCACGCCGGCAATGCCTCATGCCAGATGAGCGTGTGGCCCCGCACCTGGAGCTGATTGGTAGTACAGAAGGTGACGAATCGGTCTGCGTTCGCAAAATCGTATACTCCGGGTTGGGTACTCAACGAACTCCACTTCATATGCACTTCCGGAGTGGCGATACCGCATTGCGCCAGGAACAGCTGCTGATACTCAGGGGCCTGCACGCAATACTTCAGCGCCAGGCAGGAGCCGAACAGCAGACCTTTTTGCCCGGCCAACTGTTGCAGCGAGCGGGTTGCCGGCTGGGCCTTTGCTCCTGGCTGGAACCACTGTGCCAAGCCCAGACTGCTCAGCGCGGAGATAAAGTCTCTGCGATTGATAGGCACCCCCCCGACTAACTTAGTTCCTGCGCGCCGGTTCTAAGCTTGCCCGCGTTGCGGTGGCGCGGATAATCCATCAGCAACAGCAGCAGAATGTACCAGGGCTCGAGGAAATACCGCTTGAAGAGCCGGGTCGGATCATGCGCCAGGCGGAAAACCCATTCAAGTCCGATCTGACCCGACCAGCGTGGCGGCGTCGGTACAACACCCGCAACGTAGTCGAACGCTGCGCCGATCGACGACAGGATCACCGGCGCTTTCAGCCGGGCACAATTTTCCTGGGTCCAAAACTCCTGCCGTGGCATGCCCATTCCCACCATCAACAGATCGGGCCCGTAGGCATTGATGCGCTGCACCAGGGCCTCATTGTCGGAACTACCGTAGCGTGCATCAAAATACCCTTCGCTCACTTCTAACTGCAGTGTTGGGTAGAGTTTGCGCAACTTCGACGCCCCCTTCTCCGCGGAGCCTTTCGACGATCCAAGATGGAAGACCCGCCAACCTTTGCGGGCGGCAAGCTCCATCAACGGATAGGTCCAATCCACCAAAGTCACGCGGTGCCGGCGTTGCAGGCGATAGCCATAGAGCCGTGCCAGGGCCACCAGAGGCATGCCGTCGATATGAGTCCAGCGAACCCGCGAATAAAATTCGCGTAGCTTGGCGTGGCGATGAAAAAGGTACACGCTATGCAGGTTATGGTTGGCGATGATCCACTTACGCTTCTCGCTAATCCCCTGCTCCACCAGCATATTCATTTCCGGCATCGACAGGGGCTGTAGTGTCAGCCCCAGGAACGCAACGGTATCTATGACGTTTTCGTAGCGCGTACTTAGGACATTCATGCGGGGGTGGTCTCCTCGTCGAGATGCGACGGTTCAATGGATGTGTCTAACTGCACAAGCCCTGGAAGCCAACACAGGAGATAATGCAAAGACAATAGTGCTATCGGGCGATTACGTTTGTTCTTTAATCTTTGCAAACGGTGACAGAACGGCTAGTGGAAAACAACCTTGGTCTCTTGAAAACACTGTACCGACCGTGAACGACGTTCTAAGTTGCAGCCGTGGCACACTTTGAACACATCTGATTCCTACTGAGACCTCGCCCGAACAATTGGGCCTCAGCGATCGCTATAAGTTCCCTCAGACAAGGGAGCCTCTTTTTTTAGCTGCCCACTTCGGTGCACGTGCGCGGCCGCCAGCGTATGCTGTGCAAAAGTGGCACAGTAAGGGGATTCGGCATCGCAGCCTACTCAACCGGCGAAGATGTTTCGCCGATGAACGCAGCACTTACACCCATCGTGTGCCAAAAGAACAGTTTGAGACTAAGCCGGCGCCGCATCCTTGAGGGAGCAGCTTCGTGGGCTGCGCTCGCCTCTGTTCAGGGTTGCGGCTACACTTCGAACTACATCTACACTCCACCTTCCGGCAGTCCCCTGCCGGTAATTCCCGGTCCTGTCGCCCAGGCTTCGCTGACGGTAACAGCAATCCCCAGCGGGACAATTCCGCCGCGGTTCATGGGTTTGAGTTATGAGAAGTCAGCGATGACTTATTCCTATTTTCATGTGTCCAATCGCCACCTGATTGCGCTCTTTCGGCGCCTAGGCGACAGCGTTCTTCGCATTGGCGGCGCATCGGTCGACCAGGTAATGTGGACGCCTGACGCTACGGGAACCCACTCTCAAGTCACGCCCGTGGAGATCAAGGCGCTGGCCGGCTTTCTGCAAGCGACCGGCTGGCTGTGCCTCTACGGGGTCAATTTCGCTACCTCCACTCCCGCCCAGGCTGCCGAAGAAGTAGCTTATGCGGTCTCGGTTCTCGGTTCCAATCTTCTCGGCATCGAAATCGGCAACGAGCCTGACGAGTACGGTATACCGGGTAATTTCTTTGCCGCTAACTGGACCTTCGAGGACTATCTTGCCCGCTGGAATCTGTTTCGCTCCGCGATCCTCCAGTCTGCGCCCCATGTATCAATCACCGGCCCAGCAACAGGCGGAGGGAACCACCTCACCACCTGGACCTTGCCTTTCGGCCAGGCAGTTACGGCAACCGAGATCACATTGCTCACCCAGCACTACTATCGCGACTACTACGCCAGCGGAGGGAGCCCGACTGCCGCTTTCCTGCTCAGCCCCGACAGCCAACTCACCGGCGAGCTGGCACTACTGAACGCGGGGGCCCAGCAGCTGGGCATTCCCTACCGGATAAGCGAATGCAACTCCTTTGACAACGGCGGCGTTCCCGGCGTCAGCAACAGTTACGCTTCCTCCCTGTGGGTGATTGATTTTCTTTTTGATGTGGCTTTGGGCGGCAGTACCGGAGTCAACATGCATGGGGGCGGCCGCTCGCCCGGCTATACTCCGATCGCCGATGACGACGGCGGGGTGGTCGAAGTCCGGCCGGAATACTACGGTCTGCTGCTTTTTACCCTCGCTGGTCGCGGCACGTTGCTCGAAACACAGCTCTCGGCCGGGACGGTCGACGCCACGGCTTATGCCGTGAGGACGGTGACCGGAGGCCTGAACCTTGTTGTGGTGAACAAAGACACTCAGCAGAATCTGATCCTCACCATAGCCACTAACCAGAACATCCAGTTAGCTACGCTGCAAACGATGACGGGAGCAAGTCTGGCGGCGACTTCCGGAGTTACCATCCAAGGCGCCACAGTGAACTCGGACGGTAGTTTCTTCCCCGCCAGTCCCGGCACGCTGACGCCGGCGGGTACGCAGACGACTTGCTTCATCCCCGCACTGACCGCGGCACTGATCAGCATCACCTGATCCGGCTGGAGGACCCTGGCCGAAGGTGTTGCATGAAGTTGTCGTGTCTTTTTGGGACTTCAACGTTGTGTTCTTTGGAAAATTTTCTGGACACTCCGAGCCACCTCTCCTAGATTTGTCTGTAAAGAGTTCTCCATCTTGCTGCAATGGCATGAAGCGCCAGCGACGCGGGGTTTTCATCCTGGACGCTGCATTGCCGCCTTTAAAATCTTGCTGGCCATCTCCACGCGCCTGAAAGCACAGTATGCAAAATCGCATCTCTCACAACGCTCTTTCCACTGTCAGCGTGCCATCGGCCTCACTGTCAGACCCCGCCGGAGGTGGTTACGAGCAACGGTCTGCAGCAAAGCAGCCGAGCCCAACCAAGCACATCCTGTTGATGACCGCGACTATCACGCCTCATAATGCGCGGAACCTTGCGCGCACTGATCCCGTTGCGCGGTTGCAGGATTACAACCAGGCGCTCGGCTTCTACCTTGGTTTGATAGATCGTCCGCTACACGGAATCGTCTTCGTGGAAAATTCCAACAGCGATGTAACTACTCTGCGACAGTTGGTTGCTTCCCGTGGGTTGACCGGGCGGGTTGAATTCCTGTGCAACTATGGGGTTCACCTTTATTCAGAAAAGGGCCGCGCCCACGGTGAGTTCAAGCTACTGGATTACGCCATGGCGGCCTCCACCATGGTGATCGATGCTGGGGTGAACCATGTGGTCTGGAAGATTACCGGTCGATATACAGTGAAAAATCTGGCCTCGATGATAGCCAGTGCGCCGCACGGATTTGACGCGTACGTGGACATGAAGGACCACCCCAGGCGCTGGATGGACATGCGCCTGATGGCCTGGACTTCGGCTGGATACGACCGCATTTTCCGCGGCGTTGCCGACGATCTCGACTCCAAGACACACGAGAAGCTTATGCGAGAGTACTTGCCGAAGCGGGCCCAGGGCGCGCGCCTGGTTCCGCGCTTCTGCAAGGAACCCTTCATCGATGGCGTCCGCGGCTGGGACAACAACAATTATTCCAGGGTCAGCGAACTTCTCAAGTGTTATGTGCGCAGCGTAGGGCGCGTGCTTGCTCCGTGGTATTGGATGTAATTCCTGCCCCGCAGGGGTCAGCCTGGAAGCGCTGGCGGTCGAACCTTTTGTAGATGCGCCGGGCGTTCACAATGGCTAGAGGCCCTTCATGGAGAAGAACAAAGTATGCAGAAGAATCGCGAAATCAAGAAAGACACCGCGGTTCTCGATATAGTACAAGTCGTACTCAAGCGCCTCATGGATGGTGAATTTGCGGTCGCCGCTGAGTTGCCACAAGCCGGTCAACCCCTGAGGAACGGAGAGTCTGCGACGCTCGAGCGGGGTATAGGTGTCTGTGATAAATGGCATCTCCGGACGAGGGCCGACCAGAGACATCTCTCCGGTCAAGACGTTCAGCAGCTGAGGGAGCTCATCCATACTGGTTCTTCTTAGAAATCTTCCCGCGGGGGTAATGCGCGTGTCGTTCGAGCTTTCGGGCGAGCGCCCGTATTTTGGTGTGTCTACATACATGCTGCGGAATTTGAGCATGACGAATCGTCTGCCCGACTGACCCGTCCGCTCCTGGCGAAAGAAGACCGGTCCGTGGGAAGTCGCTTTGACCATGACAGCGGCAACAAGCCACATCGGGAGTGTGAGCAGGATGAGCAGAGATGACAAGAGCAGGTCAAGGACCCGTTTGAAAAGAATGTAAGGCAGCGGGTCATCACCGTCGCCATCGAACGTCGTAACCATGAGACCGTCAATCATCCGCACCGAAGTGGAACGCTCGGCAAAGTTGGGGTGACCCGCGCCCACCAGAGAGACCCTGACTCCGGCTGCGGCCGCGAGAGCGAGAAGTTCGTGCATGCGCGGCTGAGAAACAGTTTGGGCCACGAAGATCTCTTGCACATCCAGAGAGCGCAGAAGAGATTGCGAGAGCGGCTCGGAAATGACAGGCACGTGGTGTTTCAGGTTGTAATCGTGGCTATAGATGACACGGCGGCTGTCAAAACCGCTTTCATCCAGAAAGCCAACGGGTATCTGGCCCAGGTGGGGAGAGTGCAGCAGGTAAGAGAAGAGGCGGCGCGTCTCGCGATTTGTGCCGCAGATGAGCACCCGGCGCTGGTGGGCCGCAAACGAACTCCAATCGCGAATGATTCTGCTGCTTGAGTACTTCTGCACGATCAGCAGGAGCGTGGAAAGCACCCAGAAGTAAGTCAGGAGCAAGCGCGGCATATCGGCCTTGGTGAAGTAATTGCCGACCGAGAGAAGTATTAAGCCGTAGACGGAAACCCTGAGGATGCGTGCGGTGTCTGCCACCTGGAGCAGGGTGGCGCGCTGGGTATAGAGGTGATGAGCCTGAGCGAGAATAACGAACGCCAACCCGTACTTGAGCGAAAGCTCTGCCCACAGCAGCCATGCGCCGCGTCCGTCTAACGGCCTATGCAGCTCATAGAGCAAGATGCCTGCGATGCACGCGATAGTGATGCAACAGCAATCCAGCAGAGCGGGGATCGCCGCCCCCATGGCTCCGCGCAAAATCATGAAGGGCCGCTTGAGGACTGAGGGAGGACGTAACCCCATGTGCTCTGCAGAGGGTAGAGGAAAGTCGGTCGCCATGAACTGCCGCCTGTGGTTTTAGTAGACTTCGATCAACTGCCTGCCGCACGTGAGTCCGCAGTTTTCTGCCTCTGCGGTCACGAGGACCCGAACGGAGAAGATTCTTCGCGCTGGCGACTAAACGACAACAGGGCAGCCGTTGGCGGGCAGTAACAGCTATTCCCGCTTGAGTTAGCCTGACTGGTAGAGATGATTCGACTTCTGATGTTGGAGTTATCCAATTGTTTTTACTAGTTTGTACTTAGACCTTCACTGGTCGAACGCACAAGTTAGTCATGCGCCGGAAACGTACCCTAGCAACGCACGATTACTTGGTGATGATCCAAGCCAAACGGTGACAGAATGCGCGGTGGAAATCAACTTTAGTTTGATAGAAGTAAGACGCCGGTGAGGAATAATGTCCGGATCTGGAGCACAGCCGTCGCGTTAGGATGCACCTTGATTACCACGCGCAGTCATGGCGGCATTTTTTGTCGGATCGAGGTGATGGGCTTATCCGGAAAATCCTACTTACGCGACGTTTGATCCGGGATGCGCTAGGAGTTGGTCTGGGATGCTTATCCTTCAGGTGCATGGTCAACCGGGGATGAATGCCGTTCGCGCGGAATCGATTTTCGGCCGATGCAGGTTTATATCCGGATACGAAGAAGGGCTCGATGCGCGATCTGATGCGAAGCCGGCTGGCCAAGAACGCCAGCTGGATGTTTCTCGGCCAAGGCCTCAACTTCGCGATGCAGGCATGTTACTTCATCTTGCTTGCCCGCTTGCTCGGCGCCAACCAATATGGAATCCTTGTGGGCGCCACGGCCGCGGTTGCGCTGCTGAGCCAGTACAGCATGCTCGGCTCAGGGTTGGTTATGCTCCGCCAGGTGAGCCGCCATAGAAGCGAATTCCCGCAATATTGGGGCAACGTGCTCATCACCATTCTGAGCGTTGGTTTCCTTGTGATTCTGGCCTTGGCCTGCTTCGGCAAGTGGATGGTCGGCCCGGCGAGCGCATCGATCATTGTTCTCGTCGCCGTGGGCGAGTGCACCTGCGCGCGCATCGCCGAGGGTGGCGGCCAGGCTTTCCAGGCCTTTGAACAGTTCAAGTATATGGCCGTGCTCACCTCGCTCACAAACCTCACGCGCCTGGCGACCGCTGCCGGCATGGTGCTCGTTCTGCACCATGCGACCGTACGCCAATGGGCGATGGCTTCGCTCTTCGTCTCTTGCCTCTCTGGCGCGATGGCTCTGTTCCTGGTGACCACTCGCCTCGGCTGGCCCAAGGCCGACTTTCGCCTGCTTCGGGAGCGAGCTTTGGAGGGCCTTGGTTTCTCCGTCGCCGCCAGCACCACTTCGGTTTACAACGACATCGATAAGACCATGCTCAGCCGCTACGGCATGCTTGCTGCGGACGGGACTTACAGCATGGCTTATCGGGTCATCGACATCAGCTGCACTCCTATCCGCGCGCTGCAGTCGGCCGCTTTCCCGCGCTTTTGCCAGATGGGCAGGGACGGCGCACGGGGCTCGATTGCGTTCACGCGCAAACTGCTGGGCAAGACCTTGCCCTTTGGCCTGCTGGCGGCTGCCGTCATGTTTCTGGCCGCTCCCATTATTCCCCACGTGGTTGGCCCGAGCTTTGCCAATAGCGTCTCCGCGCTGCAATGGCTGTGCCTGCTGCCGGTGTTCCGCAGCCTCCACCTGGGGGCCGGCGACACGCTTACCGGCGCCGGATACCAGCGTTACCGCACCGCCTCGCAGCTCAGCGCGGCCGCGCTCAACTTCGGCCTCAACCTCTGGCTTATCCCCGCTTACTCATGGCACGGAGCCGCCTGGTCAAGTCTGATGACGGATGGCAGCCTGGCCGCGAGCAACTGGATCCTTCTCGGCCTGCTGATTCGGCGCGAGAACCACCCCTTCCTCGAGCCACAGGTCGCCGCGATCTAAACCACCAGAAAACGCCGATCAGTATGATATGGGGATGTTCCCTGGATGCTTTCCAGGAGAGGTTGCATGGTATGCGCACGTGCTTGATCATGGCGGCACTTTTATTTGGTTTTTTTGCACATGGGGGTGCCCACGGGCAGACGGTACAACAGAAGGCGGCTACGAAGACTCTGGCGCGCAAGGCGCAAGCCGATTGCGATGCTCAAACCGCGAGGGTTGGCAGGACCTTCACCGCTGTGGTGAAAGAAACCCGGGTTTATTCCGTTTTCTATTCGCCCAGATATACAAAATGCCTGGCAGCCGTCTACCTCCCCCTGAACAAGGACCTGATTGCGGCCAGCGTTATCAACCTGGATAGTGCCGCAGGAACGCAGCATATCGTTTGGGAAAACCTGTTTGCGAAGCCGTTTGACGCGATCTCCGAACTCGATCGGCAGATCGATAAGCTGAGCAAATGAAACGGGAGCCGGCGGCGTGTTTCCGCTGAGACGATTCGGCGTAATTGCGATTCAGGCCAGCTGCTTGGCGGCGCTGGTTTTGGGTATCGCCTGGAACCTGCGCTTTGCCGTGGCTGACCTTTTGGCACGCCGGAATCAGGCGAACAGTACCCGGTTGGCCATGCGATGGATGCCCGGGAATGGCGGGTATCCGGCGCAACTGGCCGATGAGGTCTATGCTCTCGATCCGGTATCGGCGAAATCGCTGCTGCAGAGGGCGGTGCAACTCAATCGCTACGATGCGGCCAGCTGGATTCAGCTGGGACTTTTATCCGAGGCTGGAGAGGATCTGCCGGGGGCCGAAAAGGCTCTCTTGCAAGCGGCGAGCGTGGATGCCACCTTTCTTCCCAGCTGGTCGCTGGCCAATTATTATTTTCGCCGGGAGAACACTCCCCGTTTCTGGTACTGGGCGCAAAAGGCCGCACAGATGGATCCGGACGATGCTGCACCTTTATTCCGCCTGGCCTGGTACGTAAGCCCAAATGCCGCGGAGATTGACAGCCGCCTGCAAATCAAGCGACCGCAGGTCGCAGTCCAATTCGTAAATTTTCTCATGGCTCAGGGCGATCCAACGGCGGCGACGGAGGCTGCATCGCGTTTGCTCGCGGCAAACACTGAGGGCAACACGCAAACCCTTCTGGAGGTATGCGATTGGCTGATCGCTAACAATCATCCTGACCTAGCGTTACCACTGTGGAACGGGCTTGCGTCACGGGGTCAGATAGCTTATGCCCCAGTCGGGGTGAACTCCACGGAAGCGGTCACTAACGGCGGATTTGCCAAATCGCCCATTTCCCGAGGCTTCGACTGGCACCTTAGGACAGTCGAAGGCGTGAGTTCCTTTTTGAACGTCAGCCCGAATGCGCTTGGCTTCGAATTTTCTGGCGACGAACCGGACAGTTTTCTGATCATGGACCAGACCGCGCCGGTCGAAGGAAGAAGAAAATATGTCCTGGCCGTAAACTACGGGACAAGCGGCATTGTTCCGGACAGCGGGCTGGCATGGTCGGTGACGGACGATCGATCGGGCGCCGTGCTGGCCAGGACGGGGAGTCTTTCGTCAGAGCAAGGAAGAGAAGCGTACACCTGCTTTGCCGCCCCGGATGGAGCCGCATTCGTGCGTCTATCGCTTCTTTACCAGCGGCAGCCGGGCACGGTGCGGATAGAGGGAAAGCTTGCGCTTAAAGGAGTCAGACTCACCGGCGCCACGGCGGAGGATTGCCCGGGGGAGAAAATCTCCACTTTCGGGGCTGATTCTCCGGCGCTCTGAGACTACACTCAAGAAACAGTGAATGGAGGGTGGTCGTTTACCTGGCAGAGACAAGAGATGACATTCGCGACCATGAGGCGTATAACTGCGCCAACCGGTACAGGCAACTTGCCAGCGGCCTGCCCAAGACTGGATTAGACGTTCTTCCGCATCCGTCATGACGCAGCTCAAAATTGCCGTAAGCCAATTTGCGTTTCCGCAAGCGTTCGATTCCCCACCCCACTGGGGTCGCGCTGCGGCCCGCATTGGCGCGTGCTTGATCGGTTTGAGCTGGCTAGCACTAACGGGGACCGTTTACGCCCACGCACAGCAGGCGGAACGAGCCGTTTCCACAGCGCCGAACCTCGATTACGCCTACTCCAATTTGCCCACCCAGCCAGTGGGCCCCGACGATCTGCTGGCGCTCTCCGTCTACGATTCGCCGGAACTAACCCGCACGGTGCGTGTGGATGCCGATGGCAATATCCGCTTGCCTATGCTCAAGCAGCCGATCCAGGTGCGGGGTATGGTTCCGTCCCAGCTAGAGGCGGCGATCGCCGAATCGTTGACCAAGGGTAATGTGCTGGTGGACCCCATCGTAACCGTGACCATCGTCGAGTATCAGAGCCGGCCGGTCAACGTAGTGGGGGCGGTGAAGAATCCCCTGGTCTTTCAGGCTACCCGGCCCATTCCGCTGCTGGATGCGATCGCGCGGGCGGGGGGGATGAGAGAAGATGCCGGCTCCGATATTGTGGTCAGCAAGGAAGTGGTGCGGGACGGGAAGCCGGCCCGGATCACGCAGACCATACCGGTGCGGAAACTTATCGACAATGCCGATCCCGCGCTCAACGTGCTGCTGCATGGCGGCGAGGAAGTGCTGGTTCCCGAGGCGCTCAAAATCTACGTGGTGGGCAACGTTAAGAAACCCGGAGCGTACCCGGTAAAAAATGACGAAGAGACCACGATTCTGCAGCTGCTGGCTCTCTCAGAAGGCCTGACCCCCTACTCCGCCAAGGTGGCCTATGTGTATCGCCGGTCACCCGGCGGCAGCAAGACGGAAGTGCCCGTCCCGCTGGCGAAAATCATGAAGCGCCAATCACCCGACGTGCCCCTGCAGGCGAACGACATACTCTACATTCCGGACAACAACGGAAAACGGCTCACGGCAGAAACCCTGGACCGGATCGCAGGGTTAGGGACGGCAACCGCTACCGACTACATTATCTGGCACTGAGATCGGCAATATGCGTAAAGAAGAGATCGCGATCCCAAACGAGAGAGTCGATGAGAGCGCAAATGGGTTCGAGCGCAGGCCGGTCTCGCCACGTATTGTTCTTCCCGCGATCGAAAAAGAGGCGCCGCTCAATGGGCCTTCGCTTTCTCAATATCTATGGATCGTTAAGCGCCATCGTGGGAAGCTGGCCGCATTCATAGCTTTTTCCGTGATTGCCACAGTCATTGTTTCCAAGCGATTGACCCCGCTGTATGAGTCCATCGCGGTGATTGATATCGACCGTCAGACTCCAGCCGCGGTTCTGGGGGCCGAGAGTACGACGGCGGTCAACTCGGTGGATGTGGAGAACTATCTCACGACACAGGAGCAAATTGTGCAATCGGACGCCGTTCTGCGTCCGGTAGTGGAGAAATACCATCTCATGAGCCCGGCTTTGCGCAAGCTGGCGAACGATAAGCTACTCTCCTCGCGGCTCAAGGACGCGCCGATCAAATTGCCCGCCTTGAAGGTCACGCGCCCGCTGCATACCTTTCTACTTCTGATCAGTTACCGGTCGCCCGATCCGCAGCTCTCTGCAGACGTAGTCAACGAAATTGCCCGCAGCTACATACGCCATACGTACGACATTCGCTACCAGGCAGCTTCGCAGATGACGGGCTATATGGAAAAGCAGCTGGAAGAGCTGAAGGCCCAGATGGAGAGGTCCGCGGCGGCGCTGGCCAACCTCGAGAAGGATCTCGATGTGATCAATCCCGAGGAAAAAACCAACGTGTTTTCCGCCCGGCTGCTGCACCTGGATAACGACCTCACGGCGGCTGAGGTGGACCGAGCGAGTAAGGAAGCTGCGTACAACGCGGTGAAAGGCGGCTCGTTGCCGGCAGCAGAAGCTTCCGATCAGGGGGAGCAGTTGCGCGCCCTGGAGGCTAAGCTGAACGAGTCGACAGAGAAGTTCGCGGAGATCCAGACGCAGTTTGGCTCGTCGCATCCCGTCTACAAAAAGGCGGCCAGCCAGGTGAGCGAATTGCAGTGGGAGGTCGACGTTTTGCGGCGGCGAATCGTGCAAAGGGTGGGCATCGACTACCAGCAGGCGGTGAATCGGGAAAGCCTTTTGCGCCAGGACATGACCCAAGCCAAGGCTGAGTTCGACCAGATGAATGCGCGGTCCTTTGAATACAAGGCCCTCAAGCAGGAAGCGGATACCGATAAGGCGCTTTACGAGGAGCTGATCCGCAAGATTCGCGAGGCCGGTATTAACGCCAGCTTTGAAAGCAGTTCCATCCGGTTAGCGGATGTCGCGCGTCCCGCGCTCTATCCGTCATTTCCCAAGACGCTCCTTAACACGTTGATAGCGTTATTCGGTTCCACGATCATCGGCCTGAGCATCATCTTTCTCATGGATGCCCTGGATACGACGGTCGTGGACAGCGAGCATCTGCAGCGTGAACTGCGCATTCCTCTGCTCCCGTCGCTTCCCGTGGGTAAATTCGCGGTGGGAACCTTGCCCATGCAGGAGCTGCCTGGGGACCCCGGTGCAAGGTTCAACGGAATCTTGGCAAAGGAGACACTGGCGGCGCCTAACACCGCCTTCGACGAAGCCATTCGTACTTTGCGCAGCTCCATTCTGCTCTCGGCCGGCCTGGAGCACCACCCACGGAGCATCCTGGTAACCTCCGCATCGCCTGCCGAAGGAAAGTCGACGATCGCGCTCTATCTGGCCGCGGCTCATAGCCAGCAGCAACGCAGGACGCTCTTGATAGACGGCGACATGCGCCGCCCGGTCGTCAAGCTGGGAGTTTCCAATGATCGCGGTCTTTCCGATGTTGTCAATGGCACGATGCACTGGAAAGAAGCTGTCCAGACGCCCTACGCCTATCCGGATCTGGATGTTTTGTCGGCTGGGCCGTCATCGCGGCGGGTCGCAGACCGGATCGGGATTGTGCTGCGGTCTATTTTGGATGAGGCCGAGCGTGAGTATGACCTGGTGGTCATTGATTCGCCTCCATTGCTGGGCTTTGCGGAGCCCCTGGAGATTGCTGCGCTGGCGGACGGTGTACTTATCGTGGCCCGCGCAGGGCGTACCAACCGCAGTGCCGTGGCCAGCGTCGTGGAACAGCTAAAGCGTGTGCGCGCCAATATTATCGGCATCGTTCTCAACGGGGTCCGGGCTGAGATGGGCGCGCAGTATTACTATTACAGCCCGCGCTACTACAGTCACTACACGACTCACGATCGCTAGTGGCATGTGCCTGGGCTTCGATGAAAGTCTGAGAGAACGAAGGCCGGAACAGCGGTACCTTCGCTGCGCTGCGCTCCCAGCCAATAACACGGTCACCAGGGCAAAGCGATATCGATGGAAAAGACTAAGATGATTTATCTGTGTGTCTGGTCTGGAGAGACGAATCGGGCGCGCGATCTGGTGAGCAGCCGCTATCCCCGGCTCGACATCGTAGAATTCCCGCATCAAAGGCTGCGAATGAGCACGTTCAGGGAGCAGATTCGGTTGCTTCGCAGCTTTCGCGGCCGAGCCATTGTCTTCTATTTTCAATCCCTCGATGACTTCAAGCACAGGCAGATGCTCGAGTGTCTTCATTTCCTGCACAGATGCCAGGACACTGTATTGTGCGATAGGAGTGGCCGTTGGGTGTCGATTCGCAACACCGATCTCCTACGATCGGCTGCCAAAGTTCTGCTTAAGCTCTTGTTTGATATCAAGAGCCTGATTTTTTGGTGGGTTTATCTCCATTTATGGCGAAGAGGCGCTGTGGTTCCTGCCGACGTGAATAGCGATGAGCCAGAAATTGCATACCTCATTCCAAGTCCGGAGACCATGGGATCGAGTGGTGGGGCAATAAGCCACATTCGCGGTTTCCTATACGGTCTAAAGAGCAGCGGGAGAACCTGCCGTGTCTTCAGCGGTACCGGTTTGGCACAGGAAGCCTTCAAAAACGAAGTTGTAGCTCCACCGAGCCGTCCCTATTTTTTCTGGGAAGCCGCCATGCTTTCCTACAACTTCGTATTTGCTGATGGAGTGCAAAGGCGTCTTGGTTCTTCCACACCAGGAGCTATCTATCAGCGGCACTGCCGCTTTGCGATCGCTGGGGCGCTACTCTCGCGGCGTTTAAAAGTTCCATTGATTCTCGAATACAACGGTCCGCAGGGATGGATTGCAGACCATTGGGATCCCACTCATTTCAAGAGCCTGGTCAGGTTGTGCGAGGAGGTGACTCTGCGATCAGCGACCCGGATCATCGTGGTTTCCGAAGCGCTCCGGGCAGAATTGCTGCAGAGAGGGATTGCCGCAGGTCGCATTCGTGTCAATCCGAACGCGGTAGATGCGGATTTTTTCTATCCCGGACGAGGGAGGGCGCGAGGCCGAACAGAGCTTAATTTAGAACAGGAGGAGGTGCTGATTGGCTTCGTCGGCTCCTTCAGCCTATGGCACGGCATAGATATCCTGCAGGAGGCCATCGTAGGGCTGCTGAACAGTGGGGCGCCGTGCCGTCTGCGATTTGTTCTGGTAGGCGATGGCTTGCTCCTGGGGGAGATGCGGTCTGCGCTGGCAGCATACGAGAAGGCGGGCGACGTGATCTTTACCGGATCGGTGCCGAGAGAAAAGGTCGCCGAGTATTTGGATGCTGCGGATATTCTGGTTTCGCCGCATATTCCGATGCCGGACGGTAGCAGGTTCTTCGGCTCGCCGACAAAGATCTTCGAGTACATGGCGATGGGCAAGGGCATTATCGCCAGCCGTCTTGAGCAGCTCGCCGAAGTTTTAGAACATGATCGGACTGCGTGGCTGGTAACACCAGGTAGCGTGGCTGAGCTTGCTGAGGCGATTTTGCATCTTGCCCTGGACCCTGAGAAGCGTGAAGCGCTTGGCTCTGCCGCTCGGCGTGCAGCGGTCGAGCGCCATTCCTGGTCGCACAATGTAGCCTGCGCTCTTGACGATATTTCCTTGCAAAGGCCGCAACTCGAAAGCCTTGAGCAAGGAGTTTCATGAGCCTGCGGAAGCTCGCGAGTGCCTTAGACCAGGATCCTCTCCCGATCCTGATGGGGGAAGCCGCTTGGCGTGGTGTCCGGGCGACGCGTAAGCGGCGCTTGCAACTAATGGGACCGGGAGCCTGCAGGGTAAGCTTTCATCCCATCGGGTATTACGAATCGCAGACACAGTTTGGTTGTGATCGCTCCCGCGCGGCCATTCTTGCTTATGCCGAAACAATCCTGCGGGGAGAGTATCCGCTAATGGGCTACGGAAGCCCGCGTCTTGGAGTTGAACCTGACTGGCATTGCGATTGGGTTTCGGGAAAGCACTGGCCGCTTGAGGCTTCCGAAAAGATAAAGATCGTTCGCCATGACGGATCGGACGTGAAGGCACCGTGGGAACTCTCCCGCCTGCAGTTCGGCCTGGTCCTGGCGAAAGCGTGGGCGCTGACCGGCCAAGCAAAATACCGTGAGTCTCTCAGATCTTTGCTGACGCAATGGATCGAGAAAAACCCGCTCGGCAAGGGTGTGAATTGGACCATCGCGATGGAAGCGGCGCTGCGCGGGATAAGCCTCTGTCTCACTATGGAGCTATTATGGCCGTTTACCACCGAAGAAAGGCCATGGCTCGATCAAATGACCGCTTCGCTCTGGGAGCATCTTCGTTTTATCGAAGCTCATAGCGAGTATTCTTTCCGTTTGCGCAGCAATCATTACCTGAGCAACATGGTTGGCTTGACCACCCTGTCTGCATATCTTCGCGGCCCCGGCCAGCAGGGGCGGCTGAGAAAATACGCCCGCGCCGTTCAGCGCGAGGTTTTGCTGCAGACCTACGCGGACGGAGGCGATGGAGAGGCTTCGACCGGCTATCACGTTCTTGTGGCACAGATGGGCCTGCATTCCTTCATGGTGCAGCAACGAAGCGGAGGCACGATCGCACCGGCATTCGAGGCTCGCTTGCGCAGGATGTTCGCGTGGATCGCAACCTTGGCGGATGACGCGGGAAAGTTGCCGCACCTTGGAGACTGTGACAATGGGAGGATCGAACTGCTGCCCGAAGATATAGCGCAGGCGACGCGGCCAGCCTTCCAGCAGCACTCGCTGCGAACTGGATCTCTCTATGCCCTCGCATCCCATCTGCTGCAATTGCCGGCTGGTGCGGGCGAAGAGGCACAGAAGCCAATCTCGTTGCTGCGTGAATCCGGGCTTGCCGTGCTCCGTGCGGGGGATGCGTCGGTGGTGTTTTCCGCGATGCCGAATGGACTTGGAGGAAAGGGCAGCCATACCCATTGCGACAAATTGTCCGTTGTCTTGCGCCTCGGAGTAAACGAGGTTTTCTGCGATAGCGGCAGCCGGTGCTACACCCGTTCGGCGGACCGGCGAAATCTTGATCGCTCCACGCAGGCGCACAATACGCTGGCGATCGATGGGGCGGATCAAAACACGATTCCCAGCGATCCTCAAATGCTCTTCCAATGCGGCAACGAAGCGGCGGTGTCAGACATCACGATCACGCAAGGCTATGAGATCTCGGCGCGGGCGTCGCATGAGGGCTATGCGCGCTTGGGCATTCGGCACCAGAGAACGGTGCAACTGAGCGAGCAGTGGCTGCTGCTCACCGATGAGGTGAGCGGGGCCGCCCGGCACTCGCTGGATCTGCGCTTTGTGCTCGGCCCCGAGTGGCGCGCCTCTTCTGAGGTGAGCAGTGGCGAGACCGTCAGCTGTGTAATCGCTGGGCCGCGCCGGTTGACACTGGTGTGTGAGACGGAGAGCGGGCTGGCGCTGAGCATCCTACCTGCGGAGATCTCGCGAGAATACGGCGCCGGGCTACCCGCGAGCTGTATCCTAATCCACACAACAGCTCGTTTGCCAGCAAAACTGCGGACGAGAGTGCAATGGGACTGAGAGCATGAGCGATCGACTCGAAGGAGAAAGCATCGTTTGCTTCGCGGGCGAGGACTGGTGGTACCACCACCCTCACTCCAAGAATCATCTGCTCAAGCGCTATGCGCGGGGCAACAAGGTGCTCTTCGTCAACTCCATCAGCATGGGGCTGCCCTCGATGGCGAACCCCGATTTCTTCCTCAAGATCAGGCGGAAGCTCAAGAGCTACACGCGTTGGTTGCGCAAGGTTCCCGAAGGCCTGTGGGTGATGACGCCGGTCAACCTGCCGCTCTATGGATGGAGAGCCGGGCGCTGGCTCAACCGGGTTCTGCTGGTGGGGCAACTGCGCCTGGTGATGTTGCTGCTGCGCATCTCGCGGCCGATTCTCTGGGTGGCCATCCCTACAGCAGCCGAGATGGCGGGGCGTCTGGGTGAGAAGCTGCTTCTCTACCAGGTGTCGGATAAATACGATGCGAACGAGGACAGCGCTTTATCGGCGCAAGTCATCCGCGAATACGACCGTCAATTAAAAGACGCCGCCGATGTGGTGTTGTACTCGGGGCGCAAACTATTTCAAGAAGCGACGGAGAACCATCGTTTTTTTCTCGAGCAGGCAGTGGATTTTGCACATTTCTCCGATCTGAATGTCGAACCTGCCGCGGAGCTCGATGGCATCCCGCGTCCGATTCTGGGATACTTTGGCGCCATGGATTATGTGATGGACACCGAGCTGATCGCCGAGGTGGCGCGGCTGCGCCCCGGCTGGCATTGGGTGCTGCTGGGCTTGAAATCGAACCTGGTGCGGATCTCGGCTCCTAATATTCATTTCCTCGGCTCGAAACCCTACCGTGACTTGCCCCATTACATTCGACAGTTCGACGTGTGCGTTCTGCCCTGGCGAGAGAGCAACATGTTCACCAGCTACGGGAGCGCGATCAAGGTACGCGAATATCTGGCGACAGGAAAGCCGGTGGTAATGGCGCCGCTTTACGAATATCTCGAAACCCCCGGCCTGCGTTTTTACCGCGGTACACATGAGTTCATCGCGCAGGTCGAAGCTGCGCTGCGGGAGAACTCTCCGGCGTTTGCGGCGCAACGACAGGCAGTGGTGAAAGACGGCACTTGGGATGAAAGAGCGGGTCAGCTTGCGGGACTCATCCATTCCCTGCTGCGCGGCCAGCGATACTCGCATCCCTCCGCGGAGCTACATCCCGTTGTGGAAGGGCATTGAATGCTCGCTTTGCTGGAAGATATGAAATCCGGGCAGGTTGCTACGCATGAGGTGCCCGCTCCGGAGCTTCGGGAAGGAGGCATCCTCGTGCGTACGGCTTTTTCCGCGATTAGTTCCGGGACGGAAAAAGCTTCCGTGGAGGCCGGCCGGAAATCTCTGTTTGGGAAGGCGCTGGCTCGTCCTGACCTGGTGAAGCAGGTGCTCGAATATGCGCGATCGAATGGCGTGAAAGCCGCTCATCAGAAAGTGCAGGCTCGCCTGGAGACGCTCTCCGCCCTGGGCTACTCCTGCTCCGGCTTTGTGCTCGAGGCAGCTGAGGGAGTGAACGGATTTCTACCTGGCGACCGGGTCGCTTGCGCCGGCGGGGGCTACGCCAGTCACAGCGAGATCAATTTTGTGCCTGCAAACCTCGCTGTTCGCGTTCCAGATAATGTCGAGCTGGAGGCTGCGTCCTTGACGACCATTGGGGCGATCGCGGTGCAGGGCGTACGCCAGGCGAACGTTACCTTAGGAGAGACGGTGGCCGTGATTGGCGTCGGGCTGGTAGGCGTTTTGGCAATTCAGGTCTTGCGCGCCGCCGGCTGCAGGGTGGTGGCCATCGATCTTTCCAGCGATCGTGCCGCGAAAGCTGTATCGCTCGGCGCGCACCTCGGGCTGTGCACTGGCGATCCGGGACTGGAAAGTGCCATTGCGAACTTCTCGCGCTACGGGGTGGATGCGGCGCTGATTACCGCCGCCACCAAATCGTCCGAACCGTTGGAATTGGCGGCGAAGCTCTTGCGGGACCGCGGCCGCATTTCCATTATTGGTGATGTCGGAATGGGTGTATCTCGAGCGACTATGTACAGAAAAGAGATCTCGCTCGCCATGTCTCGTTCTTACGGTCCGGGCCGCTACGATCCTCACTATGAAGAAGGGGGGCAGGATTATCCGATCGGTTATGTTCGCTGGACGGAGAAGCGGAATATGGAGGCATTCCTGGATCTCTTATCCTCTGGCGCGCTTCAGATAAAGCCGTTGCTCGCGCATCATTTTCCGGTCGAAGAAGGAGGCAAGGCATTTGCCGCCGTAGAAGCCGGCGCCTACACCGGGATCATCGATTACCACGCGCCCGGCGATGTACGGCCTTTCGTTAAGCCGCCTTCGCCGGCGCACACCGTGCAACCGCGGCCGAAAAGCAAATTGCGTGTGGGATGCATCGGTGCGGGAGGGTTCGCACGTGGGGTGATCTTTCCCCTTCTCCGCTCCGCAGCCGGGGTGGGGCTGGAATCTGTTGCCACCAGCACGGGCGCGGAAGCGGCATCGGCGCGTACTGGATTTGGTTTCACCATCGCTGAATCTCCCTCCGAACTGCTCGCCAACCCCAATCTGGACGCGGTCTTCGTCCTTACCCGGCACAACAGCCATGCCACCTATGTAGAACGCGCCCTGGAGCGAGGAAAATGTGTCTTTGTCGAGAAGCCGCTGGCCATCAACCGCGAGCAGCTTGAGATGGTGCAAACGGCATACGCAAAGGCCCTAACGGAGAACCGATCGCCTTTTCTCATGGTGGGTTTTAATCGCCGCTTCTCCCCCCTTACGGAAGGATTGAAGAACTTCTTCGCCGCCCGGGCTGAGCCCATGCTCGTACACATCCGCTGCAACGCTGGGTTCATTCCGCGAAGCAATTGGATTCAGACCCCGGAGAATGGCGGCAGGATCGTTGGCGAGTTGTGTCATTTCGTCGATTGGGCGCGAGCGGTCGTGGACTGCCCTATACAAACAATCTCTGCCGCGGCCCTGCCGGACGCGGGACGCTACAGCCGTGACAATGTCACGGCCATCATCGGGTTCAAAGACGGATCTGTGGCGAATTTGCTTTACGCTGCAAATGGGAATCGGGCCGTTGCGAAGGAATATTTCGAGGTATTCTGCGGGGGCGGGATCGCGCGCATTGATGATTTCAAGACGCTTTCCCTCTCCCGGAATGGCAAGACTGAGACATTGAAAAGTAAACAAGACAAGGGCCATCGCCGCGAAGTGGAGCTGACCATCGAAGTCATGAAGCGGGGCGGGCCCGCTCCGATTCCCTTCTCAGAATTGGTCGAGGTGACCGAGGCAACCTTCGCGGTCGAGGAAGCGATCAGGAAGCACAGGCCGATATCTTTGGATTCGCAAGCAGCTTATTCTCCGACCCAAGCCTAAGGGCGCGCTTCCCTCCCGCGCAATAAACCGCAGGGGAAACTAACTCGTTCTCGACCCAAGTATGGTGTCCACCACCTCGTTCAGTATCCTGGACATCACATAATAGCGTTTGCCGTGGGAAATATCGTTGTACTCGTAAGCAAACCCCTCGGACGTAAGGGCTTCGAGCGCTTTGCGATATAGGCGTGCATCACAGTCAAAGAGCATCGTCTTCAACGCCCGCACGTTGGTGTTTTCACCGGAAGGAATGACCGCGCGGAGGACAATCCTGGAGCCGGTGTCGATCCCGCCATCAATAAAAAAAACTGTAGTTCCTACCGGGTCTCCCCGCAATACCGACCACTGCGCTACCGATCGGCCTCGATACCCGGGAAGAATTCCAATGTGCGCATTAAGAATGCCTAGTTGGAAGGCCGCAATGGTGGCCTCGCGATAAATCACGTTCGCCGCGTGCAGGCCAACATCGCATTGCAGCGCTCTCAGGCGCTCGACGGTTGTAGGGTCGTCGAGCGGTTGATTGAGGATCACAAGCTTGCCGGAGTGCGCATAGGCCCACAGCTTCGTAATGTATGTCTGCCAGCGAAATGATTTCAGCGCGAGACCACATTCCCGCAGCCATCGAATCAACGGCGATCTCATCTCCAGGTTGCAGCAGACGATGGAAACGTCCACTGAAGGAACACGCTCGACTTCGGTGGCGATTCGTATTCCCGCTGCCAGCGACGCCGCGATCACAGCAACGCGCATTTTTACCAATCCGGTGCACACAACAGCTGTGCGTAGAGGCACAGCCAGCCAGCCAGAAAGTGAGGTTTGCGACCCAAGCGAGCCAAGGACCGCTGAGGGAGCTCAAAAAAGTAGTTAAGCGCATCCAGAAAGCGCAAATCGCGCTTCGTCCCAGCGCAGACGGCGATCAGATTCAGCTTCAGCAGAACGTCATCGACATCGAATTCCGCTTCCGCCTCGAGCCTAGTGCGATCGGCGACCATTAACTGGCGTAGAAGTTCTTCTGCAATCTCCGCTTCACTCTCGAGGCCGATATTCAGGGGACAGCGATAGCGGACGCATAGAGCTTCCAGGCGATGCTTGCCCGAAAGCTTTTTAAAATTCGCGCAGGTGAAGACAGCCGGCACCCCCGCCGACGGCCGGCACGCAATATTCTCGCCCAAGCCGATCGAGATCAGCATTTCTGGGAGGCTCGCATCGCAATCTGTCCATTGCCGGAGAGAGAGCATTTGCCAATCGCGAAATCCATCCTTTCCCGACAGGTAGGCCGCCACATATGGGGCAGTTGAGCCCAGTTGCTTGAGACATTCGACGGTGAGGAGATGCCGCCAGGCCTTTCTCAGCTCAGCACGCCGTTGGAGAAGGGCTGTGCGCAGAATCTTCTGGTGGCGGTCAGGCCGTGCGCACTCTGAAACTCCCGTTTCTAAGTCCATTGGCGATCTCCGTCAAAGTGACCGTCTGCACATCGGCTGAATGAGCGACCTCGGCCACAAAGCGCTCAATATCGGAAAAGTCGCGCATGTCCTTGGTGTGATTCTCCAGGATGACAGCAACATGTTCGAGGCCCGACCCTGCGGCCCGCTCGCGAATGTTATCCATCATCCGGCGCATCATCGGGTAATTTAGATTACTCAAATCAGAAATGTAGGTCTCGCCTCGCAGATAGCGCCTCACGACTCTTCTGGCAAAACCAACGGCGCCGGAGTCTCCGCGATTGATCCAGTCTCCGGTGACTCCGCGGGAAAGTTCAGGCGGTACGCCACCGGCTTCATTGCCCGGCTTGATCTTGCGCCGCAATGCACCGTGGGCCTTCGCCACATCGCGCTGCAATAACGTCCCACGCGAGACGCGGAAGCTGTTGGTAGGGACGCAAACCATGGCTTCAGGGGTTCGGGATACCCGGCGTGCATCGTCCATCTGAGGGTAGTAGGGAGCAAACGCCTCTTCGCATTGCGTGTAATCGAGTTTGACTCGCGGCGTGTCATAGCGAATTCCGGCAACGATGCTCATATCGAAAACAAACCCGAGTTCGGCAAGGATTAGAAAGAGGGAATCGGAAGGCGCCGCACACCAGGATCCGGCGCGGAAAGAAACACAAGAGTAGGACGGATCGACTTTTCGCAGCAAGGCCTCCAGAAATTGCTTCCCGGAAAGCAGCAGCGCTCGTATCTGTTGGCTGGAGTGGTTGATAATTGACCAATCGCCTGGGAGATGCCACTTCCCTGGTCCTTCGTACTCCGCGCCCATCCATTGCGGATGCAGATGCAACTGAATATCGTGCCCATGTCGAAACGAATCTGTTACCAATTCTTCCCATTCATCGGCGATAACCTTCAACTCCGGGAAGCTTCCTTGCAGGTTCCGGTAAGTGAGCTGTTGCATCACTTCGACGTTGAACGATCCCCGAACGTCGAACTTCTGGTAAAGCTCCGTCAGGCGTCGCATGGGCTCAAATTGCAGCTCTCTGGGATCGCCACTACCATTGCCTCGAACTTCCCAGTCATCAACGAAAGCAAGGTGAATCGTCGGCCTCATGCGATGCCGCCTTTCGTGGCGAGTCGAGAAGAGCATAGCAACAGGACTAGAAAACCTGGTGCGGCTCAAGTTTAATCTGTGGTAAATGAAATCCTATTGCCAACTAGACAAAAAGGTGTCTTACCATAAAAGCAGGCGTGAACGCAAGCTCGGTTGCGCACTAACAACCCTGGGTGGAGAGGACTGTTAATGCCCTATCGTGATCCGGCGTGGATGCAGCTAGATGTTTGCGGCGCATTCCACCGATACTGCCCAGGAATGGCTCATTGGGCAATTTCGACCGTCCACTTCGCGTATTCTCCTTGGAGTGGGAAAGGATGGCTCCAGCCCATTCACGACCTGCATTTCTCGCGGCGGATGGTTCCAATGAGCAAGCTGGCGCTTATTTGCTATGGATTCGTTTAGAAACTACAGCGTAGACCCGGTTTTAGGGCCAACGAGCGCTTCGCGCAGAGTTTACTGGAGCCTCGTCCTACTATCTTTTGTTCCGCTTGTGAGCAAGGTTCCCGAAGGCCTGTGGGTGATGACGCCGGTCAACCTGCCGCTCTATGGATGGAGAGCCGGGCGCTGGCTCAACCGGGTTCTGCCGGTGGGGCAACTGCGCCTGGTGATGTTGCTGCTGCGCGCCCGGCCTAAAACCTGCCGCGCCCACCTCCAGCACAAATCCGGAACGGGAGTATCCCAGCGCGGAGAGCGTCTCCAGGCGCGCCTGCACTTTCTGCCGGGCAGCTCTCACGCCATTCGATCGCGCGCACTCGACCACTTGCTTCACCAGATCGGGGCGAGCCATGGCGGCAGGATCATTGGCGAGTTGTGTCATTTTCTGGATTGGGCACGTACGGTTGTAGGTTGCCCCATGCATACGGTCACTGCCGCGGCCCTGCCGGATGCCGGGCGCTTCAACCGGGATAACCTTTCGTCCAGCATCTCCTTTCGGGACGGATCCCTGGCAAATCTGCTGTACCCCGCCAATGGGGACCGTGCCGTGGCCAAGGAATATTTCGAGGTATTCTGCGAAGGTAGTATCGCGCGTGTAGATGATTTCAAGACTCTCTCTCTGTCAAGCGACGGCAAGACGGAAACATTCAAAGGCGGCCGGGACAAAGGCCATCGCCGGGAGATGGAGCTGACGATCAAGGCAGTGGAGCAGGGAAAAGATGCCCGATCCCCTTTGCGGAGCTCATCGAGGTTACAGAGGCGACTTTCGCCGTTGAAGAAGCCATCAGGACGCAAAGAACGGTGTGCTTGGATGCTCGGGTGGCGGATTCCACCTTCGCCCACTGAAGCCAACGCTTATGGAATTGTTTAGAAACCAATCATGGGCACCAGATGTGGGACCGTCGGGCACGATGCGTGCGCTCTTCTGGTTGCTTGGCTTGGTGTCTCTCTTAGCAATTGCGATCTTGCTTCCCATGTCGCCTACGCCAGTGGGTATCGCTATCCTTGGCGGGTGGATCATGCTGATCTGGGTTGCGATCAGCTTCATACGCGGGCATTTCGATTATGTCGTTCTTGTTTGGGTGACCGTCTTCCCCTACTGCTACTACTTCTTTTCGTATCCGGCGGAACGAGCCATCTTTACCATTGACCGCGCATTCATATTGCTGCTGGCAATTGAGTTGTTTTTCCTCTCGCGGAGAACCGGCGCGGCGCCACTCACGCGCGACGTGCGTATTAGCGCATGTTTTTGGAGTCTTTATCTCCTGGTCTGCTTTCGTTCGCTTGCGGGCCATCCTGTCTTCGATGTATTGAGTTCTTATCGGCTCCTCCTGGATGGAATGTTAATGCCCGCGCTGCTAGGTCTGTATGCGATCAGGCTTTTTCCGATCACTCGCAATTTGACCAGGCTTCACGCTTGCTTTTGCGTCCTGATGCTGGGTATTGCTGTCGTTTGTGGGACTGAGCTGGTAAGCGGCAAGAACCTTCTTCCGTGGCCCGGAGCAGTCGAAACCTGGGTCAACACCAACGACGCCAAGATCCTTCGTGTAGATGGCCCTTTTGAAAACTCTAGCGTGCTGTCGGTCGTTGGAGTTTTGGGATTCTTTTTCATCATCTATTCCCGACGTCTTATCGGCGGCTCTCTGACGAGCACGCAGCAGTTGTTGCACGGTATAGGAGTCCTGGCTTCGTTAGCATCCGCACTCATGCCGATGAATAGAGGTTTGATCATCGCCGTTCTGGTATGTGCTTCGATAGACTACTTTGCAAAGGTCCCTTTAATCTCCCGCACCACGTGGACCTGCCTATTTATTGCGCTTTTATTTGTCGCTGTGGTCGCTAAGCTGTTCTACCCCGGTGTGTTTGAAGACCGGGTGACCCGGGGTGAGAATTTTTATCAGCGCATCGCACAAGACATGCAGACTTCAGAAGTCATCCGAGACCATCCTCTCATGGGCGTGGGTTTCAATCTTTACCCGGCAACCGTCACTGGAGATCCCAGGTATGCGGTTCAATGGAGAGGTCTTGAAGCCATGAATGTCCCGCATAATTCGCTTTTGTCCGTCCTGGCAGAAGAGGGAATTGTTGGTTTTTTACTATACGCTGGAGGCCAACTGTACTTCATTCGAGCGATGTGGAGGATGCGCAAGGTGAACAGGTTGGGATGGCAAGTGTTTTTGTACTGCATTCTGGTCTATATCGTTCTTGGGTTTGATGTAGGTATCGCGTATTACTCCGACCTCAATTTGTTCTACATGTTTGTGCTCGGGATTATCTTGCAAATTCAACTACGCATGCTTCCCCGAGTCGAATGCTAATGCCGTCTTCTCGGTTTAAGGCGATTCACCTCGTTCTTTCGATCGCCATCGCCTTCGGGGCCGGCGAATACCGTTGCCCCGCTCAGTCCGGGACGGGAAACAGTGGCGGCTCTGGCTCCTTGCAATTGCCGAAACTCTGTATGCCCGTAAGCTACCGCCTGATTCCCACGATTGTGCCCATTAAAACAAGGATCGGGATGCTAGGAGATCGCTACAGCGAAGTAAGTGAAGCACTACAGGGATGGAACGAAACAGGTGTACCGCTGGTGGGGAAGTTTAACGACCGATGGGAGGCTGTTCCATGTGGTGACGACACTGGCCTCTTCTATATCGTTCCACTGCTTGCACGGCAGACAGGCTGGAGCGCAGATCGATCGCTCGATGCTTTTCTCCTGGGGATGATCGCCGTTTCAGCAACCGCCGGGATGGCGGGTTTGTGGCTAACTGCTTCCGGGGTTTGGCCGCGAATACTTGCCGTTGTTCCGATTGCAGGCACTGCATACCTTTCCTATAAGATGGGCGATGTATACGTTGTTCAGGGCTCCGTTGTGCTGATATCGATTCCATGGCTTCTTTACGCTCTCAAGGCAGGTGTAAGGTCATGGCTGCGCTTTTTGATTATCTTTCTGTTGGGCATTGGTCTTGGCCTTGCCCAATGGATCAGAACGCAGTCTGGTTCTGCGGTACTGGTGTTCTTCGCAATTCTCGTATGTTTCAGCTCTCTCCGACGATCCATTAAGCTACTGCTCTCGGCTACCCTTTTAATCGGGATGAGCCTGCCGTTACTTTATGAGCAGTTTCCCCTACACGAGCGCGACAGATTTCTTGTCACGCACCGACCGGGCTATCAACCGTCTTTGAATCATCATGTGTTTTGGCATATGGCCTATTTGGGGTTGAGTTATTTGACAAATCCATATGTTCCCGCCTGGCGGGACTCTGTGGCAGTAGAGGTGGTGCAAGCTGCCGATCCGTCTGCAATCTATGGTGGAGAGGAATACGAAGCGATTCTGCGGTCGCGGGTAGAAGAACTCGTTCGGCGGGATCACCGATTTGTCTTTTATACCGTAGCTGCAAAATGCGGCGTGCTGGCATGCATGTTATTGCTGTCTATCAATATCGGGTTAGCGGCCGCCATTTCGCGCCCAAAACCGCGCGCTATGGAGTTGGCGTTCTGGGTGGCGATGGTATTTGCTGCATCGCCGGGAATCATCGCTATCCCCCTGCCTCAATATGTACTCGGCATGATAACGTTGGCCCTGCTTTACTGGTACTACAGCATAAGCTTTTACCTCGACCGTCACGCGGAGGAAAACCTTTCCGCCGTAGTACGCAGCAGTTTGATTGTCCCTGACCGGATCTGAGGTTGTGATAATTTAGGTACGATAGGATAGCGCGAGAGCAGTGATTCAGGAATGACTTGCCTCGCGGGATGGCGACCGTACAGACAGATCGCGTGAGCAGGTAATCTGCGATGAATTCGGCGTGTCGACTGAATTCGGGATCAGAAGCAGAATCGAGACCAGCTCCGCGTCTCCTTTCGATCGTAATACCCTTTTACAATGAGGAGGCGGCTGTTCCTCACCTGAGGAAGCGTTTGACTGAGCTGCTGCCCACTCTGCCGTGCCCTGCGGAATTAATTCTGGTGAATGATGGCAGTCAAGATGGCACACTGAGGAGCTTGCAGGACTGGGCAGCGTGCCAATCAAACATCGCATTGCTGTCGCTCTCGCGGAATTTCGGTCACCAAGCAGCTTCAACCGCCGGTCTGGACTGCGTCCACGGTGACGCCGCTGTGCTGATGGATGCCGACCTTCAGGATCCTCCAGAGGTTATTCTGCAAATGATCGCCGAATACCAGCGGGGATATGACGTTGTCTATGCGCAGCGCGAGGCCCGTTTGGGTGAGACCTTGGCAAAGCGCGCCGCCGCGTGGCTCTATTATCGCTTGATGCGTCTCAGCGGATGCCGGAACCTACCTCCAGACACGGGCGATTTCAGGTTGATCTCGGCTTCTTGCCTGCAGGCACTTCGATCGATGAGAGAGACTCACCGGTTCATTCGGGGAATGGTTGCGTGGGTGGGTTTCCCACAAACGGCAGTGCGCTTCAAACGGCCGCCGCGGGTGGCCGGTAAGACGAAGTACAGTCCGGGCCGTATGCTTTGGCTCGCGTGGACCGGCGCATTATCCTTTTCGCCGATGCCGCTGCGCGTCGTGTTTGGTTTGGGGATCATTGCGGCCTTGGCAGCTACCGGCATCGGCACTTACGCAGTCTGCAGCCTGCTTTTGCACCATTACGTGGTTCGTGGCTGGACTTCCATCATGTTTACTCTGTGCCTTGTCGGAAGCTTCAATTTGATCGGCATCGGAATGGTGGGCGAGTATGTTGCCAAAGTATTCGAGGAAGTCAAGGGGAGGCCTCTGTATATCATCGATCCGATCAGAAGCAGAAATCTGAAGATGCCCGAAGGGGTTAGCGCTCCAGTGTATGAAGACTCGAGAATGCCTTTCTGATTTGACAGGTTGGATGGAAAATCAAAACGCAGAGTTCGACCGGTTTGCTGACAGCTATGACGAGATATTGGCGGATCCGCTAAGAAGATGGTTCGCCCATTCGAACGAATTCTTTCATCGAAGAAAACTTGAGATTCTACGCTCTAGCTTGAGCGCCGCCGGTAAATCGCCAGGCAAGCTTGATTGGCTCGACTTGGGTTGCGGGAGAGGAGATCTGCTTCGAATGGGCAGGGCGGAATTTGCGTCAGCATCCGGCTGCGATGTGTCGCCAGCATCTTTGAAGTATTGCGCAGGCATGAGTGTCCGTCAGCAGAAGCAGGCGGACAGGATTCCATTTGATGCCCAGAGTTTTGATTTGGTCACTGCGGCCTGCGTTTATCATCATGTAGCGGTGTCAGAGAGACTGAGGTTGACGCGAAGCGTCCATAAGGTGCTCCGGCCCGGCGGGCTGTTCGCGGTATTTGAACACAACCCCTGGAACCCGGTGACCCGGGCTATCGTCAGGAGGTGCCCGATGGATGTGAACGCGACGCTTATGCGCTCTTCTGAATGCGCGGCGCTGCTGACACAAGCGGGTTTCATCCGAATCTCGCTAGACTACTTCCTCTTTCTACCCGAAGCCGCTGGAAGGAAGATGGCTGGGGTGGAGAATTGGCTGCGGTGGCTTCCTCTGGGCGGACAATATGCGGTATTGGGCGAAATTGCTGCATAAGGACATGCGCTTGAATGGACGCGGCAAAGGCAGGCAACCGGGAGTAATTCCATTGCGAAGCTCTCGGTCCGAGGAATAAAATCGGGTACGCATGTTTGTGAAGCTACAATCCGCCATTGCGCTATTCACTTGCGGTTGCCTTGTAAGCGTGGCAGCGTCGCCCTCGAGCATTGGCTTTGTGGTGACAAGCGGGCAGGTGCAGGTCGATGGGGCAGTCGTGCGCGGCAACTCGAACCTGTTTCAGGGGAATGTGGTACAGACTGGAAATGCGACCTCCGACCTGATGTTTCCCGGAGGCTCCAATCTGCTCCTCCAGCCGGGCTCAACGATCAAGGTATTCCGCGATTATGGTGTCTTGGAGCATGGAGCAGCAATGCAGCGGGGTCCCCATGCACTGCTTGCGGATGGGCTGAAGATATCTTCCTTATCGCCGCAAGGTGCAGTCTTTGTCGACGTGCAAGACAAGTCTCATCTCAAGGTAACTGCACAGAGTGGGGCTGCCGAGGTTCGTAATCCGGCGGGGGCCTTGGTGGCTCGATTGGAGCCGGGAAAGGCACTGAGCTTTGCTATCCAGGTTTCGCAGCAAAACCCGGCGCAGACTCCAACTCCCGCGGCTGGGGCGCAGGCCTCACCCCCAACAGGGGCGCAACTGACGCTGCATGGCGTTCTGCGTAAGGACCATCCAGGGCGTTATGGGCATTTTCTGCTGACCGACGTTGCGACGAGGGTTACTTACGAACTGCAAGGAGCGGATCTCGACGATCTGGTGGGAGCGTCGGTAGAGGTTACGGGCAGCACTTTCGATACAGCAGTTGCGGAGGGCGCTTCCAAGGTGATGTCGGTCTCTGATATTCACCAGATGCCGCTCAGCGAGATACGCGGAAATACTCCAACGGAGAACACTCCCGCAGCAGCCCCACCCATACCTTCGGGTGAAACCGTTCCTTCCAATGGTGCGGGACCAGAAGTCGGCGCCAATCCAGAAGCTAAAGCCCCCCCGGAGCCTGACAACACCCCCGCCCCCGCACCCCTACCCCCGAACAACGATAGAACGAAGATCATCGTGATCGTCGCCCTCGCAGCGGGAGCCGTTGTCGGGGTAGCTTTGGGCTTGGGTGGCGGTAAATCGTCGACCGTCAGCCCGGAATAGTTTGGGTTAGCCGTCAGTTGCGGGGGAATTCTTCATTTGCTGGGTAGCTGCTGCCATCGAAAGCATCAGAATCGGCCAGGCCCCAACTGCGGGCCGCGAAAACGGGTAGTCGAACGAGGCATGGATCAAGACGGCGAGCACGCCGATTCCCCAGATCGATCGAAACGCCGGCTTTAGCCCCCAAACTGCAAGAGAGAGCATGGCGAGCCCGACTGGCAAGCCCCCTTCCGCAGTCCACTGCAACCAATCGCAGTGGGCCTGATTGACGATGGCTCCGGGGTCAAATGTGGCGAAGGCGGGATACACTGCGGGCCAGGATCCCAGTCCCCAGCCAATCCAGGGCCGCGCAGCTATCATGTGCAGCGTAGAGAGGGCGAATTGAAGGCGACCGGCGGTCAAGGCCCCGGAAGAAAATCGCGCCGACGCTGTTTCAAATCCCACGATCAACGTCAGAAGGCCTGTAGCGCCAGCCAACGCCAAGGCCGCAAAGCGGATTCTGCGGCCAACCTTGGCTTTCTGCACACGGGACAGATGCAAAACGCCAAGAACCTCAGCGAAGCCGATCAAAAGGCCCCCGCGCGAAGCGCTGACTACCAAGGCCGTCAGCAGTACGGCTGAAATCCCCAGGAAGGTATAGGATTCCCCGGTTTCGCGGAACGCGAGGAAAAGAGCGATGGGGAGGACCGTTTCCATCAAAGCGGCGAAGTGAGTGTGATAGACAATCGGCCCCATTACGAAATCATGGTAGCCGGTCGGAAATAAACCAAACACCTTTCCGGGAGATAGATATGCTTGGAGAATCGCTTCTACCGCAACTGCGAAGCCAAACCACACAATACTCGCTCGCAGGAGTTTGGCCACGCACTCATTCTTCAGGGTAGATACACCTATGTAATAAACCGCGACCCAGGTCATCCACTGCAGCGTTGCGCGCTCGGTCGCGAAAGGGTTGATGGTAAAGCCGGTGATGAGTTGAAAGCATCCCCACAGAACGATGAAGCCCAAGGCGAACAATGGGAGGTATGTCCCACGCGCAGGCACTCTTCCGAGGACCAAGGTTACTCCTGCAAGAAGAAACGTAGATATCTCGAAGAGAGCGACAGGCCAATAGGCGGGAATCCACAGTGTGAGCGTCGCGAGACAAAGGACCAGCACAAATGAAAGCAGGAGCAGCGCGTCTCTTGTGCCGACCAAGATGCTGCGGGCAGGTTTCTCTGTCGTTATCATCAACCTAAGTCTTTTGGCCTTTGACCACGAAAAACCGGCCGAACCATGGAGCCAGCAACTCTAATGGCTTGCACTGATGTTTTTCTATGGAAATACCGGAACCGAACAGTTGCCGGAGTTCCCGTCCTGTATAGAGATCGATTTGCAGCGGCGCTTCACTGTCTTCGATGTGAGATTTCCATTCTCTGCCATACCTGAGAAAACACCATAGTGTGAAATATGAGCAGAATGCATAGACATGTACATTAAATCTGCCGCCAGGATGCTTGCGAAACTCCGCGACTTCGTAAAGCCACGGATAGGTGGAGTAGCGCTCTTCCTCGGTTAGAAACAGAGGGGTCTCGTTCCAGTGAGATTGGGCGAGCTGCGCCGCGTCAGGCATCACTTACACCATACCTTGCTGTTGCTGAACGACGGGTGTTTTGTTCCCTGTCGCTAGAAGGTGCGCTCTGCACACCTTAACCGAAGAGTATAGAAGGGTCAGGCAAAGGAACGTTAGCAGATAGCGAGGCCTGGGAACCGCCACGACCACGTTCATTGCGCTCATTCCAGTCGCCAGAACAAAGGCGGCATCCAACCAGAGAACCTTCCTCTCGGCAAAAAGAGCCCGGCGTGCTGGAAACAGCAGGATCCATGCCGAGAACATCAAAACGCCCACCTTAGCCGCTAGGTTCTCGAGCAGCAGCATAGGTCTTCGTTTCGCCAGGTTCCACACTTCATGCTTCAGGATGATCTCATACTCTTTAGAGCCAAAAGGAACCCGCGGATCTATCGACCGAACTTTATCGACAGCGACCGCGTCTTTATACTCCGGCACCACAGAATTGGGAACAAAGCCCAGGCCAATATAGATGGTATGCCATAGCAGATGGCTGTTCGTGGTGGTTGTTGTATCGCCAAGGGTGGCAAGCAGGTTGTCGCGTCGAGCGAGCAGATGGCGCATAAAAAGCACAGGCGCGACACAACCGAGGAGGATAAGCAGCAAGGGTAGGAAGATTTTTTGAATGCGATACCGGCAAATGAACAATGTAATGAGAAATGCCAAGCAAATGAGGGTTGTACCGCTCCGCACCCAAGAACACCATGAGCAACAAAACGCAAGCAGGGCCGCACTTACGTTGAGCGCGCAGGTCTTGGAGGTAAGCGCGAAATGCAGGATCCAAGGAGTGCCGGCGATGAGCGGGGAGGTCTGAAAGATATAGACATCTGCCACCGTCGCCTCAGCTAGCCCGAGGCAAAGAAAAACAACGACACCTACCCAGCGTGCCCAGCGATCAGGATACAAGCGCCAAAAGCCGGCATAGCCGATCAGAATCCCAGAAGAGATGACCATGAATTCAGTAAGGTCAAAGGTGTCGGCAAGAGACATTCCCGTGGAGGACGCGAGGAGCGGAATCAGCTCCACAATCCCTGCGTCGTCGTTCATTCCAGCCTGCAGGTAATTGTGTCCGTTGAACGCTACCGTCACTGCGCCGCTGCAATGATAACCACGCGCCGCCTGAACGATTAGCATATAACGGCTTGGCATCAGCTTGAAACGAGTGGGTGCTTTCTGACGAAGAAGAGACGCGTCGGCGTCGTGTATCGCTTCTGAATAACGACAGGTAGGAAAGTCAGCTGCAGTTGGAAGCTTGCTGGTCAAGCACGACGCTGAAGAAGCAGCGATAACCATCAGGACCAAAAGTGCGAGCTGCACTGCGATATAGCCGGCTCTGTGGGTAGTATCTCCAGGTTGCACGATGGCTCGGAACCCTTGCCGCATGACTGAAGCTTCGCGCCGTCTGCCGTGACGATTTGCAAAGCCAACCATCAGGCTAATCTATACCGTGTTGAAAAGCTATGAGGTGGCAAGGGAGTGATTCACGCTGGTGTGGGCCATGCGATTGGGCCGGCGGCATGACAAGGCTGTGCTATAACCGGCACGAGGGTTCCCATGCAGACCCACGCGCCTAGGCGCTCTCGTGCCTACGCTGTGCTCGCGAAATTTCTGCAGACACGCGACGCCCCATTCTTCAAAGGAGCGCAGGATAACCTCGGTGTCCGAATGGTCCGTCTTCCAGCGGCGGTGTCCGTTCTCTTCAAGCTCACGCCTGATCTCCGCATGGTTATAAATCTCACCGTTGAAGACGATCTGCAGCGATCCTTCCCCGTTGCTCATAGGCTGCGAAGCGGCATCCGAGAGGTCGATGATGGAAAACCGGCGATGCGCCAGACCCACCCGCCGGTCGGGCGAAATCCAGGAACCGGCACCATCGGGCCCACGATGTACCATCGTGTCCCGCATGCGGGCAAGATATTCTGCCGTCACCTCGAAATTGCTGCTTTTGAATGCCAGTACACCGGAAATTTCGCACATCTGAAGGTACCGAGCTTATACCCTAACACCAGGATCCGTCTGATGGACGAAGTCACCGAGCAGGCAATCCGCGAATTCTGGGACGCTCACCCCTGCGGTGAGAGCCAGGTTGAGGGCCTCAGCATGGATCACGAGGCATTTTTTCAGCGCTATGATGCCTTTCGCTATCGCCTGGAGGCCCACATTTTGCACCGGCTGGATGCGATCGATTTCCAGGGCAAACGTGTTCTTGAAATTGGGTTAGGACAAGGCGCTGATTCCGAGCAGATTATCCGCCGAGGTGCGATATGGTCCGGGCTCGATTTGTCGCCCGAATCCATAAGCCGGGTTTCGACAAGGTTTAGGCTCCGAGGGCTTCCTTACGAGCGGCTCGAGCACGGTAACGCTCTTTCGATACCGTTCCGGGACGACAGCTTTGACATCGTGTTCTCCCATGGCGTCCTTCACCACATTCCTGATGTAATTGAGGTGCAAAGAGAGATTGCCCGCGTACTCAAGCCGGGTGGGCGCCTGATTGTGATGCTCTACGCACGCCGCTCGCTAAATTATCTGTTGTCCATCTCAGTCGTGCGCCGTCTGGGCATCGCCATTCTCTACCTAGGTCGAGCGCGAGGGACGGGGATCGTCGCCGGCCATATCGAAAACGCCAAAAAGATGGGCCTATGGAAATACCTCAAGATGTCCAATTTCGTTCACGCCAATACCGACGGTCCATCCAACCCCTACAGTAAGGTTTACGATCTGGCCGCTGTAGAGAAGGATTTCCCTGGTTTCGAGCTAGAGAAGAGCTATCAGGATCACATGCATGCTCCGCCTCTCCCTGTATCTCTCCTCAAACCGCTTGCGGGTGTTCTGGGTTGGCATCTCTGGGTACACCTAGTCTCACGCAAGACATAGGCTGCATCGAGAGTCGGCGACGCCGCGAATCAGGGAAGGCATTGGCAGCGAGCACGATTTTTTTTCTTAGCCCGTCATTGACATTTACCCATCCAGGTGTATTCTCGTTCCTTGCTGACGGGACCATCTGACGACCGACTCAAACACATTTAACGCCTCGGGATTCAACATTCTCGAGCGGGTCCCAGGACGATGCGCCTCTTCGCTTTTGCTTTCCCACGCCGCGTGCAACCGCTAAGCTTGGGTGGCTATGACAGGTCTCGTAAAGCAGGGTATTTCAGTCCAGCATTCCGAGGAATGGCGATGACCGTCATGAGCAATCCGACCCAGACGCACGCGGCTAAGCCCTTAAGCGTCTATACCGTGCTCCTGTGGTGCTCGTTCCCGATCCTGTTGCTGGTAAGTATCTATGGGGCGAGCCAACATATGAAGTCCAACGCGTCTGTATTTGACACGCAGGATGGTTTTGGCCTTGCGATACAAGGTATAGTTCAGCATCACCGATTGGGAATGATCGACCA
>Ga0302325_10002845_pt1 | contig 41599 bp, 56 predicted proteins | sample Palsa_T0_2_FD_201948 | JGI IMG/M metagenome (GOLD analysis project Ga0302325, IMG submission 201948) | Peat permafrost microbial communities from Stordalen Mire near Abisko, Sweden - Palsa_T0_2 | ecosystem: Environmental > Terrestrial > Soil > Palsa > Peat permafrost | place: Sweden: Abisko...
AACTCCTGAACTCCTGCAACTCCTGCAACTCCTGCAACTCCTGCAACTCCTGAACTCCTGAACTCCTGAACTCCTGCAACTCCTGCAACTCCTGCAACTCCTGCAACTCCTGAACTCCTGTCTTGCAACGCATCGGATCCCTCCCTAATTTTCCCATTCACTTATGCCTCCTAACCCGGAAAAATCGTTAGGCCCGTGGGGGCTTCTGTTACTCGTCCCCTTCGTCGCGTTGCTATGGGTACCGTTTTACAACTCGAGTGAGCCTACCCTTCTCGGGTTCCCGTTCTTCTATTGGTACCAATTCCTTTGGATCCCGATTACGTCGATCTTGATTTACATCGTTCACCTGAAGACACGGTGAACCCGACAACAATCGATCGGACAATTTGTCTTCTTTCAAAGGTATGTGTTTAGCGCTGTGTAGCGCCAATCGTCCTCGTCGTCGTTCTCGTTCTCGATCTTCAACGTCGTTGGTAATCGGCGCGATTCCCGCATCCACAGAAGTCGAGGACGAGAACGACGACCGACTATAAGGACGACGACGATCCAGGAGGTACCAATACCGCGCTAAACACATACCAGGGTTTACCCCATAGGCGTTAAGATGACGTGCAGGTTGACGCAGGATGCCCCGGCGCAGGTAGGGCGAAGCTCCGCCTGAGCCGGGGCTTCCCGGTTGGCCTCGGCCTAACAACATCAGCCCATAACTTCTCGCACGGCAATTGATCATTTAACGGCTCCGAACAAGGTGTTGAATTTGCGCGGCACGCATTTTCTTTCTGACGATGCCAATGAGCGCGCAAATCGTGGTCGACTCGAACGAATGATTTAAGGGGTGACGTCGCAGGGGAGTGCGACGCGGCAAACCCCGGCTCAGGCGGAGTGTTTCGCCCTACCGCGCCGGGCCTTCCCCGCGTCGACCTGCCACTTATTTTAACGCCTATGCCAATCGGCCTCGGGTGATTCCACTGTTTTCCACCCCAACGGCAATTTTCCTGAGCAATGGAGTGGACGTCGGACCGAGCTAGCGGCCAAAACACCGCGGAACAGAAAGTGACAAGGAACCGCCGCAAATTCGCTTTTGCGGATATCACGCTCCCGGATTGAAAAGGATCGTGGCTTGTCTGCCGCCTTTATTCTCAGGGATTGCAGCGAGAATTCGCGAGAACTTCTCTTCGCGCGCTCGGCCGAGCTCAATAGCTGTTTCTCGACCCTGTCTGGTTAGCCGAATCAAGACTTTCTTCCGCTAACGGACCGACGTTCAGCGGCTGGGCGGGCGCCCGACCACTTCTCGAATCAAGAGGACCGACGCCCGCGTGCCCGCTGGAACGGCTGGTTATACCGCCTCTTGTGAGAATATGTCTCCCATCGGGTCGAAAACCGCAGGCGCGGGACCGAGCGGGTTTGGGTCTGCCCGTGGTGCTCCCCCTTGCGCTTCCGAGATGCACGCTTCGAAGATGCAACTCAACCGCGGCGCGCCGTCTCGATTGCAGCGATGTCGATCTTTTTCATCTGCATCATCGCATCGAACGCGCGCTTGGCGGCAGCGGGATCGGGACCGGTCACCGCTTTGGTCAGAGCGATCGGCGTGATCTGCCAGGACAATCCCCATTTGTCCTTGCACCAGCCGCACTCACTCTCTTCGCCGCCGTTGCCGACGATCGCGTTCCAGTAACGATCAGTTTCGGCCTGGTCAGCGGTGGCGACCTGAAACGAGAACGCTTCGTTGTGCTTGAATGCGGGTCCGCCATTGAGCCCGAGGCAGGGAAGCCCCATCACAGTAAACTCTACCGTCAACACATCCCCTTTCTTCCCGGACGGAAAGTCTCCCGGTGCGCGATGCACCGCGCCGACGGATGAATCGGGAAAGGTCTTGGCGTAGAATCTCGCCGCGTCCTCGGCGTCGCCATCGTACCAAAGGCAAATCGTGTTCTTTGCTGGCTTCGTCATGTCACTTCTCCATCGTGGCGGGATAACGCCCGGCGCTCAGGGGCGCCGCGATAGCGGCGTGCCTTGGAGCGCGTTGTTAGCGCTGCACAGTTTGTAGACAGCCTATTCACGCCGCATCTGTAGCCATCTTGGCGCGCCGGGTCAATTCTTTCGCGCTTGGCTCGGCCTGGCTAAGCGTGCCAAATGGAATATCTCCGGCTGGAACATAGGTGCTCATCACAACGCCACTTGTTGAAACCTTCGAAGCCACGAGCCGCAGTGCACATGGCCTTGCACCATTTTCGAACAATCGCTTTCCACGGCCAAGAACTACCGGGTACGTCCATACATTGTATTCGTCAATGAGCGATGCGACTTGTAGCCAGTGATGTAAATGAGGACGCAATGAGTTTCCTCATTTCACTCTCCTCCGATTCATGACATTGTGCGCGCTAACAAGTGATTGAACCAACCTGCTCATTTCCGGGATTTGCGTGATTAGCGAATGTTTTCATTCACTGGGCACCATGAAACTCGATGACTGGCTCACGCGGTTAGTGGCCGTCCCACCCGGTCGTTCCCCGCTTGCAAGCGGCTTAGCGATTGGCATGCGCATCGCGCTTTTCATCCTTATCCCCTTAGGCATTATCGCCGCCATCGCAATCGTTCTTCTGCACCGATAGGCGCAAACGCGCCAAGGCGAACCATTCACGATGAATAAGGTGGTGAGACTGCTCAGAGCTCGGAGCTGAAAAGCCCCGGTTGCTCCCAGGCCGCGAAGTGCCCGCCTTTGTCGAGCTTCTGGCGAGAATAATCCAGTAGAGCGCGGCGTTCTTTGGCCGGCCCCAGGCGACCGGCCTCGCATCCGTAATTAAATCATGCCGTGCCTCAACACCGCGTTATACTGGGATTCTTCACATCCCCGTGGAGAGGCAAAGTATTTTCACAACACATAGAGATTTTGTACGTAGATCGACCACAATTTGCCACACCTTTGCTTCCGCTCACTTCCACAAGTTTCTACCCTGACGGAAATTCCCCGAGGAAACACATGGAAAATAGCGGAAAATAGAACCCCAAAATGGGGTTCAAGCCCCTCCCCGAGCAGAGCTTCCAACCTTTAAGTGATTGATATTAAATAACTTACGTTTATAGGGCGCTTTAGGATCTTGATCGTCTGGTTCACTGTCCGGGGTGCCCTCCCCCCGTAAAACCAGCGCTCCTTAGCGGTAGGGAACCGGCCAGTTTGGCAGGTCTTGAAGAGGAAAAGCGAGACGGTCCTGACAGCTCCCCTCGAACCGCGCCGGTGAACGGCGAACGTCGCACCTTCAACTGAGGTTGCTGATGCCGAGCAACCGGAGCGTTTCCTTGTCGGGACCGCCCGGATAGAATTTCTCCAGCAGACGGTGGAACACCGAGTCTGGCGCGGACACGCTGGCAAAGAGCGTGGCGGATGATCGCAGCTTCAGATCGTCGGGTGAGCCGAAGATTTCAGTGGCATTGGTTCCCGCGTTGGCAACCACCGCTTCCGCGCACGCCAGCAGTCTGGAACCAAGGGTGGGATGAGCGAGATACGCGCGTGTTTCGTCGGCGCTTGTGATTCCGTAGCGCCGCGCCATGGAGCTAGACCCCAGCCCATCGATTTGCGGAAAGATGTACCACATCCAATGCGTGCGCTTGCGCCCGTTCTTTACCTCCGCCAGGGCACGTTCGTAATCGTCCTGCTGCGCCAGGAGAAAGCGGTTGAGATCGTGGGGATCATTCATCGAAGGAAGGTGCGTTTGGTAACAGGAAAAGTCTAGGCTGCTAAGTAAATGTAGCGGCCCGAGAACATAAATCGCCTGGCCCAAAAACATCGCCCGTTTCCGGACCACATTCGTTGAGAATAAGGATGCCTCAGGACCGCATTACGTGAGAACGGACCCACATTGTTTGAGAACAGCCCGAGAATATCCGTATCGTGGGTGACTCGGGTAATGGCGGCGATGAGCTGTGTGGACTAGATCTTCCACATGCCCTCAATCCCCTTGGGCACATCTTTCATGCCCGCTAGATTACGGCGCTCCGGTATTCACTGACGATGTCGCGTCGTCGAACTATCCGGTCTTCAAAGGCCCGGCGACCTTGTAAGTACTGAAGATGATGCCGGACGGCATTGCTTTCGTGCTGACGAGCTCGAATGAGCGGGGCGGGGTTCCCTCCGCAAAGAAGCGCTTCCCCGTGCCCAACAGGACCGGATAGACGACCAGCAGGACTTCATCCGCAAGCCCATGTTCGAGCAGCGCCGATGTCAGCGTGGAGCTACCCCAGAGGATAAGGTCCGGGCCGTCCTGCGACTTGATGCGGCGAATGCCCTCGAAGATGTCCGGTCCAAGGCCCTCGAACGGGCCCCATTCAAGACTTTCCGGACGGTGGGTAGCGATATATTTTGTTGCCGCATTGAGGCCGTCCGCCATCGGACTGCTCGGCGCCTTTGGCCAGAAGCCCGACCAGATATCGTAGGTGCGACGGCCAAGCAGCAGATCGAAGCTCTCGCCATGCGCGGCGATGATTGCCTCCCGGCCGGCGGGGGTCCGATAGGGCGCGGTCCAGTCGTCGTAGGGAAAATCGCCGTCTTCGCCGGAGACCTGGATCACGCCGTCCAGCGAGATGTGTTCGATGATTTTGAGCTTTCTCATTCGAGTCTCCGTGTTCTGGAGTTGGAGTTTCTATTCTGTTGGCATTGCGAGGAACTCGCGCACCTCGACCGATGCGCGGCAGGCGGCGACGGCTTTGCGTCCCCACGCGACAGCCTCATCCATGTTGGCTGCGTCTAGTATCCAAAAGCCGCCAATGTGTTCCTTGGTCTCAAGGTATGGTCCATCGGTGATGATCACCTCTCCGCCGGGCTGCTTACGCAGTGATTTCGCGTGGGTCGCCGATTGCAGGCCGCCGGCGAAGAACCTGGCACCGGCAGCCTCCATCTCTCCGTTGAGCACGTCGATGTCGCGGACCATCTCTTCGCCCTCCAGGGACGGGTCGTAGTTGTCGGAGTGGTGAATAGCAACCAGAAATTGCGGCATGTCTTCTCCTGTAAATAGTACTTCAGGCGCTTTTCTGCACGGCCTTCTCTACATAGACGAACGGCCAGACCGGAATTCGACAAAGCCGTCGGGAAAATTTTATTTGTGGGAATTTTTTAGTTCTGGCCGCGGCTTCACGCAGTTCGTAGTACTTGACGCTGGGCTCGATCAATCATGAGATCCTACGAATACTGCGGAAGATTGAGTATTGGCACCAAGGCTCGATTAGGTCTTTCAGGATCCTGAAACAGGACGCTGACGAGCTGGGCGGCGAGGTCAAGTGGGACGGAGAGAACGCGGAAATTGTCACGCCGCCATTCGGCGCAGCGGAATAAACGGACTATGTGGGCGGCAATTCGAGGCCGTTCGGCAGTGAGATCCAGATGACGGTTTGTGCCTCCGGGGAATGGCGCGACAGATGGCCGTTGTCATGCGTGTCCGCTACCAACACGAAGCTACCCGCCGGAACGTGGCGTACCTCTCCATCGCTCCTCCACCAAGTTCGAGATTAGCAGGCTTCCATGAAGGTCCACACCGAAAGCCACTTCAATGGTCAATTCATCGATCGCTAACAAGAGCTTCCAGACTTCCGAAGTAAACGCTGAGATCTGCGAAACCTTGGCGAGAATGAAGCCGTTCAACGAGTGGCTAACATTTTGGAGAAATCTAGATATTATAAAGCCTATACTAGTTCGAGGCCAGGAAGTAAAACCGCAAACTTGGCGGGGACAGATCGGCACAGAAGGTGCTTCCAAAAAACTTCAGGGAAGTAGTTTGTATGGAATATTAAGCAAATAACTAGCGAATACGAGAGGTCTTGATATGCCGAAGAATCTGTTTCCGATGGATAACACCAAGAAGTTTAAAGACCAGAAACTTGTTGGTCACAATAGATGGCACCCAGACATCCCTACGGCCGTAAGCATCAAGCCGGGCGAAGTCTTCCGTGCGGATATCCGCGAGTGGTTCGACGGTGCCATTCGCAACGATGACTCAGCAGATGACGTTCGGAATGCCCCGCTTCCAGGCGTGCACGTTCTCACCGGTCCGTTCTATGTCGAGGGCGCCGAGCCTGGCGACCTGCTGATCGTCGACATCCTCGAGATCGACGCCTGCGATCAAGAGGACTCGGGCCCCTTCTCGGGCATGGGTTGGGGCTATACCGGCGTGTTCGCCACGAAGAACGGTGGCGGCTTCCTCACGGACCGGTTCCCTGATGCCTACAAGGTGATCTGGGACTTCAAGGGGGACGTCGCCACCTCCCGTCACATTCCGGAAGTCTCTTACGTGGGCATCCATCACCCGGGTCTGATGGGCACCGCACCGTCGGCTGAACTGCTAGCAAAGTGGACGAAGCGCGAAACCGACCTGATTGCGACCGACCCCCATCGTGTGCCGCCGCTGGCTCTGCCACCGCTCCCTGACAGCGCCATTCTGGGCTCGCTCAAGGGCGCTGAGTTCGATCGGGTCGCTCGGGAGGCAGCCCGGACGGCTCCGCCCCGCGAAAACGGCGGGAACCAGGACATCAAGAACCTAACCGCGGGAAGTCGGATCTTCTATCCTGTGTTTGTTCCTGGGGCGAAGTTGTCGTTTGGTGACCTGCACTTCTCCCAGGGCGATGGCGAGATTACGTTCTGCGGTGCGATTGAGATGGGCGGATTCATGGACCTGCACGTCGATCTCATCAAGGGTGGCATGGCCGCGTACGGCGTCGGTGAGAATGCCATCTTCATGCCCGGCATCCGCGATCCGCAGTACTCGGAGTGGATTGCATTCTCGGGTGTCTCGGTAGACCTCGCTGGCAAGCAGCACTATCTGGACTCGCAGTTGGCTTACTCCCGCGCCTGCAACCACGCCATCGACTACCTCATGAAATTCGGCTACACGGACATCCAGGCGTACATGATCCTGGGGTCAGCGCCAGTCGAGGGGCGGTTCTCCGGTGTGGTGGACATCCCGAACTCGTGCGCAACGATCTACATCCCCAGAGCGATCTTCGACTTCGACGTCCGCCCGTCTACGAGCGGGAAGCCGCACCAAGTGAAGCAAGGCGTCCCAGTGCCGAAGTCGGCGAACTAAGGAGAACGTGCTGTGTTAGCAGGACTGGCCTTGTTTTATGTTGGCGCCGTGTTGTGTTTAAACGGTCTCTGGGTGCTTGGTCGGATCGGTGATAAAGAGATCGCGGTCATCGACATTTTCGTCGGCGGAATCACGCTGCTGGTGTCCCTTAGTCTCGCATTCGGTCCGGGTGCTGACTTGGCGTCGGTCAAGGGGTGTGCGTTTTTGCTTCTGTTCACATTCACCTACTTCTGGGTGGCGTTGAATCGATACAACGGCGCTGACGGTCGCGGATTGGGCTGGTTCTGCTTGTTCGTCGCCATCACCTGTGCTCCGGTGGCCCTTCAGACGCTGCTAAGCGCGACGACGATCTGGGGCTACTGGCTCGGCCTATGTTGGATTGCGTGGGGGGTCTTGTGGTTCGGGTTTTTCGTTCTTCTCGTGATGCAGAAACCAATTGCCAAGTATGTCGGGGCCCTCGCGGTCCTCGAAGGGATTTTTACCGGCTGGCTTCCGGGCTACTTGCTGCTCAACGGCCTCCTCAAATAGGGCGTTCGGTTTCATTTTCCTGGTTGACTTTCGAGGAAACATGATCTTGGCGCTCTAGGTGTCGGCGATGGGCTCACGTGCCAGCGGCTTTCTGAGGCGTCCCGCGGCCGTATCCTCTGTAAGCGGCGTCTTGGGTGCCAACCGGTTAGCCATGCAATCAACTCTCGTGCCCGGAAGCCCCTTTTGAAATTTAACAGAGCCCGATAATAAGGACCACTCCGACATGACCTTTGTTTATTTGGCCATCTTCGCCATTATCGGCGCCTTCGCCCGCTACGGCCAAACCATTGTGGTGCAAAACGTGATGGGCCGCGCTTTCCCCTTCGCCACGCTGTCGATCAACGTGCTCGGCTCCTTCCTCATGGGCTTTCTGTTTTTCGCAACCTTGGAGCGGATCAACATCAGCCCCGAACTACGCACCGGCATGCTCACCGGCGGGCTGGGCGCCTACACCACGTTTTCCACCTTCTCGCTGGAGACGCTCAACCTCATCGAGAACGGCGAGATGGTCAAGGCCGGGCTGTATGTCGGCGGCTCGGTCGTGCTGTCAATCGCAGCAGCGATCCTCGGCGCATACCTGTCACGCAACCCCGGAGTCTTCGCCTGAAAACAGTCACCATCGCGCGCATCTACATCAAGGAAGGTGACAAGCTCGAAAGTCACAACCTGATGCAGGAAATCTTTAAACTGCTGCACGACCAGCACAAGGTGCAGGGCGTCACCGTGTTCCGCGGCGTGGCCGGGTTCGGCAGCCGGGGGGAAGTCCACTCCGACGACCTGCTGCGCCTGGCCGTACACCTGCCGCTAGTGCTGGAGTTTTACGACGATTCCGAAGTCATGGCGGCCCTGCTGTCGCGCATCCAACAAATGGTGCCCGCCGGGCATATCGTCTCCTGGGCGGCGCAGTGCGATTGCTTGAGTTAATCCCCCACTCTGGAGAGATGACATTCATCGGCAAATGCGCGGAGGAACTGGCAGCCGATTTACCATTGGAAGTCGAATTGTGGGCTGCGTTACCTCACTTACGCGGGGATTCCGCTGGTCCGCGGTTTGGCGCATGATGTGGCGCGTTTACGACAGATGACGCTGGATTGCTGGGCACGCTTGAGGCCGCAGGTGCATGGTCTTCACGCCCAACGTCTTCGACTTTGGGCGACGTGAAATATCACATTTGAGACGGACTAAACCTGATCTTTGAAGATCACATGAATCTTACTCCGAGAGAAAAAGATAAACTGTTGATTTTTACGGCCGCACTCCTCGCAGAAAAACGCCTGGCGCGGGGTTTAAAATTGAACCACCCCGAAGCGGTCGCGTATTTGACCGCAGGGCTTCTGGAAGGCGCTCGAGACGGGAAGACCGTCGCGGAGCTGATGCATTATGGGACGACTCTGCTGAAATCCGAGCAGGTCATGGAAGGCATTCCTCAAATGATTCACGAAATTCAAGTCGAAGCCACCTTTCCCGACGGAACCAAACTTGTCACGGTTCACCATCCGATCGTCCAATTTACCAACAGAAATAATTGCCATGATTCCGGGTGAAATTATCACGGATGCTGGGGAAATCGAACTAAACGCCGGGCGAAAGACCATCACGTCAGCTGTCGCCAACACGGGCGACCGGCCGGTCCAGGTTGGTTCGCACTTTCATTTTTATGAAGTAAATACCGCGCTGCACTTCGACCGTGACCAATCACGCGGTTTCCGACTCAATATCACCGCCGGTACCGCCGTACGATTTGAACCGGGGCAGAAACGCACCGTCGAACTCGTGGAACTCGCGGGCGATAAAATCGTCTGTGGGTTTAATGCCTTAGTGATGGGCAAGCTCTGAAACCGAGTGTTCCCTCTAACCGATTAGTATGAAAATTTCTCGCCGCGCCTACGCAGAAATGTTTGGCCCCACCACTGGCGATCGGGTTCGGCTCGCCGATTCGGAGCTTTTTATCGAGATTGAGCACGATTTTACGATCTATGGAGAGGAAGTGAAATTTGGCGGCGGTAAAGTGATCCGGAACGGAATGGGTCAATCCCAACGCACCTCCAAAGAGGCCGTCGATACCGTAATCACTAATGCGGTAATCGTCGATCACAGCGGGATTTTGAAAGCTGACATCGGGATCAAGAACGGCCGCATCTCGGCCATCGGCAAAGCAGGCAACCCCGATATCCAACCAGGTGTCACTATCGTGATCGGCCCTGGGACAGAGGTGATCGCGGGCGAGGGAAACATCGTCACCGCAGGAGGGATCGACACTCACATTCAATTCATCTGCCCGCAACAGATCGACGATGCGCTTGCTTCCGGGGTCACCACCTTGATCGGCGGCGGCACCGGCCCCGCGCACAGGACATTTGCCACCACTTGCACGCCGGGTCCGTGGCATATAGAACGAATGCTCCAGGCTGCGGAACTTTAAATGAGGCCGGATTTGTGGAGGCAACTATTGCGGCGTTCAAGGGCCGAACGATTCACACTAGCTAAAGCAGAACTACGTCCTCTTCTGAAGCTTTTCTTGCCCTTCGATCTTCGGCGAAAAAGCCGGTTTCGGACTACCCTTACGAATGGAACCGAAGCGGAAATCTTCTTGCTGCTTGGATCAGTAATGCGAGACGGCAATCTTCTGGAAGCGGAAGACGGTGCACTGGTCCGAGTCGGATCTGCGCCTGAAGATGTCCTTCTGTTTACCGCACAGACGCGCATATAGCTATTCGCAAGGACTGGAAGGAGCGGTCGATGCTGGACTGATCCACGATGCAGTGAGTGCTCGGGCTTGGATCCAAAGCGGCTTCGAGACTGCCTACTGTTTTAGCTGGCTCGAAAACCAGGGAGCCGAAGCCGGAGATGAGCCGTATCGTACCCGAAAGCTTCAAGAATTACGAGTACCCTGGAGGTCATGGAAATTGACGCGAGAAAGATGCGAGGTGAGCGCCCATTCGTGATGTGTAACCTCAAAAAAGGTATCGGTCTCGCCGAAGTCGCTGCGTTTATTGAGCAAGAAGGCCTGCTCGAAAATTCTTGATCCCCGGGGAGACGGATCGCGGAATCACGCGTTCCAGGCGGTCATCAGGAAGAGGCGATCGTCGCCGAGGGCGTCAGCGGGCCGTAACGCTTGCACCTCCTCCCAGGCGAGTTGTAACCGCCTCGAGGATCTTTAACAGAGGGCCAGTTTCACCCCTCCGCCCAAGACCCCTGAATAACCAAGTTCGTTTTAGCTTGAAAGCGGTCCCGATTGCTAGATTCCGGGTTAATTAATCTTCGCCTTCCTAAGATTGTCCTACCCTCCACGATATAAACCTCTCGCTAGCGTTCACAAATACCTGCGGACTTGTAACTTGTGCAAGGAACTAGCGTTCGATACTGATGCCAGGCAAGTAAAATCACAATTAATACAACTGATTCACATTCAACCTGTTGCGCCGTCGGCTCCTGGAGAGAGGTCGGAGAAGCACTAGCTAAGGGCCCGGTTTGCAAAAGAACCGCGGCGGCGAGTTTGCTTGCGAATCCGGGACACCGGCGGGCACCGAGAAGTAATGCCCGGGATGAGCGCGGCTCTACCGAGCGCCCTCTCCGATTCGCGTCGCAAGGACATTAACGTCCGCCGCTTGGATTACGCTTGCAAGTCAGCTCAAACGTGTGCTAGCCTTGTTCAAGATTAACCGCGACGTGCGGATTCGAAGTGCCCGCCGGGGCTTTTTTCGTAATGTGACATTGTTGACTGAGAAAGAACCAGCGCGATGCCTATATATGAGTATCAGTGTGATCAACATGGCGTGTCCGAGATAATTCGACCGATCGGGATGGCACCGGAGTCGGTCACATGTTTGGTGTGCGGGAGCGAGGCGAGACGAGTCTTCTCGGTAGGCATGGTTAGGAGCGGGTCACGTACTGCTTTGTCTGCTGCGATGGATCATGCGGAGAAGAGCCGCCATGAGCCGGACGTCGTCACCTCGGTGCCTTCGACCGGCGCAAAGAGGCGAACGCCTGTCCTCCCGCTGACCCCAACCCTCCGCCGCCTCCCGAGGCCATGACGATGGTTGCTGAGTTTGCGATCGCAATTTGAAGTCGTCGGGATCGGCCTCTCTACGCTATTTGCTTCTGGCGGTGAAAACGAAGGCCTTGGTGTCAACCTCGGGCGAGACCACTCCCGTCTTCATAGTTTAATGTGCAAAGGGCGGAGAAAGGTCAATCTCCGTGTCCACTTCTACCAATCACCGAGCTTTATCAGCGCGGCTATCGCACCGGCGCTTCAGCGTCGAGTTACCGTAGATCCGGAAACCTACCAGGTGGTCACTGATGGTGACATTTGCGCACGGTTCTGTAGCAAACCGCGCGTTGAGGCAGATGTTCCACAATCCACACTGGGGGCCAATGAGCAAGCTGCTGAGCCTCGCCGGCTCTTCAAGGGCCGCCATTTCGATTCCGAGATCATCGTACTGTGCGTCCGCTGATCATCGTGGAGGGGCATCGGAGAAGATGGTAAACGATCCACGATTAGGCTGGGCGCGGTCGAACGGCTCGCCGGGGAAAACCTCGGGAGTCAATCTGCAAGAATCGAAGCAAATTGTGAACCGTCCAGCCCTTCCGGCCTACGATCGCCGATAGACTGCAAGAAATAGAAATTCCATAAAATCTGTTGTATATTATACCTTTCATATATAGCATGATTCCATGCAGTCTCCTTTTGCGCCTGACCTCCTGGAAGCCTCCGGGCTTGCCTCGATCAAAGGCACAGTCGCGGCTCATGCGCAGAACGCAACTTGCCTCGGTATGCCAGGGTCCGGCATCTGGAATCCCGGCGAGAATTTTGTAAAAGATGCCGATGATAGAAAAAATGTTGCTGCGCTGGCGTTTGTAGTCCCGGACCAGGTCGATCTCCATGAGGATGGTCGCGAAGGGTTGGCGAGACTTGTTACCATCGATGGAAATCATGCCGGTACAAAAAGTTCTTTTTTTCCCGTCCTCGAAGATATCAGCAAAATTCATCGGCTTACTGATTCCGATCTGAAGATGCTCGGGGAAATAGCAGATTCAATCGCCGCTGTGACCGTTAAAAGCGATAGCGGAGACGAGCACCTGAGGGTCCAGTGTGCCCTTCAAGCGATTCGTGCCGTAGCGAGAAAGGCATGTGCAAGAGAAAGGAGCGAAGAAGATAGCGAACTACTGGAGGTGCATCTGGGGCCATTTACGTGCAGAGAGTCAGCCGAAAAATCTCTTCAAATTGCTGATGACCTGACAAGCAGTGTCTCCCCCGCGTCTTTATCGAACATAATAGGTAAATTTCGCGACATGCTCGCGGTGGAGCAGGTTCCCTACACGGGACACAGTGTCGGGTTCGAAGTAGAGTTTTTTTCCGGCTGCAGTCTGAGCACCCTGCATCCGAATTTCGGTCTAACCGCAACGCAGCTGGCAAATTACAAACAAAATCAGCGCACTTATGACAGCATCTTCGACATGCATTCCTATATGGCGAACTCAGCCGCCAGAAATATTGTCGTTCAAAATAAGCTTTTTCACCGTATTTCAGATGAGTACGCAACTCGAGACGGGAAGGTTAAATATCAGTGTAAAATTGATGGCATAAGGGACCTTGCCATTTTGGAAAAGCAAAAATACAAAGAGAAAAAGCCGACGGGGGAAGTCAAATCAGAGTTTGAACGTCAGGTAGGACGTCTGGAGTTGAAACCTTTTTGCCTTGGGCGTGGTGCCAATCGTGAGATGGTAACGTTGGGTATAGAAGCCGTGTGGTACTCGCTGGATGATGCTGCATTGGCGGAAACCTTGGATAAGGATTGGAAAAGCATTCTTGCCGCCGCTGCGATAGATATGTCGGAGGTGCCGGTCATTTGGGACCTTCAACACGAAAATATCAACTATGACATATTGAGTGCTGAAAAATGGCGGGCTATTGATGTTTGGACTGTTGATTTTGGTTACATCGACACAGAAGATAACCAACTTAAAGGGCGTCAAGTCGAATACCGCGAAGTGATAAATTATTACCTGAAAGAATTTAACAGCTGCAACCAAGTGGTTGCTTCGCGCAAAGCTGTTGAACGAGCAAAAAAGATTAAAGAGGACCACGATCAAGATTGTTTAATTCAACGCACGAGCGTGCCGCGCATTATGAAAAGCCAATATTAGCTTCCTCTCCTTGGTTTGTGGTTTGCGAGCTTCATCTCACGGGGCGCGCTGGAAGTCCGACAATGGCGCGTGCTTCGGCGGCCGAGGCTATCTGGCCGCCCAGGTCCTGGACGATCCGGCGCGCCTTTTCGACCATGGACGCGTTCGAGGGTGCGAGCTCTCCCTTGAGAGGTCAGCAGAGGGTGCCTTTGATTGTGCCTTCGCGCAGCAGGTCGTTCATCGGCGCGATATCGCATCATCGATCCTGGTCGACGGGGAACCCCAGCCGCTTCAATTCATTTACGGAAGCGGATGAACCCGAGGATCATGACTCCAATCCCAACGACCGCTAAACCCATTTCCGTCCATTCGCGTCCCTCAAACAGTGTCATTCCTGACGCGCCGCCATTGTCAGGCGCCAGCCATTTGCTCCAAGAGCACAAATTTGCTCCGACGTTGTAATACTCGGTGTCTGCGCACCCTCCAAAAACAGCGACCAAGGAGACGAGCAATATCATCTTCATACGGCCTCCAAAAATTCGCGGACCAACTCGTGGAGCGGCAGGTTTCGAAAGCCGATGACTGATGTAACTTGGTTTATTGCTCTAATTTCGTCAGGATAAGCAGCTTCAAATTCTTTCAGGTTTTCCATATCACAAGCGAACTTCCCTCATTGTAGCACAGACAGCAGATATTGTATTTATAGAAAACCACCGGGAAATTGCGGACAATTGTTCCAACGGAGCGCGGATGAGAACGACATCGAGTAAGGTCGGGAACCGAGTTCAATGGATTGGGCGGTGTCCGTAGCTGAACCTGACCTCTGAATGGTCCAATTTCGGATTTCGTTTTGTCTCTATGTGGAATATGTGGAAAAGAATTTTCCCCTTTGTCACATTCAGGTAAACGCGCATGTGGAAAGGGTCCATTTCCCTTTCATGAAAGTGGCCACTCTAGGAATCAAAATCTGGTTTCGGTTATTTGTCCTCAAAGGGCCCCAGAAGCGACGATATATAGAGACTGGCGTCAGCGGTCGAGCGCTGCCCGGCGCCTCGGGCCCGGTGGGTCTCAAAGCACACCAAATCGAGCGCGGCCAACCGGGAGCTAAGAAAAATCATCGCTACCGGGTCTTGGAACTGAACACGTCACTTTCGGTTTGGGTGGTGGATTGAAAGGGATAGCACGGCCGCCGTTGAATCCCCGATCGAGGCCGATTTGGTCGGCATTGTCGAAAATCTGCTGATGCTTGGCGAAGAGATGATCGTGATGTGGGCGAACTACAACCTTTTGCTTCCGCTCACTTCCACAGGTTTCTACCCTGATGGAAATTCCCCGGGGACACCCTGGAAAATAGCGGAAAACAGAACCCCGAAATGGGGTTCAAGCCCCCGAGCAGAGATACATACCTCTAAGTGGTTTATTTTGAATCACTTACGTTCTAAGATGTTTGGACAGATTCAGAATCTCGACCCCCACCGCCTGATGTCCCGATTAAAATCCAAGACCACTCCAGCCGACACTCTTCGTACTCGGCCATACCCTATCGACGTCTGGATCCAAAAGATGGATATAAGCGGAAGCTTTACACCTCCCACGAACAGTCCCTTACCCGACTCCCGCTTGAGCTGCTGAACGGCCGTCCCTAGATCCCCGCGCACGAGCTCCGCGTTCCAATCGACCCGGTCCAGGGTGCTCGACACGACGTACTTCTTTGCCGCGTCGATCGTCCGGGCGAAGGGTTCCATCCAATCAGGTCTCGCTCCCGTCCACGCCGCCGGCCGGAACGCTGCCTCCATCATTTCGTAAGTCACCCGGCCAAAGAGGAGGGCATCGGCTTGGTCGAGGTTCTCAACCGCGTGACGATGCAAGTCCTCGTCCGTTAACATACACGATGATCGCAGCACCCATCTAATTGTGACGTTGATGGAATACCGAAGGGGTCGCATTACGGAAGAGTACCGCCGACGGGGTAGGTTAGCAACGTTAGCCCGCCTCAGGGCTAGGAGCCATTCACGGAACGCATGACGATGACAATTTGAGAGCTGCTAGTGGCATTCGATGGACCTCTCGCGCCGGCGCCCGTTCGACCACCTCTGTGAGGAACTCCACAAACTCCTGGCTAGTGTGGCGGGCGGCGGTCTTGCCGAGCACTTTGCCGGATTGCGTATCCAGCGCCGCATACAGCGACAACGTGCCGTGACGGTAGTATTCAAACCCGTGACGCTCGGCGCGGCCCGGTGAAAGCGGCAGTACCGCTTCGAGCCGGTTGAGCGCCTGAATCGCCGTCTTTTCATCCACGCAGAACACTGCCGTGCTGCGGCGGATTCAGGTACAGACCTCGGCAAACCTTTTCGTCGCAGCGTTACCGGATTCTCGGGCTGAGCTTTTGTCATGGCGGGTAAGAGTTCCTTCAAGAGTGACTTACTGCTGTTCATAGGAAAGCTTACCTTGTTTTTGCAGATCAACGAGGGTTGGTACGTCCCAGTTGCCGTCCGGCATGAAAACAGCACGACCTGCGATGAAGAGCGCCACCATTGAAGCAATGCTCGTATTCTTCGGCACAAATCCTTCCTTGGACCAGTCCACTATCAGCTGCATTGCCTTACTTCCTTGGTTAGTGACGTCGTCGAAGTTTAACTGACCGTCCTTCACAAATTCGCCATTCTGCTGTTTAAACAACGTGTACCAGAGACGCCAGCAGGCTACCGGCTCCGCGGAGTCGGTGGACCATGCGATCGGGAGCAATTTCGTTTTCGCTTTGGCTTCGGCTAAAATGTTTGTGAACGCTTCGACATTGTCCAGTCCTGTTGGTTTGCCGGATAGATGGAGCCAACTGAACCCCGTATTCTATCACTTTCGAGTTTTTCCCCTCCCTCAGGCTGCTCGGTATCCAGTTCTCGGATTCGACATAGGAAGCGGAATTAGCCAATATCGAAGACGTCACTCTAGGACCGCTGGCCTTTAAGGATCATTCGCAAGGCTATCGAATCTGGCCTAATGCCATGACCTGGTAGAAAACGCTTAGGGAAGGCCCCTCACGCTGTTACCGCGCGACGGCGGGCGATGAGGCAATCGATTTCTTCATCATCGCGCACTATCCCTCGGTCGTCTTGCTTTTGCCGAAAACGCTAATTGTATCGGAGCGCCTGTCACAGAATACCATAGCTTCCCGTAGCCTTACGGAATCGATGCAGCATTGCGCAAAAATCGTTCGCGTCGAACCAGCCTTTTTCATGGAGATGCGCCAGCCAATCTACGGTTGACGCGGGTGATTTGAAGAATTCGGCGATCTCAAAGTGGTAGTCGCCGGCATACTCCGGAGCGTCTACAGCCACGAACTTCCAGGAATGTGGACATTGATCATATTCGTCCTCCTCGGATAGATCGCTGACCTCAGAAGGTTTCAAAAACTTGATCAACGGCTCTCCTTCTTTCAATTCTGCCACTTCGGCTCTCGTTGCCGGATCCTTTGGCCCTTGATGCACGAAGTACGTCGCAGGCTTGCCGGTTATCTCGCACTTGGGCGTTTTCTGAAATTTTAGTTTCATACATCGTTATTTTAAAGGGTATTGAAAATCACAGTAATTACACCAGATACAACTACAATAGAGAATAAATTTTCTGGGTCAAAGTGCATTTGCCATCGGTTCGCGGTAAATCGCTAGAAGCATCCGCAGCGCCACCGGCAGCCGTGCGCCGAGACCAAGTATCCGGTTTGAAATGTGACCGATGCGTGAGATGCAAAGCTCCTGCGGACAATTGGTGTGGGAAGAAAAGGCGCACTAACTCGCGGGCACTGCCCGAAACAACTTGCTCAGCGACAAGAGGCCCCGCCGGCGTCGCCGGCGGGGCTTTAAGCGTTAAGCCGTCTCAACCGCAGACGCAGCGGCGGGCGAGTGATCTTTCTCTTCCTTCGCCACGGAAGCACCATGGAAAAGAGCGGAAAATAGAACCCTGAAACCGGGTTCAAGTCCACCCCGAGGCCTAGACCCAACAGTCGTGTCAGCAGGTGCCATTTACGGTTCGTTCCGACGAACAGTTCCGCTAAGCGCCGAGCGGGGGCGCCGTTACGCTGCATGAACAAACGCACCGATCGCCTGAAATGTCGCGACCGGATTGTCATAGAACAAAAAATGCGCTGCCGAGGGAATTTCGACCACGAGAACGTCGCTATTGCGAAGCCGCGGGAGGTAGGAAAGCGCCTTATTCTGCTCGCCATACAGAAAGAGCTTTGGCATCCGTAGCGACAGGAATTCCTCGATCAGCTGCCCAGCGTCCGATTCCTTCACGGTCTCGAAGCTGTATGCGTGGTATGCGCGAATATCAACGTTCAGCGCCATGTTCTGAGCGATGATCTGGTCCCCAACGAAGCGAGACGATCGCAATTCGCTCATCATTTGGTCGAATAACGAGGCGAACGTGTCTAACGTGTGAGGGATAACACGCCGCGAGAACATGCAGTCTTCTGGACACAGATTTCCTTCAAGATTGATAAGTCCTTGGACTCGGCCGCGTCCAGCGCGCCGGAGCAATAGCAAAGAGATCAACCCGCCCATACTTGCGCCGGCCAACCAATAGGGTCCTGGCAAAACGCGATCGGCGAAGACCTGGGTCATCTCCGCGAGACTCGATACATCAAGTTCCGCTTTTGGTCGAAATTCTGAGAGGCCCGTCCCCGGCTCGTCGAACATCGCAAGCGTGCAATCCGCCAATGCCGGACTTTGCAATGCCCAATAGAAGTTTTCTTTAGCGCCGCCGAGTCCGTGAACGAACAATATAGCGGGGCCTCCGCTTCCTTCGCGGTAGAAATACGGCAGCGAGAATGGGTGCCCGTGCCATTCGATGTTCAGCTCGCTCAAAACCGGGAGCCTGGATCTTGCGGGTATGTACATAGAAGCACTCAATTTGAAGCCTGATTCGAGGCGCCGACGTTTTGGTAAAGGGTCGATCGATTCACGCCGAATTGCGCGGCAACATCTTGCACGGGTACTTCATTCGAGTGCAGCAAGGTGCGGATCGTCTTCAGTTCTTTGGCGCTGAGCTTCTTTGGCCGACCCCCCTTGCGCCCCCGGCCCGGGCGGCCTTCAGGCCGGCGAGCGTCCGCTCCCGGGTAGAATCGCCAGCTGATTGCCGCCGAACGGCGCGCTGGTAAACACATTGACGATATAAAATTGATATCGCATGGCGGGCCCGAGAGACTTTGAATGAGTTCGTCAATGAGTCGTCGGGCCGTAACCTAGCTTCCTGTGGGAACGACGCCAGCGTTTTCCATCATAAGAACGACTGACCGGCCCCGAGCGTGGGGACAATGCATGACGCCGCGAGGAACGGTAAAGGCCTCGCCCGGCTTGAGCGAGATCGTTTCACTCTCAAGTTCAATATCGAGATGCCCTTCCATGACCAGGAAAAACTCGTCGGTATCGTCGTGCTTATGCCAGTGGAAGTCACCTTCCATGACGCCCAGGCGGACCCAAGCATTGTTGACCTCGCATAGGGTCCTATTCCACCAAGGAGATTGGGCATTCCCTACAGCGCGAACGTCGAAGCGTTGACCCTTTTTGAACATGACACTGTCTGTTTCAATGTCGTAATCTTGCTTGACGTCTGCCATCACTAGCTCCTAAAGCGGAACGTTACTATATCGGGACTTGGCTAATTGGCAATATCTCTCCCCGAAGCCCTGAAGGCCCTCGGCAACAAGGGGCGACTGGAGAGTTCTTGAATGGCTGCGGGAGCCCAGATCGCATTTTCACCCCTCAAGTGTGGGTTGATCTGGTGGACGATGGCGTCTGCGGGCTTTTCATCGCCGAGAAGATGAAGGTTAGAAGCGTGGTTCAGTTTCCGCCGGTTTCCTCCTCAGTGTTGAACAAATGATCAGCGTCAAAGCGCCTGCTCAAAAGCTCAAAAGAGTACCGTATGGCGTTCTCAACGCACGCACTGCTATTCAATCGCTTTTGCACGCGGTTGTCAGCTCATCAGCCAGGCACAGCCAGGCATCTCGAACTATTCGAAAAGCTTCTCGATAACTTCGATTGGCCCGGGCTTGATGAGTTCCGTACGGTACTTGGGGGCGAGTTCCTGGGCTTTCTTCATGAACGCAGCTTGTGCCTCTTTGTCGAGCTTGGGCGACGGGGTCGTGCGGGTGGCTACCGGCACTCCGACCTGCGCGAAGAACTCCTCCTGTCCGGCAGGCGCGCACAGGCACAGTAAGCGCACGGTTTGCTTCGAAGCGTTGGTGAAGGAATGCGGGGCATTTGCCGGGATGCTCAGGGTTTCACCCGCCCGCACCGTCGATTTTTCGCCTCGGAACGTGGCCTCGATCTCGCCTTCCAGCAGAGTAAACGATTCCTCGAAGTCGTGCCGGTGGGGGGGCGGGCCGCCGCCGGGAGGAATGTGCATGTCGATCAGGCAATACCTGCCGTTGGTGTCGTTGCCGGAGAGCAGGACCGTGTAGGTGTCACCGACGAGGCCGATGTGCGGAAGGCTCTGGTCTGTGTTGGGCCGCGCGATCTTGAGGGGGCGCTGTGGATCGTCCGCGGAAATCGGCATGGGGGGTTCGGAAGTAACGGAGTGCTCGTTCATGTGGTGGTCGTTGGGATCTTGGTTGACAGTTTGAGATGCTTCCGGGGTGTAGGCGATGATTTTCTCGAGCACCGCCGAGGTCATCACCGGAGCCTCGATGTAGAGCAGGCCGGCGACTTCCTCCGGGTGGTCGGCGGCCCAGAGTAGCGCATCGCCATTCGTCGTTTCACTCAACGCCTCCAGAGCGATCGCACCCTTCTTGAAAAGGTCTCGAAGGCGTATATTGCCACAGAGAGAATGAGCATTTCTGAAATCGCCGGCGTGCTCAGGGTCAGCAAAAGCTATCACTATAGCCTGGTTAAAGCTTATCCGGCTGAGAAGCCCAAGTCGAAATATGATCTTGAATCGTGGTCGGTATTCGTCGACCGCCATAGAATCGAACCAATCGGTTGGCGGGCGCCGCGGGCGCGTTAACCGCGGACAAAGCCGATTCCCGAAAAGCGCAGCGGTTTTGCGCATTTGGCATTTGATACTCTGATACTGTGATACTCCGGGCGAAGTCGCTTCATTTAAATGAAACAAAACGGAATCCGGCTTCGAATTTCCGTCGGTTCAACCGAAGCGAATTTACACGGGAGAAAACCGGAAAAGTGCAACGCACTGTTGCACTCTTCCCAATTGAACTACTAATCTCCTGCTAATTTAATCCTAAGGCCGCTACAAGTGCCCGTAAGGTGCAGCCGTATTGCCAGAGCCACGCCAGCGGGTAATTTTGCCGTTTCGCACCGTGGACACGTGCACCCAGTCGCTATGGTACTTTTGCTTGGTTTCAAGCGCGAAGCCTTCTAAGTAGCCAAGCACCGTGACGTTCTCGCCAGCTTCGATAAATTCTCTTGGCTCATACCGAGAGACACCGGCTGTCGCAACCGATCATCCCGGGTCCATTCCGTGAATTTGACTTGGCAAACCATCGCCGTGAGGACGTTCAGGAGGTTTGTGGAATCCTCGATGGTTGGACCGGTAAACTCACCTGGGAGTTTCTGATTGAGGAATTGCTGCGGCGCTGGCGGCGCGGCTACACCAGGCAGGCGCTCGATCGGCATAGCCGTAGCAAATTAGCTTTTATCGCCGCCAAATCGCGTCTACGCAGTTCTCCCGTCAATCTCAAGCGCCAGGGTCCCGTCGAATTAGGATTAGCAAGGGAACCGGTAATCTGGCTACGCAACGATTACGACATCGGCCTCCTCAACGGGAGTCTCGGGACCGTGGCTAGTGCCGGTACGGAACTGGTTGTCGAAGGGGAGGATGAGGGCGAAAAGACCCTCGATCCCGATCGGTTGGAAGACATGGACATCGCCTATGCAATAACTACCCACAAGGCGCAAGGCAGCCAATTCCCAAGGGTAGTCATACCCGTTTATCGCAGCAAGATTCTGGACCGGCCCTCCTTTACACGGCAGCGACCCGCGCCCAGTCCCAAGTCGTGCTCGTTGGAGACCGCGGCGCCTACGAGTCGGCTATCAGGAATTTGCCCAACCCGTCGCGACGCCAGACGGCAATCGGAGCGCATCTGAAACTCGCATGTTCGTCAGCATCAAGCCCAAGTGGGCGTTCTGATGCTAATGGAGAAATCAAAGATTGAACGTAAGCATTTTGCTAAACCACAGCTGGCGGCGTGGGTCTAGTCTTAAGGTAATTGGGCCGATGGAGCGCTACGTCTCGTAAAAGTTGGCGCCTGTTAGCCTAATCTGATTGACACCGAATAGGGCGAGGCGTCCATTTGGGGTGTCGCTCAGGACCTTTGACCAAAGGCGTTCCCTCTGCCCCCGGTGACGAGGCTGTTACTGGCGACTGTAGAGAAATCCCGCATCAGGTCTTTAAGCGATAAACTATCCTAACCCCATGGGAGAAAAAAATGACCTTTGCCCAACAAACAAAGACGCCAGCTCCAGCACTGGTGAAGGCTGCGGCACATTCGAACCAAGTATTCGACGATGTGTACAACAACAACGATCCTGAGGCGCTCGCCAATCTTTTTACGGAGGACGCAGTGCTCGTGACAGATTCTGGGATTTTTCACGGTCGGGATGAGATCCTGAAATATCAGACAGACGTCTTCAAGGATTGCCATTTCAGTGACCATAAAAGCGCAACAGATCTGGCTTCCATTCACCCGATCGGCACCGATGGAAAGCAGTTCTGGGCCGCTGGAAATTGGAGTCAGAAACTTTCGTACCGAGGCGCTCCTGCTCAGCCTATGTCGGGATACTGGTCAGCGATTATATTGACGGACGGGACCGGCAAAGACGTGATGCAGACTTGGAACATAACCCCAGCACCGGCTCAGACGAAATAGACTCAACCAAAACGCCTGCGTTGCGGCCATTCTGTTGCCTTCGGCTTTACCGGTTTCAGAATAGAACGGCAGAATTGGTCGCGATGCCGGGCGGAAACAAATGAAAATCCGCTTCCTACTTGCCCTTGCAGGGTTGGCAATCAGCCTTGCTTTGCCGACCTTTGCCCAACAAAAGATCGATCCAAAGACGGAACAGCAGATTCGTGTATTGGCTTCGAATTTTGACGCGGCATTTAACAGGAACGATGCCGCCGCCGTCGCCGCGCTCTACACCGATGACGGGGTTACTGTGCTTCCCTGGGGGGAGGATTTCACGGTCGGCAGGCGATCCAAAAAGGCTTTGCAGGGGTTTTTCAGAGTTGGCATCCCACCAACCAAATAAGTAAGTTCGATCGGTTAAAGGCGGCTGGCAATGAGGTACGTTCGAGCGGAAGATGGAGTCATACTACTTACGAGACGGGCGGTGCTGCTAGCAACCGCGTGGGCAGCTTTGCATGGATTATGGTCCGTGAGGGCGATACTTGGAAGATTCGCAGGGGTACCTTCTGGGACAACACCAGTCAGTCGACAAACTGAGAAACCAAATGCCGCGGCAACGCCTTCTATGGTGGGATTTCGTAAATCCAATCTCCCGGTCGAATAGAATCGACCAGCATCGCTTGCATTGGCGCCGCAAAGTCAGGCAAGCGAACAGCGGCTTGACGACGCACGGCCCGTGGTGGTGAATCTAAAGTTATGGTCCCGTTTTTTCGCCTGACTGTTTTCTTTGATTCATACGTTGCCAGCTGCGTTGAGACGCGGCCGATAGGATTCATGAAATGGACGGGTGAACATGGCGACACGACATTTGATGATTGGATTACCTTGCAGTGGAAAAACAACCTATGCCCGTCAGCTTGCAGGGGAGACAAATGCGCTCCTGCTGACCCTTGATGTTTGGCACTTGAAGCTGTTTGGTCATGATGTCGGGCACGAACATCACGATGAAAGACATGAGCGCATAGAAAAGATCATGTGGGACGTTGCAAAGCATGTCTTGGAAATGGGCGGCGTTGTAATCCTTGATTATGGTTGTTGGGTGCGTTTTGAGCGTGATGATTACAGGAACAGGGCGAAAGAGCTGGGTGCAGATTTCAAGCTGCATTATATGGATGTTCCGTATTCCGAACTATATCGCCGTTTGGAAGAACGAAATCGAAACCTCCCTGAAGGCGCGTTTGAAATTCCCAAAGCGGAAATGGATAGATACATCACTATTTTCCAACCGCCGACCGGAGACGAGCTTGTATAACGAGCTTCACCTAATATGCAAACGTAGACATTGCGACCGGCAAGAAACCGCGACTGCCGGAAGTCGACCAATTCGCCCAAGCGTTTTCGGTCGCCGGCGAAAAGCAAGAAACGGTGGCCGACGAAGCAACGGTCGTTTTACTGAGAAAGCTTTCGGGTAATTCAGACGTCGAAAAGGCGAAGGCGGCATTCGGCCAAGCCGCAAATCCTGACGCGCAACTTTGTCTGCAGTCTTTTCATTGCGGCGGTCCCCGCCCTGGTGCCGGTCGTGGCCTTGCAGCATTTGCGGCTCCAGGCAAGCCAGCTCGGGCTGGTGTTTACAAGCATGGGAATAGGATCGCTCCTTGGCGCCACCTTGATTCTTCCTTACGCTCGCGCCAAAGCCAGCCAAAACACGCTGGATGCTCCGCCCAAGAGCTTACGAGCATCGTTTTCTTGAATTGATCCGCCTTGGGATCAAGCCCGCTTCCGACCACGTGATTATCAACAGTCTCCAGGTGGTCGACGCGCAGGTTGGTATCGGCCCCCAACGGCATTTTCTGGCATCGCTACGACGATGATGGATACGGTGTAACCTCCACAGGTGCTCCGTGGTCCCTGACCGCTTGCTCGAGCAACCCGCGATCTTTGCTCGACGCGATCTTCAGCATCGAAGGTGGTAATCCAGGTTATTTGTAATTGCCCAGCTCCATCGTCAACTAGATATATATCCGTGGCGGTGGCAAGCCGCGACTTAGCGATCTTCGGAATCGGGATCAAACGAACAAGATGCGGATGTCGTAGGGCTTCTGGTGCGCCCGGAATTCTACGAGACTAACGAGGAAGCAAAGCATGAGCTCAGTGGTGATGTCTGAGGCCAAAACTTCGAGCTGGGTTGCGTTACAAAACCCGGCCTTCAGGAAACTCTGGTTTGCTACCGTTACTTCTGGGATTTGCGTCTCCGCACACGATACGGCCGCCACCTGGATGATGAACAGCACCAGTCATTCGACGTTGCTTCTCTCCCTGATGTCGACCGCAGCCACGCTCCCGTTTTTCCTGTTTATTCTGCCCGCTGGTGCTCTTGCCGACATAACTGATCACAAGAAAATGTTGTTTGCGGCATATATCTGGCTGGCGGTATGCGCTGGTGGACTCGCGATTCTTGGTTGGCTCAATCTCCTGAATCCAGCCGTCATCCTCGGCTCAGTATTTCTGATCGGGACGGGGTTCGCTCTCAACGCGCCAGCCTTCTCCGCTGTGGTGCCTGAGATCGTGTCTGACGAACAACTTCCGTCTGCATCCACCTTGACAGGACTGCAGCTGAACATCTCGACGATTGTGGGTCCAGCTTTGGGAGGACTGCTTTTGGCTGTCGCTGGAGCCAAAGCCGTTTTCACGCTCAACGCCCTCTGTCTTCTTGCGGTTCCGATCAGTATCGGACCGTGGAAACCCACGGTCACGAAACTCCCGCTCGAGAGTTTTTTCGAGTCCGTTACCAGCGCGATTCGCTACGTCCGGTATTCTCAAGGCATCCGAGTCATTTTGTTGCGCAATGCGTTATTCTCCTTGTTTATTGCCGTTGTTCCTGCATTGATGCCGGTACTCGGCCTGAAAGAACTGCATCTGGGCCCCTCAAATCTCGGTCTGTTGTACACCAGCATGGGCATCGGCTCGGTGGTTGCTGCTGTCTTCATTCTTCCCTGGGCGCGCGCACACTTCTCGCCGGATACCTTAACTCAAATGGCGATGCTGGTACGATGGATCGCCGTGGCGCTGATGGCGCTGGTCCGTGAGCCGCACGCCTTTCTATTGGTGGCGGCTCTCGCCGGAGTGGCGTGGACGGTAATGGCTGCTGAGCTCTGGCTGGCTGCTCAACGCGCAATGCCTGTATGGGCAAGAGGCCGCATGAATGCGACCGTGATCATGGTTTCACAAGGCGCGATGGCTCTTGGCGGAATTGTTTGGGGTTCGATCGCAGCTACAGCCGGGGTAAGGACAGCACTGTTCGTAAACGTTTTCCTCGGCGTTTGCAGCATCGCCTTGCTGCGCCTGCTCCGCACCCCTTTGTCAATTGATTTCACCATGATGGCCAACCTCAATGCGGTCCCGGCAACAGTGGTAAATGTTGGTTACAAACTGCTCTACCGACCTCAACCAAAAGACGGCCCGGTCCTGTTGACGGTAGAGTTTCAACTTGATCGCACTCGGGGTTCGAAATTTGTCGATTTAATGTCTGAAGTCCGGCTCATTCACTTGCGAAGCGGTGCATACAGCTGGCAATTATTCGAGGATCCGAGCCGGCACAACACGTTTCGGATGGAAGTGATGTTTCCATCCTGGACTCAGTACCTGTTGCAGCAAGCTCGAATGACGAAGACAGATCGAGAGGTTTTCGAGGAAGCTGAGTCCCTGCATGTGGGTCCAGTTCCTCCGGAAGTCCGGATGTACCTTAGTGTCAATAAGGAGCTCCTTTCACACAAAACACAAAGACGCACTTAATACTGGAAGCTTGACTGACCCCTCAATGTGGCAATCGGCCTCAAGGGATGCGTTTTCTGTGTGTCGATCCCTCACTCTCCCCCTCCCCACCTTCGTTGGGCTGTTGATGTTCCTCTCACTTGTTGCCCTGAGTGGCCTTGAGTTCCTGGTCGACGAAATGTTCGGTTGCGAACTGCAGCGCCGTCTGTTCTCAAGGAATGCAGGGTTGGTGCTTTTCAGGAAACCTCGATCAGACGATCACCCAACTCAATGCGCCGGACACCCTGGAAAACAGCGGAAAACAGAACCCTAAAATGGGGTTCAAGTACCCCCCCGAGCACAGCAAGGCGTAATAAAGATCAGTGAAGTGGCCGACCCGCGCCAAAAGGACGAGCAAAAGCAGCAAAGGATAGCAACAATCGTCGAACAGATGCGACCAGTACTCGCAGCACGGTGCCCACACGTTTAGCCGGACAAGAAGATGGCCCGTTCTCCGACCCGATTTCCCGCATGAAGCCAGAGCTCAACAAGACAAATAACAGCATCGCGGCGCAGCCTCACTTGCCACGCCACCACGAGCTTTGACGCGCACGATGCATCAGTGAATTTACAGTTGTAAATCCCTTTCGATTGAGCGTGATTGGTGCCAAAGAGGCGCATTGGGGACCGTTCGGCATGTACTCCCAAATGGTGAGAATATATATTCTGGCGCTCCTGGCTTTCGCGCTCTGCTCGTGCGCAGACTCTTACGAGATCTTGGGCGTGCACCTAAAACCCGCCGCCAATGGTGACTATGATAACGCGGGTCACGTTCCTGGCTCAGGAGATCCAGAGTGAAACTCTTGGCGTTTTCGCTAGACTGCGGCGCCAATGTCAGAGCGCGGGTTGGTCCTCCACAAAGCCGAATCATCCCAAGTTCCAGCAACCATTGCCAATTGCAGGAGCAGGCACAGAAGCAGAGAACCGAGATTTTTTGCGAGTCAAGGTTGGCGGTATCGCGTCGCTGTGCGAAGCGCGGTTATTTTTTACTCATCGTGGTCAACATTCAGACGTTGTTGCCCTCGCTGGTTGGTCAATTTTCGACCGGCGTCACAGCGCATTTCCACCCTGTCGATCCGGCGGCGCGTCAGAACGGTTTGGTCGGAAGGTATTTTCCGTCGAGGGTGATCACGGCGCGTGAGCCGCCTTCGGGGTCGTCTACCTTCTTGATATCGAGCTTGAAGTTGATCGCGCTGATGATGCCGTCGCCGAACTTTTCGTGAACCAGTGCCTTGAGCGTCGAGCCGTAGATCTGCACCATTTCATAGAACCGGTAGATGGTGGGATCGGTTGGCACACCGCCCGGGATGCTGCCGCGAAGCGGGATGGTCTGCAGCAGGCGGGCGGCTTCGTCGCCGAGTTCCAGTCGATCGGAGATGACCTTCGCGGCATCGGCGGGCAGCGGGTGTTGCCCGAGCAGTGCGGCCACGACAAAGGCCAGGCTCAGGCCGGTGCCTTCGTTGAGCTGCTCGAAGCTCAGGTTCTTGCGGGCCTTGGCGTCGACGATGGCGTCCGCGAGCGCCATCCGGGCGGTCTGGTTGAATTGGGATTGGATCATTTTGGGCTCTTCTCAGGGTTGTGAAAAAATTGCTCACGCCGCAGCACGAGGCGGGATCGGCGTAGCGGCTACGTGCGGGTGTTCCGCGAGCGAGACAAAGCGGCGCGTCATCCCGTCCAGCGCTTCGATCGAGCCGGTCTCGATGTCGTAGACCCAGCCGTGCAGCGTGAGACGGCCCCGTTCGAGCGCCAGCGCGACGGACGGGTGTGTCTTGAGGTTGGCAATCTGGGCAATCACGTTTTCGCAGACCATGGAATTGATGCGGTCCCGCTGGTTGGCATGTTCCCGTGCTTCATTGATGGCCTTGGCCGCATCCGCATAACGCAGCCAGCTCGCCACGGCGGGCATGCCGTCCAGGCACTTGCAGGCGGCTATGGCCGTCATCGCGCCGCAGTCCGAGTGGCCGCAGACCACGATATCGGCCACACCAAGCGCCGCCACCGCGTATTCCACGGAGGCGGAGACGCCACCCGGCTCGGGTCCGTAGCAGGGCACGATGTTGCCCGCGTTGCGAATCACGAACAGATCGCCCGGTTCTCGCTGGGTGAGCAATTCGGGCACGACGCGACTGTCGGAGCAGGCGATGAATAGCGCCCGTGGCGTCTGGCCGGTGGCGAGTTGCTTGAACAGTTCCCGGCGGCCCGGCAAGATCTCGCGCTGAAATTTCAGGAAACCGTCGATGATATCCTGCATGCGCCGCTTCCAGCAAATTCCGCGCCGTTAAATGAGGCAACGAACGGCCCACGTTTTGTAGCCGCTTAAAAATTGCCCGAAGGCGATCTCACGTTACTCGCGTGAAGGAAACAGGGGGGTGGGCGACATAGGAAAGGCGGCGCAGCCTCTGCCAGCGTTACCAACGGCTGGGCGAGTGCTGGCCCTGCGCGACGCCTTGCAGGCCATCTATCCAAGTCGACGACTCAGCGCGCGATCCGGTCGCCATCGCGATAGAAACACTCCTCTGCGACATGCAGTCCCGAGGCATGGGAGCGATTCGGAAGACCTCAGCAAAAGACTCCGTGGTACGAGGCGGAATGGCAGATCGGAGTCCGAACTGGCAACCATCTGGCGACCTACCGGGGCATTCGCATCGTCGTAACGCTCGAGCGCACAGGAAATCCCGTTGAAATCGGCTGGTTCATCGGTGGGCGCGTAGCTTAAAGCATGACAGTCAGTTGCGATGTGGACTCAGCCAAGATAATCGGGACGGCTGTGGTCGAGACCCGCATCCCAATGGATGACAGATGGGCTGAAGCTGAGAAACGGGATCAGGAGTTCTATCTAACGTGCCTGTCGGGTCGAGGGCCAATGCCTGAGGGAGTAGCCCGGCTGCAAAGGGCGAACCCGGGACGGGGGTCAGGGCCCCGTTGGGCCCGATGCTAAAGGCCGAGACGGCGCCCAACTGGCCGCTATCGGCCACGTTTACGACATAGGCGAACCGGCCTGTGGGGCCACCGCCACTGAATCGGGAGTATCCCGGGCCGGGAAGGGCGAACCCGGGACGGGCGTCAAAGCCCCGTTGGAACCAATGGTAAACGCCGAGACGCCCTCGCCCCCCTGTTTTAACGACCGGCGTGGTGTAGAGCGCAGCGTCTAATTGAGCAAATTCTTGAAGCTGAGCGTCAGAAAGGTCACGCGTTTTTACCCCTTCAACTTTATCCCGGTCCAAATTATTTGAGGTGATTTTTGCCATGGTATTTGATGTACTGCCGTTCTTTGCAGCGGGAGTTAACAGAGGATCCTGGAGCAAAACATGGAAATCAAAGGTGCAACCCTTTTGTACACATTGGCTGGCCTGATGATCACGTTCGCGGGGTTCTCGGCGCTCTTGTTGTTCATCCGACCGGCCGCTGGAGCGAGGTTGTCACTCCTTGACAGATACCTTGCAAAAACGGTCATGACGCACATTTTCGTATTGACGGCGGGAGCGCTGCTGCCGGCGCTATTTGCGCTCTACGACATTAGGGAGACGTGGATTTGGCGAGGCTCTGGCGTGCTTTTCGCACTACCGATGCTGTCTCTTCAGGTCACCTATCCGCGCCGACGCCGCAAGGTGGTCGGCAATGGACCGCCGCCCGCGGTATTCGCGGTCTTCGTTGTATTCGGCTCCGCTGTGACACTAGCGATGCTTGGCTACGTTTTAGTAGGCCTCCAATACAGCGCAGCAGCCTACATCACTGCGTTGACGATCGACTTCTTTACGGTCGTTTTCGGCTTCGTGGTCGCCCTCGATGTCATTATGCAACAACCAATGGAAGTGTCGGAGCGGCCGACGCCGCATTAGCTCCGAGCAAATCTGCTATTGGACTCGACCTCCCTCGCGCGGCGGGCCAGCTTCTCCCGCTCAGAGCCGGGCAAAAAGGACAGCTTGCAGGGCAGCTACGGCAACTAACGGATCACGCCCGAACCGATAACATCAGCCAACGGGTTCTAATCTAAAATAGGCGCTGACCAAAGAGGTTCGCTTGGCAATTCCCCCACTCTTCCCTCCCCCACCCTATTGCGCACTTGACGGTGTGCAGATATTTGGGTCTTGAGAGCAACGGACGGCCCATTAAAAAGCAGTCCGAAAACGGATTCCCTCCTCTTTTCGCGCGTGCAACAATGTTTGTCATGCATACGGCCGAGCGAGTTATTGCGACGTTGCGCGCGCACGAAGAAGAATTGCGGCAAGCGGGCCTGCGTTCCCTTTTTTGTATCAATTTTGGTGTCAATTTGAACCACTTTGCGACCAAGATGACCTCCCACCCTGTCCATTTCTGGACAAAAGTTAGAGACGATTGCTCTTACGCAAGCACTATTCTAAATTAATGCGCGCCTATGGACCTCTCGGAATTTCAACTCTCAAAAGACAAGTCAACTCCTCCCTCCGACTTGTCTCTCGCCCTCCAGTCGCTTTGGTTCGATGCCAAAGGTGACTGGATCAAGGCCCACGAACTCGCCCAAAAGGATGGTTCATCCGCCGGCGACTGGGTTCATGCTTATTTGCATCGTAAGGAAGGCGACGCTTCCAATGCCCGGTACTGGTATGTGCGAGCGGGAAAACGCGTTTACTCCGGTTCCCTCGAAGAGGAATGGATTGCGATCAGTCAAGCGTTGTTGACGAAGCTTTGAGACGAACAGCGAAAAGGTGACCAGGGCAGGATTAGGGTCAGATCTCAATAAACAACTGTGTTGATAATTGAGATTTGACCCTAATCCTCTTCGAAGTGATTACTGAAAAAGTGAACAAACTCGATTTGGTGATCGTAACCGGCAAAGTCACGGCTTTCCGCGCGCGGGTCAATCTGTCGTTCGAGTATGAAGGCAAAAGACTAGCCCTAAAATCTTTAAAAAGCTACATCTGTTGCGACAGGGCTTAGCGTGTTACGCTGCGGTGCACTTAGGAGCCGCTTGTCGGCGCCATAGGGGAAGATATCCAGGATGTTACCGGCGCGAAGGGCGGTCTGCACACGCCGCCATGCCACGGCTTGGAACAGGTCGCCATGGCAGGCGACCAATATTTCCAACAGATCCGAGCGCAAACCAAGGAAGCGCGGAAATTCCTCTGGAAAAATGTCGTTTTCGCGTACGGAAAACCACGGCTCGGCAGCCATCTCCTCTTCGTAGCTGTTGGGCTCCGGCAACTCGCGAAAATCGCAGTCGGTCACCCAGCACAGTTCGTCATAGTCGTAGAAAACCACGCGTCCGTGGCGCGTCACGCCAAAGTTCTTCGGAAAGAGGTCGCCAGGAAAGATGTTCGTCGCGGCAAGGTCCTTAATGGCTTGGCCATAATCAATTACGGCGGCACGAGCAGCGGGCCTGTCCACTTCGGCAAGATATAGATTCAGCGGCCGCACGCGCCGCTCAACATAAAGGTGCTGAATGACCACATAATCATCCTCGACGCTTACCGACTCTGCCACGCAGCGCTGCAGCTCTTCGAGTAATTCGGTTCGGAAGCGGTCTCGAGGGATTCGGAGGTGCTCAAACTCGTAGGCCTCGACTAACCGCCCGGCGCGGTCATGCTCGAAGACCAGGCGGTATTTGCGCATGACCTCTGATCTGGAAGAGTCCTTCGGGTAGTCGAATCGGTCCTTGATGAGCTTGAAGACCACGTCATAGGAGGGAAGAGTGAAAACGACCATGACCATTCCCCGCGCGCCTTCAGCTTTCTCGAATTGATCTTCGGAGGCCTGAAGGTGGCGCAGGAAGTTACGGTAGAATTCGGTTTTGCCGTGTTTGTTGAAACCGATCGCTACATAGAGATCGGCTAAACGCTTGCGGGGCATCAGCGTTTTCAGACAACGCACAAGCTCATATGGCCGTGCGGCGTTTACCCGGAAGTATGAACGAGTAAAGCTGAAAAGGATGGCGATGTCGTCTTCGCCCGTGAGCACAGCGTCGAGCGTGATTCCTGTCTCACCGTTCAGCAGCGCGAGTCCCAGAGGCAAGCCGTATTCGTCGCCGGCCCGAAACGCGGCGCCGACCAGGTAGGCGCTCCTCCCGCGGAAGAAGACGCTTTCCGCCATCTCAATTCGCGCTACCGGGCCACTCAACTTAATCTCCAAACGGGCAGCGGCAGTCGCGGCAGCCGCAGGCAGAGCATCGTAGCGTTCGGCGGGAAAACCTAACTCAGTCAGGATTGCTGTGAGCAAGGCGGGAAGGTCGGCCCCCTGATAGCTACGCTGCACCGTGCCCGACGAGGCGGTCGGAGGGGCGTCAAAGTCGCTGTCCACAAACTCGACCTGCTGGTTGACACCGACTGTGGCGAACACGCGGCGGGTCAGAGAGTTGAAAAAACTCTCAGCTATTTCCGCGTCATCGCAACGGGTGATCAACGATGAATAGACTGCCTTGCTGGCAGCCCACAGCGGCTTCTCCTCAAGGCGGTCGCCCATCAGTTGGTGAATTGTCGCAACGAGTTCATCCAGCACTCGCCCGTAAAGCCCGAGGCGCTCCGCTGCGTCCGCGTAGGCACCCGGCCAGTCACAGCGCAGGAAACGGTCGGCAGCTCGTCCGGTGATGTTCTGAAAATCAGCCCGGTAATTGAGAAATGCCAGCCAGGCGGCATTCGCGCAGAGGGCCGCCAACCGGCTGTCGGTAAGAGCCTTGCCGCGCGGTGGAAAATCCGAAGCAGCTTCATAGCCAATGCCCGGGCCAGATTTCTTTGCATTCACGGTATAATTCGCCTCCAGCTTCTCTTCTAATGGCTCGTTGCATGGCCTCAGGGCCACTTTTGGCCAAGGCTTGCCTTACATCCGGCAGTTCCAATGGATTATAATGCGCTTAGTTCTTCGAGTTAATGAAATTGCTCCGATTCAGTAGAACCGTGTAAGGCGGTCGTCGACGACTCACCTTCGGAGATCACCTGGCTCACCTCATCGAAATAGGAGGTACCGACCTCGCGTTGATGTCGGATCGCGGTGTATCCATCCGCCTCAGCGGCAAACTCGGCTTCCTGTAGCTCGGAATAGGCAGACATACCGCGCTCCTTGTAGCCACGGGCAAGGTCAAACATGCTGTAGTTTAACGCATGAAATCCGGCTAGCGTGATGAACTGGAACTTGTATCCCATCGCGCCGAGTTCGCGTTGGAACCGCCCGATTGTGGTGTCATCAAGTTTCTTTTTCCAGTTGAACGACGGCGAGCAATTGTAAGCAAGGAGTTTGTCCGGATGGTCACGGTGGACACCTTCTGCAAACCGCTTAGCTTCAGAAAGATTTGGCTCGCTGGTTTCACACCAGAGCAGATCCACAAAAGGGGCATACGAGACAGCGCGGGCGATTGCCTGATCGATCCCGGCACGCACCCGGTAGAATCCCTCGGCCGTTCGTTCGCCGGTGATGAACGGCTTGTCCCGCTCATCCACGTCACTAGTCAAAAGTTTAGCTGCGTGAGCGTCCGTTCTCGCCAGGAGAATGGTCGGCACATCGCAAACATCGGCTGCCAACCTTCCTGCGATCAGGTGCTTGATCGCGTGTTGGGTCGGAATCAGGACCTTGCCGCCCATATGGCCACATTTCTTTTCAGACGCCAGTTGATCCTCCAAATGGACTCCCGCAGCTCCCGCCTCGATCATGGATTTGACCAATTCAAAGACATTGAGCGGTCCCCCAAACCCGGCTTCCGCGTCAGCGACGATCGGCGCTAACCAATGGATGTGGTGTTTTCCCTCCAAATGACGGATCTGATCCGCCCGCAGCAACGCGTTATTGATCCGTTTGACCACCGCGGGAACGCTGTTGGCCGGGTACAAACTCTGGTCGGGATACATCTGCCCCGCCAGATTGGCATCGGCTGCCACTTGCCATCCGCTGAGGTAAATTGCTTTGAGACCGGCCTGCACTTGCTGGACCGCTTGGTTCCCCGTCATTGCTCCAAGTGTTGGCAGATAATCCTCTTCCTGGAGCAATTTCCAGAGCCGTTCGGCACCCAGACGTGCCAAGGTATATTCGATCCTGACCGTGCCTTGGAGCCGTTCAACTTCCTCCTTGCTATACGGGCGGATAACATCTCTCCAACGCGCCTCTGGCCTAATCCATCGGTTCTGGGCTGCAGGAGGCGCAACCCCGGTCATCGTTTCTGTAGCAGTTGTGCTCATTTGTTTCCTCTACATTTGTTAGGTTCCAATTTGGTCGTTTTTCTTATTTTCATAAAATGGGGAGAATCCCTTCTGGACAGATTTTGCTAATCAAGCTGTTCGTAGCCGGGCATTTGTTCTTCAGATGAATATTTTGCCAATAGTCATTTCTCCCGCCTCAGGGCTTATGTTAGTTCAAGGGCCATCGCGATCCCCATTTCTGCCGTTGACGAAGATGGTTAACTGCCTAAACTCCCCGCTCCACCGCCGCTTTGCCGAGCTCGACTGGCGAGACATCGGCGAAAACGGCGCAGAAACTGCCGAAGGGCGTGTCCTGTCACGGTCGGCGAAGTGGATTTTCTTGAGCATTAGCTTTACCGCGAGCGGGTGTTCTTTTTTTGGCTCAAGTGAAATTACTTCACCGCCGGGACGAAACGATCCATGAGTTCCTTCCAGGAAGTTATGATTTTAGCGTTGGTGTTCAGAGCGCTGTGAACGTTGATCCGCAGGGTGGTCAGCGAGCTTTCGATCAGATCCTGCACGCGACGCTGCGCATCGGTCACCGAGGTGGCCTGGTAAACGCCCAGCGTTTTCTCGCACAGATCAATCGTCTGATTGCTTGTGCGGTTGAACGTCTCGATAAACTCCTGCATATTCTTTCGAGCCTTCGGGAAAGCGTCCGCCGTCATCGACTCGAGCTTCGCCTGAAACTCTTCGGGGGAGCCGAGCTTGGTCAGCAAGTCTTTCCAGAGGTTCACTGATTCCGCCTGCAGCTGAATGCCCGACTTCAGGGCCTTCTCATAACTGCGCATGGCCTCGTGAAAGACCTCGTCAATGGTTGCCGCGGTTGCTGCGGTTCCTGCGGTTGCCTTTTTGGTATCTGTAGCACTCATGTTTTTTCCTTCTTTTACTTTGTTTTGTGGGAGGGCTCCGGGTGAATCCTGAGCTTCCTGAATGAACATCGCATGGATTCCGGAAACGCGTCAACTATTTTTGTGCAAACGCAAAACTTATTTTTCGGTGCCCGCGAAAATGAGCCGCCAGGGTTCAGGTGGGCAGCCCGGATCTAGAAATCGGGCCGTCGATTCCTAAGGATTGAGCGCTCCAAGTGCGCATGACGGCTTCGCCGAGGTGGGCGATGGGGGCGTGGCGCAGCTGCCTCTTCTGTCAGAAGTTGGTAACGCGATTGCACAAAGTATTTAACGCAAAGGCAAAAAAACATGAGACGACCGGCGGGAGAACTTGTATAAGTAGGGGATATGAACTCCATTATCCCTGGAACTATCGAGGAGCCGGGCCTCGGCACAGGCAAAGTTGGCACCCTTGAGGCGCCGTCCGGCGGCGCGGTCAATATGCACACGATTAAAGGACAGGTCGCGGTGATCACCGGTGCCGCCGGGGGCATCGGACAAGCCTTGGCTCTCGACATGACTCGCCGCGGGGCAGCCGGCATCGCGTTGGTCGATTTCAGTGAGCGGGTTGTGCAGGTGGCCCGAGAAATAAACGCCGAGGCCGGCCGTCAGGTCGCGATCGCCTACCGCGGGGACACAACTGACACGGCATTCCGGCAGGAGGTTTACGCCGACATCACCACTAAGGCAGGGGTGCCGCGGATCTGTGTGCCGGCGGCGGCGATCACCAAGGACGCGTTGGCGGTGCGAATCGATAAGCAGACCGGCCAGGTGGTGATCTACCCGATGGAGGATTTTCGGAAAGTGGTGGAAATCAACATGATTGCCCCAATCTACTGGGCGATCGAGCTGGTGGCGGCGGTGGCCAAGGATCGTGCCTCCCGCGGTCTCAAACGCTGGCAGCCGGAGGAAGGAATGCAAGGAGCAGTCGTGTTCCTCGGATCGATCGCCTCCGTCGGCAATGTTGGACAAATCTCCTACTCCTCGACCAAAGCGGGCCTGGAAGGAGCGGCTTCCACGCTGATGGCCGAGTCGATGTATTATGGGGTCCGCTGTAGCGTGATCCATCCGGGATTTACCGACACCCCGATGGTGCGGGCGCTCGGGGAAGAGTACATCCGGACCAAAGTGCTTCCGCAAACGCAGTTGAAACGGCTGATCAAGCCGGAAGAAATCGCGGATGCCATTTGCTTTATGCTGACCAACGCCGCCGTGAGTGGCGAACTCTGGGCCGATGCCGGGTGGCGTCCGGCCACTTGAGTTGTCGGTTGTCGGTTGTCCAAAGGCGCATAGGACCAACAGGATGCGCCTGCGGATCGATTCCAGCCGGAAGGGTGACCTTAACTCTCTACCGTTCTGCGTCCGAGATAGCAGGTACGGACAGGAGACTACCCCTAGTGTCTTTGCTCCCCAGCACTGCCCACTGACAACTGGCAACTGCCAACTTCCCAACCCTAAGGGGCGCCCCTACCTATTTTGCCGACCTCGCAAGCGATCTGGATAAAGTGTGCGACGGCCGGATTGCGGTTGTTCCGCATGCAAGCGGCGCAATAACGGTATTCTGGTGTTGGCCGAGCAAGCGGTATAAAACAGACACCGGCGGTAACTAACCGGCTGAATTGCTCAGGTAAGATGGTTATACCCAAACCCGCGGCGACGTAGTTCAGGACGGTCATCGGTTGGCCGGACTCCTGAACCACATGGGGCTGAAATCCAGCTTGCTGGCACAAGACGATAATCCACGGATTGAAGACCGGCGCGTTCACTCGGGAACCGAGCAAAAAATGTTCATTGGCCAAAGCTTTGAGCGGGATTGACTTGCGCGATTTGTGCGCCAACGGATGATCTTGAGGGATGGCGGCGACCAATCGCTCTTCAGCCACGACGACAATTTCCAGTTCCGGGATATCTTTCGGCAAGCCGAGCCCGATCAACCCGAGGTCAATGCGATTGCCGGCGATCAGTTCGATTTGAGCTGTCGAATCCATTTCGCTCAGCAAAAGTTGCACGTCTGGAAATCGTTGTCGGAAGAGGCGAAGAACGCTCGGAAGCAGTCCGTGGGCGAGGGATGGAACAAAGCCAATCGAGAGGGGTAGACTCTCCCCGCGTCCGATCCGGCGTGCGGTTGTTGCATAATTGTCCGCGTCCTGAAGCAGGCTTCGGCACCCTTCGAGAAAGCTCCGACCGGCCGGAGTCAATTCGACTTTATGACTGTCTCGCTCAAGCAGTTGAACCCCAACATCTTCTTCCAACAGGCGTATCTGCGTGCTGAGCGACGGTTGGGCCAAATGCAGACGTTCGGCGGCACGCCGAAAATTGAGTTCTTCGGCCACGGCCACGAAGTACCGCGCGTGACGGAGTTCCATAGGGGGCGACGGCAATAGCTATAACCTATTGCGCCGACAGAAACAAACTAATTCCGATATTTAGTTGCCGAGGCTTTACTAAGATTATTGCGAAACAGCCGCCTCCCTATGAACAATTACAGCTCTTATCGTGGCCTGTATAACTGGTCAATAACCGAACCGTCACCGTTTTGGCAAAGAGAGTTTGGCGGAAAAATGCCAGGCGACGGTGATATTTTCCTTGCCGACGACGATCCGCCTGCTGCGGAAACAGAATCCGAGGTACGTGCAACGACGTGATGTTAGCCGTTTGCGGAGTTTGATTCTAGCTGCGGCAAACTGGATTCGGGCTGCCCTGGGCGTAACGATTATAGACAAGTATTTTGTCGGTGGTAGCCGAAGCGAAAGAAACAGTAAAGGCTTGAATCATGTCTGCAGGATTGAATTTGCGAAACGCTGTCGAAGAAGAAGTCCCGCTTCAGGTAGCGGGTACGATCAACGCCTATTGCGCGCGATTAGCCGAGCGCGCAGGATTTAAAGGACTTTATCTTTCCGGAGCCGGCGCCGCAAACGCTTCGTTTGGATTGCCGGACCTTGGGATCACAACTTTAAACGATGTTTGTGAAGATGTGCGTCGGATCACTGCTACGACCCAGGTACCTCTCCTTGTAGATGCGGACACGGGCTGGGGGAGCGCGTTCAATATTGCCCGGACCGTGCGCGATCTGACCCGTGCCGAAGCCGCAGGCTGTCACCTGGAAGATCAGGAGCAGGCCAAGCGATGCGGGCACCGCCCGAACAAAGCGCTCGTTTCCTCGGGAGAAATGGTAAATCGAATCAAGGCAGCGGTCGATGCCCGCACGGACGATCAATTTGTCGTGATGGCCCGCACGGATGCGGTTGCCTCGGAAGGGGTGCAGGCAGGGATCGACCGGGCCGCGGCGTACGTCGAGGCCGGTGCGGACATGATTTTCGCCGAGGCGTTGTCTTCCTTGGAAGATTACCGAGCCTTTACCAGGGCGGTGCCGGTCCCGATCCTGGCGAACATCACAGAGTTTGGAAAGACGCCGCTGTTCACGGTCGAAGAACTCAGAGGGGTTGGTGTTCGAGTTGTTCTCTACCCTTTGAGCGCATTTCGCGCGATGAGTGCTGCGGCGGTGCGTGTTTACGAAACGATACGGAAGACAGGGACCCAAAAAGACGTCCTCGACCAGATGCAAACGCGCGAGCAGCTGTACGACGCACTGAACTATCACTCCTTCGAAGACAAGTTGGATCAACTATTTACCAAAAATCAGAAAGTTTGAATTTATGAGCGACGCCAAACAAAGCAGTTCACACGAAGGTCTGCGTGGACTATCCGCGGGTTCGACCGCCATCTGCACGGTAGGCAAGGAAGGGATCGGCCTGACCTACCGCGGTTATGACATCGAAGACCTCGCCGAGAATGCCACTTTTGAGGAGGTCGCCTATCTGCTGTTGAAAGGGGCCCTGCCGAACCAAGAGGAGCTTGACGAATTCACGAAACGGTCGAAGGGATTACGATCCCTTCCTCCAGCGCTCAAGGAGGTGCTCGAGCGCATTCCGAAGGAGACCCAGCCGATGGATGTCCTGCGCACGGGCACCTCAATGCTCGGCGTGTTGGAGCCGGAGAAAGATTTCACGCACCAGGACTCGATCGCCGAGCGGTTGCTGGCGAGCCTCTCCTCCATGATTTGCTACTGGTATCAATTCGCTCAACACGGCAAACGGATCGATCCCGAAACGGATGAGCAGACGCTGGCGGGTCATTTACTTACCATGCTCAACGGGGAGAAGCCCAGTCCCGAACATCGGCGCTGTATGGACATCTCGCTGATTCTCTATGCCGAGCATGAGTTCAACGCTTCCACTTTCACCGCCCGAGTCTGCGCAGCGACGTTGTCGGACTTTTACTCCTGCATTACCGGCGCCATCGGCACCCTACGCGGCCCTCTGCACGGAGGTGCGAACGAAGCCGCCATGGAGCTGATCTCCAGATTCAAGACGCCGCACCAGGCGCGTGAAGCCGTTTACGAAATGCTGGCACGGAAGGAGAAAATCATGGGTTTCGGCCATGCGGTCTATCGCTATTCTGATCCGCGCAATGCCGTTATCAAGGAATGTGCCCGCAAATTGGCACCCTCAGCAAAAGAGGGCGACGGCTATCTCTTCGCAATCTCGGAAGCGGTGGAGAGGGTGATGAAAGAGAAAAAGGGGCTTTTTGCCAACGCGGACTTCTACTCGGCCTCTACCTACCATTTCATGGGTATTCCAACGCCGTTATTCACGCCGATCTTCGTGTTAGCCCGGGTCGCCGGGTGGGCAGCGCACATCAAAGAGCAGCGCGCCCACAACAAACTGATCCGCCCAAATGCCGATTACATCGGGCCGTCATCCCGTCCATACACTCCGATCAGCGAGCGGTAAAAACCCTCTCCTTTTTGGTGTCCTCCGGGAGGCTAATCATCTGCCACCGGACCGACACCGTCGAGGCCGATAACTCCTAATATATGTCTCGCCACGACCCTACCAGCGCCCGGCGTCCGAAACCGGACGCGATCCTGCAACAGATTGCGGACTATGTTCTGGATCTGGATAGAATTACCGGCCACAACGCAACGGATACCGCTCGCCTGTGTCTCATGGATACGCTTGGCTGCGGGCTGCTGGCGCTCAATTACCCTGCCTGCGTCAAAATGCTCGGTCCGGTCGTTCCCGGGGCCACAATGCAGGGTGGCGCGCGGGTTCCGGGCACCTCTTACGAACTGGACCCCGTTCAAGCCGCTTTCAACATCGGTGCAATGGTGCGCTGGCTCGACTATAACGACACCTGGCTTGCCGCGGAATGGGGGCATCCGTCCGATAACCTCGGCGGCCTCCTTGCGGTGGCCGATTACTTTTCTCGCAAGAGGATCAGAGAAGGTGAAAAGCCGCTTACGGTTCGTGACCTCCTGCTGGCGATGATCCAGGCCCACGAAATTCAGGGAGTGCTTGCGCTGGAAAATGGCTTTAACCGTTGTGGCCTTGATCATGTCCTCCTGGTGCGTGTCGCGTCGACCGCGGTGGTTACCCGGCTCCTCGGCGGAACGCGCGAGGATGTCATCAACGCGCTCTCGAATGCGTTCATTGACGGCGCTGCCCTCCGGGTCTACCGGCACGCCCCTAACACCGGTTCGCGCAAATCGTGGGCAGCCGGTGATGCGACCAGCCGCGGCGTGCTGCTCGCCTTGCACGCGTTGCGGGGCGAAATGGGTTACCCGAGCGCATTGAGTGCGAAAACCTGGGGGTTTCAGGATGTGCTGTGCAGAGGTCAATCGCTTCGGGTTCCGGCTCAGGGATTCGGGTCCTATGTCATGGAGAATGTATTATTCAAGATCTCGTTCCCAGCGGAGTTCCATGCCCAGACGGCCGTCGAGGCTGCCGTTTTGCTCCACCCGGAAGTCTCAAAGCGGCTCGAGAAGATCGAGCGCGTGGTGATCGAGACACAGGAGAGCGGCAAACGGATTATCGACAAGACCGGCCCGCTCGACAACCCGGCTGACCGGGATCACTGCATCCAGTACATGGTCGCGGTGCCGCTCATTTTCGGCCGCTTGACCGCCGAAGACTACGAAGACGAGGTCGCTCGCGACGCTCGCATCGACCTGCTTCGAGACAAAATGCAAGTCGTCGAACAAAAACAGTTTACCGTCGATTACCTGGATCCAGCGAAGCGTTCGATCGGCAACAGCGTTCAGGTGTTTTTTAAGGATGGGACGCAGACCGAGCGGGTCGCTGTCGAATACCCGATCGGACACCGTCGCCGGCGCAAGGA